>BNJV01002913.1_pt1 | contig 319521 bp, 428 predicted proteins | sample 8540591 | NCBI WGS metagenome assembly BNJV01 (sample SAMD00202457, study PRJDB9452) | human saliva metagenome | host: Homo sapiens | reverse complement strand
TGCTTTTAACTTTCTTATCTTTTGACTAATAGGGACTTACCTTTATTAGTCGTAATAGCTATAAGATTTGTAACACCGGATCAATAGCTGCAACAACATCTGTCTCTTTAAATTGTGGTTTTTCACCTCGTTCAAATATAAGTCTAAGTTCAAACTCATTATATCTACGAATTACTTCCATTCTTGTATATTTACCTTCTATTTCATAAGTAAACGGTAATGTTAATTTTGTTTTAGGGAATTTTTAAGATACCGTTTTCTATTTTAGTTACCTGATTAGTGAAGTAGAAATTTGACATACTGTTTTTTTCTTCTTATATCGTGGTAATTCAGGGCAAGCTTCGTATTTTTCAGGATTTTTAAAAAAATTTATACGTGCTTTTCTAAAAGCTTTGAATGTTTGAGATACTTTACTTGTTATTTGTTGAGCTGTTTGTGCGGATAATTCACTACGATTATAATCTACTTGATTTATTTCTTTTAAAGTAATAATGTAAAAAAATATGCGTCTAATCCAAATTTAATGAATTCTATTTCTTTTTTTCCTTTAAGAATTTGTTTAGCATTATATTTAATCATGTACTCTTTTAAGTTATCAATCAATTTACTATCATATTTATATGGTTTAAAAATTCTCTTTGGGGCTTTGTTCATAATATAAGTTTTGTGTATAGAAGAACCATTGTCTTTGATGATATAGATTGACATTAGTTAAATTGTTACTTAAAAAGGGCTGTTTGTGTAAAGTACTCAATAAGTTCTTCATTTTTAACAGCACATTTTACAACTGTGAAGTTTTTTTCTCTTTAACCATTGAAATTTCCTCCTTTCTATGTTATTATAATATAAGATAAAAATATCTTACACATTTATTATATCAAAAAAATAATAACAACTGTAAAGGAGTTTGATAAAAAAATGAAGAAAAAAACAATCAATATTATACAAATCGTCATAGTTGTTTCTTATTGCAATATCATCTTGTATTAGTTACAAAAATATCGTAAGAAAGTTTTTTTAATAATGATATGGAAACTTATTTGACAAGTTTTGTAGAATCAATGATGAAAAAGAATGATTGCAATTTAATGGAAATTAATTATGACAAAGATCACGTGCATATTCTGTTCGAAGCACCTATAACACTAAACTTACCGAATTTTATCAATGGTTTGAAATCTACAAGTTCTAGAATGATTAGACGAGCTTTTTCAGAGCATTTAAAATCATTCTTTTGGAAACCAGTATTTTGGTCTCGTTCATATTTTATTTGTACTGTTTCTGAACATACCACAAAGGTTGTTCAAGAATATATCAAAAATCAAGGAAAATAGCGATTCATCTCCATCCGTGTTCCACGGGTGGAGTTTTCTCGCAACTCTGCTGATAAATTCTTCTTTTGTGAAATATTGGTCAAGTTTAAGTCCAACTGGTTGTTTTTCCATAATGTTTCCTTTCGGTATATTTCTTTTTAATTTTTTTCAGGTTAAGCTAATAATTTTTTTTTATTTTTCACTTAAGTGAAAAATAAAAAAAATTTTTTTAATATAAAAAAAGACCGTTTAGGTCTTTTTAAATTTCTTCAGCATGAGAGATTTTTTTCCGTTTTTTTAATAGTGAGTGTATAGCCGAATAACTCAATTTCATTTTTTTATATTTTGGATCTTCGACATAACCCTCATAATGATCCGACAATATCATTGTTATTGTTGTATCTTTAAAGTTTTTTTAAAAAGCTTCATTATCTGATAGATTTTTTTAAGTAATTTTTTTCTTTATCTTTAGTTGTATCATTTTTATTATAAGTAATGAATATTAAGTTGTATTTGTTTCCTTTTTGGGTTATACTTAACTTTTTGATATATCTTCTCTATAGAGAGCTACGATTGTTTCATTATTTTTTTTGAAGCTTTTTAGTATATCTTTATTTATCTCATATCGTAGTATGTTATTTGCGCGGTTTTTATCTTCATAAGCTAATAAATTATTCTTAATACTTTTTAAACTTTCAGAATCTTCTTCAGTTTCTCTTGTGGTATGATCGATTCTTGTTTCATATGGAATAGTTTGTGTTTTATAATCTTTATTTTCTAATGTGAAACTGAAATTTCCTTTTTTTCTGGTATAATGTTTAATTTATAATTATCAAAAGGTTCTTTGAATTTATCGGAATATTGGTTCATTTTGGTGATATTTTTTTCTTGTACTTGTTGTTCTCTTGTTTGCAAAAAGTTTAAAAACTAGGGGATAATGCGTTAATTATTATAAGAATTATAGTTAACCCTATCATTATGTAATATTGATTAAAATTAAAAATTATCTGATATTATATGAATAAGAATAAATAGGACTATTAAATAAATAATGTTTGGGAAAAATTAAACCTGCGATTAATGTTGATGTAGAAATTATTATCAGATTTTTTTGAGTTTTATATTTCCAGTTTCATGTGAGCGAGTTCCTAATTTATAAAGAGTAATTCCAATTATGACAATTGTAAACATAAAATAAGCGTTTTTGCGCTATTTCCCAATATGTTGCATCCATTCCTGTTCCATATCTTTCCTCTTGTATATCTTCAAAAATATTGGAATAAATCTGTAGTTATCATTAATGAAATTATAAGTGCGGTATAAGAAAATAAAAGCTTGTATATTTTTTTATTTTTTTGCTGCAAATTTATTTATAATAAATGTTATTAACGGAGTTAGTATCATTATTCCGAAGAAAGACGTTCCAAATAAAGCTAAAATTACCATAAAAATCTCCTTTAATTATTATATGTTTAAGTTAATTTTAACATATATTTAGCATAATTAAAAGTTTGATTTCATTATTTCTTTTAAAAATTTTAAAGGTTTTTAGGTAAGCCTAAAGATTTAAGTTTTTTTGTGTAACAAAAAAACATGATAGATTTTATAATTTATGCTATAATAATAATTAATAATTTTTTTATTATGAGGTTTTTTTATGAAATTAAGTAAATTAAGTAATGTTTTTTTTATTTTCAAATTTGTTAAGTTTAAGTGATATTGTTTTATCTGCAGATGTTCAAAAATCAAAATATTGTGAAAACAATTCGAAATCAGAAAGATTTAGACGATTATTTAAATTTAACTGGTGAAGATATTTCAGGAGATAATGTTATTTTTGAATTATCTGAATCAATTAAATTTCCAAAAGAAACGATTTTTTTGTAAGAAATAATGAAGTTGTTTGGAGTTTTTAAAAGGTACAGGTAAACCAGTTGTTATTGATTTTGGTGGTTCTGAATTTTTGCAAGGAATTGGTGGTGATTTTTTCTGGTTGGGTACAGGTTCTCATGGTAATATTGATAAGTATACTGTTATAAAGAATGGTCATTTTTATGGTTCTACAAAAACAAATACATCAAAAGATGGTCATATATTAGATGACTCTAGATCACCTGAAAAGCATAAATCAATTTTTGGTGGTTCTCGTTTTGGTTTGGGTATGTTTATGGGGCAATTTTTAAAAGCATCATATATTAGTTTTGAAGATATGACATTTAATAATGTACACCACGAGGATGGACATGTTTTTGATTTATCTGGTTCTGAATATATTAGATTTTATAATAATAAATTTGCAGGTTATGCTGGTAGAGAGTTCACTGATGAAGAAATCAGAAAACGTTTTTCTGTTAATCATCATTTTCTTTTATTCTGAGGCTATTCAAATTGATTCAGCGTTGAAAGGTACTTTTTGGTAATTTTGTTCCAAAAAGGTACTATTTTTAGAAAATGTATCTTTTGATAATAAACCATCATCTCATTTATTATTTGAAAAAAATTTATTTACAATATATTCTGGTTTAGATGGCGAAGGTATGATACAGAATGATAATTCAAGGATTGTTGTTAGAAATTATTCTTCTGGCTTAGGTAGTCACACAAAAGGTAATGATGAATATAAATATATTATAATAAAAGATAATAAATTTGTGAATACTATAAATTTTTAAAAAAATAATATTCATGAAGAACGAAATTTAATGTATCCAATACATTTTGAAGGTGTTTCTAATTTAATTGCTAATAAGATATTTATATCAGGAAATATCTTTGAAGGTATAGAATCTTACGATGACTCTGGGAAATTAATTAAAGGTCGTATTGGAGTTTCTGAAAATAATATTAAGTATACATCGAAAGTTGAAACTAAAGATTTAAATTTCAATATTAAGTATGTTGCAGATATTAATAAAGATTTTTGGTTATAAAGTAACTACAACAAAAGGAATTCTAGGTCGTGAGACTAAAACTATTGGATATAAACTAGATCCAGAAAGTGGTCAAATTAATGAACTTCGACCTGTTGTTAGTAGAGTTGAACCAGTAAATGAGGTTGTAAGTGTTGGTACTAAATCAAAAGTTGAAACTAAAGATTTAAATTTTAGCATTAAATATGTTGCAGATATTAATAAAGATTTTGGTTATAAAGAAATCACAACAAAAGGAGTTCTAGGTCGTGAAACTAAAAATCACAGAATATAAACTAGATCCAGAAAGTGGTCAAGTTAATGAATTTAAACCTGTTGTTAGTAGAGTTGAACCAGTAAATGAAATTGTAAGTGTTGGTACTAAATCAAAAGTTGAAACTAAAGATTTAAACTTTAGTACTAAGTATGTTGCAGATATTAATAAAGATTTTTGGTTATAAAGCAATTACAACAAAAGGAGTTTTAGGACGTGAGACTAAAACTACTGAATATCGACTAGATCCAGAAAGTGGTCAAATTAATGAACTTCCACCTGTTGTTAGTAGAGTTGAACCAGTAAATGAGGTTATAAGTGTTGGTTTTAGGAATCGTTCGTTTAAAGATAAAAATTTTTATCAGTTAGATTTTTTTAGCAAATAATAAATATAATAATGTTTTATCAATAAGATATTTAAAAATAATTACTTTAGTTTGTTTTTAAGCTTATTTAATAATTTTTTTATAAGATTCCAATGGAATATTTAAATCGCAATATTCGTAGTTTAAATATTCCATAACGCTAATATCTAAGATTTCACTAATAGTTTGCATGTCTAGTTCATGCCTTATTCTTAGTTCCATTATTTTTTTCAGAATAGGGGGATTGTTTTGAACCTATTATTTTTTTGTATTTCAGGATTACTTTTTAAACATTTCGTACATTACATCACTTCCTTATATTTTTTTCTGTAAAAATCTACTGTTAATAAATTATTTAATGTTTCTTTTTGTTAGATTGTCGAAAACTTTAACTTTTAATTCTTTATTTTTTTAAAAACAGGCAATTACTTTTTAATTTAAATGTATTATCATCTTTAAATTTTTATGGTATATGATATTTCTTCTATATTCTCATTGTTTTTTTAGGTATTGTTGAAATTAACATTTTCTTGCCATAACTATTATAAATAGCGCTTATCCAATCAGTTCTTTTTGTCTTTTTAAAAAAACTTAGTAACATAACTTGCAAAACAATGTTAATCGTTCTTTATCTTCAAATAATTTTTTTATAATTTTTTTCGTTTAATTCAGATTTATTTTTTTTACATTGAATTATTGAGATTCTGACAGTATCAACATATAGCATTGCAGTTTTATTATTTTTGTTTTTACTGTGAGTCCTGATGCTTGTAATTTTTTTAATCATGATTTTTCACCTTCTTTTAAATATTCTTGTGTAAATTTGTTAAGTTCATTTTCTATTTCCGAGTCGGTTTCATGCATTGTTAAACTGAAGTTTTTTTAAGTTGTGGTTGATATAATTTAATGAAACCTAATAGTTTTTACTTTAACAACACGTTGTTGTTTTTTTCATTTAAAAATCTCGTTTATAGTAATTATATTATCATTAACATGTCCAAACGTGAATTCATGTTCTTTGTCTTTTATCTTTTCGTATTTTACGATTATATTATTAATCTAGTCGTTTCCTTTAATAATAATATTCCTACAGCAGGAATCGGACCTACTCTAAGTCCACCAGGAATAGGGTAGAGTATATCAATTATCGATATATCCATGATTGATATGGTTAGTTATTATTTTTAAACATTTTTTTAATCTCAATTAAATCTTCATTAGTAATATTTTCTTTAATAGATTGTATGAAATTTTCTTCAACATAATGTGAAGCAATTTTAGTACGAGTTGGTTTTTTTACCATTAGATTCTTTTTTTATTTCGATAAAAGTTTTAAGATATTCTATGATATCAGGATTACTTCTAAAGAATTCTTCTGGATTATCATGGTCTTTTTTTCTAAGGTAGCTAATCCATTTTCTATACTTACTTTTGTATCTTTGATAATCTACTTCATCGATATCATCATCACCGAAGTTTATTATTTCAGCGTCAAAAATCCCTATAATCAGAGAAAAAAACTCTTCTTCATATATTTTCACAATTTCATCATTTTTTTGCTTTTTATGTAAAAAAATTATAATATAAATCTTTACTAAATTGTGTTTTTACATAGTAACTTTTCAATATCTAATCGCAGATCAATAAAATCTTGTGTTGTAAATTCTTCAGCTGCTGTTTTTTTATATGGAATTCTGTATAATATGTTGAGTATTCCACGGTTGAACTTGATAATTTGAAATCAAGTGTTGTTTTAAAATTATATTTTATTGATAGTAATTTTAAGTTTGTTACAAATTGAGCTTTAAATTCTTTCATTATAAGTCTCCATTATTTTTGTAATTTTTTTAAAAATAAGGTTGTTGATACCGTTAATTAATTCATTTAAATCAGCTTTTTTTCAGTATTGCTAAACTTAACAGTACCTACAATTTCACTACCTTTTAAATTCTTTCTGAGTTATTTTCAGTTATTAATTTTTTTCGTGTTCGTTGAATTTTACTTTTGAATTATCTAAAAAGTGAGTTGAGTGATTTACTATAATCTTCAAATAAAAAAATGTATTTCTGAATGTTCCGATTACACCGATTATACGTTTTTTTTAGGATTGATGACTAAGTTTAATGCATAATCAGGTTCGTATTTTTAATGTGAAATATGATGATCCCTTACCATGTTTTTATGAATTCTTCAATTTCTGATATTTCAGTATGTTTAGGGATATAACGAGGATTTGTAAATTCTTTTTTTGCTTAATGATCTAGTTTTTATTTTTTTATATATTCAAAGTTGTTCTTCTTGCGTTTTTTTCATCTCTATGTTTTAATTTTTTTCATACAAGCCTTTTGCTTCTTGTTCCCATTTTCCGAGTAATTCATTTCGCTCTTCTGAGATTTTTTTAGTGCAGCTTCAAGTAATTCTTTTTAAGTTTTTTTACCTTTTCTGTTGAATATTGTAACATTAAAAAAATCCAAAATTGAAGATACTAACAAGACAATGAAAAATTTTCTGTTTTAGATGTTGCATAGATGTATATATATTTTTCGTGAACGGAACTAATGAATATTTGTAAATTTTTTTGTTCGTTCGTTATCTTTATTCTCTTTGAAGAATATTTCTATTTCGTTTTTCAGGTCTTCTAATATTTTATTGATTTTGTTGTTCATTTTTTTTTACCTTTCTATAAAATAAGAGCTAGGCTAATGCCCTAACTCTAACGGTTTAATTCCACAATCTTTTAAATCTTGATTTAATTGTTCAATATTATTAACAAGGCTAAGTGGTTCACCAATTTCTTGAATGAATCTAATTAATGTGAAGCCAAGGTAGGGGATGCCACCAAAATCTGAATCATCATCTTCAAGTTCTGTTGCTAAAATTGAATAACCTTCAGCATGAGTTTCGTATAAGAATTTATGAATATTCTCTTTTAACTGATCAAAATCTGTTGGTGATAATTCTTCAGCATTTACGAATTCTATTTGGGCTAGTAACTTATTGCCTGATATTATCTTAATTGTATTACCTGTGTCATACATTGAACCATAGTCTAGCATATTTAAATTGATATAAACTGATTTAATATTATCAAACTTAATATCAGTATTCTCAATAAAACTTTCAATAACGTTTTTAAAATATTGTTTATTATTAGCTATTTCAGATGTTGTGAAGGCTCTTGTTTTAGTATAATCTAGAGGTGTTTCTGTACAGTTTAACATATTAACTTCTCGGAATAATGCGTAAGACGGGAGATTACTTGTGAATGTTCTTTTGTATAACTCTTTAATATAATGTTCTTCGCTATACGCATAGTATTCGAATGAAGAGTAAATTCCATTTTGCCCATTGTTATTGTAGTGGAATCCGAAATCTAATAGTGTTATTAGATCATTTTCAATATAATCTTTCAAATTTTCCCTAAGTATTCTTATATCTTTTTGGATTTCTTTTGGGGTAGGGGTTTTAGCTTTTGGAATTTTATTATCGATAAATGAATTTAGAAAAATCAACAATTTCAGGGTTAGATTTGAAGTATTCATTCTCATCGCTATGATCTTTTTTTCTAGTTTTTATTTCACCCTTATCTATTGATAATGTATAATATTGAGTATTTGTTTCTTTGACGCTAGAAGTGAATTTAACGTTGTTCGATTGTCTAATTTTTTTGGGGAGGTTCGTAAGAATCTTCAAATAAATAATAGTTATTTCCTACATCTACTGAAATAGTGAATGCATATTCTAAATTAGCAGGATATTTTGTTTTTTTAAAAAGTAGTTCGTATATATCACTTCGTAAATTATAGGTTGAGTTTGCTGTGAAATCTTTACCGTCAGTATCTATGTAAAACTCTGTATAATAACTACGAGGTTTAAAAGATGTTGATGATAATTCAATATCGAAACATCCTATAACGTTATATTTTTTTGATAGTTCTTTTAGCCCAGTGATAAAGTTGTATATGTTTTCTTTCATTTTTTTTTGTATCCTTTCTTTTTAAAAAAATATTCCTACAGCACGAATTGAACGTGCTCAAACTCACCAGAGGTAGGATAATGTCTATGTAATTGGAAATTTAATTGGAATCGTCTAAGGGTGATCTTAAACTTGGCTTTCTACCTCCCAATCCTTTCTTGTTTATAAAAAAACCGGTCAGGTAAGTTACCCACGGGCTTCGATTTAACGAATGTTAGTCTTAAATTTAATATTAGTATAATTAATTTAGATGATGTTGTCAATTAATATTTTTTAGGTGTTGGTAAAAATCCACTATCAAGCAAGATGTTATTAGTTGATTCGTTATCATTTATTCGTTCAGTTAAAAAGTGATATCCGTTACCATGAGTTTCGTATAAGAAACGTTCAATGTTTTCTTGAATTTTATTTTGTACACGTTCTATCATGATTGGTATTCCGATTTTTCTAGGACTGAAATTGATTTGCGCAATGAGTTTATTATCTGAGAAGAGATAAAATCTATTGTAACTAGTGTAGTAACGCGTTTCGACTAGATGGTCTAGATTTAAGTAAGCTGATCTCACATCATCTAGTGTAAGCTCAGTATCAGCTAGGAATGACTCTATAATTATTTCAATATCTTTTTTAATTTCATTTAATGATTTGTCGCTAAGTTTTTCTTCAATAATACAATCATTCATTCTAACATATGGACTATACATTCCTTTATCGATAATTCGGCCAACAAGTGTTAAGGGTAGGTCAGTATGGGTTTTTATTCTATTAAGCATAAACCCTAGTTCGACTTTTGATTCATCTGTTGTTTCGATAATATTAAACAGACCCGTTGCATCGTGATTTTCGTAATGTAAGGCGAACTGAGAGTTAACTATGTTTTCTTCAGTTTGTCGTTTACGTAGTTTTTCTTTGACGTTACGAATGGATGCTGCAATCGTTAATACATCAGTTGGATCATAAGTGCCAATTTTTTCGTCAATAAGGGTATTTACGAAGTCAACAACTTTTAGATTTGAATGGAAATTGTGAGTTTCTTCATCATGTTTTGGTTCAAGTTTTGCAAAACCTTGATCAATGATTAGTTTGTAATTCTGACTTTCAGCACCGATTTCTTTTGGATTTGTGAATTTCACTTTTGTAACACTTGTTTCATCTTCTTCAAAATTGAGTTTAGCTTTTCCTATGAACTCATCTTCGTGATGTCTAATACCTTTTTTGATATAAATTCCGTATTTTTCCAGTATTTTTTCAGTTGATATTATGTCAATATCTAATGAAAATGGATATTCTATTTTTTCAAGCGAATCTATTATTTTATTTTTTTAAATTATGTAATTTGTAAAGAGATACGCATGTCGGATCTTCTTGAAGTTTAATCATTAATAATCCGTAAGTATTAATTTCAAATAATTCGGCTGATAGCCTAATAGGGATACTAGTTTTGAATTTGTATTCTTTTGATAATTTCTTAAGAGTCATGATAAATTCTTGAACTTTTTGTTTCCATAGTAATTTTTTTCCGTAAAGTTGGATTTATCTAATATTATTCAAATAACATAAAATAATATTCAAATAAATAACTTTTCCTTTCTTATTATTTCAAATAAATAGCGTTACGGTTACTATATATTAAGTCTTGAAGTAATAACTATTTCTAGTCAATAATTATAACCAAAACTACTAAAGTTTAAAAACCTTGATTTCACATGACTTCGTATCTAGTCTGAGATCATGTATCATAGGTCAGAAATATTATTAGTCAAGATTATAAAAAAACGTCTAGCTATAACATAACTTGCAGCACTATGTATATTAAGTTTCATATTGTAACAATATTTACTTGATGCTATTTTTTTGACGTGTTGTGAGGATCGATAAATGATAAACCAACACCTAATTTATCACATCTTGTTTGTAAGTATTTTTCCAAACTTACCAAATTTTTAAAGTATGAATCATTCTATTATAATGTTTTCGTTCAGTTTTTTTTCTTTTTTTATTTTTTTGTTTAAAGATTTTAAATCTTCTATGACAATATCTTTTCCAGACTTAACAGCTAAATCTACCAAATCCTTAACTAAGTGTAACATTGAGTTCTTAGTTACTCCAGCTTTTCCTTTGTGAATATAATTAATTTTCTCATGATTTAATAATTTTTCCAGTTTCGTCAATTTCACTAATTGTTATGAATCCTTTGTTAAAATCTACACCAAGTACACCATTAGAACTTCCGGTTTTGACTTCTGATCCAGTTCTATACATAATTTGTAAGTGAAGGACGTTATTCTTTCTAATTATTCTAAAAAGATAGTGGGTTAGATTTTTGAATTATTTAATGTTTTCAATATCTCTTTTTTTAGCTATATTGTCTTTTTATAATAAATTTACCGTGAATATGTTTAGAATCTTTTATATGCTCATTTTCAAGTCTTAGATCATAAGTAAATTTGTTATATTTTTTTATTATAAGATATTTGAAATTGTTGATTTCCACGAAAAATCATATTTATCTCCAACATATGCAAGTTGATTATCTCTTTTTTTCTAAGAATTTTGACATATCTCTTTTTAATAATTTCTTTGTACCAAATGTTAACATAGGTTTTGGTCCATTTTTCTTAAGTTGAATAAGTCTATTTCTTTTTCATCTCAAGCCAAAATAACTTTGTTTTAAGGTTTTTGATTCTATCTTTTTTTAGTTTTTTTGGGTTATTCAAAGCAGCTTTTTGTCTTAATTATTTTTAGCTGTTACTTTTTTTAATTTTTCTTATCATAAGTAGAGTATAAATATTCACCGGCAGCTTTTGAAAGTTTTAATAGGTTTTTAGCCGTAGTTACTACAGCTTTAGCGAATCTATTTGTTACATTATATTCTTTCATCAATCTTGTTCTATAGTTAGATTCTTTTTTTCACCATTTAATTTATTTCTTATATGATGAATTGTTCTACGGACTAAGAACGCAAATACCGGGGTTACATCATCAAAAATATTTATATAGATCTTGATTCTTATCTTCATATAAGAAGCAACTAGTTACTATTGTTGTTTCCGCCTTGTTCATGTTCTAATTCTTTCTTAAATTTATTTATATTGTATTTTCTTTTTACCATTTAATTTTTGCTGAAAAATACTGTCATAATCTGAATTAAATCTGTAACTAATTCTTCTTCCATTGTGTTATTTTTGATGATTAATAATTTCAATATCTACACCATATCTTTTGAAAAAGATTTTCTAGCAATTCAAAAACCGAATCTAACTAGTCTGTCTTTGTACATAATAAATACTTTATTAACTTTTACCTGAAATAACTAAGTCTAATAATTCATCCAATGATTGATTGTTATAATTAATACCAGAACCTATACTTTTTAATGATTTTTAAAAGATTCACCTTTTGATATTAGATAGTTTTCCATTAAATTATATTGTCTTTCAAGATCGTCAGCTTGCTTCTTTGATAAAAACTCTAACATATCCAATATTGATTTTATTTATGTTCTTTTTTTCTTTTTTTGTGTTATTTCAAAAAGCTGAGTTTCAGTATAACGTCTATGTCCACCTTTAGAAGTGAACGCAGGTTTAAAAAGTGTTTTTCATTATCATATCGTCTAAGAGTTGATGCAGAAATTCCTGATAATTCTGAAAAACTCTGAGATTGAATAATGTTTCTCCATATTTTGAAATCCTTTCTTTTTTTATTATTATAATTATTATACCACGAAATCTTTATTTTGTAAACAATTATGGTTAATTTTAATTAATTATTTTGTGACTGTTTCGAGCCTTTCTTGTTTAGGTTAATATTTATAATATTCGTAAATGTATTCATCTAATATTTTAGTACCATTCTTTTTGCTTTAATGTAAGGATCTGTGCTTATTGTAAATATTTCTAGTTGATTTCCATTATATTCTTTTGCACATCTCTATAGCTGAATCGATTGATTCTTTTTCATCTTCTGTCAATTCTACTGTGGAATTTAAATTTGACTTTATTATTGTAATATTGTTCTCAAAAGAGTCATTTAATGTTTGGATGATTGGACCATGAAGTCCTACTTCTATATTATCAGTAAATAATTGTTTGTCATTTTCTATAAGATGTTCTACATAAGAATAGTATATTAAGTGATTTAGTTTTTTTACGAGTAGTGTGTGTTTGTTTTTTTATCTATTATATATGATATTATAGCTTTTAATTTATCACTCATTATTTTCTGTCCTTTCTATTTTTTTAATTTTTGATAATAGTTCGAATTTTTTTAGGGGAGTTGGGGCTTGTCCCAAAAAGATTAGGCGTGAGCGTATACGAACGCCTGTCTGATAAGACTTCTCCTAAGTTAAGGGAGTACTGTAACGGTATGAATTGTCAGAAAATTCTGATAGCGGACAAATTGGGATTTTCTGGATATTTTGTCCAATTTTGTCCAGTAGTTCTCAGCCCCAGGTATAATAACGTTTCTAACTTTTCAGTGGACACTTTGGACAAATTGGACACTTTTTTTACTCGAGTTAGAAAAAAATATTTTAATTTATATATTGGGTTAAAATTTTGTCCAATTTGTCCAGTTTGTCCAGAAGGGTTTAATAAACTAAGTCATACCAAGGGCTGGACACCTCTGGACAAATTTTTGTGATTTTGTCCATTTTGTCCATTTTTGTCTACTAATTTGTCTATACAAGATAATATTTTCATGAAAAATTTATGAAAAGTCTATATTTTTTTACAAAAAAATAGGGTTGGATAAATTGTCAGACAATTCTGATAATTTTTAAAATAAAAATAGTATCAAAATTAATACTATGTAGTCAATTTACAATACTAAATAAAAAAATGGTATTATAATTTTAGAATAAAAAAACTACCTATAAAGGTAGTTTTCTTTTGTTAATCTTGTTTATCGTTGTATAATTTTAGCAATTTTTCAAAGTATACAATACGAGTTACTAGGTAGAATGGTAGCACGTAAATTGCTGCGATACCTAATGTAACTAAGCATAGTAGAGCTAATGGGATAAATGTGATGTGCAATAAGATAAACTCACGTTTGTGTCTTCTCATAAGTTCTCTAGATAGTTTAACTGATTCGCGTACACTTAATTTGTCTAAGCTAATTAATCCCATTGCAGCGTATAGTAAAATTAAGTCTACTTGTGCTAAAAATAGTCCAATTATTACGTAAATTATTGTTAGAATAAATGTAGTAAATAGTAGGGTAATTATTGCACTAGCGTCACCTAAGAAATAGAAAGGTATAGTAGGTAGCGTAACTATAATTCCGATAGTTGTTTCTACAATAAATAGTGCTATGCCAAATAAAAACTAGTTTGACAATATATTTAACCATATTTTTCTTTAAAAATCAGCTTTGCAATCTTTATTGTGCATTTTACTTATCATTTTATAGTTAAAGTAAATTGTAGCAACTACAGATAATAAAGTTAATAAGTTAGTTAGAGCTTCTATTTTTAAAAAGTGTTAGTAGGGATAGCTCCTTTAAATATGTATGCTGACTGCGTGTAACCACTATATCCGCTTACTATTAAAACTAATGCTAAACTTATAAGAAGTGGAAGTGCACTCATTAGAGTGTATTTCTTATCTTCTGTTACGATAAACTTAGCTTTACGTTTTGCTTTTTTTAATAAAATTCATCATAATAACGACATCCTTTTTCATAATATTTAGTTACTTTGTAACTATGCTTATATTATATCATAACTTTGTTAAATATTATAATTATTTATCAAGCTTAATTCTTTTGATCGGATTGTTGTTGAAACCTTTACTTGGTAGTTTTTTTCACATATTTTTGTCAAAAAAACTTCTTTTTTTCTTTAATGTAGTAGTTATCTTTATGTTCATATATTATGAATTCATTATCATTAGTGATTTCTAAAAAAATTCATCAGTAAAGTTATAATCATTAAAGTTTTTTTGAGTATGTATTCTTTGTCATCTTTTTTTAAAAGATTAAGTCAACAGTTCTTTTATTTCTTTTTTTTCGTGCTGTGTATTACTATGTTCATAGTTAATGATATTAATATGAATGGTACAGGTATAATTAATAAATATAGGTTTATCCATGAAATAACTTGTCCTGATATCATATTACGAATGATATAATAAAAGTAATTATTGCAGGTAATAAGAACCCGAATTTGTATAAATTTAAAATTTTAATTTTTTTCATTAGTATTGTTATTATTTATAAGTTTTAACTCTTTTTTTCATTTTATTATCCTTTCTTTAGTTGTTGATAATATTATATCATATTTTTTTCCATATAGAAAAAAACCAGCAAAAAAAGTAGGGGAGCTAGTTGCTCCCCTTAGGTTATAGTAATATTGAAATAATAAGTCCAATAGCTATTAATGCTTCTAATATTACTATTATTTTAAATATAATAGATGCATTCATTGCATAAGGTAAAAATAACCAAAATTCATTAGGATATAGTTCTAACGACAACCCATGTGGATATTTGTGTGGTAACACTTTTGAGGTATAGCCAAACATGTAGGTTATGATAAAAATAGTTTGAAGCATGAAATAAGCTAATACTTTTTTTCTAGTTGTCATTTTTATCGTCCTCCAAACGGACTTTATTCAAATAATCAAAATGTTCTTTAATTTCACCGTTATCCAGTGGTTTATTAATTCCGTGATATTGATAAGTTTTCTGATATGGGATTGACTTAATGACTATTGCTTCTAATTCTGTGTAATCTTTATCCGCATATGTGAAATAAACATTTTCTAATAATTCTAATTCTTCATTTGTGAAAGTTGTTGTGGTTGTTGTAGACATTGGTATACTATCAAATCCATATTTTTTGTACTCGTACATTAAAGAAGGATTCATTGCACCGTGTGGAGTTGTTATGAATAATGGATTTTTAATTGATTTAATTCCGAGTGCAAGAGACCAACCGAAGTAAAAATAGCAAAGTTGTTGTAATTTATATTGGTTCATAGATTCTTTTGTCAAGAAATATTCAGCAATTTGTGTTAAACTTTTCATATTTTTTTCCCTCACTTTCTTATTATATTAATTTGTTCTCGAATTCTACTAAATAGTTTTCATCATCACATTTAAAAGACCTTTGTATTTTAATTCGGTTTTTTTAATAACAATTTTTGGAGTTAGTTTCTTTTTTTATTTTTTTAAGTTTGTTATTACCATTATTAGCTAAAGTCCTCCGCAAGTTTAGTTAATTTTTTTCTGATGTCTTCCATGCACCAAGTTTATTATAGACATAATATAGATCATTGAATGTATCTAGTTTTACAAATTGTTTAAGATCTTCAGGTAATGAATGTACAAAACTTTCTGTTTCTGGATATGTTAAATCCCAAACTTCTGGAATGTCTTCGAAATATTCATATTCTGGTCCGTGATAGCGAACTTTTCCTTTTAAAAAAATTCTTTAATGAAATCTTCATCAGTGTAATCATATGCATAACTGCGTTCGTCATTTTTAAATAATTCACGTGCTTTATTTGTGACAGTTTCTAAAGATGAGTCATATAGATATTGTGATTTTCCTTTATATTTAAATGATAGTTCTAGCATGATTTTTTTCTCACTTTCTTTTTATTTTAATTCCCATAGTCCGAATTGAACGAACTCGAGGTTCACCAGAGACGGGATAGGGGAGATTTAGTCTTCGAAATCGTCTAAATCGTCGTCGTTAAATTCATCATAAAATGTTTTCATATCTTGTAAGTTAAGATAATCACGAGCCATGTCTAAACCAAAACAAACTTCATCTGGAATATTTTTCTTTTCCATGATTTTCAAACCTCTGTCGATATATTTTACGCGCATTCTAGCATACTCTGCGTAGCATTCTTTTGCATTTTTTAATAGGTTGTGCACGTCATCATCAATCATATCGAAGATTTCTAAACCGTCTGATTCAACAGTACAAATGACATATTTTGTCTTATTTGTTGTTGTCATGTGAAAATAGTCACCTGAATCATTTAATTCAGCTGATAATCTAAGTGGAACTTCCTCGACTTCTAATGCATGCAGCATTCGTTCGTTTTCAAATTCTTCCATAATTAATTCAGCTTCTTGTTGTTCTGGTGATTTTTTTTCTTGTGAATGTTTTCTTATTATCCTTTTTCATTTTTTTAATCCTTTATCTAAATTTTATTTTCGTTATTATATTATCTGTAACTGTAACGTTTAAAGTATGTTCTTTTTCTGCATATTTCTCATTATAATATGAGAAGAATAGGGCGAATCCTGTTTTACGCGAGTTACCAACATTCAATTCATGAATATTAATTGAAAGTAATATGTTGATGGTTTCGTTTAACTCTAAAGTTTTGTCGCTTACATCGAGTAATGTTTTTTTAGAAATTCTGAAATGGTTGGTTCATGTGTTTCTTTTATTAATTCTTTTAAAATAGCTTGATTAATTTCTAAATTTTCTTTTACAAGAGGTACGAGTTGTGAGCTTAATTCTTTTAATTTTTTAGCTTGTTCAGTAATTGTCATATATCCATATTCAGGATGATTGTTATCACCTAGAATAGTCAAACAATAGATGTTTTCTGTTAGAAATCTGACCTCGTGAATTAAATCGAAGTATTGTGAATCTACTTCTTTTTTTGTTTGTTATTAGTTCTTGTAAGTTTGTCATATTAATTACCATATCCTGTTAATATTCGTATGTCTTCTATAATGTTATTATTTACTCTAAAAATTAATTTTGATATAACAATATCACCGTAATCATTAAAATAGCAATATCTAAATTCTTTATTGAAATCATCAGGTACTTTAGTTTCAACATCTAATATGTGGAGTTGTCTTTCTTCAATAGAGTAGAGTAGATCTGTTATATTGGGAATGTTAAGGTGGTTGTCTAACATTTCATTTAGATATTGGCGAATAGTATTGTTTGTTGTTTTGTCTATGAATTTTTTTCTAAAATTTGTTTTTTTGTAATGAGTGAGCGTCGGAGTATATCTCACATAATTTGTCTATTTTTTTCTTTTCATAATTTTACCTCGGTTATTCAGTTTCGTATTCTATATTTTTCTATAATATCACCATTCAGGTGGAAAAATCAATTGACAAATAGCATATTCGTCGTAATCAGTGCTATAATAATAGTTAAATTGTTCATCAAAAATTTTTTTAGATACTGTTGATCCAATATCTAATGTATAAATTTGTTTTTTTCTTCAATTGATGAGAGTAAATTTGTAATTCTTGGAATGTCGTCTTGGTTGTTCGACACTTCTTCTAAAAAAATTCTAAGATAGTAGGGTTTGTAGCTCTGTTGATGAAGTCTTTTATAACTTCTTCTTGTAAGTTACGAGTTTCTTTTTCTAGTTTATATAATTTATTGATTTTGTTTTCCATTTTCTTTATCCTTTCTTATAGTTTTATATATTTTTGTTGGAACTAAATCTACCAACCAAACATTATTTTTTTACTTAAATAGAATTTAAATCCATCCTTAACCATTTGCTTACTATCAATAATTAGAATTCGTAAATCACCATGTCTTTTTGCCAACAATAGATGCAGTTTTTTCATCTTGTGACAAATGAACATGATGGCGAGATTTTGGGATTAAACCGTTTTTTTTAATTGATTCAATAAATTTCAATGCGGTACCATGATAAAGAATATCCGGAGGAATGGTTTCTTTTAAATCTAAGTCTAAACCTTTAATTGAATGCCCTTGAACAGCACGAATTTTAGTTTTATTTGAATTAAATTCATATCTTTTTTTGCTATCAGTTTCGACAATTTCAATTAATTCTTCCATTGACAAGTCTAATGAATTTAATAATTCTTTAACCAAAACGAAACCTTTATTATCCATTGTTAAATTTTTTTATCTGATGGGTTATGTCTTAATAAATAGGCTATATATTTACTTGTTTCTATATTCATTTTAATATCCTTTCTTATGGTTCTAATAGTTTACGAATGTTGTCTTCCGTTTCGTTTTCAATCATTTTCATAATCACAAGCTCTTTCGTTATCTTTAAAACGTGGAATAGTTCGATGGATTATTGCCATATCTTTAGTTGTGTGATAAATGAATATTGTTTCTTTTAATTTGTTAAATTCTTCTTCTGTTAATACTGATTCTCTCATTGTTTTATAATCTAGTCCGGGAATTTTATAGATGGTGTTCCAAAATTGGTAGTAACCCGAAATATCTTTTTTTAAATAATACGCTATGTGAGCGTTCTCACCCATACCTAGTAGGTATGTTGGGCGTCCACGATTATCGTGGAAAAATTCTTTTTTAATCATTTTCTTTACCTTCTGGACTCAATAATTCAGAAATCTCAATACGGATTTGATTTGTAAGTCTCTCATAGTACCCACGTTGTTTTTCATCTTCAAATCTTGAGTATTTTGAAGCGATATTTAATGCTGATAAAGCTGCATAATATTCATACATTTTTTTATTAAATTTGACAATTTCTTTATCTGATAAAACGAATTCACCTAACATATCATATATTTCATGGGGTTCGTATAATCTGTAACCACCGAAGGTATTGATTTCGTTAATATATCCGTCTTCATCTTTGTAAATTAATTCGTATTCGTCGTCAGTTTCTAATAGGTATACTAATCCGTAACCATAATTACTTTCTCCAAGTAGGTAACAGTTTTGTCCGTCTAGTTGTGTTTTTTCTTTTTGTAGCATAATAAAATCCTTTCTTTGTTGGTGTTTTAGCTCAGCGCAGATTTGCGCTCGGGTTGATTATTGTTTAGAAATATGATATAATATTGTTAATATCATAAAAAAACAAGAGTTTTGTGCGAGGTTGTGTTGCGACACAATCTCAATTTTTTTATTTTTTTGAAAAATATCATTTAAATTTTTTTATGCATTTTTTTCTAATTGTTTTAATTAATTCATTAGCCGCAGCATTGTTTTTTTCATATAGTCAAGTGATGTTCTATTATTTATTGTACCATTTGTAGAAATAGTAATAGATTGTGCTATTATTGGATAAGAAGTAAGTATTTCATTAAGCTCGCAAGATTCTTTTACCCCGAACGGTGAATCGTAAGAAATATCGTAATTTAATGCCCCATAATTACTTTTGAAGATGAATTCGTCTGTTTTAGGGATATATAGGTAAATTGAATCAAGTGGTCTTATTGTATTTACATTTAGTCTAGAATGATATTTTTTTCTACGAATTCATCGTCACTAATAGTGTTATCGTAATAAATTTCTTTTTAAATAATATTTGATACCTTCGTGGTTACTACCAATATAATTATAGGTGTTATTATTGTTAATAATTTGTTCTTTAGGAGTTTGAATTTTAAAAAGCGAAAATAACTTGTGAACGGAATTGTTTCAATAGTATCTTCTTTTGTTGTATATGTTTCTTTAATTTGTTTAATCTTATAATATGTTATAGTATATCCAATAACAGAATCATGATTTTCACGTTCGATTCGAATGTAATCTATATTAGAATCATTAAATACTTCAATAGCTTTTTCTAAGCCTGTTGTAACAAGTTCGATTCCTTCTTTTGATGAGCGATAAACCTTACCTTCAGATTTTTCTAGAAATTCAGGTAGGGTAATTTGGTTTGATAAAAATTTAGTAAGTAGTTCCATAATTTTTTGTATCCTTTCTTTATTATATTATACTTATAGCAGAACCCGCCACGCTCTAAGTCCATTAGGAATAAGTTACGATAATAATTTGTTTAGTTCTTCATGAATTTTTTCAAGTGAACTACCACGACCTTAGTTTTACCTAGAGGTCATGGCTTCTTGGGAAGAGTGCACAGTTTCGCTACAAGTTCATCATATAGATCATCTTGTAACCAGAGCTTCACTTATTTACCAAGCTAGCCCCGTGGTCCCCACGGTTATTATATTATAGTTTAAGAAATCATTTCTAAACCTTTATTTCTAATATTAATAGCTGCATTAACATCACGATCGTGATGTGTACCGCAATTAGGACAAGTCCACTCACGAATGTTTAATGCTTTTTTACCATCATTATGACAACAATGTGAACAAATCTGACTAGATGGGAACCATTGTTCTATTTGAACAACTAACTTACTATTACGCTCAGCTTTGTATTTTAGCATGTTTATGAATTTTGACCATCCTACATCAGCTATTGATTTAGATAATTTACGATTTTTCATCAACTTCTTAACTTTTAGGGTTTCTAATGCGATATAATCGTGGTTTTTGATTATTTCAGTAGAAACTTTATGTAAATTATCTGAACGTTTGTTCTTAATCTTTTTATATATTTTAGCTACTTTATGTTTTTGTTTTTGATAATTCTTACATTCTCGTAATGGTTTTTTATAAATTATCTCAGTGCAATTTCCATCTTCATCGTAAATACGTTCTTTAACATTTTGTTCAAAACGTCTACTTAAGACTTTTTGTTCCTTACGTAGTTTACGTTGTAGTTCATTGAAATGTTTTGGATTTTCATATTTTTTACCATTAGACATAATAGCTAAATGTGTTAACCCTAAATCAATACCAACTGCATTATCTTTAGATAACACAGGTTTTTCTTGATTGCTAGGAACTTCATACATAATAGATGCTGTATAATACCCACTAGGTACTTGCTCAATTGTAACGGATTTTATTATGCCATCGATAGGTCGGTGCACTTTAATTTTAATACCAGTTCTAAACTTGGGTAAAATTAATCTGTTATTTTCAATACGTATATTATTTTTATTATTACTAGTCGTATAGCTAAGTCTAGAACGTGATTTCTTTTTGTACGTTGGTTTTTGGAAATGATCTTTGTTCTTTTTATAATTACGAAATGCTTGTTGTAAATGCATTTGACTGTTGCATAATGCGAATGCATCTACTTCTTTTAGAAATGGGTATTCCTCTTTGTATTTAGCAGGTGTTTTTAACAAGTTGTTATTATAAAAATCACTTAACATAAGGTTATAAATAAGTCTTGCACAACCAACTGTTTTATGGATTAATATGATTTGGTTTTCATCGGGATAAATCCTACATTTAACAGCCGTTAGCATACTTTTTCACCTTGGTTTAAAATGTAGCCCTTAACAACATCTATTTGTGTTGAACCAGTAGAACTTACATAGAAACCTTTAGTCCAGAAATATTCTTTCCATAGTTTTTAGTTTTTATACTAGGAAATTCTTTTTTTGATTAATCGTGAACTAGCTGATTTAGCTGCATTTATGTATTTGTTTAAGTTAGTTGATGGACTTATTGATAGAATAGTGTGGATATGATCACAATAATGGTTCCATTCGATTATTTCGACCTCATGTGATAAACCAATTGTCTCAAAAAAATATCTTTAATTCGTTTTAGATATAGTATTATTAATGACATCACGTCTGTATTTAACTACTAGAACTAAATGTAATGTAATGCTATATACTGAGTGTTGTGTTTTACGATACATTCTTTTTACCTCAGTTATTATTTTATTATATACTGATTATAACATAAATTATAATTATTATAAAGTGATAACAAAAATTCATCCACGACTTATAGAAGTCGTGGGATTCTTTTTACTATTAGTTAAATAATATTGCATCACAATCCTAATTTTTTTATTGCTAATTAGCTCAGCGCAAAATTGTGCCGGGCTAATTATTCAGCAGGGGATAATAATTTATCTAATTCTTCGTTAATTGCTTGGATAACTTTATCGAAATGGTCGTATACAGTTTTGTTCTGGATTAGGTCACTTAGGGGATTGGTTGTAATATGACTTCCACCACGATAACTCATTTCCATTGCCTCTTTTGCAGTGTAAAAAGTACGCATCAGTTCATGGAATTTCCATTTTTCTGAGTCAGTTAAAGTACATACTTTGAAAATTTTATTAAAATCGTCGTAATAACTGAATCTAAGCCCGTGAACTTTACCAGTATCGTAATGCGTGTGTAGATTGATATCAGATTTGTTTCGATTGAATGTTTCGATATAACCTCCACTCCAGTACCAATCGCATTCAAATTTACCTTTTTCTAAGTAATATTTTACTTTATTTTCATCTATACCAAGTAGGTAATATGTACTACCTAGGATATGAGATTTTTCTTTTTCAAGTATTTCTTTTAAGGTAATGTGTAATATGTGTATGTTTTCGAAATCATTGATTAAGCGTAAAATGTAGGTTTCATTCTTACTGAGTGGGTCAAGTTCCAGTGATATTTGACTATTATTGTTAGGGGTCTTTACTGATTTTTTTAATGTCACTTTTAAGTTTTTTTAACTAATTTATTACATTTGTCGGTAGTCATTTCGTATGTTGTGTATTTTTTTCTGATTTAAGCATGTATTCAACTAGTGAAATTTCGTTATTTATATATTTGTTGTAATGTTCCATAATTTTTTTGCATCCTTTCTTGTTTGAAAAATTTTTTTATAATAGTGTAATGGTTCTATATGTTTAAAAACCTTGATTAATTTTTTTCAATTTTATATTTGTAAATGAAATGTGTGCGTTGTATGATCCATAATCACATGTTAATAAACCAGGACTTCTATAGCTGTAATAATTTTGGTAATATGAGTCAATTGTCAATTGTTTTCCGAGATAATCTTGCATAATTTTTAAACGCTTCTTCGATTGTATTAGATTCGCCTAAAAAGTTTTCTCGTGGTTGAGTAATAATCTAATATTACTTTAATTGGTTTATTTTCATCAAGTTTTTTAAACATAATTTTTGTATCCTTTCTAAATTTAAAGTAGCTTTGCTCTTTTTTCATACAAATGTTTCATAATTTTTGTATCCTTTCTTGTTTTAATAAGTTCTGAGTAATTTAATTGGAATCGCCTAAGGTGTGAACCGAAGACTCGGCTATTTGCCTCCCAATCCTTTCTGTTATAGCTTTTAGCCATTCGATAATGTATTCTTGTGCTTTTTTTTATATCTTCATCAGATTGATTTTCTTCAAAAAAGATAGGTTTTGTCATCTTTTGTGATTTTGATATATTCTATATGGTTAGGGTAGGTGAATTCAGCCCCTGGTAAAAATTCAGACATTTCATATCCGATTAATGATGCTGCATATACGGAAATATTTTTGGATATAGTAGTTTGTATATTTGTTAAAATAAACGTTAATGAATGGTGATAAGCTATTTGATATGCCTTTGTTTTTCGAGATATTTTCCAAGTTCATTTGATTTGTTATAAATATCTTGAATAACGGTTAGGAAAGATATCACATGGGTGAAGTCACCTTTGTGGAATGTTCTTTTTCTATAAATATCTTTAGAAAGTTCTTGAAATTACCTTTTACTACAATTTCGAATTCGTTTTCTAAGTTCATTTTTACATCCTTTCTTATTTTTTTCAATTATTTTATAAATTTCTGATAATATTTCTGAACCACAATACTCATCATATATTGTATTATATTCGAATTCAGAAAAAAACCTTCATTGTTTTTCTATTTCTGTTAGAAATTTATCTATTTGAGTTTTTTTGCATCTTTAGGTGCATTAATCCATTCTAGAATAATAATATCGGTATCAAAATTGTAAAAAAAGCAGGGGATGCGATATAATCTACTTTCCATTTACTTTTTAGGAATTTGTTTCTTAGAAAAATTTATATATACTTCTGCAATATTAGTTAAATATTTTTTTCTGTTTACTGTCCATTCATTTGTTTCATCTTCTAATGAATAGTCATTAAGCCAAATGGATTCATATAAACCGGAAAAATAGGTTAGTTTCGGTTAGATTTAGTTTCATTTTTATAACCTTTCTTATTTTTCAAATATTTTGTGAATTTCACGGTTCATTTTTCGAACCATAATAGGTAAAGTATTTGTAATTGTTTCGTTTTTCATGTAATCAGAGGTGAATGTGTCATTAATTGCACCTCTTGATGTAATAATAATAGCATCATAAATCACAGCATAGTTGTTAAGAAGTTCGTTCAATCGACCATATTCATCATCTGATAGAGGTGAATTATAAAAGATGTTACGGTTTTGTTTGAAATAATGACCTTTGAACGTGAGTTCTTTGGTTCTTGGATCTAATGAATAGATTTGGTCAAGTGATTCTAAAGTCTTATTATTCAGTTCAGTGTGATATTTTTTAGTGAACTCATCATCATTGATACCTGTTAGTTCAGGGACTTCTTTTAAATAATATTTATTTCTGTCTATGTCTTCTCCAACATAGTAATATTTGATATTATCTTTGATCAGTTCTTCTTTTGGTACCGGGGTTTTGAAACGGATTTTGCTTGTGAATCTAACTTTTTCAGTTGACGTTTCATATTTTTTTTTACGCTCATAATAAGTAATACTGTACTGAAGGTAATTTCCGTTGTCTATCATACCGTATGAGATATAATCGGTATGTGCATCATTATATTTGTCCATTACGTTTTCTAATCCAGTTGTAATAAAGTTAATTGCGGTTTCTCCTGTAAGGAAAGATTTACCATCAGCTTCTTTTAGGAAGTCGAGTAGGCTGATTTGGTTTGATAAAAAAATTTAGTAAGTAGTTTCATGATTTTTGTATCCTTTCTATTATTAACATGATAGTATATTTACAATTTCTTGTTTAATTAATTTTAACTTTTCTTTACAATTATTTGCTGTAATTTCATCAATAAAGCTATTTTCAACAGATAGATTAAAGTTTAGTCCTGTGCCATATGTGCATAATTCTGATGTGTCATATAAGCTATGAACTAAATAAAGCAATCTATGTAAAATTGAAAGATTTTTTTCGTGTTAATTGTACGTTGTTCTAATAAGTTATCAAATGCAGCCCAATCTAATAATGTACGCTTATTGTAATTTAGTTCGTAAAATCTGTGCACAAAAGTGAAATCTTCTTCAACACCCATTATAAGATCGATTGGGGCGTCGTTGGACTCGGTTTCAACATAATAATATTTTGTACCTTTCTTATCTATTCCAATTAAGAAACATTCATTTTCATCATTTAAATACGGACGACTTGTCATATAAAGGGCTATATGAATAATCTGTGAACCATTCTTTTTCGAGTAATTCTTTAAATTTAATGTAATTTTTTTACTTGTGATTTTATTGTTTTTTTAATGATAAAGATTTCAAATTTAACAGAATTAATAAGAGGTATTTTATTGAAATTAATTTGGATATTTGAATTAGTACAATTGAATTCTTGAATTTTTTTCTTCAAAAAAACTTTACATTTTTATAATAATCTTCTTTGTGAAACTCATATGAATAATGAGCTTTTTGTTATGAAATCTAAAATTGTTATTTCATTTGATAATAATCTATTCATAGTAGGTTGTCCTTTCAGCATTTAGTTTTATTGTAAAAACATGATATTGTTGATAAATTTTACATATTTGTTTTTGATATTTCAACATAATTATTTAATTGTTCTGTACTGCAGATTATCTGAAAGTTTAATGTCTCAGACGTTTTTCGAAATCATCTAAAAATGTTGGATATAAGACTTCTAAATCTTGTTTTTTTGAGAAGTTTTTTTTAATAATTTATTTGAGTGTTTTAATTTAAGTTCAGTGTTTTTGCGTACCTAAAAAAATAAATGTTCAATATCTACATAAGATTTTTCTCTTTGAATAGAGCGAATATGTATGTTTAAATCGCTGTATAGTTTTAATGTTATTTCTTTTGGACATTCTTTTATTAATTTATCAAGTGATTCTGATAAATTTAATATGTCTAATGTTTTATTAATATATTTTGTTCTAAATTCTAAAAAAATCTTCAAAGTGTTTTGTGGTTTTTAAGAATAGGGTAGTTAGCTTCATCTTGCTCAGGGATTCGCCATATTGTTTCTGTTAATTTGTACGCTTCATCTAAATTTAAAAGCTAGTGTTTGACAGTTTTTTTAAAAGTGATTTTTTTGAGAGTGTCGAGTATTTTCAATTGTTCGTTAAAAAGGTCTATTAGATTGTTTTTTTGTCTTTTTGTTGTATCTAATTTTTTTCTGTCTTGTTATTTTTTTATAACTTTTTAATTTTTTTAATATCAATCATTTTTATATCCTTTCTAGTATTTATGATAAAGTATAAATGAAGAAATTAACTTATTCATGAAGAAGACTTGATATTTAATAATATCTTCATCCTTTTTCATATACATATTCAAAAAAACTTGATCCTGTTCATCATGAGTTCTATCTTTATTATTGTGTTTTTTTCTATTTCATCATCTATTAAAAAAAGTGTGTTCGTTTTATTTGATGTTCTGTCATTTCGATGACTTTTTTTATCTAATTGTTCAAATAAATTTTCTAAGAATATTGATTTTTTTTATGATATTTGTTAAGTAATTCTTTAAAGTCTTCGTAATGAAGTTTGCTTACTTTTTCGTTAATATATAATGTCATTAATTTTTTTCTGTTTTTTTAGAAGTTTTTCACTTCAATAACAAAGAGCTTTTTGTTCTAAATTACTAAGATAACTGTAAGTTACTCTTGAGTTATAATTAGACTCTGCTAAGTAATTTTCGTTTAATTTGCGAACGTAATCTTCAATATCAATCAGTAATGTTGGTAATTCAAGTGATGTAATTTCTATTACAGAATTAGCAAAAGTAATCTAGGATATTGAATATTGATTTAAATTCTTTTTTTAAATTGTTTATTAATCATAGAGAATTGTTTGTAGTCGAATATTTTTTTGTGGATTTGGTTTTCTAAAAAAATAGCATTTTTTTATATCCTTCCTTGTTGTTTAAATATTCCCACAACAGGAGTTGAACCTGTTTAAATTCACCGGAAGTGGGAGAGGGTTGTGTTATTTTTTTCTGATAAAAAAATTCTTTTGTACAATAGAACCATTTCTTTTTTGTGTTTATTTAAAACTTTATCATTGATTATTAATCCTGGTTCTTCACGTGAGATTTCATCTTTTATATCTTCAACCATGGCTGTAACAAATTTACCTGTATTTTGTTCAGTTGCTTCTAGTTCACCGTGGCTTAGAATATTTAGTAGTCGTTGTTTTGTAATTCTAGATGCAACTGCACTCGTTAATTGAATTTCGTTTGCAGCGTAATTCATATCAAAGTTACTTGCAATATTTTGAGTTTCTAACCATTCGTCGTATTTATGTTTAACAACAGGGTATTCAACTTGTCCGAGTTTGTTTTGTTCTAATATATATTCGTTTTTAGGTTTATAGACTTGACCTTCTGCTTTACATTCACCGAAATTTGATTGCATTTCTTCAATTGTTAATAGTAAATCTTTTAATTTACCTGTACGTAACACAGGCACGACAAAATCTATACCTAAAATATCAGTTAGTTGGTCTTGTGATAAGATAAGTCTTGTGTTGTTATCTAATAATACATGAATGTCGAAAAATCTAATTTCACGAGTTTTATTTAATGTATCAAAGTATGGCATAGCTTCTTGTACTTGATCGCCATATAATTCACCATATAGGTTCACTTGAAGTACTGTAGCTTTTTTGCTTGCGTATTCGTTTATTTGATCAAACCATGTTAGAATTAGTGATTTTTCTTTTTCAACAAATTCGGCCACAGTATTCCAAGGAGCATGAGTCTTTTCTTTTGATGTTAAATATGCTGTTCGTTTTGCGATATCAATGTTTTTATCTTTATCAATTGCTATTGTTATATTTGCACCGTGTATCTTTTCGGTTGCAACATATTCAGTTTCTAAATTAATATTTTTTTATTCAGTATAGCATAATGGTTTTGTTAGTGATGGGTATTTTATAAATTGCATTAATTTTCACCTGTTTTCTTAATATTTTGAATACATATTTTTCGTAAATACGTTTTCTCTCAATGAATACTCTATTATTTTCTGTTGTAATGATTACTTTTTTTCAATCCAACCAGTACCTTTTTTTGGCGATAAGCATTGGCATAATTTTTCCATAGCATTTAATGCTTCTTCATAAGTTTGCCATCGTGCTCGAACAACATCATATTCACCTTCGTTTCCATCAGTTTGTCCAATTTTTCATAATAAACGGTATCATTGTATTCGTTTTTAGTTCTTTCTTCTTTGACAGTTTCTATATTTTTTTGAGCGTCTTCTTTACTTTGAAATGTTTTTTTCCATCTACAACAAATTGTTGTTCAATTATTAGTTTATTTTTTTCATTATTATTCTCCAATCTTTTAAATTTAATAACTTAGACAACCAGATATCATTGGCTCGTATTTCACGTTTTCTTGAATAATATTAAGTAAATCGTCAATGTTTTTTTATAATACTCTAAGTTATTTTCAATTATAAATTTTTTTCTATTAAAGTTTGTGAAATTTTTTTTGGAATTTTTGATTCAGCCTTATCTTCAAAAATAATACCTCACTATTTCAGTTAATGTGACACGTGGATCATATTCTTTTTGAGTTTTTTTCTATTTCTGGTAATTCTGATGTGAAAATTGAGAATGTTTCTGTAAAAGCTAAATTATTAGGATCTGAACCGAATTTACCAGAATCTGCAATATATTGTAAAAATTTTTCTTTCATTTTTAGTATCCTTTCTTAAGAGAAATCTGTGTAATTAAAAATTTAATTAGAATTGCTTGAGATTTGACTTAAACTCGGCGTTCACCTCCCAATCTTAGAGTTAAATAATATCAAAACTGATTATGTATTCACTTCTTAACTTATCCTCAGATACTTTGTGTATGACATGGGTGTTTGAATCTTTCTGAATTTTATATACGTGGCGTTCTAATGTTTCAGTATTGTCAGTTTCTCTGTTATATTCTGCGATAATTCCGTCAATAAAGTTAAGAAACATCACTTCTTGATTAATCGTTAAGTCAAAAGTTTGTCCGTTAAATGCGTTTAATATTTCAATGCTGTTGTTTATTGTGTCTAGTTCAAAAAAATGTAGTTTTTTGATCTTAAACTTATATAGAGTAGGTGGAGTATCTGTTAGATTAATCTCAATTACAACTTCTACCATATCTTTATATTGATCTTTAACAAATGTGAGATTTGGAATATTGTATTGATTGTAAAATTTAATCTTGTATTGAAGATTTTCTAAGAATTTTGCAGCTTCATTTATTTCAAGTTTTTAAGGTTTTGTTATTAATTAGGTCTAGTAGCTTGAGAACATTGCGACTTTCATCTCTATGGATTTCGTTAATAATTGCATTAAATTCTTGTTTGGGTACCTTTTTCTAAATCTGGTATAATTTTATTAAAGTCTTTTTTTCATTTTATATCCTTTCTGTTATTTAAGGAATTCTAACTTTTTATTAATTCGTTGAAAAATTTATTAGATAATATGTTACTTTTTTTCTAATCATTATATAAAAATAATGTTACTTGAATGCCCTAAGTATTGTTTTTCCATTTTTTTAATTTTACTTTCAAAGTATCTTTATTATCATATGTCGTCCATTCGTCTACGTCTCCAGTAATTATTTCATTGTTAGGTAACTTAATTATAGTCTTTTTAAAGTTATACTCTACTTTTAAAAAGATCCTTATTACCGTTTAATGCTTTGAAACCTGAAAATAATTCAAATATAATTACAAGCGCTAGCATTCCTACAATTATTACTCCGAATATATTTTTTTGTACGAAAATTTTTTTCATTTTATATCCTTTCTATTACGATAACAATGCGTCAATTTCTTCTTTTGTACTCTTAATTATGCATTTGTAATAATCTTGTTGGTCTATATTGGTAAAGTCTTTGAATTCTGTATGAAGAATTAGTGCTTTATTTGAGGTGAATACTATCTCTAAAAGATCACATAATTTATGCATTTTTTTGTTATTTAGAATAGGTTCATCAAATTGATCAATAAGTATGTCGTATGTGTAAATGTTGTATCCGTCTAGTGGATCAAAGTGGAAGATTGGCTTATTGGTCTTTTTGATATTATCTTCGCACATGGCTAATTGATAAACATTGTCTAATTCTTTTAAATATAAATATTCGAAATCATGACTTTGACCTAGGTAGTAGTAAACATTATCGTTTTTGATTATCTTTTTTTTCATTTATTTTGTATCCTTTCTTGTGTGTAAATATTCCTATAGAACGAATCGAACGTGCTCTATGCTTACCAGAGATAGGTTAGGGGTGATTAAAAATTTAATTGGAATAGCCCACAGTTAAACTGTGAACTTGGCACACGTTATGTACTAATATGTCTCCTAATTTCCCAATCCAACACGTAATTTCAAGGTGCTTTTACAAAATTTGGTAATGTTCGCAATGTAGACCAATAATCAGACATTTTGAATTCTAACTCGTTATAAACGAAATCGGTATACATTGGTGACCATTCAGCGTGTGATGGTTTGAATTTATCTAAAATACAAATTCGTTCACCGAAGATAGTTGGGATTTTACGAATTTTATTTGAATTATCTAACTTAACATATTTGTACCAAATTCCAAATAGAAATTCTGGACGCTCTTTTAACTGAAAGTGCATAATTTCGTAAGGGTACAAATTTTTCTGAGAAGAAATATCCATTCGGATACTCGATGTTAAATGGGGTTAAACCTAATGTTCTTAAGTAGGTTAAGGTGTTTTCCATCAAATTTTTATTTTCTTTAGTTTCATGTTTCTTTTTAATTCTTTTGTTCATATTAATATTCACCTCGCTAACTGATTAATAATTTTTAAAATTTTCAGAAATCCATTGTTCTAAGGCTTTGTCAGGGTTAGTGGAGAATGTACGATAGTTTGATGTTTCTATTCTATCTTTACTGGTAAATCTTGCGTATTGGTCGTTCCAAGAATAAATTTTGCTAAAATAAACAATTTCTGCGATTTCTTGTGGTGTGGAATTTGGGAAAAATTCGTTGAAAAAGCTGTCGTCGAAAGGTAACCATTCATCGACATATGTATTAGTAAAATCAGGTTCTTTCAATTCATTATATAATTCTTTAACCGTTAGGTGGCTAATATCCAGTAGCATGTCGTTTATTTTTGTTAAAAGAATTTTATATTCGTTTTCATTTGGATATTCTTCTACGTAATTTTCGATAAACCCACCAAATATACGTTCAATATCATTTTCATTCAGAACATAATTATAATCATTAATTTCAAATTCTAGATAATCGATAAAATTGATATCTGGAGGTACTGTTGTTTTTTTGTATTTTATTAAGCCATCACTATAATTAATTGAATAATTCATTTTTTTATTCCTTTCTAATTTTTATAATATAAATTGAATGTATTTACTTGATATAATAACTTAGGTGAACATTTGTTCACTAATAATTCTTTCTGAAACACCGTATTTGATACTTAAGTATTTAATTTTATCTTCCAATGTACCTGTTACCATATCATAATCTTTTTGTACAGCTTTTTTGGGTGCTAAAAATTCGTTAGCAAATTCGCGTAAATGGTGTTTGATTTCCACATCGTGGTTTTTTGTTGATAAAATATATACTAAATCCGGCTCAACTGGTTCAGTTGGTAACCAGCCAAAATATAAAAGGAGATAACCCAGTAGTTTTACTTTAGTGTGTCGTCTTTCTTCAACTTCCATTGTAGCATTTACAACAATATCTACACTTTCGGGCGTTGTTCGTACGAAACCGTATATGAAACCTTCTTCTTCCGGTAGGTGTGTCATGTCTGAGTAACGAACATTTATGCCTATGTCTCTCATTGCGTCAGATATATCTTCTTTTGTGCTTTCTAATGATAATGGTGGCATGATTTTTCTTATTAGGTAAACAATTCTTTCGTAGTCCATAATTTTTATATCCTTTCTTATTTTAAATATTCCTATAGCACGAATTAAACATTCTCTGTACCCGCCAGGGGTAGGATCTGAGTAATTGAAAATTTAATTGGAATCACCCAAGAATGATCTTAAACTCAACATACGTTATATACTAATATGCCTCCCAATCGTTCGTCAAGTAAGTTTATAAGGTGCTTACTTTTTTCTTTTTGGTAACTTAATAATATTCCGGTTAAATCTTCAAATTTCATAATTTACGTATACTTTCTTATTTTTCACGATTTGGTCTTTGGTAGTCTAATAATTTTAAAACGACTTTTTTAAATTCAGGATCCATATCAGACATACATGGGTCTGCAATTACACGAATTGTTTGGGTTTTATCATAAACTTTAACCATGACTGAAAATAGGTCTATTTGTTTGAAGTTTTCAGGAGTTTGCCATAAGATGATCGCAACATATTTTCCGTTACAGTTTGTTCTTCTATCTAATGTTAATCTGAATCCGTTTTCTTCAATGTTCCATGCATGATCTCGACGTTTTTGGGTTGTCGTATCTATATTGTAAATTGTCTAACATTAGTTTTAATACGTCTTTATCGATTGGGTTTTCAATTTGTAATTTGAAATCTTTTTAAATTAATATATGTCATTTTTTTTATATCCTTTCTGATTGTTTTTTTTAATATTTAGTAGAGATATGGAATGTTGATTAATAATTTTTGAAATTTTCACAAACCCATTGCGCTAAGATTTCGTCAGAATAAGTAGAATAATCGATGTAATCAGCTGTTTGTAATTTACCTTTACCGTTAAATCTGACATATTGGTCATTCCAAGAATTAATGTTACTAAAATAAACAATTTCTGCAATTTCTTGTGGTGTTTTATTTGGGAAATATTCGTTGAAGAAATTGTCGTGAAAATGAAACCATTCATCCATTTCGATAGTGTCGGGTTCTTCTAATTCACCATATAAGTCTTCTAGTGTATAGGCGTCGATGTCTTGGAGCATATCATCTAATTTTTGTAAAAAAATATCATATATTTATTATCATTTGGGTAATCGTTTATATAGTCATCTATAAATCCGCCGAATATGTTTTCAATATCATCTTTGTGTAGAATGTAAGTGAAATCGTTGATTTCGAATTCTAAATAATTAATAAAATTGATATTATGAGGTATTGTTTCTTTTTCGTATTTAATTAGTGCGTCATCGTTATTTATTGAGTAAAGCATTTTTTTGTATCCTTTCTATTTATAAAAAAATATTCCTATAACACGAGTTGAACGTGTTCTGAGCCCACCGGGGATAGGTTAGTCTGGGTTAATCTTCGTTTGGAAGTGATTCTTGTAATTTTTCTAAAATTGTTAGAATATCACTCGCTGTGTATTTAGCCTCAAGTTGTGTACCGTTTCTTGTTGCTTCTAAGATTTCACGTAAATATGGTTCTTTTTTTCTGTGATATTTGAAGTCCATTTCACGATAAATTTCATTTAAAAATTTCTCGTAGATTGTTTCGCATTTGAGCTGTAAGTTTTTTTCTGTTCTTTCAAAAAAATTTGATAATTCATTTTTTTCTATTCAATCCTTTCTATTACAATTGTATAAACATTATTTGCTTTATTGTTTAATAATTCTAAGACTACAAATTCATAAACTTTCCCAACAACTCGTTCTGTCATTGATAGATCGTAGTGGTCGTTGTGGAAATGTTCTGTTAGTAATCTATCATTTTCTTGTTCGTTGAATGCGTCTAGGTGTGAAATTAGTGAGTTTCTGAATTTATTTAGTTCTTTCTCATTCATTGTGATTTTTGTTTTGTCGAGTTCTGAAAGTAGGCGAGTGATGTCACCACCATTTTCATTATAGTCTGAGACTATATCTTTGTACTCTTCAAATGTTAATTCTTTATACATATTTAACCCCTCCCGTTATAAATTTTCAACTAGCCATTGTTTTAAAATCTCATTAGGACATGACTTGTAGTCAATTTCATCAGTTGTTTCTAAGTTACCGTATGCGTTGAATATAATATACGGATCGCTCCATGATTGAATTTTACCAAAGTAGGTCATTCTTGAAATTTCATAAGGCGATGCATCATGTAAGAATGTTTCGAAAAATTCTTCATCAAAGTCATACCAATCGTACATTGGAACTTCATCTTTATTATCTATTTCATAGTAGATTTCTTCAAGTGTTTTGTAACTTAAATATTCGGTAGCTTCATTTAATTTGTGAAGTAATTCATCATAATTATCTTCTTTGATAAAATCTTCTAATAAGTTATCTGTGTGGTATTTGTTTAACGTGTAATCGTGATTGGCTATTTCAAACTCTAGATAATCAATTGATTTAATATTTTTGGGTATCGCATCTTCTTTATATTGGATGAGTACATTATTTTTTTGTTGATTTTGTAGTAAAACATTAATTTTTTTCCTTTCTATTTGTTTTAATATTCCTATAGCACGAATTGAATCACTCTATGTTAATCAAAGATAGTTGTTGAGTAATTAAAAGTTTAATTGGAATCGCCTAAGGTATGAACCAAAAGCTTGGCTATTCACCTCCCAATCCTCCGATTCTTTATTTGTTTTTATATTTTTTTGATATAATATTGTGATAAAAATAGATTACAAAAAAATACCTTGCGCAATATATAATTTCATATCATATTTAAATAGGAATATGATAAATCCAAAAAAATACAACCTAGACTAATTGAAATGTTGTCTTGTAATAGGTCTTTTACTATCTTGCATGTTAAACATATAATAAATATAGCAAATAGTGTTAATTGTGAACCTAGAGTTATTGCTGTTATTGCATATTCTTCTGTTATAACATTTGATTGTTCGATTATATCTATTTTACGTAATAATTCTACAATGTTACCTAATCCATAAAAATTAAATACTATTGTTAATATTGCAAAAGTTAATATTGTTTGTACTATGAAATCTTTAAGGCTAATTAGTGCGCTTTTTAATATTTTACTTTTCATTAAAATTCCTCCATTAATAGTCTCCGAAGTAAAATGCTTCAGGTTGTGCGTTTACGTACCAAAATTCTTTATTTTTAATTTGATCTGCAGCTTCTTTTGAGATTTCTACAATTTCAAAGTTATGAAACTCTAGAATAGTTTCATAATCTGTTTCGTCAAGCTCTAAGATTTCAGGGTTATTAGTTACTTCCATAATTCCTTGAGAAACTTCTTTTAAGGCTGTATCATAATCTGTAAAAACAAATCCTTGTCTGAGTGCACCTTCGATTGAGTCTAAAACTCCGTAATATTTTTGTGTCATTTTTTTTGTATCCTTTCTTTGTTTCTTTTATTCTACAGCACGAGTCGAACATGCTCTAAGCTCACCGGAGATAGGATTTTTTTGATTAATTAAAAATGTAATTGGAATCGCCTAAGATTTAATCAAAGACTTGGCTGCTCGCCTGCCAATCCTTTCTTTATTTTAATAATTATCTACTATCTTAATTTTAAATGTACTAATTGTTTTTGAGATCATCTTGTTGACCTTCTTTTATCATTATTTTTATTTCATCATTTTCTTTGATTGTGTCATAATACATGCGACAATCGTTGTGAATTGCATCTGGATCAACAAGATTTAGATGGTTTGTTTCATATTCAAGAAAGTTTAGGAAAGCATGATAATCTGTTTTGTTTAGATTTATTAGATTTTTTTATTTAATAACATTACCATTAATGAATAGCCACAAAGTTCATATTTAAAAAGCACCTATTAATCTATATAATTCTAGGTGAGACATTTCTTTCATGTATCCTTTCTTATTTTAATAATTGATAATGGTTCGATAATTTAGGGGAGTTGGGGCTTGTCCCCAAAAGATTAGGCGTGAGAGTATACGAACGCCGATTTATTGAGCGTTCATACGGATTAGGTTAGTTCTGTTAGGGTATGAATTGTCAGAAAATTCTGACAGCGGACAAATTGGGATTTTCTGGACATTTTGTCCAATTTTGTCCAGTGACTCTCAGGGTTGATATAATAGGGTTTTTAACATTTCAGTGGACACTTTGGACAAATTGGACACTTTTTTTACTCGAGTTAGAAAAAAAATATTTTAATTTATATATTGGCTTGAAATTTTGTCCAATTTGTCCAGTTTGTCCAGAAGGGTTTAAGAAACTCAGTAGTACCAAGGGTTGGACAGTAGTGGACAAATTTTTATGATTTTGTCCATTTTGTCCAATTTTGTCCATTAATTTATCTATACAAGAGGGTGTTTTCATGAAAATTTATGAAAAGTGTGGATTTTTTTACAAAAAAATAGGGCAAAAATAAATAGTCAGAAAAATTCTGACTATTCATCTTTAGTAATTATTGTTTTAAAAGCTTCATCTTTAGTAATTATTGTTTTAAAATCGTCAACTACTCCATATTCATCCCATGTTATTTTTATATTCACGTTTATAACGTGATTTGTCTTCTGCCATTACAATATATAGTTTACTATATGAAAATTCATCTTTATGTTCCTTTAGAAATTCTAGAGGTAGTTTATCACCAATTCTAACGTCACGGATAGAGAATTTTTGATTTTTCCCAGGTTTTCTTTTTAGGTGATTCTGGTAAAAACATCTTCAGTTTCACTTTCTTCTTTTTACCTTTTTTTGTTAGGTTTTCGTGAACTCTAGTAACTTCCGCGTCTTCGTTTGTGACTTGATAAGCAGAAGTAAATGGATTTTTTTAATTTTTTTCTTCAGTATTTTTGTTGTTCAAGCTCTAGATTATTTTGTTTTGTAATTTTAGATTCTAATGTTTCTTTGTTATTTTCAGTAGTATATTGTTTGTCTATTGCTGTTCCCGGGCTTTTTAAGTTGATATGTGATGCTTATTGTTTTTCTATATTTAGGTAATTCATTAAGAATATAGAAAAACTACTGCAAGAATTGCATAGATAATTGTTATATAAACGCCTGATGGTAAAATTAAGAATACTAATATACCAAGTAAGATACCAAATAATTTTTTTGGTTATTGTTATTATATATTGCTTGGATGATAATAAACGCAACAACAATAATAGACATTAATAGTAGAGTAACTTGAGCTCCGAGGTTAAAACTTATACTAATAACTTCATCTGTTAGTTTACCTGCTTTTTCTAACTTGTCACCTTTCTCCCACATTTCCGCTATTGTTCCATATTTGGTGTTTTCGAGATGAAATGCTAAATAGTAGCATTGTGAAGAACATTGAAGTTAAGAAACTTATTAATTTAGGTTTTGATGTTAATTTTTTTAATTAAATTTTTTTCATGAAATATTCCTTTCTTTTTGTTTATTATGATTATATTATATCATAAATGGATGTACATTAATAGTGAGAGTAGGCTTATATGAATTTTCTGATAATTTGAGTAAATTGTCATGCAGCGGACAAATTAATTTTTTGTCCAGAATTTGTCCAGCGTCTCTGAGAGGCTATTTTATCACGTTTTTAGCTTGGCAGTGGACATTTTGGACAAATTGGACATTTTTAACTCGAAATAAAAAAAGTGAATAAAATTAAAATTTATATAAAGTGTTCTGAAATTTGTCCAATCTGTCCAGTTTGTCCAGAAATATATCAGAAACATAGTTGTACCAAGGTATGGGCGCGTCTGGACAATTTTTTTAAGTTTGTCCAATTTGTCCATAGATTTGTCTAGTTAGGTGGTGAGATTTCAGTCATACCAAGGGCTGGACAAGTTTGGAGACTTTTTCTGGATTTGTCCAATTTGCCCAATTAATCTTTTATATTTATCGTAAGTATTATAAATTTTACGTGATGTTTCGACATAATCTTTTAATAATTTACTTGATTCTTTTTAATTCATGTTTTAAACTTGCTAATGTTTCCCTAAAAATCAGTTAAGAAAGTAGGGTATATATCATAAATTTCACCTAAAAGATCATGTTCTGTTGGCTCAACTTTAGTCTCGATTACACTTAATGTTGATTTAAAGCTGTAGTTTCCGAAGAATAGGTATGCCAATCTTGATAAATCATCTTTATGTTGAGCGCTTTGTAATTTATGCTCGCGTTCGAACATTGCTGCTTGACGTGGGTTAATGTCTGCTTCTAAAACACTGACATTGCTATTGTTATGATTGAACATTAAAACTTCAGGATAATTCTCAATAAAGTCTTTCATTGCATTGTTTTTTTCAACTAAATTATAAGCTTTTAGTAATTAATTCTTTTCTTATTTGAATGAATTTGATTAAATCGCCAGTTGATTTTAGTATAGTACTCGCTGAGAATTCTTTATTAGTTTTTCTAGCAATTTTAGAAAGTAATTCTGTTGCACCGTCAATATTTACGACTAAGTCTAGGCATTTATTGAATTGTTCTTCTATTTTATTAAGCCTGTTTAATGCTTCTGAATAGTAATTAAGTAAGACTTCTTTATCTTCTGCGTCGTTTAAGATTGTATTGTTAATTTCTTCTAGTTTATTTAAATTGATCATGGTGTAATTTTTCCTTTCTGGTTGTGGTTTTTTTATTTTTAGTTTATATTTAAGAAAAAAATATTCTTGACTTTAGTATTTTAATAAATTATACTTAAATTATACAAATAACAATTAATTTTAAAGGAGACTTTTATTCATGGAATATAGTAATGAACTATTATTAACTCAAGATTCGTTAAAACAATTATTAATGGATAATAAATCAAGATTACAAGATTTGGCCGATGAATTATCTGTAGCAGTGGGAACGCTTAAAAATTATTTATACGGGCAAACGTTACTTGAGAATATGCCTTATCACTTACATAGGAAGCTTACAACGTATGCTCAAGGTGGTGATATTTTAAAGCCGACTAAACGAGTAATACTATCTGAAAGAGAGTTTTATTCGTTAGCTAAGTTAACAGGTAGGGATGTTACAAATAGAAAAAGGCTTGCTGTTAGTGAATTTAATAAGGCAATGCTGACTTATTATGATAGAATGACAATAAGTAAGAGAGAAACCCTAGAACCTGTGTATTTTTTCTTAGATTTAGAGTATCAAGATGCATTTGTTAACTTTACACGTTTACCTGACTTAGAATTAGATACTAATAGCGGTAAAATGTTATGTGAGCAGTATAAAACTTATACTGGGTTAACTGATGATGAAATGGATTCTATTATTCAGAGTAAAAAAGAGTGGGATACAGATTATAGAGTTTGTGAAGCTAGGCTTGTATCAAAAGTTTTAAAACTTAAATTACCTAGAATGGGAAATCCAATATTTGTTAGTGTAATTGCTGCAAAAGGTCTAAATATGTATTTCTACTTTACAAATGTTAAATATAAGGATGGTCGTATATCTGAAAATATCATAGAGATGCTTCATGAGAATGCTTTTACAATACAAGCTCAAAATGAATATAGTTTTGATCCTACAATAGGTTGGGTGAAAGATGGTTTGATTCCATTAACTGAGGAATACGTAGAACATTTGCAGGATATTCCCTTTGCTTTTTGCGATTGGGATGCTTTTGATAGATTTGAAGCTAAATATCGTAGGTCTGAGATGCGTTATGGTAAAGAAATATTTATTCGTAATTTATTTACATTGTTTTTAGACGAAGATGATTTATGGGGTGGTATCTCTAATGCTATTATTCAAAAACTGTTAACAAAACATGGTAATGTTGTTGTACCAGAACTTAAAATTGACCATGAAGAGCTTGCTGATATTATAAAGAATTATCCGACTTTAAAAATGTTTAGAGGTGAAGTGTACGATCAAACAGTTTCAGCATTTATGGCAACTATCATGGTAGCTGTTGAAGGTGTAAATGGAATGCTTAGTGTCATGGATAATTTCCCTGAAGTTATTGTCGCAACTGAATTTTCTGAAATTTAATAAGAAAGGTAGAGCCTTTATCGGTTCTACTTTTCTTTTTGTTGTTTAAATTGTCTGACAATTTAGGTAAATTGTCATGCAGCGGACAAATTAATTTTTTGTCCAGATTTTGTCCAATGGCTGTAAGCCTTGATATAATAACGTTTTGGAGTGGTCAGTGGACACTTTGGACAAATTGGACATTTTTTTAACTCGAAATGAAATTTAAAAGTGTATAAAATTAAAATTTATATAAAGTGTTTTAGAATTTGTCCAATCTGTCCATTTTGTCCAATTGGATGGGTGAATCTCAGTCATACCAAGGGCTGGACACCTCTGGACACTTTTTTTATGGATTTGTCCAATTTGTCCAGAAGAACAGGGGTCAAATTCACTAAAATTCAGTTGTACCAAGGGCTGGACACCTCTGGACACTTTTTTATGGATTTGTCCAATTTGTCCAGAATTATGTGAATAGAATGTTTATATTGATTTAATAGTTATGATATAAAAATCAATACTGAGACAATAATGAGGAAATCCTAGATAAAAATGAGAATTATAGGTAGACGATAAATCTAAATTTCAAATTGAGACCTGAGACAATAATGAAAAATAAAAAAATGAGACGAGAGAAACTAAAAACCTAGACGCGAAAAAAAGATTACGTGAAGAAAAAAATAAAAATTTAATGTGAGACGCTGAGACAAAAATAAAAAGATTTTATCGTAATTCTCAAATTTCATTAAATTTCACGAAAAATCTAGTAAAATTCCAAGATATCCAAATTTTCTTATTTTTTTAATTGTACATATAAATTGTATTATATGAACAATTAGTTTTTAACTTTTATAGAGGGTTTTTCACCCTCTTTTTATTATTTTTAAGTTTTTTTATTGTTTGCTCTGAAACTTCTTAAGTTGTCAGATCAAATTCTTGTATTTCTCTTGGGTTTAAGTTTTTTTATCTTCATAAAAAGTAATTTTTTTAGGTAATGGTTTTACCTTGAGTTTATTGTTGTTAATTTCAAGATAATCTTTTATTTCATCAAACTCTACTTGGACATCTTTGAATGCTCCACCTTCTTTTTTTATATGATAATAACATAATTAAAGGTAAAGCTATTGTTATTATAAATAATATTATGAATAATTTATTATTTTTTTATCATGCATAATAAAGTTTATAGTCATAGCTAAACTTGCTAAATATAATAAAACATAAAAAAATAATTATCGAATAATGCTTTTTAGTAATGATATTTTAACTTTCTTTTTTTATTATTGGCTTCATTTATTTTACCTACTTTCTTTGATTTTTCTATTTCTTTAAAAATCTTTTGCAGACAATTTGTATTCCGTCCCTTCATTATCGATTAATTTAATATCACGATCTTGATAAAAAGTCATCTTTAACTATTTTAAAGTCATGTGGAATATTTTTTTATCTAAATATTTTTTTGACATATAAATAATTTTCAGGTAATTCATTTATCGTAAGTTTATTATCTTTTATCATAATTTTTGTCTTTTACCTCTACTATTGATGCGTCTACTCTATTTTTTTTCCGTTATCGCTGCGATAGTTACCTATGTTATTTGCAAGTATGATCGCATTTACAAGAATTGAAACTATTATGATTTTTTTAATAATAATGAAATTATATCTTTAAATAGTGAGATTGAGATGGTTAAATTTCTTGTTTTAAAAAGTATCGATTTTTACGATATGCGTCTTCTATATCGAGTTTTTTATAATTTTTTTCAATGATGTATAGAACATTAATGTGATTACTATAACTAAAATTGTAAAAATCAATAATTCGTAATTTAGCTCGAAATATTTATTAATTGGTACTTTTTCTAATTTTGTAATTAAGTTCATTTTTTTACCTGCTTTCTTTTAATTTTTTTATAACTATAGCACGAATTGAACGTGCTCTTAGTCACCTGAATAGTTTATTTGTTTATTGATACTTTTACGAATTATAGGGTTTTTAGGGTGCTAACCTAAAGAAAAAAACGTTAATTGGTAGAATTAACGTTTAATTTTTTTATTTTTTTCTTGAATGTATTGTATAGGTGATGGACGTATCAATGAATATGTGTGAAACATCTGCAAGGATGTTTCGAAATTCTACTTTTGGAATATAGATGGAGTGATTCATAATTATATTATCATAGCAGGAATCGAATATACTCTTTACCAGCTAGCGATGATTTATTATTTATTATTTGAATCTTCTTCAATTAATTTTTGGTAATAATGTTAAAAGAGCTTAGTGTTCTGTTGGTTGATTTAGTATGGATATAGAATATAATTTCTTTTTGCACGTACATCATTAATATGTATGAATTTCTCTTGGAATGTTACTGAAAAATGCATGCTCTTTATTATAATCTTCTAAATATTTCATAATCTCCATTGTAAAAATCTATAGTACTTCTTTTTTTGGTAGGGTAACAATGTTATCATTGTTGGGTTTTTGCTTCAATGATATATTTTTTTCAAGTTTTGTCATCATATCATATTCTATTTTTTTGATTTAATTTTTTTCGTAATATAAATTCTGTAGGCATACGATATTCATTTTTTTAGTTTGTGCTTTTTATTTTAGTCATAGTATGATGAATCCTTTCTTTTTTTAATATATGTTAAGGGTGCAGAAAATGAAAAATTTTTGCAATATCTGAACCTTTAACTGATTATTTTAATTGTTCAAATTCAGATTTTTGAGATATAGTATTCTTTCCTTGTGACATCTATAATTTTTAAAAATTAAGAATTTCATCTGTATAAAAAAATCATCTTTAATAATTTTAAAATTATGATGTTCATTTGTTTTTTTAAAGTTTTATTTTCATAATAATATTTATCTGGAAGTGGATTAATGGTTAATTTATCTTTGTCAATTTTAATATAATCTTTTATTTCAGTTATGTTAGCTGTATTTTTTTATATGTGAAATTGTTTGAACTAGCATCAATTGTATTAAGAGTTAAAAGGTATGAAAAAAACAATATGGCTAAAGATATTGGTATGAATATAATTCCTTCAATTGCTCTAAATACTACATTCAATTTTCTGAATAAATTTAATTCACGGAAATTCTCAAGCTCATAATCAAGATCGTCAGAATAACAATCCCAATCATCATCGAAATTTTTTTATTTTTTTCAACTTCATTTAATTTTTTTATATTCATATTTTTTTGGGAAAATCTTGTGTAGAAACAATATAATTGTTAATAAAATTAATATTATCAATCCAATTGAAGCAAACATTGTTTCAGCTGTATTATCTTGTATGAATTTTACAAAGGTATAGTGCGTATTTTTGTCCTATTAAATTCAACTATCTCGCCTACTTTCTTTTTTTAGTTCTTCTAATTCATTTTTTTGAGATAGTGTATTCTTTTTTTGATTTTTTTATCTATTAATTTTATCGTACTATCAGTATCTGTATAAAAAAATCATTTTTTTACTATCCTAAAGTCGTGATGTGTATTTTTTTGATAATTGGTTATCTTTATAATAAAATTTATCAGGTAAATTTTTCAATTGTTAGTTTATCATTATTAATTTTAATGTAGTCTTTAACTTCTATTAAATTAGCTGGCTGCAAGTATTCAAAATTTTTAAAAATAAGATTTACTTAAAAACTATTGAGAATGGTAGTATTGTTATTAATATTAAAAACCATGTTAAGTATTCTATGATTATAAAGTTCTCCGAGTTTCTTATCTATCTTACTTAGTTTTTATGCAAATTACTTCGTGATATGCATCTTCTTTTTGTCATAGCTCTAATTTCTGATAATGTAATTTTTTTGTTTTTTTACATCTTTTTTTATTATTTTTTTATTATATTATTTATCAGTATTGTTATAAAAACATAGTCCTATGATGAATATTGCTATTAATATGTAATTTTTCAAATATAAAAAGTTTTAAGTGTGTGCGTTACTTCTTTTTCTATTAAATTCATATATTTTACCTACTTTCTTTGTAATTCATTAAACTCAGTATGTTTAATGTTATATTCTTTACTGTCTTTATCAATTAATTTGATATCATTATCGCTAAAGAATTCGTCTTTTACAATCTTAAAATCATGTTTTTCATTTGGTAGAAATTCTTTATTATTATAACTATATTTATCAGGTAAACTTTCTATTGTCAATTTATCATTATTTATTTTTAATGTGATTTTTTTAATTTCTATTAAGTTTGCGGGTTGTTTATATTGAAATTATCAGTATATGCAATATAAATAGTTGCGAATAATGGTGCACATGCTAAAAATTATTATAAATATTCTGTGGTGAAAAGTAATATAAGAAATGGAATATATTGCTATCATATGTTGTAATATCTTTGAATAATGCTTCGCCTTCTTTTTCTGTTCGATTTTTTTATTTCATTATTTAATCTTTCGGATTCTTTTTTTAAATTTAATATATTCTGAGAATAGTCTAACAAGTAACGTTAACGCGAATAAGAATAATCCAAGATATGGGAGATTGTCCAATATGAAGCCTAAGAAATTATAGGGAATATTTTTTTATTTATGGGTGATACATTTTTAGGTATTAAATCCATATTAATTCACCTATTTTACAAATTTAATTTTATCAAAGAATGTGTTAATGAATTCAACATCATAGTTATTAAATAAAATCTTTGAAGGACTGTAGATAAGGTCTGAAACATATGTAAAACTATGCCCTTTTGCGAAAATTTCTTTTTCATGGTCATTTAGTGATCTAAAATATTCCGCTTCTGGTTTTGTTAGCTCGGAAGCAATTAAAGTCCATTCACCTGATAGTGTACATTCAGTTTCGTATTCTACTAATTGTTTTTGGAAGTTAATTATTTCATCTTCATAAGGCGTATTGTAAAAGTAAATCATATAATGAAGTATCTTTTTACTTCGTTGTAATTAAGCGTATCTAGTTGTTTAATTACTATTCTAAATGGTAAAATATATTTTTGCAACTAATTCGTAGTTTTTTTGTGATATTAATTATGATTTTATATTCACTTATAGAAAAAAATTAGATGCCGGTTCCATATGGTAGTGATAATCGTATGTTTGATCTCCAGTATTAGTGTTTAATTCAAAAATGTAAATTGAATTTTTAATTTTTTTGGAATTCTTCTTCTGTTACAAAAATATTTATTATTTTTCTTTTTTTAAGGTTTAGTTCTTTTTATAACATTATTTATTTTAGCATCTATTTGGTTCATGTGTTGTTTGGCTTTATCCAATGGGTTGTTTGTCATAATTTATTACCTACTTTCTTTTTGTTTTTTTATAACCAGAGCAAGAATCGAACCTGCTTTTTTTCCACAGGGATGGTTTTTTTATTATTTAATCATTTTTTTCAAGTTCTTTGTCATTCCAATTATAGATTGTAATTTCATCTAGTAATACTAAGAAATAATTACGAACTGGAATGTCTAAGTCTTTTTGCAGATTTTCATGCACTAAACCTTGCTCTGTTTTTTCTAGTTCATTAATGTATTCGTCTGCGATTTCATATAATAGTTTTTGTATAGCTATCAAAGTTTTTCATCTTTGTCGCGTCTAACATATTCATTTGATATAAAAAAAGTCGACTGCTTTTTTTAATGAGCATCTCTTTTTCTTTTTTTAATTTGCAAGATTTTATCTTTGAAATTTTCTTTTTCTACTTGGTTGACATTCCAATGCCTTGTCCAAGTTAGCTTTTCGTTTAGTTTTTTTCTTTTGTTAGAATTTTTTTAGTCCAATTTTTTTAGTTCAGTTTCTAATTCTTCAAATGTTGTCATAATAATTATTCTTTAAGCTATCATTAGTGCTTTTTAACCCTTCGTAGTTGTCAGTATAGGGTAAAACCTCATCTTGTAATGTTTGGAATAAATAATCTGTTGGGTTCCATTTTTAATTTTTTTAGTAAGTCCTCTTTTTGTATAATCTTCTAATCCACCGTTAAATTCTAAATTTAATTTATCAACTACTGAATAATATGATTCAACAATCTCGTCGAGTGAGATCAACATATTCATTGAAATCTTCTTCGATATAGTCATTTTGGTAATAATCTACAATGAAACTTTCGATAGCTTCATCTAATGTGAAGTTATGGTCTTTTTGGATTTTTTTCAATTTTAGCTTTGTAATTTCTTTCGTCGAATTCTTCTTTTTGTCCAAGGTCTAACCCATAATAAATCTTCGTTAAATTCGTGTGTTGCAATTGTTGTTAAAATCCCTTCAATTACTAGTTTGTTTTCTTTTGTTAGTGTCATAGTTTTAATTCTCTCTTTCTATTTATTAATAATTATATTTGGTCTTCTAATATGTCTTTTATTCTAACATTAATAATTTAAGACCTTCAGGGTTGTCGTCATATTCTATGATATCATCGTATAATAGTCCAAATAAATAATCTGTTGGATCCCATTTAATCATTTTACTAAGACTTTTTTTCGTATAATCTTTATATTCGTTGTTATATTCTTTATTTAGTTGCTCTATTGTTAAATAATATGTCTCAATTATTTTGTGTAACATTTCAATATATTTATCTTTGTCATCTTCGTTGTAATTTTTTTGGATAATAATCTGTTATGAAATCATCGATTGCTTCATTTAAAGTTAGATTATAATCTATTAGTAGTTTTTTTGATTTGTTCTTTGTAATTTCTTTTTGTTAAATTCTTCTTTCGTCCAAGTTCTTACTCATACTAAATCTTCTTTAATTTCGCGTTTTTGCAATTTGTGTTAACATCATATTGATCATAACTTCAGTTTTTCTTGGTAGTGTCATAGTTTTACCTTTCATTTTATTTATTAATAATTATATTTGGTCTTCTTATGAGTTTTACAGAATTCCTTTTTAGTTTTAATATGTTCTTACTTAAAAATTGATTTAAGTAGTTTGTCTAATGTTTTTTTAGTTCTTGTGTTATTAAAAGGGTTTTTAGTCTTTGTTGTAAAGTCTAAGTCTATTGTGCTTATTTCTTTTCTATCTTTTTGGGAATCTAGATTTCATTTCTTTTTCATAATCTTGAATTTTTTTGTTTTAAAGTTTCTAATTCATGCTTCTTGTTTTCTATATCCTCATCAATGTTATAAACGAATCTGTTAGCTATAAAGTTCCATTTTAACTTTTTGAGAGCTTTTCCTTCTATTTGACGAGCGCGTTCTTTAGTGACACACATTACTTCATTAAGTTTATCTAGTTGCTTGATTAAATGGTAACCTACTAATACTCTATTGAATGTTGGTTCTGTTTCGTAACCTAAAAGATAATCTAGTCCAACTCCGTGAAATTTAGCTAGTTTTATATAAGGATTAATTGATGTTTTACGTAGTGGTTTAATTTCTAATGCATAATATGCTGCAGGTGCCATATCTAAGAGTTTAGATATTTCAGCAATAGTATAGCCTGCTTGTTGTCTTAATGCTCGTGCATTTGTATCATTTGATGGTACTTTCGTTGTATGAATTTTTTCATGCTAGATGTTCCTTTCTTTATCGCCTGTACTGTTTTTTATTCTAGTTAATTCTTCTTGAGAAATTTTAGTACCATATTCGTTTATCTGTAAAAATAGTTCTATTTTCATATTTTTGGGCATAGGGTTTTCACCTTTTTCATTAATATATGTGATAACTGTATAGTTGTAAGGAGTTCTTAGAAATTTATGAACATCTGCTTGTGTTAAATCTTTATAATAGATGCCGTCAATGCTAAACTCACCTTTAATATAACTTAAGATGGCGTTTAATCGTTGTTTTCCGTCTAAAACTTCGTATAAATAATCGTTTTCTTTATATGGTTTTTGTTATAAAAAGTTGGTGTAATTTCAGCTTTATCTTGAATTAATGCTTTTGATGTAGTTTTTCTTTTTGTTCAGTTGTCCACACTAATTCTCTTTGATATTCTGGATTAAAATCAATTTGACCAGTTAAGTAATATTCCAAAAATGAAGATAATCGTGAATTAATTTTCGTTATATTTAAATTTTTGTGAAAGTCTTCCTTTTGTAATTTTGAATATATTGATTCCCCTTTGTTATTACGTTTATCGTGCTTAACTGTTTCGATAAGAAGAGGTGTTGGTAATGCGAAATTATAATCATTTTTTTATAATGTAAACACAGTTTTCATAGGTACTAAATTCTTTAATAGTGTATTCTTTACTTGTGAGGTCACTGTAGATTTTATCACCTATTTTTAAAAATCACCATATTCTTTTTAGAAACTCTCCACTTTTGAAAAAAATTAGAATAGATATATTCGTTGAATTTGAACATTTCATTTTTTTGATTTTTTTCTGATATTTTTTTAATTTATCTATATTTGAGATAACTTCATCATAATAATAAGGTCGTAATTCTCTATATAATTTTTACAACTTTATCAAATAATTTAACTTGTTGTTTTTGATAAGGTATTTTTTTGTATTCTTCAAACATGTTTTTTTAATTCCTTTCATTATTTTTTTTATATTATTGTAATCTTCTTGTTGCACTCTATATTCATTTTGATTTTTTTATCAATTAAAAATTATTTCAGAATCTTTATGCATCATCTTAAAACTTTCTTGTTTGTTTTCATCTAATTTTTTTGTTAGTATAATGATAATTAGATGGTAATTTATTTACAATTAATTGATCATTATTTATTGTTATATTATTTTTTTATATCAGAAATAAATGCATTTTTTTCACATTAGTATGGTTATTTATTATAATGTAAATTATAGACATTATAAGTATGGAACTTGTTAATTTGAGAATTAATTTACATTGTTTTTGCTTTATTATATATTTTTTTGAATATTTTTTTCATCTTCTGTGTTGTTTTTTTATATACTCTTCTATTGGACGTGTATGATCATCATAATTAAAAATCAAGCTCTAAAAAGTCGATATTGAAGATTTCTCAGTGTTTCAAATAAGTTTCTATATTTAATTTTTGTATTTTTTTTACATTTTATTATTTGATTTATTAACATAAAGGATGTGATTGTGAGTACGATGAAACATAGGATTGCTATTGTTGCTATATGTGGTGTATTTTAAATATTGATGGTTTTTTTCATGTAATTCTAACAGATTCATTATTTATAGTTATTTCCTTTCTATATTTTTGTATAATCATAGCACGAATCGAACGTGCTCTAAGTCCACCAGGAATGGTTTATTCTGATCAATTATTACCTAAATAGTTACTGAATAAGTTTAATCTTTCAGACATATATTTAGTTTGATGAGATGTTTCTTTTATGATTTTTAGTTTATGATGTGGTAATCCTGAACTAAATTCATAACGAATTGTAAAAGGTGTGATGATTTTATCGCCTTCTGCTATATTGTCACCTGCTTCTGAAAAACATATATAAATATGTATAATATATTTTTCACTAATTCGCTCACATAGAGTATAAAATAAACTGTTTTTTTGTTTTTATAATTCTATATGTCCTGGTTGGCGCAGTTATTCAAAAAGAAAAATAATTCTAAAAGAATATTCCTCTCAACCGTGAATCACAGTTAAGTGATTAATTAATTAATATTTAATTATAAGACGGGTAGACTTATTCTACTTATATGCAATCCATACTAATGGATTACATATCTCATCAAATAATTAAATTTCATATTATACAAGTCCTAGAATTTCAAGAACTTCACTAGGTTTCATATATGTTTCAATAGAAGTTTTCCTTTCTGTTTTTTTATATTTATTGATGCATTATAGTCTGCATCTAAGACTGTCTCACAAATATCACATTTGAATTGTTTTCTGTTTCGTTCTCCAAGTTTACCGCAGCAACTACAAATTTGTGATGTATAAGCTGGGTTCACTTTAACAACCTTTATACTATTTTCATAAGCTTTAAATTCTATACGTTCTTGTAGATGTCCTTTATCCCAAGAAGATAGTTCAAAACCTAATCTATATTTTTTTCTTGTTTGACTTTTTATCCCATGATAAATCTTCTAAAAATAATTTCAGTTGGTTTTTCAGTTTTAATAAATTCATTTATTGAATGATTAATAAATTTCTTTTTAGTTTCTTTTGTCAGATTCTTATTTTTTTGTTAAATTTAATATATCCTAAGTTATTCTTTTTTTAATATTTTCTGCTTTTTTTCAGGATTAGTATCTTTATATTTATGATATAGTGACCAATATTTACCACGTTCTTTTTGTGTTTCTAAATATTTATCAATATGAGGTTTTTATTATATCGCAAAAATCTTTGACCATAAACAGTCTTATTTGATGTTGTAATTAAATCAATAAACCCTTTATCTATTCCTATATCATTAGCATTATCTGTGTTTAATTTCTTTTTGTTTTACATCAATAGGGAATCCAATTTTAACTTCATTTCTAACAAAGTGAACTGTTGCTTCTGATGTGTACGTGTTTTTATTAACTGAAACTAATTCAAATTTATTTCTCTTTTTATAAGGATTTGTCATATATAATTTATCATTTTTGAAATTATATAATGTTCGATCTATTTTAAAAGTATTTCTTTTTAGTATATGGAATTTTTGGTTTGAGTTTTTCGTATTTGTCGTTTTTAAATATTGTCTAATTTTTTTCTTTCATCCAAAAATATAATTAGGGTTTTTCTTTTTTTCCAATTTGAAAAAAATATTTAGACTTTAATAGTTCTTCAAAAACTTTTTGTTTGTATTGACGATATAATCAACAAAAAGAATTAAACTTAATAACTATAAATAAAAAAATGTTTTTCCTCTTTTGATAAATTTTTATTAGAGCTAATATTGGTTTTAAGAAATTTAAGTGTATTAGACCACATTGATTTGACATTTCCTAATGCTGCATTTAAACAACGTTGGAGATAATGTCCGCTTAAATTTAAATGGTCTAATTCTTTTTAGAATGGTATCTCTAATTTTTTTCGAAAAATCCAAATCGTTTATATTTTTTTAATTCCTGAAAAATCTAGAATAAAAAAATAATTGATATCAGACGCAAAAATCTTGCCCAAGTTTTTTTCAATATCATCATCATTGTTTTTCTAAAAATATAATTATTTGTTATTGTTCTTTTTCATTTACGATATCCTTAATTTTATTTTTTTATATTTTCTAAGTCCATAAATTCTACATGAGAATACATGAATTATAGATATTAGAGCTTGAACAACTTCTTTCTCTGATGAATTCTACTTCATAAGTTTCACATAATTCATTATGGGTTTTAGTACCGGTAAAAATTTCATTTTTTACCTCTTTTATCTGTTTATTTTATTAAAATTAAGAAGGAAATTATGACTACGTGTTGTCTCTTTTAACTTTTTAATTAGTGATGTTAATTCTTCTGGTTTAATGTTCTCTAATGAACAACTGTAGTCATTGTTTACATCTAGATAATCATATCCTTCACTTTTTAATTGATGTTTCTATTTTTAAACTTAAATCCATTCATTTCGATATTATATTCACTAGAAAGATCATCTGTTGTACGATAATCTATATGAATCTCTAAATTAAGGTTGTTTTTCTTTATTGAATTCACCATTAATGAAAATTTCTTCTATAACTTCACCATTTGTTGTTTTAATATATTCTTTAGTATCATGAGATATAGTTCCCCAATTGGATATATTCTAGGTGAATTATGCTCATCAGATAATTGTTCTATAAGTTTATTTGCAATGTTAATACGTTCTTGGTATTTGTTGGTATTGTTTATGGCATCATCAAGAATTGATAAACTTTTTTTCTAAGTTGTTAATATCGATATTATATTCAACAGCATAATATTCTGAATTCATTGGATATTCTCTAATAAATAGTTTTTTTACCATTAAAAATCATCTACAGTCTTTAGGTTGAGAAATGTGTATAATTTTTTTGACTTCATTAATTTTTTTAATAGTTGAATCAATTGCGTTTTTTTAAAGTTTAATTCATGAAATTTCTCATCCTTTATTTGTTTTTTTGTATTATCGCTAATTGTTGTTCTAGTTCTAATTTTTTTGTTTTTCTAAATTGTTCATTTTTTTGTATCCTTCTTTCTTTGTTTTATAACCATAACAGGAATCGAACCTGTTCTTATTTCACCAGAAATGGTTTGTAATTTATAGGGTTTTAGGGCGGCGCCCTAAAAGAGAAACGTTAATTGGTAAAAATTAACGCTTAATTTTTATAGTATTGTCTTTGCATATTTTCTATGAAACTTTTCATGTAATTACAGTTTATATTCGTTTGTGTATAACTGCCACGGTTTGTGATTTTTTTTAACGGATGATCTTTAAATTCAAGTTGGTTGAATGTTGTAATTTGTCCTGTTTCTGAGTATTTTCCTTAAAAAAATTTAATATTGAAGCATCTTCATTTCTTATTTGTCTTCACTTTTCATATATTTCTTACTTTTTTTGTTTATTTTATTTATATCTTTATTATATTATATTTGTTAAGTAATAAGTAAAAAAACTAGCGAGTTTTTTTCCGCTAGTTTTTAGACTATTTTAATTGTAAACGGTAATTCGTATTCCCAAACTAAGTCGTAATAATAAAGGAAGTTTATGACGATTATGCATTCTTTAGATTCGTTATTTTTTTATAATAATCAAAATCACAAGCCTTACCTGTTTGTAGTGTTGATAATTCAAATAGAATTGAATTTTTTTAATTTTTTTGGAAGTTCTCTTTTGCAATATTGAATGAATGTTTACCTGTCGTGAATTCGTGAATTACAGATAAAATTTTCTTTTCTATATTTAGTCTTAATTCTTCTAATTTTTTTCTATTTTTTTCTAATGCCATTTTTTTGCCTACTTTCTTATTTTTAATCTGCAATGTACATAAGTTTTTTTATTTTTTTAAATTTTCTTTTATAGTGTAAAAATGAATAATCATATTCATTGTATTTGTCTTTTTTTAAATGTTTGTTTGTCGATTAATTCCCAATGATTTTCATCAAATTCAGGGAACTTTGCATCGGCATTAACAATTGTATTCACTTCTGTTATGAACATTTCATCGCATTTGTCTAGATATTTTTTTATATTTCCGCCCCACCGAAGATGTATACTTTTTCTGTTTCTATATTATCCAAAATTGTATCATCTGTGAAAAATTTTTTTATATTTTTTTATAATCTTTTAAGTGTTTCAGGATTTCTTGTTAAAATTCTATTTATTCTGTTTTGGAAGTGAGTGCCCTGATGCTTTCTAGTGTTTTACGCCCTATTATTATAGTTTGGTTTGTTGTTAGATCTTTAACGCGTTTCATGTCGGCTTTTAGTTTTCATGGGATTGTATTATTATTACCTATGGATTTATTTTTTTATCATATGCTACAATTAATGAAATCATTTTTTTATCACCTACTTTTTTTATCATGATTCTGATAACTTCCCAAGCTTGATATTTGCTAATACTTCTATATGCGGGAATTAGTACGACACTATCTTTATATTCGTGGACGTAAGTTTTCATTTTTGGGATCTTTTGGTAGTGACATCTATTTTTAAAACCAGAGATTAACTTTTGTTTAATATCACCACCAGTATTCCAAATGTAACCAGAATCAAACGTTTCTGGATCTATCCAAGGACATCCTGCGTAAGGTCTGAAGAAATAGTAAATGAATCCGTCGAAATCTTCAGAATTAATTTTTTTCTTTTTATTTCACACCATTTAGTTTGGGTTAGAGTTTCTAGTTTTTTTAATGTCTTTGATGTTGAATTCGTCTTTAATTTGTTGTAATATTTTCATTTTAGCTACCTACCTTATTTATAAAAAAGAAGATGAAATATTCACCTTCTTTTTAATTTTTTTCACAGTTTTTTTCTGCAATGGAAATGGGTTTTAAGTCTCCACTCTGACTTTTTATCTTTAATTAAATTTTAACAACATTTTTGTTTAATTGTCAAGTGAAAGATAATAATCAATAGGATCAGTTATTTGTTGTAAAAGTTTTATATTTTATTTTTTTCCTTGTTTCGAATTAATTACTATTGAATGTGTTTGCTCTTGTGCTATTTTTTTCTTATGATTTTTTTGATATTTTTTTCATGTAATTTTTGGGTATAGTATACCTGTATTTGTAGATGTTATTTGTTTTAATTTTTGGATTTTTCCACTAATATGTCTTGTGCAGATTTACATATTCCAGGCATTTTCACATAATCGTCTAATTCTGCAAGGTTTTCTATTTGTTGTCTTGTTACTATTGAAGTTTCTTTTAATATTTCGATATATCCGTGTTCCTGAAGTAAACCATACAGTCTACTATTTTTTGATTTTTCTATTTGTTTTAAAAAGATAATATACTACGAAACCTATTACTGAGCAGGCTATACCGATTTTGTAAATAATTGGTATACTTGGTGCGAACATATATGCAATGGCAGCTAATTCACCTAATCCCATTGCTACTATTAATGTCCATTCGATTTGGTCCATTAATTTTTTGTAATCTTGTAATTCTTTATCCATTTTATTTCACCTACTTACTTAAAATTTACAACTCTACTATCACGTAATACAAATTCAGTTAAACTTCGGCGTTTTTTTCTTTTTAGATTATGAATATCTAAGTTTTTCAATATCACAAGAATATCTATCTTCTAAATCAAATGAATTACATTCATTTACTTCATAATATCTGTAAAATTGAATACCTTCAAAAATTTACATAGTCATTTTTTTCTTGATATATTCACGTTTACTGTTTTTCGCATTCAAAAACTAAAGTCTAGTTTATCTTTATTTACAGCGCCAATTAAGCTGATTTCTGTTTCACTTTTGAATACAAGTCCGTCACGAATAATTGAGTTGTTAGTGATAGCGAATTCTTGTAAAATTGGATAGAAATTGAAACTATCATTTTTCTTCAAGTTGTGATTTGATGATATCAACTGTATTAAGTACAGTATCAACGTTTTTTTAAAAACATAATTTGACATTTGTAAAAATTTTTGTCATTATCATCAATTACTATTGTTCGTTCTTTTTCCACTACCTGTTAAACTAGTTTCTTTTTAAAAACTATTTTACCGTGATAGTCATTAATCTCCGTGGTGTATTTAAAAATTAGGGATTAATTTTTTTAATTAAGTCTAATTTTTTTCATTAAGTTCGTCTAATACTTTTTTTGAGTATTACTTTTGTTTCTCAGAGCTGTATTGACTGCTGATAATTCTTCTTCAAGTTTTTCTTTTTCTTTCTTCTAATGTGTTCATTTTTTTCCACCTCATTAATTTGGATTAATTATTGTTAATTTTTTTAATATCTGCCGATGTCAATGCTTTATATAGTTTTTTTGTCTCAGCTCATCATTACCTTGAATGCATGCAATATAGTATAAAGTTTCAAATAATGTTCCGATTAAATGTACGTTACATCCAATAACCTCTCTAAAAACTAAGTCTTATCATTGCATTTAACATTGATGAGTTTTTTTGAAAAGTAATGCTTTTTCTTGATCAGGCAGCTCATTAAGTTGTAAACTTAATTCTAAATCACCACGTGTAGAAAAAAAGCATAAATTGTTTTGCAAGTTATAATTTTTAATGTATTTCAAGGGAGTTAGCTCTAGTTCTTTTAAATAATAATTTAGAGAATCACTAATGATTTTACCTTCGATTTCTATTAATTTTTGCTTATCAGATAAACATTCACTTTCTTTATAGATTGTTTTTACTTTGGGTGATACTTGTATTTGAATAATTATTAATCTTTACAAGATCTTCAATTTTTACAGGTTCTTCTTTAATTTTTTTTCTTTTTCAAAATAATTTATAGTTGCCTGAATTTCTGATTTGAAGGCATTTTCTAATTCTTTTAAAGGAAACTGTACTTTTTCTATATTGTTTTTTTCAATGGATTAATTGAAAAAGTTTTATTTTTAGTGTTAAAATAAGCTATGCTGTGTAAAGTTTTTAGCTGATTTTTAAAAGCTTTTTTTAGGTTTGGTGTAACTTTTTATATTTTTTTAATTTTATCAAAAAAACATCAGGGTGACCATAAGCTCTAACTGGGTCACCTTTTTTTCTTTTTACTTCATATATTTCGAATTTCATTTTTTTCTCCTTTATTGAGTAGGAATGGTTTAATTTTTCGAATGCGTATAAAAAAATTCGTTGTGATACGCTCCAGGGTTATTTAATAAATATTGAATTTCTTCATCATCTTTATTTTTTTTAAATCTTTACGTAATTTGTTGTGTAATTTACTTACACTCTGTTTATTGATTGTTTCAACATTTTCTAAAAAAATTCTTCTTTACCGTATTCATTATAATCTGAGAATAATGAAATATTGTAAACAAAAATTTCCGTAACTATTTTCAATGATATTATAAATATTTTTTTGCTAATATTCTTTGTTATAAATTGTTCTCTATTATATTTTTTTGTAATACGGCTAAAGTGTCAAAGAAGTTATAAACTTTTTTTAATTCTTCTTTTTGTAAATGTTGTTTTTTTAGTATATCCCCGTCAATTGTGTATGGGACTTGTTTGTAGTTAATGTAATTCATGGTTTAACCTTTCTTAATCTAAGTATTCATTGAGTTTTTGATTTTTATTTGTGGTGTGAGTTCAAAGTCTCTAAATGTTCTGTCATAATATTTATTTAATTTTTTTCAATTTTTTTCTTTTAGCTTTTTTTCATGTACATCTTCATATACTTCTGTAGCTTTTTTTCTTATTTAATTCGGACATTTCTATAAAAAAATTTGGTGAATATTAATATTATCATGATATGAATTGTATCTCCAATTTTGGACTTGTTCTGGGTCATAAACATCATAATTTATATAATAATCAAGTGTACCTAAATAGTTAAGCCCACAGGATTGATTTTCTCGATCAATACTGTGTAGCCCTTTTCTTTTAATAACATGATAAAATAATTCTTTTAAATCTTCACGGTCTTTGTGTTCTTGTTCTGTGACGGGTGGTATGCTTGGTTTTTTTCTTTTCTAATGTCTAGAATAGAGTCTATTGTAGTTACAATAATAAAAAAATGATTGATATAGCCACTGCTATTTTTTGCCCAATAGTGAACATATTATTGTCTTGCATTTTTGAATGCGTTTGTGAAAATATCGTAATAGGTGCAAAATACTACTATAATGATTACTATTGTTACAAGTATTGATGAGATTAAACTATTCATGAACGATGAATAATAACCTATTCTGTGTCTTTTATGTATCATATGCCAAGATGTGTATAATTGACTATAAGATGTTGCAAATATTGTTGATATTAACAGAGTGAATAATGCTATTGCTATAAAAACGAGACTTATTAATGTCCAATATAGCATTGTATGGGTATATTTATAAAAAAGGTATCCCAGAGTTCCAATAGTAGCAATCCCTATTATTATATATATAAATATGAGTGTTACTTCTTTTGCGGTAGTCCAGTATTCCTCTTTTTCTTTTTGTGTTGGTGGTTTAATGTATGTTATATTTTTGTATCCTTTCTTTATTATGTATAACCGTAGCACGAATCGAACATGCTCTAGGTCCACCAGGAATGGTTTATTTTAATTTGTCTAGTAATTTTAAAACAGTCGTTACTTTTAATAGTTAATAATTTTATGTGTATAATGAGGGTCACCGTATTTGCGTAAGTAATCGATTATGAAGTCGTATGCACTTTCGATAGTTGAGAATGTTTCTATTGTGTCGATCGACCCACGTTCAATAAATAAATGCACTTCGTGATTCCATGTAATGATCATTGTGATTCTAATCTCACTATAAGATTTGCTCCAGCTATAATCATATTGGGTATGAGCTACTAGATTGAAAAATCGTTTAGACATTGATTCGTTAATCAGTTTATCTTGTTGTGATTTTAATTCTTCATTATCAAATTTGACCCAAGGGCGGGTATCAACGTCCCAACGTAATACTTGAGCGTCTTGGGCTAATTCTAGTGCTTGAGCGGGTGTTAGTCTTATGTTTTCTATCATTTGTTATTTTTACCTTTCTTGTTTTTAAAATTTGTTTTCTTCAGTTGTTGAAAAATATTGGATTAAATTATCTTGAGTAAAAAAATATCTTACTCTATTTCATTTAGTAATTTAAGGAATGTATCTTTTGCTTTATTTAGATTATAAAGTACGATTTTAGGATCGTCACCTTCTCTTGGTACGTATAAATCATTGAAAAGTTTTTCGGGGTTGAAGTTGTTTACCACTTGAGTTGTTTTTCTTTTTATATCCTTAAATAGTTCTTTGATGTAATTTTCATAATTTTCATTTTCATCATATGTTGGAATATCAACATCGATTTGTATTGGTGTTGAGTAATATGCAGTTTCCATAGTGTAGTAAAATGAAGAACTTTGTTCATTATTTTCAATTAATTCATCGAATTCCATATACTCTCCATTTGTTGTTCGGAAATCTAAATATCGGAAAAAAATAAATCCCCAAAAATCCGAGAATAATATTTTTTTTCATATAAATAATTTTGAATAATAGCACAAGTTAAATGATTGATATTTTTGACATCATATTTATCATATTCATCAAGGATTTGGTCAGATTGGAAAAATGTAATTTCACTGGTGCGTATTTGTTCTTTAATTTTGTCGATTGTGTTCATTATTTTCACCTTTTTATATCATTCTTACAATTTTGTATGAATAGATTTAGTCTAATTCATCTAAAAAAATTCGTAGAACGTGTCTTTTGCGTTATTCAGATCTTCCAGTAAATCTTTTGGGCTATCCCCTTTATTTGGAATATAGATTTCATCAAAACGTTCTTCAGGATCAAAAGATTCTACAGCTTTACGCGTTACTTTACTTATAGTTTTGAATACTTTTTTAATATAATCTTTGTAGCTTTCAGTCTTATCATACGCTGGGATATCAACGTCGATTTCTATTGCTGTAGAATAATCTATGGCATCTAGACTGCACCATAATGAAGTCATTTCTTCATCAGTTTCAATTAACTTGTAAAAATCCATATATTTACCGTTAGTTGATTTGAAGTATATTGATTCTGCATGGATATCATAAAAATCTGAAGTTTTTTCATTCAGATAATTTTTGATAATAAGGCATGTTAAGTGGTTAATGTTTTTTATGTCCCATTTATTAAGATATGCGTTGCGTACAACTTCAGATCCGTAAAATTTAATTTGACGGTTATGTATTTGTTCTTTGATTTTGTCAATTGTTCTCATTTTTGTCACCTTTTTTATTCCTAGAATTCGTCTGTTTCGGTTGCCGGAAACCATTGTATTAAAGTATCCCAAGGGAACTCTTGATTTAATCGGGAACCTGCTGTGATATTTAATTTAGAATTTTCATCTAGTTCTATTGATAATTCGTAATATGGTCGTTCTTTAGGGTAAATTTTGACAGGATTTTCTTTTTTTAGATTTTTTAAAATTTGTTCAGTATGTTCAAATAGATTTTGTAATTTAAATATGTTTTGTTTGTCAAGGTTTGTTATAGTTTTTTTCTTCTTCGACATTTGCTAGAGTAATGTCCTTCTCATATAAAATGTCTTCTAATAATGTGTATGCTAACGTTTTGATTTCGTTGATTAGTTCTTTTTGACTGGAAATCTTATCCATTGTTAGTTGTGTTTCGCTTTGTTCCGTTTTGATGTACATAGTATTCCCTCCCCCCATTTCTTTTATGATTTTGATGCGTAAATGTAAATATTATTAATTCGTTTTACAAATTCTTTTGCGTCACTTTCCATTAAATAGTCACTTACTAAATAATCAAAAGAGAAGTCAAAACAATTTTGTGCTTCCCAATCATAAGTCATTCCAAAAGGAGTATAACCTTCGTTGAAAGCATCTCTTACAGCTACTTTAATTGAGTCTGGTATAAGTTTATCGAAATCTAGTTCGTTTATTTGTTTATCATTTATTAATTTGCAAGTTTCGTTTATGAATATATCATTATTGAAGTGTTCGTTTAATACATACTCTAATTCATTAGGAGTTAAGTAAAATAACTCAATTTCTAGTTCATCGTATTCCATAATATTGTTCCAATTATAAAGGTAATTAAGTATAATTGGGATTGATTGCCCATTATAATGAGCGTTTATTGCTAATTTTCTTTCTATGTTTTCCATGATTAATTCCTTTCTTTATTGTTTTTATAACCAAATTTCCGTAGCGTAGCAAGTTTTGTCTTTCATTTTGAATCTATCATAATAACGAACCTTACAGTAAATAACAACGTTACCTTCTTTGTTAACATACTCTTTAACATGGCTTATAATTTTAAAGATTTCGCCTTTATAATTAAATGTACTACCTTTTTGATAAGGGCGTTTTGTTCTTTTACCTTGTTTTTTTCTGGTTCAAATTTCGTCTGAGGTTTTTAACATCGTTTTCTCCAATTCTTTTTATTTTAGAAATTTTATATTCCTAAATGGTTCTTTTGATTCTAACTTGTCTTCTAGTAGTTTTAGAAATTCTTCATAATTATTGCTCGTGATTTTATCTGATGGGTCGACTCTGTATTTACTTGGAATAGTTGCACTATAATGTTTTCTTGTATGATGAAGATCTATTGTTACCACAGTTCTGTAGCAATTTTTCAACAACTATAGTTTCGTCATCTTTGTAAATAACATTATTATATTCGAATTTATTCAATATATCTTTTAATCTCATTAGCATATCCTTTCTTCTATTTAATAAAAATTAATTCTATCAAAGCATGAATTGAATAGTTCTAATCCATGTACGTTGATAACATCTCTAATTTCTTCGAATACTGCTTCAGTAGCTGTTGTGTAACCAACAGCTTTTTGCATAGATTTCTTTTTCGTGTTCTGATTTTAAATTTTGGAAATAGAAAAAAATTCATCACTGAAAAATGTCTGTTGAGTCGAAAGTTGTTGAATAAGTTTTTTTTATAATGTCAGCAATGTTATTTGTAAATTTTGTAATAAAAATATTTTATTTCATCTTCATGTTCTGTACCTTTTTAGTATTTCAAATACACTGTATTCTCTGACTTGTTTTAATTCAAATGTTTTGTGATTTTTTTAAACGAATACTTAAAGGTAATCTAAACGAGCGTAATTTTTTTAAAAATCAGGATTACTAATATCGAATATAACTTTTTACTTCTATATGATTGTCTTTTTCGTATTCTTCCAATTCATATATAATAATATTTGGTGTAATTAATTTCTGTGCTTGAATGTAAATTGTTAAATCATCTACTAATTTGGGTATACTTTCTTCTAAAAACAAGAACTGTATGGTTGCAGTTATAATCTACTTCGTATTTTTTTAATTATATTTATTACATCTTTTTGTGATTTTTTTCTTGTAATTTATCCATATTTTTTTAACCTTCTTTCTATTCTTCTATTTTTTTCTAATCCTAAATCAATAAATAATTGCGTAAATTCACAAATATGTATTGGATTACCGTATTCTGTAGAGATAAAACTTTGTATATTGCCTCGTGATTTATATTGACTTAGTACATATACGTCGTATTCATTTTGTATGATATATCTAGATTCATCTACGTCAGGGCATAATCTCTGTATTCTAGCCTTTCCGATTTCTTTGATTTCATCTATATCAATATTATAAAGAATCTCTCTAAAGTCTGCGATAGCTGGGTCATTCCAATTGGATTTTAAAAAATAACTATCTTTAGTATTTGTTAAATCATAATTAAAAGCGGGTTTAGGATCTCCACCCTTCCAAGTTTTTGGTAATTGTGAGCGCCTTGTCCAGATTTTGTCAAAATCTTTTTTTGAGTAGTTAAAAAAATCTATGTGGTTCATTTTTTGTATCCTTTCTGATGTTGAATTTTATAACCATGGTACGAATCGAACGTCCCCAAAGTCCACCAGGAGTGGTTTGTTTTTTATAATTTTCTTAATAATGTGTGGATATACATGTTTGTCAATTTATTTGTTTTACTTCCAGGATTATTATTTAAATAATCGTTGATGATAAAGTCGTAACATTTAACACAATCTATATCTTTAGACCAATCATAACATGCAACTTCGATTGTGTAATAATCGTTAATTGCTTCTTTGATTGCACATTCTACTGCATCGGGGATCCAGGTTGATTGGTTAAGTTCGTCATCATCTATTTGATATAATTCTTTTACATAATTATTTGCGAAATTTCTTTCATCAAAATCAGTACTTAATAGATAATCTAGTTCTTTTTTTCTGTTAACGAAGAAAGGGATTCTTTAAATTCTATTTGCATATCTAAATTGTGAGCTTCGTTAATTTTCATATATAACTTCTGGTAAAGACCAGTCTAAATTAATTAATTTTTTTACAAATTTCTTTTTTTCATTGATTGGTTCTTCTGGTTTAATTGTTAGTGTAAACGGAAGTATATACTCTGTTATTATTTCATGATTTTGAACTATATTTATTTTTTTATATTATATTGACGTGCTATAAACTTATATGTATTATCCATATAATATTGACAAGAACATTTATCACTTATTGCGATTAGTCTTGCATATAATTCTTCTTTTAATTTTTTTGAAATCATCTTTAGAAATTAAGCAATCATTATTTTCTATTGTTAGATTAAGATTATTTATAATTTCTGATATACTTGAATTTATTTGATTTTTTTAATAATATCTAATTCTTCTTGTGACATTTTATAACCTTCTTTCTTTATCATTGTTTAACCATAATACGAATCGAACATATACTCAGTATTGAGCAGGAATGGTTTATTATTTGCTAATAATGTTATTAATTTTTTTCAAATATTTATTATATAGTTTTTTTCAAAGTCGTTTTTTTAATTGATGTGCACTCTTCAGATGTATTTATTCTGTATGCATCGTTAGGAATTGGTAAGTGATTTACTAATTGGTGTTTTTAATGTTTGTAAAAACTTCATCAGATGTTGGTTGACCGCGATATGTTGAACCGTTAATTTCTTTTGATTTCATTATTTTTTTAATTGTTAGTTTTTATTTTTTTTCTAATAATTGATTATAATTAAAATCAGGATGATTTTTTTAACATATATCCATATAATACTGATGGTAACTTATGATACCATTCATTTGATGTTACAGGTTCGCAATATGCTTTATGAATATAATTACATTTGTGGGCTGGTATGCAATATTCATGCGTATACGGTGCTGTCATAGTATAAACAACAGGGAAATCAACGTTGTAAATCATAGCTAATTTTAATATATCAGTGTTAAAATCTTCATTTTTCATCAAGTGTTATATCTTTCTTTTTCTAAATATTTAATTAATGAAAAAACGTTTTTGATTTTTACTTGGTCAATTATTATATCATCTTTAATAATATTTATATGAGTAAGATTACCTTCATAGTCAAATAATTTTGAATATCTATATGTTTTTTTAGTTGGTCTTTTTGTGATTTTCATAGTTTGTGCCTCTCTTTTTAGAATTTCTTTAATATCTGTTTGTGTTATGTGTTCTTTTATAATTGGGTTATAATTATTTTTTTAACTAATTCATATTGATTTTTTTTAATAAATTATCATATTCATTAAAGAATTTTTTTGTTTATCTGGTGACAATTTACTAAAAAGCAATCTCATAGTTTGGTGGTAAAAAGTATGCATCGCAATCGTCAGTTGGTTCATTTGTTAAAAACAATGTCATGGGTTTTAATTGTAGGTCGATTTGGGTAATACATATCGTCATCGATATAATCATATTTATTAGATAATGTAGTTTTTTTCCCATGCCGCAAAAAGCGTAGATTTTTATCATTAGTTTGCCCCATTTAAAACGTCATTTTAAGCTATATTTAACATTGCTAGTACCTTTTAATTATTTTATCTTTATTTGATAGCCAATGAGTATGTTTACGGCTTTCATCTATTAATGAATGTGGTTCTTCGTGTAGTAACTTAATTATAGATTCATCAAAAATAGAATACTTGCTATTTCGTTTGCCTTTGTCTATTATTGAACTAGCCCCGTAGATTCTATATTTTCTATAAATTTTGGGAATCACTGGACCATAACGCCAAATATAAAATGGTTCGTCATACATTTGAGCTAATAAGTCATAGTTGTCTTTTTGGTCTATCATTGCGAAATACATTACTTTGTGTAATTGCTGATTGCTTATAGATAAATTGTTTTCATAAGCTATTGCCAATATGTGATTTGCAAAATTTAGCATATTCATAGTAAACTTCCTTTCTTTTATTTCTTAAGTTCTTCTAATTGTTCGTGAGTAATTTCATAAATGTTGTTATTACTATCAATTAATTTTTACATTTGATTCTCTATAGACATCATCGATTTTAAAAATCATGTGGCTTAATTTTTATCTAATGTTTTATTTTTGGTACTGATAGTTTTCAGGTAATGGATTAATAGTCAATCTATTATTTTCAATTTTAATATGATTCTTGATTTCAGTAATTGGTACGGGTTCTTGAACCATTGTTTTTTTCCAGGTTGGCTATTTATTTTGAATATAAGTAGCCAGGGCTAGTGATATGATAAAAAAACTAGGAATGATAGTGCTGAAATCATACATGCAATAATAGATACAATCCATGCAATAAGATCGATATATTTTTTTTGATAAGTAATAAGTAATAGCAAAGACTGTTAGAAAAAAATATCAATACTAATAATATGTGTGATAAATTATTTGTTTCCGTCGTTATTACGTTTCTATATTCTTCATCAGTCAGAATTATTGATTTTGAAATTAAATTATTCATTTAAAAACATCCTCCAATTTATACTCAATTTCGCTCTTACCTTTAATTATTTTATCTTTATTTGATAACCAATAATTATGTTCACGACTTTGATCTACTAATGAGAATGGTTCTTTATCTAATAATTCTATTATAACATTATCAAAAAAATATTATATTTACTATTTCTCTCGCCTTTTTCAATAATAGCTCTTGAACCATATCCACTATATTTTTTATATATTGAAGGAACTGTTGGACCATAACGCCAGATGTAAAAAGGGTCGTCATATATTTTCAGATAACAGCTCATGGTTGTCTTTTTGCTCTCGCATTGCGAAATACATTACTTTTTGTAAGTGTAAATTGCTAACTGATAGATTATTTTCGTAAGCTACAGCTAGTATGTGATTTGCAAAATTTAACATAGTCATAATCGTTTGTATCCTTTCTTTATATTATATAACCATAGTACGAATCGAACGTACTCTAAGTTCACCAGAAATGGTTTTTTATTTTAGTTTAGACTTTCCGCAAATGCAATGAAGTCCTCTCTTGTTTTATCTAATTGCACTAAACTTTCTCGTGCCCCAAAATTTCCACCAGGAAAATAAACATCTTCAAAATAATCTTCTGGATCAAAATTCCCGACTGCAACATCAGTTTGCTGTTTTACTTCTTTGATAACATTCTCGATATATTTTTCATAATCTTCATTTTTATACTTTGGAAAGTTATTGTAATGGGTAACCATATGTGAAGTCTTTGTGACTCTAGATCGTAACATTCTTTGTTCGTGTCTAGTAACTCTTCTATGGTTAATGAATCTGTAAATGGGGTATTAGGGCATTCGAATGTGTGTTCATATATTGCAATTTGTGAATCTTGTTTACTTTCGTTTTCTAAATAGTTGATTATGGTTGCACATGTTAAATGATTAATATTATTAATGTCATATTTATCAAGGATAATGTCTGATCCGTAGAATTGTATTTCATCATTTTTTTAATGCGTTCTATTATTTTTGTTTAATTGTGGCATCTTATTTCACCTCATTTGAATAAATCATAATCTCAGTAGCTTGTCCTTTATTAGCTGCTGAATGATGCATTGAAAAATTCTTCGATTACATAATCCGAATACAGATTCTTTATTTCATCTGCATTATCGTACGTAATTATCCAATTTTTATTTTTCATCCATTTTTCTATCGTATCACGTAATGTGATATGATCATCTTGCGTGAAAAATTCAGGATATAACGACTTACCCTTGTGGTAATAGGGAGGGTCAAAGAATGTGAAAGAATTATCAACTTTTGGAACAATTGTCGTAACGAATTTATTTACGTCCATATTGTATAATTCGATTTGGTCTCTCATTTCACCAATAAGTTTAATTTTTTCGATAATCTTATCTTTATTGAACCGACAATCTAGCTTATAATTACCATCTTGTTTTAATCCGCCAATAACACCAGCATTAAGTATCCCTGAACGATTGGTTCTATTTAAGTATAACATAGAAAAACCTAACTTTAAAAGGTTAGGTTCATTTTCTTTATTTTTTAAGATAGCTTTGTGTTTATGCCAATTTTCTATTGTAATAGGCTCATTTTCAATAAGTTTTATAAATTCGTCAGTATGGTTTAAAAACAGAGTACCAAAATGCATAAACAGATTTATCGTAATCATTAATTATGATTTTCTCAATTTCATTATTATGGAGAAGTCTAATCGGTAAGCTAGCTCCACCTGCGAACGGTTCTATGTAGATGGTTGGATTGTAAGGTTTTAGAATATCTAAAACCTTATTGTAAATTTTATTTTTACCACCCGGGTAGCGTAATGGGCTTAAATTACTCATATTAATATCCACTCACAACATCTTTAAAATCAACAACAACACTATGATTACAAGTTGCGTTCTTTAATTTCTTAATAATAGATGGTAAATCTTTTGGATTAACGTTTTCTAATTTACATTCATAATCATTTGTGAAATCTAATGAGTCAAGGTCTTCAAGGTGAACATGTACCTTGAATTTAGAACCATCTAATGTAACTTCGTAACTTTCTGAAATATCGTCAGTTTGTTCATACATAACATGAAACTTCACGTTAAGATAATTATCTTCGGTGAATACACATCGTGCTTCAGTTCTTTGATAAGCATGACCATTAGCGTCTGTGGGGATTGTTTCTGTATTAAAGTAAATAACCGAACCAGAAATTACATAAGCCTCTTTTATTTCGATTTTGTTAATCAGTCTTGTAACGATTTTATAACGCTCGATGTATTTATCTGGGTTGTTCAACATGTCGTCAAATATTGATAAACTTTTTTCAAGATTATTGAAATCAATGTTGTGTGTATAATATTTAAGACTGTTATTTAATGCATATTCCTTAATACATAATGTATTATTGTAGGGATTGTGGTGAATTTCTAAACCAAGTGCTGGGAGCATTTCTTGCACTTTTTTTAGTTTTGCCGCAACTATTTCAAGTGTTTCATCAAGTTTTGATTGATTAGCTAACTGAGTGTTAACTTCTGCTAATTCTTTTTCAAGTTCGCGTTTTCTTTGTTTTAGGTAATTATTCATTATGATAGTGCCCTTTCTTTTAATATAAAATAATAGCCACGAATATCCACATGGATAGGGTCGTGACTAATTGCATAACAACATATGATATGTTTATTATTGTATTTCGCCCAATAGCGATATGTTTATTATAACATAATTATTTTAAATATTCTACTGTGTAATTAAAAAAATTTATTTGGAATCGCTCAGAATTATAGTTCTGAACTCGGTATATAAATTTAAAAATTTATATATTTATATACCTCCCAAATCCACATGGTGATGTATTAATTATAACATATTTGGTCCGAAATTTCTATTCATCTTCTTCGAAGTCGTCGTAACATGGTGGATTAGATAGAACATATTCTTCTGAGCAATTGATTGTTTCAGTAATACTTTCCATATCCCAAGAGATACAGTATTCTCGATCCACCTTATCCCATACGATTTCTCCGTAATCAGGATAATCGTGACCGAAGAAACCTTCATCTGTTAGAAAGTCACCGTAGTAAATTTTTTCACCATTACGATCAACCTTACCAGTGAATGGTTTTAACACATATTCACCTTCGGAATATTGTGTTCCGTCACTTCCGATAATTGTTCCGGTACTGTGGTCAATTCTTGTAATATCTAGAATTTCACCTGTTTTTATGATTTTGAATTTTGGAGGGGTTGTTAAAATGTTGTACATAACTTTATCCTTTCGTTAAATTTCTTCGTAAACTTCAGCGAATTCGTAAATAAATGTGTCAAATCCGTCATAAACTGGCATTGAGTATTTTTCTAATTGTTTTTTAGTGTGTTCAGGATATTCTATCATGTTTTGAAGGATTTCATCTGATCCAAATTCTTCATATTTATCTTTAACACATTCCATAAAGTCATCAAAATTATCTAATGCGTAGTCGCTATCGTATGGCTCTAAATAGATGTCATATTTTCTACAATTTGTAGCATTGAAGTCCATTTCGATTTTTTCTAATGTATCGAAAGTCGAAATACGATTTTCAAATTTATTGATATAACGACCATCAGTTATAAAATTAGCTGATTCTTCATAATCTACAATATCAAATTCGGCTTCTAGGTATTTATCATACAGTTTTTCCTGAGTTTCAGCTAAATATGGGTTACCAAAATCTTTAGAAAGTGGTGATACAAAGAATTTTTTCATATTTTCTGTGAAGTTGTCTACACCATAACCGTAAATTGTAAGTTTTAATTCATATAATCCGTCTTTCGTTTTAATGAATGCATTTTCGTAATCATCAGGTAATTCTAATGTAGTGTCGTGCCAAATGTAACGTTCAGCGGCAGCTTGTAGGTCGAAAAAATTCATAATATCTTCTTTAGTTTTTGCTCTTAGGTAGCATGTTCCAAATGCTGTTGATTCGTATGCCATAATTCTTATATCCTTTCATTGTTATTAATAGCTTTATAGGACAAGTTCATATATGTAATCGCCATTTGTTAGGTATAAATCGTCTCAGTAAGCTTTTTCTAATTGTTCGATAAGCTCATTTAAATCTGAGATTTTTGTTCTCAGTGGAATTTTCACTAACTTATCAGGTTTAACTTTCCCTTGATGAGGTTCTAAAAGACTTTGGATTGTTACTGTTGAATTATCTACATCTAATGTACCATTAGTGATCTTCCAATCAATTTCGATATGATGTGTTGCGTAATTTTGACATGTTTCAATTTCATCTTCTGTGAAAATAATTTTAGCTCTAGTTGGTTTTAATTTTTGATGAATAGAATTCTGATTCATCATTACCAAAAATTGAATTTTTTTTAATGTATTCTAATGAATTTTTTTGTAATACTTGTCAACACCTTTTGATAATCCAAATAATAAACAGTTGAGTTCATCTTTAGTGTTGATTTTTTTCATTACACCTCATGTACGTTATAATATTTTTGTAATTCAGCAATTGCAGCTGGAGTAGATCCACTCAACCATAATGCATTGCGTTAATAGGTTTATTGTATAAATTATTTGTTATAATTAATGCAGAACTCATTGTTTTTTTATATCCTTTCATATTTTCTAAAAAAATTCATAAATAAATTTTTTTCATGTTTGCGATAAAAAGTGTCAGAGTTTATGTATAGAAGTGTTAAGAAAGTTATAATAAATATTAATAAAAAAATTGGTATAATTACTTTTTTTCATCAAATTCGTATTTCTTTCTCTCATTATATAGAAACGTGTTATATTCGGTTTCTTTGGTTTTATAAGGTGTGTCTAATGGCATAGGTCTTTCTTCTATTAGATTTTTTTAATTTGTAGCGGATCTTCTTTTTACATGAACCACTTTACCGTTTAATAATATTATTTCAGAACCGAATATGACAGGTAGTGGCATTTTATTGAGTGTAAATGTTGTAAAGAATGGATCATTTTTTTGTTACATTTAACATTAGGTTCAGTTAAGTAAATTTTTGTAAATATCAGCGCTGTCTAATTGGATAATTTTATTTTTTTCAGGCTGATGAATAATATGTTCAGTTAGTTTTTAATATTGTCATTTATTATCACCTTATTTATTAATATAAGCGTAAAAGAATATATTGTTAATTCTTTCTACAAGGTTTTTTTGATTCATTTGCATTTAAATATCTATAAACTAATTCGTCGTAGTAAAAAAATCAAAAATAATTTTTGAGCATTCCAATTGATACACATACTCATAGGTGTGTGGTCTTGCATTTTAGCACCTTCTACTGCGACTTGAATACCTAATGGTACTAGTTCATCAATATGGTTAATATCTTTATTGTTTTTGTATTAAGCAATAATTTTTTTTATAAATGTGTCTTGATTGAACGTTTTGCTCATAATATATTCTAGTTCATTATCATTTAGGTATGAAAGGAAATTTCTAAAATCTTTTTTTGTATAAAAAATGTATCAGGATTTTCTATGACGTGAAGTATTTCAAATACTACTTGTTTATTCTGAAATGCTTTTTTTGGGCAATTGTCTTTTCCATAAGATTATATCCTTTCATACTCTGAAATAAACTCATAAATAAATTCTTCAAAATCCCAATAAACAGGCATACCAAGGTCTTCTAATTGTTCTTTAGTATGCTCTGGGTTATCTAGAATATATTTTAAATCTTCTTTGTATTTATCATCTTTTGTTGTTTTATATTCTTCTTTAACTTTTTGCATGAACTTATCGAAGTGTTTTAGTGCGTATCCACTATCGTAAGGGTCGTCGTGGAGTTCAAATAATCTACAATTTTCAGCAGTGTAGTCTACTGTATTTTCTGAACAAATGTCGAAATTAGATTTTCCGTCTTTCCATGTAGTTACATATTCACCTTCAGATAAGAATCCTTGCCCACCTTCATAGTCAATGATATTAAATTGTGCGATAAATTCTTTTTGTTTAAGTTGTTCTTGTAATTGGGTTAATTTTTCATCTTTAAATTCACGATTAAAAGGGAAATTAAAGAATCCTTCCATATTGTAATTAAATGTCCAACGTCCAGAACCGTCGATACTCATTGCTAGCTCATAGAATCCCTCATCTTCTTCTGTGATTTGTTCTTCTGGGTTATTATCTGGATACAGGTTTGTTTCGTATTCAATTACAAATTCTTCCGATACTTGTTGTAATTTGATAAAGTCTAAAATGTCTTGTTTTGATTTTGCTCGTAAGTAGCAAGTTCCAAATGCTGATGATATATTTGCCATAGTGTTTTGTATCCTTTCTTTATTTAAAAATTTAGTTGATATATTTTAAAAGTAATTTATTCAAAAATTCTTCAAAAATCATGTGATACCTCGGAATGCATTGTTTTAATTTGTTCTTGGGTATTTACTTTGTTATCTATAATGTCGATTAAAAATTTCTTTTTAGTTTTTTTCGTCATTAGTTGAATTATATTTTCTTCTAACCTTTAATATAAATTCATTAAAATGTCTTAATGCGAAATCTGGGTCGTAAGGGTCGTTATATAACCCAATTTCTCTGCAGTTTGCTGCTGTATAGTCTTCTGATTCTTCATAATATGAGTAAAATTCTGTTTTTAGTGTGCTCCCATATTGTTACAAATTTGACTTCAGATAAGAATTTAAGACTAGGTGAGTAGTTTATAATATGAAAAATCAGCTGCAAAACTTTTTGATTTAAGTCTTTTTTTGTAATAGACTTAGTTCAATTTCTTCAAATGGTGTGCGAAATGGATTTTTGAAAAAAGTATTCCATATTGAAATCAAATGTCAGTGAACTTGTTCCATGAATATCTAATGTGATTGTATATCCTTCTTTATGAGGAGTAATATTTTTTTATCTAGTTCTTTTTGGTGGAAGTATTGTTGTTTTATATTCTTCTTTTTTCTCGGATTCTTTTTGCAATTTAATAAAATCCATAATATCACGTTTTGAATTTGCATATAAAATTACTGTACCGTATGCTGTTGATGTGTTTGTCATAATATTTTGTATCCTTTCTATTATTTTGCAATCATTGCGGTAACTTTCATCGTCTCATCTTGGTTTAGAATTATCATGATGAAAAACATCTAACTTTTCATTTTCTGGTTCAATTTCGTGAAGATCAGTAAGTATTGTGTTAAGATCATCAAGTATGTTTTTTTGTTTTATTTTTTTTATCTGTGTGTATAATTTTTGATGTCGTTAGCGTTGAATGTTAATTTACCAGTTTGAAATTTTTACTGGTATGTTTACTGAACAATTGTATTTTTTTCAGATAATATTGATAATTCATCAAATAACTTTTTTTGTATGCTTTCATTTTTTTATGACCTTTCTTTTTATATTCATTCTTTGAAATAATTATATAACATTTCATATGATATTGGTATGTTATTTCTTTTCGCAGTAATGTAAGGACCTTGGCTTCTAATAAGATCTTGCACGTAAATTTCAGGAATCTCTATTAATTTTTCTAAAACGGTGTGTACAATTTTTTTATCGTCATTAGTCAATGTGTCTTTATATGACACTTCTTTATAGTCCCATATAGATGTAAATTCATAGTATACATCTTTATGCCACATATGCATATAATCTAGCCGACCAAAATAGGTTTTAATTTCAGGGTATCTGATACCATAATCTGTGATTTCAACTTGCGAGTCGAACATCAGTTCATTTGTTTCAATCAATGAATATATGTTAATGTAATATAATAAATTTTTCAAGTTTAAAAAAACCGATAAATGATGATTGTTGTCATTTGCGTATTTTATTATGTATTTTGCAACATCGATTATATTTTGTTTCGATTTCATAATTTTTTTCACCTACTTAAGATATTCTAATGCAATTTTCCACCTTGATATTTGAGAATTCATATTGTCCATTAATCTCATTCTAATAAGATTGTCTCGATCGATATCTTCTTCAGTATCATAAATTTCGTAAAGATATGCATTTTCTGTAATTGTATCAAAGTGATAGTATAATTGTTCATTGATATAACCTAATGCTAAGTAATAAGTAGCGTTATGTTGGTGGTAGATTTTAGCGTCTTCTATAATATCGTTAATATTATTCTTTACGAAATCTTTAGTTTTTTTGTAATTAGTATTTCTAATTTATTTGTTACAGATTCGATTGTTCGATTGAGTTGTATCTGTAGCATTTCTCTTAATTCATCTTTTGATAAGTCTTTGATATCTTCTACTTGAAAAATCATAAATTTGAATTGTATAACCTAAAGACCATGCATCATCTATTAAAAATATGAGGATTTTTCGTCTTCGTCAAAATAAATTGATACAAAATATTCCATATCATGCGGATCATTACGATATGAATATATTTCATCTAAAAATATGTTCAAAATTTCTTTCTAATAATTTATATTTCATCTTTCGGCTCCAATTTTTTTAAGTATTTTTTTCTAGTTCATATTGAAATGATACATAATCATATGTTAAAATTTTTAGCAATTTGGTCTAGGGAATATTCATCAACAATATATGCATAAAATAATTCATCTTTAAGTTCGATATATAATGTATAATTTTCATTTTCGAATTCTAGTGAATTACTATTATTATCGTATGTTTCGTTGAAACCATGCTTTCTTGCGATAGTAAATATTCTTGGGTATTCTTTTTTTCATTGTTTTTCTCCTTTAATATAATCATAGCACGAATCGAACGTGCTCGTTACCCACCGGGGATGATTTAGTGTTTATTTTTGTTAATTTTACTAGCATTTCATAAACTTCTTCAGGCGATTCTTCTGAAATTAACCAACATTCATGATCATTTAAATGTCTTATATGTATTTTTAGCATAATTACTACTTTTTATTATATTGTTCAATAAAAAAATAATATCTTTTAATATTTATGCAAAATGAACCACCATAGATGCTTTCTAATTTAATAAATTTCATAAAATTCTCACCTCCGTTTATTTTTTAGTATCCCAATTGCAACATAACATTGCGTCACGTTTTAATTCGGTATTTTTCCACTTATTAAGTAATCTGCGAGTATCAAAACGTCTATCTACAATAATAGCATAACCATTAAGAGTTTTGCGGATTTCAATATCAATTGGTGCATCATCTTTACGCTGAGTATTTTCGTAACAATTTTTAATATCTTCTACGAAGTCTTTTACAGATTCTTTAATGTCAGTGTTAGGAATTGGGTCAAAGTCAAATAACCATTTGAGATTTTTTTGAATCATCAGCGTTACCTTTTAATACAGCAATTGAAGCAACTTTTTGCGGTAGCGTTGATAAATCAAATTCACTGTCAATCATTTTGTGTTGTAATGCTTTAAAAGTTTTAGAGTTACTTCTTGGGTTTACTGACATATACATTCTACATAACTCTCCTGTAACACCTTTTTCTACAAAAGCTTTAAAGTCAGGTAATAATTCAGAATATGATTTACTTGAAATAAAAAGAATTACTGCGTTCTTTGAATCCTTCAATATGTTTATTATCTTTATTTCTACTTTTTAAATAAAAATGACATGTATTGTTTTATTTTGTTCCATAATTTTTGAACCTTTCTGTTTAATTTAAAAGTCTATATATAGACCATTATTGATAAAAAAGATGTATTTTTGAAATTTAAGGGGTTTAGGGTAAAACCCTAAGAAAATTGTTAGCGTATGCTAACGACCTCTAGAAAAGTCCCTGACTCATGATGAATTTCCCGTCATTTGTTTTTATAATATCCTGTTTCTTCGAAATCTTTTTTTGTTCAATTTCATTAAATGATAATAGTGAAATTTTTATCATAAATATAGATATCGAAGTATTTTTTTCATCAAATAAATTGATACTTTCGTCGGTGTCTTCTAAAAATTAGTGCTAAATCATTTTCTGTTAATGTTTCAGATAATTTATTTAAAAAAATTCGTTAATGTATTGTTCCATATTTGTAACCTTTCATTAAAAATCTGTTTTAATTATTTTTCTTCTTCTTTTTTTGTTATACTTTCTTTCTTCGATTAAACAAGCTTTACGGAGATTACGTTTAACCTGGTTGCAATTTTTGTAAACATAAAGGAATTGTTTTGTTGTGAATTCTTCGTGCTTTCCAATAACTTCTTCTACGTCTTTATTTGTAACTTCTACGCCGTCTTTAAAAGCGTAGAAATAGATGTCTTCAAGTCCACTTACAATCTTCTTATTTTCCTTCATCCAGTTCATAACGATTAGGTATTGTTTATTTTGTATGTCTTTTTCTTCTTTTGGTTTACTTTTGTACGCCCAACTTTTATGCGCTGCTTGAATGCTTTTATATCCATAACCGTTTGCGTCATCTAGAATTTCACCAGTTTCTTCATTGACAATAACATAACGTGCTTCATATCGTTTTGATAGCTCAGCACTTTTAGCGACGATATAGTCTGCCATAAATTCTTTCCCCTTTTACTTTATCTGCAAATTCTCTAAAGAATGTTTCGTCACCGTCTAGTGATTCTAAGAAATCTCTTGCACTATATTGAGAATTTCTATTCCATAATTCATTGAACTCTTCATCTGCACTAAATTCTAGGCAGCGTTCGACTGATCTATTATCAATTAAAGTGAATAATTTATTGATATATTCTTTAAAATCTGTTTCTTCGTTGTATTCTGGAAAATCCACTTCTACATAAAGCCAACTATCATTAGGTGCTTCAATATTAAAATATACACCTGTTGATTTTATGTCTTTGTTTATTAGTTTTTTTATTGGCGTATCACTACCTTTAGTTCTAAAAGAGCAGTCCGTCACATAAGAGTCGTAGCTTTCTACTAAGTCAACAATATAGTTATAAGCTGTAATGTAGATTAGTTGTTCAACATTTTTCTGGTGAGTATTCTTCAAATAGTGTATCTGAATAAGGGAATTTAATTTCTCCATTTTTTTAATTTGTTCTATAATTTCCTTAAATGATTGTTTCATTTTTTTCATTATCCTTTCTTATATTATGAAAATTCCTGTAGTACGAATCGAACGTACTCTAAGTTCACCAGAAACAGGATAGTTGTTTTATTTGTATTTTTGATAAAAAAATTTTTCCGCTGTTAATTTCAAGTCTTCACTTACTTGTTTAAAATCTTCAGCAATAGCTTTTTGCATCTTGTTTAAAAAGCTTCTTTATCGCTTTCGGGAGTTTTATAATCAATTGGTTTTCTTGGACCAAAGAAACTAAATAATTCTAAAATATGTTCAAATATATTACTAATCATTATGATCACCTAAATCTTTCAATGTCAATTTTTTTCTTCGATTTTTTTGTTTTTAGATTTTTTTCAACAACATCTTTAATTTCTTTTTAGCGTTGTTTCTATTTCTTTATTGCTAATTTTAGCATAGTATTTGTCTTCGTTGCCCGTTCTTTCTTTTCTGATAATTAATGTTCTATTATCACTAAGAAGAATTTTATTTTCTTTTAAATCATATTTTTAAAAGAATTTTACCATCACCTTCTGTGATTAAGATGTTATAATGTCGGTTTAGTGATTCTAGGGTTTTATATTCTGGTTTAATATAATAAGTTACTAGTACTGCTAGTAGTGGTAGCACAATACATGATGTATTGAATATGAAATTAATTCTTGGCTTTTTTTCTGAGATTTTGTCAATCTTGAATAGCTCTGAAATTATACCAAGTATTATTATTGGTATACATATTGCAATAAGATAGATAAACCAGTTAGGTGCTGTGAAGTTCTTGATTATAAATTGCTCTAAGTTGTTCATAATAACCACCTAAATGGCCAGATCGAATTTTAATTGAGGTACATTATATTCATAATCAATTAATTCGAAATCTTCGGGTTTAATATCATAAAAGTTAGTTTTAGGTTTACAATTTAAAACTAATTTTGGACTACATTCTTTACCTGTACGAGATAATATTTCGTTAGCTTGTTCGAACTGATTGTTGTAAATATGTAGGTTGTTAACGAAGTAACAGAATTTACCAACTTTCCAACCAAAGTGACAAGCTATCATCATCTGTAAGGCTACATATTGGATTGAATTAATGTGGTGAGCCACAAGCATATCATTACTTCTTTGTGTTAAGGTACAATCTAAATACATCGTGTCATCAATTTGTCTCACATCAAACATGATGTTATATGCACATGGTAGTAACCCGTCAGTTTCTTTGAAAGCTTCATAGTCCCATAGTGAGATAACATTTCTTCTATTCCAAGGGTTTTTTGCAAGCTCTTCTAAGATTTTATCTATAATTTTATGTTCTCTAACTACTGCACCGTACCTTTTACCAATTGTACCAGTACCCGAAACTTCCCATGGTCTCCAGTATTTTACATTATATTTATCTTCTAAAATACTAAGTTCATTACTTTGATCTTGATAAATCCAGAAGATTTCTTTAATAGCTGACTTGATTGGAATTTGCCTAAGTGTTGTGATAGGAAATTCACCTTTTGATAAATCATAGGTGTCACATACTTGTGTTAAGTATTTAGAGTTAGCTTTTTCCCCGTTACTGTATACCGGGCGAGCGTCACCACTCATAGTGCCGTGCTTTAGAATGTTTTCTATATTTCTTTTAAAAATTGTGTCTGCTTTAGTCATTTGATACCGCCTTTCTTTCAAGAATTTCTTGAAAATATTTTTGAATTCCAACTTTTTGAATGTAGGACATTAATTGTTGAGCTTTTTTTCGAATGTATTTTTCTGATGCGATTGCTTCGTATTTATATATATTACTTTGATATTCGTCTTTTAACATAATGCTTAAATTATCATTTTTTTAAAAATTGCGTACAATAATAAAGTTATCCATAATTTACCTGCTTTCTAATCCTCAAATGCTGATAATATAATATGTGCAATGAATACACAAAATCCAATAGCAACTACACTAAGCGCTATTAGTGTGTTGGTAATGAATTTTATTACTTTAGGGTTCATTTCTTTCACCGTCTACTTTCTATAATAATATTTTTCCGCTTTCTATAACAAAAGCGTTATGAGTACCTTTTATAAGGTCATCTTTAATTTTTTCTACGTTGTAATATTTGTTTACATCTTTATTTTGTAAGTCTGGATATAAGGGTTATCCTTGCATGAATTGGAATGGATTTGGTGATAATGCATATTCCAGAAAATCATCAATGGATTTATAAACACATGTATTGTCTTCCATTGCTGGAATTGCTGCATTATTCTGGATTTCTATGAAATCATTAAATGTCACGTTTTGTGATTTGAACCATTCCAGGGTACTTACAATATTACTTATCTCGTCGCATAAGAAGAATTTGTTCATTAGTTCTATGTTGTCTTCTTTGATAATCATGTCCCCGATTGTATCTTCTTGATCGAAGTCTTCTAGTACCTTAATTATATCATCTAGTGATGGTTCAATGTCAAATTTTTCGGTTGTATATGTCATATTTAATATTAATTTGCACATGTTTTTCATCTTTCTGTTAAAATTGATAACGTTCAACTTTACTAATAGCTAATGCTATAGGTATAATTGCTTTTTTTCTGATAGTTTACGAACAATAACTCTTTTTATCGAATCTGTTATAATTTTATCTTCAAAACCTTCTTCATGAATTATTTTTTTTATAAGCTTGTCTCGTAAGTCATCTGGAAGTAGCAGGCTTGTTGCGTGTTGTTTACCAAGGAAACTTTGAAGAAATCTATTCAAGCCTGTAAATCCGTTATTTTCTTGTTTTTGTAGTTTTTTTGATAATGTTTTTTTACGAATTCGTATGCGATTAAGAATCGTTTTGTATCTTCGTTGTTACAGCTATTGATGATTATATTATTATCTTCGATTTTGCTTTCATATTGATGCATAGGTTCTTCTTTTTATTTTTAAATGGTGTAAATTCCTTTTATGAATTTTCTTATATCAACATATTCGCCGTTTGTTACTTCAAAATTTGAAATATCTATGTTGTTTTCTTGTAATTGTTCTAAAAATGGCTGGGTTTGCTATGTCTATGTATTTCATAATTTTACTACCTTTCTTTAATGTCTGTCTGAGATAACGATATACCCGTTTTCTGTTATAAGTACGTTATCGGCATTTAGAATTAGATCTTTTAGATATTCTATATTGAATATCTTTTTATAGTTAAATGCATCATCATTATGCCCCTTTAGCTCGTATTCTAGACTGATTGTATGGTATTCTAGTTCTTCTTCCAAGACTTCATCGATTGATTCATAAATCGATATGTCATCAAATACAACAAATGAACCTATTTGTTTTTGCAGCTCAATAAAGTCGCTGAATGTTAGCTCAGAGCGTTTGAAATCTTCTAAAGCGCTTATGATGATATCAACATCAGTGTAATTATCATAATCATAAAGATTGAAATTGATTTTGTTTTCTTTATCACGTACTTCAATTGCCTCAAAATCTTTTTGGTACCAAGGTTTTTTATTCATTTTTTCTTCTAATACTTGGATTAGTGAGTCATAATTTCTTTCTGATCTAATAACTCTTGTTTTACCGTCAGTTGCAATAAATTTAAAACTTATCATATTCTACATCCTTTCTATAATGTCGTCAATAAATGTGTCGTAATTCGTATAAACAGTATCGTCTAACTTTGCTAATGTTTTTACGAAGTTTTTCGTTGTCTTCTAATAATTCTTGAGGTAGTTCAGAATTTTTTTGCATTTTTGTTTAAATTCTTCTAAATTTTTCTAATGCGTATTTTCTATCAATTGCCCAATCACAATATTTGAATTTCATTAGATTTTTTTGCATTATATTCATAAAAATACTTCTTCAAGTGTTGTAAGTTTGTGTTCGCGATTGTAACTTTCGATTTTATATACAGAATTATCAATATACGCTGCTCCTGCTTCAAAATCAATAATATCAAAAATAGCTTCTAGTTTTATAGTTTCTAGCCTATCTCTGATCGAATTAATAGTTTCATCTTTATAGTCTTCTGTTAGTGGTTGTTCAAAGAACGATTTAATATTACGTTTGAAACACCAATATCCTGTGCCATTGATGCTTAATTCTACTTGATAGTTGTCTTCGTCTTTTGTGATAAGTGGTTCTAATATTTCAAATACTTTTTCTTTATTTACTTTACCGAAATTAAAAAAACTTCAAGTAATGTTGTGTTGTATTCTGCATCGTTGTCTGATAATCGTTGTAAGTAAATGAAGTCTTTTTAAGTCTTCTTTATTTTTTTGTTGAGATAATTACTTTCCCAAATGCGTCTGATTGATTTGCCATAATGTGTCGTATCCTTTCTTATTCTTTTTATTGTTGTTAGAATATTTTTTTTCCATTAAAAATTTTTCAACTTTATAAACAATTTTATCGATGCCTTTTGAATATGTATCATAATTACGAAGATCAAAAAGTAGCCTCAAGTTTTACTGCTTTTAGCCTATCTCGGATGTCATTGATATTTTCATCTTCATATTCTTTGGTTAGTATTTTTTTCGAAAAAAATAATTCAATATTGGTTCTAAATGCCTCGGGATCTATGATATCGATGCGTGATTCCACTTGATATTTTTTTGTTCATTTTTTTGTGATTAGTGTATCTAAGAAGTTGACCACTTTTTTTCTTTATTGATTTTACTATAGTTAAAAAAACGCAGGGAATCTTGTTTGATAATAATTGTAAATACATGAAGTCTTTTAAGTCTTCTTTATTTTTTTTGTAGAAATTATTATTGTAACAAATGTTGCTGCTTGATTTACCATAATTATTGTATCCTTTCTTGTTTTTAATTATTTTTTTATTCTGTCAGAATATTATTACCGTTAAAGCTTTCAATTTTATAAACAGAATTATCAATTGGTTTTGAATATGCATAATAATAATCATGAAGATTAAAAAGTAGCCTCAAATTTTTACAGTTTTTTTGCTTATCGTGGATATCATTGATGTTTTTTTACCATAGCTAAAAAAACGTTAAAAAAATCATTCTACATCTATAAATATTACAGTTGCTACATGTAATTCAGAAGAATCAGTTACTTCATAAGAGCCTAGACCAACTACCTCACTATCTAATAATAATTTATTATTAATCATGAACGTTTCAAACTCATCAATAATAATAGTTTTTTTCTTTTTCGAAAAATACCATAACCGTTTAAATATTTATAAGTTGAATTTAAAAATATATTTTATATTATTTTTTTCAATTTCTAAATTTGTTTTTATCATACAATAAACTATAAATGTCTTTTTAGTTTCATTTTCTCATACCTTTATTCAATTCTGTTTCTTAATATTATTTCAATTAACATTTCTTTTTCATTTTTCTGATAATAATTGTAAGTAAACAAAGTCTTTTTTTGTGTTTTGTAGGGATTATTACTTCCTCAATTACTGTTAGTTGAGTTATCATAATTTCTTGTATCCTTTCTTGTTTTCTGTTATCTCTGTATCAGGAATTGAACCTGCTTGAAACCCATCAGGGACAGATTATTTTGTTTTTAATTATGGTTGATCTTTGATGATTTATAAGAATTTTTAAGTTACAATTATAGGTTTTCTAAAAATTTGAACAATAAATTCATCAAATTCTGTGTAAATAGTATCGTCTAATTTTGATAATACTTTTGCGAAGTTTTTTTCATTATCTTCTAATAATTGTTGTGGTAACTCTGAATCTTTCGCTTCTTGTTTAAATTCTTCTAAATAATCAAGTGCATATTTTTTGTCAATTGCCCAATCACAATATTCGAATTTCATTAGATTTTCTGCATTATAATTATGAAATTCTTCTTCTAGTGTTGTAAGTGTATGTTCGCCATTGAAGCTCTCGATTTTATAGATAGAGTTATCAATATAATCTGAACTTGCTTCAAAATCGATAATATCAAAGATAGCTTCAAGTTTTACTTTTTCTAGTCGATTGCGGATTTTATTGATATTTTCATCTTTATAGTCTTCGGTTAATGCTTGTTCGAAGAACCACTCAATGTTACGCCTGAAAGACCAACGACCTGTACCATTAACGCGCAACTCTACTTGGTAATTATCTTCATTTTTAGTGATAAGAGGTTCTAGTATGTTGAATACTTTTTCTTTGTCGACACGACCAAAGTCAAATACTTCAAGTAATGTTGTGTTATATGGTTGACCTTTTTCTGATAATAATTGTAGGTAAATGAAATCTTGTAAGTCTTCTTTATTTTTTGTAGAGATTATTACTTCTGCAAATGCTGCTGATTGATGTGCCATAATTTTTTTGCATCCTTTCTTATTTTTTTAATAAATATTGTGAAAAAAATTTCTCTGTATTCATTCTCAATATCTTTTTCATAGGTGTAGAATTTCCTTGTTTAATAGCATTTTTTTCCATACTTGATCTTCATGGCTTCTGTCTACAAGTGCGAAATCGGACTTATTCATAATCATTTCAGAAACGTCATCGATAAAATTACTGATTTCTTTGTCTATTGTAGAGTTCATATCAAATTCAAATTTTTTTGGCAGAATAACCATTGTTTTTTTATTTTTTTGTTATAAACCTCTCTTATAACTGGACCATATGCCCATGCTTCAAAAATCAGCATTAAATAAATATCTAGGATATGAATATGAAACCTCGCTAATACCTTCTTTTTCTTTTTACTTGATAGTTTCCAGAATAAAAAAAGCAAATAAGAAATACAAGTTTTTTTGTAATTTCAACGGAGGAAGTTCTTTATATTTGTATAATAAGTGATTTATTAATATATCTACATTGTCAAAAATAAAATTCTTTCATAATTTTTTTGCATCCTTTCTTATTTGTTATCTAATTTTTCTCAATCTATATTCCATTGTTATATATGAAACATTAAATTTTTTTCTGCAAGTTTGTATATCATTTGTTTTGTAATTTATGATTTTTATTATTTTTTTCTAAGTCATTTCTAACTTCAATAACTAACTTTTCAGGAATTAATAATTTTAATGCAAAAATTATTAGCTTGTCTTTCAATTAATTCATAAAAAAATAAGGTTCATCATCGTTTGTTAATAATTTTTATTTGATCTTTAGTTATCGTGTCTTTTATTTGTTCATGTTTGTAAATGTAATGTGCTATTGCCTTTGCAATATCAAAAACGTTGTCTTTGTATGTTATCAAGTTCATAGATTGTAACTATTTTATTTTTTTATAGTCTGTTTGTTTTTGAAAATGAATATTTAATTTCAATACTTAATTCTTTAGTCATTTTGATAATGTCAATTTGGGGATTAGTAATATCGATATGATAATTTGTAAGATTTATTTTGTGTTCTTTTAAAAAGACTTTTTTTACATCTTGGCTTAAATAATAGTCTAGTGTTTTCATGTTTTTATATCCTTTTTTGTGAATTTTAATTTCTGTAGCAGGAGTTGAATCTGCCTGAAACCTACCAAGGACAGATTATTTTATCTTAATTGTAATATTTTTCTCGTAATCTTCGTAACCGTGACATCCGTCATAAATGTCATAACATTCTACTTCATATCTATCTTCTGAATCTAATTCTTTTTCAAATTCAAGTGCGTTATCAAGTACGAAAGCGTTGCAATCTTTGCAACAGATGACAATTTCATCAGTTTCGTAGTTATAATATTTCGGTGAATAGGTACTATAAACCTCCCAATTTCCACCAATTTGATTTGCAAAATATGAACAATAAGTAAGTCCAATATCACTTAGATATTTCTTGAAATCAACTGTTATTTCAATATCTTCAGGTTTTAGAGTGTGGTCAAGTAATATATCTTCAATAATTTGTTCATCTGTATTTTCATTTAGCCATATGCTATTATATAATCCTGAGAAAATACCTAATTCGGTTAAATTGATAAGAGTGTGTCTCCTTCTTTCACGAATTTACTATCATGAGGAATTTCTAAATCACCAAGATAAGTATCTACCATTTCATTATCATAAAAATTCAGATCTACATACATATAGTTCATTATTAAATCCGTGATGTTCCCATTCTTTGAATAGTTCTTTTATTGTATTATGTGGATCTTTTTTTTGAAGGTCATCTAATGAATCGATAAGGTCTTCTAGGGAATATCCTTGTTCAATAAGCCATTCGTATTGGTATTTTTGATAAGTGGTTAGTGTTCTCATTTTTTGTATCCTTTCTAAAATTAATCTTCGTAAAAGTCTTTACCTTCTAAAGTTTTCTCGACCAATCTAATTTCATTTTGTTTGTCGATGAATTTCTGATGTTCACTTCTTGTATCTTCAGGAAGTGGTTCAAGCTCGATTGGTTCATATTTTGTTTTTATGCTTCCGTCATGTCTTGATGCAATGAATATTACAAAAATAGTTATCATAATAGGTATTGCTATAGCTAGTGACCCAATATGAATAAATATTGCTGCTTTACTTGGAAATAAGTGTTGTAAGATTATGCACGTTATTAAGATGAAAAGTATAGTTTTAAATAATTTTTTAAACATAATTGATTCTTTCTACTTTAACTGTGAGCTTTAAAATTATATATTGGTTTAATAATTTCATCAACAGTTACTGTGTCTGTTATCGCTTCTAGAATTTCATCTATCGGTTTATAAGCGAATGGTGCTTCATCCAATGTGGATTCATTAATACTTGTTGTATAAATCCCAGACATTGTTTCTTTATAGTCCTCTAATGATAGCTGTTCCTTTGCTTTTGATCTTGATAAAATTCGACCAGCTCCGTGTGGTGCTGAGAAGTTCCAATCGGTGTTGCCTTTACCTGTTGCAAAGATTGAACCGTCACGCATATTGATAGGTATGATTAAGCGTTCACCGTTTTGTGCTGATGTTGCACCTTTACGGATAATACCATTGTCTATATCGATATAATTATGCATTGACTCGAACTCATCTACGACGGTGAAATCCATAGCGTTACAAATCCTTTTTAAAATTAGTTGTCTTGAGATTGTTGAATATTCTTGAGCTATTTTAACATCATTCAGATAATCATCTAATTCTTTTCCGTCAAGATATGCTAGTTCAGGATTGATAACGGGTCTTTTCTTAGTTTTTATATAATTTGGAGTGATATGATTTTTATTATAATCATTCAATGCAGCTTGGATTTCAGTGGTTCTACCGTTTTGTGTTAGATAATCAATGATTTCTTGATTTATCTTTTTATTTTCAGATAACAATTCTTGTGCGATTTTTTGGTGATGTGTTGCAACGATTACACCCAATGCACGAGAACCTGTGTGAACACTTAACCAGTGGTGGTTATTGCTATCAGTTCCAAGCTTGATGTAGTGATTTCCACCACCTAATGTACCACATGAACGTATAACTCTATCTAGTTTTTCAGCTTCTAGTGGGAATGATAAACCGTCTAATAATTTGTATAATCTTTTTGTGTCAGCTTGTGCTTTATCATAAATGTTCTGACCAGCAGGGATAAGTTCATTTACAACATTGTCTAATTTTTCAAGATTAATGCTTTGCTCTTTAAGTTTAACTGCTAGCATAGAGCAGTTACCTGTTGTGAAAATGTGATTATTACGTCTTGCAACAAAGAACCCTGTTGATGTTGTGAAACAATACTTATAACCGTCTTCAGAATCGACTATTATTGGTGTGCAATAACCTACATACTCATTTTTTGTTGGAATTACGTTATACGTAGGACTGTGATGTTCTCTACCTTCTCGAGTTTCCTTGTTTATGTGAATACTAGCTCTTGTCCCAGATGCATTGAATGCATATTGGATGAAATCAGCTTCATCTTTTTGGGTTGTAGTATAGTATGATCTATAACCTTTGTATCCGTCCCATAAAAGCGATTCTTCAGCTATAATTTTTAATTGTTCAGCATTAGCAGAATACAAATCAGTTAAACTTTTATGGCGTAAATGGTCTGCGTAAAATGTAATACTAGTAGTCCCGTTTTTGTATTTTACAATTTTGTAATCTATGTTAGCTTCTTTCAAAAGATTTATGCATCTTTCAATTTTTCTTTCTTTGATAAAATGCATATTTATGAAATTTCCACGTTTGATACTACCATCTGCTTGTATCATTACACGTAAACGAAGTTCGGTATCTGTTAGGTCAACACCTTTGTTGTTAACTCGAAAAGTTGTTTTGGTTGTATAGTAACAGTTGTCTAATTTTAATTGATTTAATTCATACGGGTATAATGTGGTTAGTTTACGACCTCTTGATTTATTCCCTTTATAAACTAGCATTCTGTGCTCTTCAGATACCATTTGGTTCATACCTTTACTGTTTGCATAGTGGAAAAATTTAGAGCATGGTAATTTAATATATGCTTGAGGTTTTTCAAATAAAGCTTTATCTGTTTTAGGTTTATATACTAATATTTTTTGGTTTTTGTATTGACTTATTTTTATCCACCCGTTAGGTGTTAATACCTCTGTATCTTTATCAAGACACCCAATATCAACAGAGACCACGTTTGGGCAGACTTTCCAGTCTTTTTTATTTTCAGGTAGTTTAATTGTTGTACCGATGGTAGAACCTTTACCTGCGTGAACGTCTGGCATGATTGCGACTGTTGTGTTTTCTGTAATTACTTCATTTAACATTCCGATAATTTGTCCGATTGCCGTATCTTCGATATTATGAGTGTATATTGTAGCTGTGTTATACTTACCTTGTAATGTTAATTGTGGCATATATTTTACATCCTTTCTTACTTCAAAATAAAAAAAAGATAGTTAATGAAACTCTCTTTTAATGACTTTAGTGAACCTTTTTCAAGGATTACAGGCTGTCGTGTCACTAATAATTAATATGAATATATCAAATTTTTTTAAATTAGTCAATTATTATATGAACCTATAAACAATCTTTTTCTAAATCATATAAGCTCATTTCACTTAAGATCTTTTTTTACATTCTGTTTTAGATAAATTTCTTTCCCAAAGTGGTGCAAGAATTCTCCTACTTACGTAACAGACTTGAGAAAGTAAAAACTCTTCTGGCTTTTCAAAAAGATTTTCTACAGGAACATCTAAAACAACAGAGTCAATAAAAATCATCCCAAAAACGCGTGAATATAATTAAGTGTTTCACTTTTTATTAGATGTTAGTGTTTTATCTTTTAAATATCTTTCAAATATAATATCTGGAGACATTGCTAAGTTTGAATCTTCATTTTCGTCAAGCCAATTTAATATATAACTAAGAGTAAATTCAACTAATGAACGTTGATCATAAGGTTTAAAAATATCTTGGCTCTGTTAATACATACATTGCGTGGTTTATAAGTAATTCTTGTTTAGTTAAATTACCTTTTTTTATGCTTAAATGCATTAAATAATTGATTTCTTATTGTAAGTAAATCTTCTTGTGATAACTCATTTTTTTCGGCTTATCTAGTATTGCATCTAAAAGTGTTTCGTTAACGTTATTAAATTCAATTTTTGTTGTCATAATATATACCTCATTTTCTTATTTAAAATTTTATATGACATCACTTGTTATAGGGGTTTCGGGAAACCCCGAAGAATAAGAACCCTTAGCGTATTGCTAAGGGTTCTTTATTTCACGTGCTTTATCTTTTGCTAATTTCTTAATAAGTTCTTCTAGGCTAATTTTTATATTTACTGGCTACTTTTTTTAAATCATTTAATTCTTTATCATTAAATTTTATTTCAACTTCCGTCATTTACGGTTCACCTACTTTTTTTATTTCTAATTCACCGTTTTTAATAGTAATATTATCATTTTCTTTTTACTTTTTTTGGTATTGTTCTTTTTGTTACTGTAATATATTTGGTTTCACCTGATTTTGTTTTTAATTTCTAACATATAAACAGGTGTATTACTATTTTTAGATTATCTACTAATTCTTTTTTTGTTTTTCATTTGCAGCATTTGCATGGTGATTATTTGTTAATGAATTAAATAATGAAAACCAAATAAATGTGTTTAATATATTATTTCCTGAGAAGAACCCACTACTAGAGTAGTTATTATGTAGGTAGTTTCCGTATCTTTCTTTGTAGTCGTTATTGTTATAACTATTTCTATTTGGATTAAAGTTTGCAACACTACTTGGTGCTGATCCGTTTGCCACTCTATTGTTACTTAGTCTAGAATTAGGTTTATTTGGGTTTAGTGATGCTGATGGTTTTGAACTTCTAGTTGACGAGCTAGGTTTTGAAGAACTTCGTGACACTGAAGAACTTCTAGCTCCTGAAGATACTCCACCTCTACCACCTCCTGATACTCCGCCTTTTGCGAAAATATCATTACCTGATACCCATAAAGTGGACATTAAAAGAGTTGATGCCGTAAGGACTTTAGTTAGTTTGTTTATTTTCATTATTTTCACCTTCTTTTGTACTTTCTAGAGTTTTATCAGTTGTTCTTTTTGAGATCACTGTTTCTTCAATATCTTCTTGTAGCGTTGCTTGTTCATCTACTTTGTTTTTAATTTCGTCTTCGTCTTGTAGTAATTGGCAACCTGTCAAAGTAAAGATAGTTGTTAATATTAAAATTGATAATTTCAGTATTTTTTTTCATGCGATTTTTCTCCTTTTTGTGATATAATAGATGTAGTCGAAGAATGATATTGACTAAATAAAAAAATAAAACATTCTATTTCTATGATGTCGTCATTAAAACGTGACGCTAAAAAAATAATGTTTATTTAGAAGGTTAATTATGTACGTATTAACCTTCGTTATTTAATAAAGACGTTATATGATTATTATATAATTTAAATGAATAATAATCAATAAATTTAATAAAGACAATTAAAAAGTAGCATTACTTACTTAGGTGCTACTTTTTTTAACATTTTTATTACAGTTTTTACTGTAGAAACTGTAATTTTATATTTTTTTCAGAAAGTTCTTCATATGTTATTCCGTTTTGGAAATCTTCATAAAGATCTTTATTTCTTTTTTTCTGTCTCACCTTTCTTTTTTTATCGCCACTTAGGTTATATTCTTTTTAGAATGTCACCTATCCATTTTTTTAGCTTTAGCTTTTTGTTTTAAGTTCTGGAAGATCAAAATCGTATAGTTCACAAACGTTTTTTTAATGAAATTCATTTGTCTTTCTGTTGGACGTTCTATTTCTTTTTTTAGGTAGTTTGTCAAGTTCACGATCTGTGAATTCTATAGTTTGGTCTTTTTAGAATAAGTTTACAGTTTAATTTTTTTCTAAAGTCTCAATTACTTTTTCTAACAAATTGCGGAGATAATAAATATTTTGGATCTTCTCCATAAGTTGTAAAAATCACTATCGATTTCTATAATTTCCAGATTACTTTCTTTTTGGATTTTTTTAATTGGTGTGTGGAATGACCTTGTTGTCAGTTCATAATACAAGAAATAAAGGTACTTTTTAATATCTGTTTCATAATCATAAAAAGTAAACTTCGCCTTCATCTCTGTTATAATAACAATTTTTCGCAAACGATATTTTTTTACCTTTTTGATTATAATATTCTGTCTGATAAGAATAAACTCGTTTTTGTTTCATATCCTACAAACTGCTTATGAATGCATTTTTGGTTTTAGGTGTTTTAAAAGTCTATCTTTTTAAACCGTAAAAATTCATTCATTTTATCATATTGAGAGTCTACGGCAACATGATATCGTCTGTTGTATCGCAATTTGTATTCTTGTGTTTTTATCCCTGTAATTTTTTTAGCACGTTTATTTACAGAATACAGACAGTCTGTGAACATTTCTTCAGTTATAATTCCTTGTTTTAAATTATCTTGGTATTCTTTTTGGTGTTTTTCATATTTTTTTAACCTTCTTTTCTATTCTCTTGTTATTGTTAATGTGAAGTTTGGATCAAGTTCACCTATTTTTAACATAATCTAATTCTTGGAAATAATCATGTTTTATTTTATTAATTTCTTTATTTATAATTGCACCATTTTTCTTCTAACCATTTATGAACTGAATAAGACATCATCATATAAGAATAGTTGAATGTTTGGTGTGCAGCTGAGAATAATGAACAGTATGCGTTGCCGTTTATATTTAATAAGTTATTGGAAAAAAATCAAGACAACTTGAATAATAGTTATCATATCTCATTTTTATTTGGTTTGATGTATTTTGATATGATTTCATTCCAGATAGTTTCGTCAATTGCTTGAATTAACTTTTTTTAATGTCAGTAACTTGTGCATTTTTCGAATAGGAATTCTTCATCATCTTCAAATATAACATCTAATGTTTTGACATATTTTATGAATGTTTCATAACATTCGTGATTGCCGAATAGTTGGAACCATTCTTCTTTATTAGTTTTGTTATTTGTTAATGTTAATATAAATCTTCTTGACATTATTTTCACCTACCTAATATAATTAATAATGATTCTGTTTAAAATGCTATAATCAGCTTTAAAGATTCTAATTATAGTATGAGTTTTCGAATTCGTCTAATTGGAATTCTAACTTTTCATCATGCTCATTATTATATTTTTTTCAACTTCATTTTCTATGTATTTTGATAGTCCATGAGTTCCTGTTGGAGTTAATGTAATATGCATTTTTTTCTAAAACGTCAAATAGTTCTGTACATTTCATATTTTCCAGTTCATATGCTTGTAGTAATTGTGTAATTTTTTTCCATTCTTTTTTTCCTTTCAGTTTTAAAAATTTACATTCACAGTATGAATCGAACGCACTCAATGCCCACCAGGGGTGAATTATGTTAATTAGAATTTTCTAATTCTGTTGATTTTCTTACGAGGTTTTTTTATCTTCGCTGACTTTTTTTCAGTTTCTTTTTCTCTGGAATTTTTCCGCCAACTTTTTTTCAACTACTTTTGTCCCAAAAATCTATTGCTGTTGTTGCAGCTTTAAGTCCGCGCTTTGTAGTTTCATTTTTAATTTTTTTCCAGATTTAGTTTTTTTCTAATTCTTTAGTTACTTTGTTTTTTTAAGTCTGTTAAATTCATTACTATTCTCCGTTTCTTAGTTTACTTAAAAATTTTTAATTGTTTCTTTTGTATTTCTATTATTATTGTTTTGCAAATTGTTTAATTTTACTTTCATCACGCATTTTTTTAGTATATCTTGGACAGTCATTTTTATTTAACGTTTCATTTACTTCATTTATGAATTTTTCAGAGTCCTCAAAACTGTTTGATTTAAAAATATTCTTTACCATGAAGTAGTTCAAAGTGTTTGTGTCCTAATTCTTTTAATTTATCTTCTAAGCAGTACATTGTATATTTTGTTACTTCTTTATCTTCATGTTTCGGGACGTACATATACCAAGCTAATAGCATGTTGTATTGTACATCAGAATCATAGTAATATTTACTCTTTCTGTGCGGCCAGTTTTCTGATCTTCCGATTTTAACAGCACTATTTTCATCAAAAATTGATACGTAGACCATGCATTCATTTTCTTCAATAAAATCTCCTTCAAATTCTGGTTTATTTCTATTGAAGAATGTTGGGAAGTTTCTTGAATAATATTCTTCACGCCACTTTCTGATTTGATTTCTAATTTCAGATGTTGGATCTGGCCAGTAAGTTTCATTTATCGGTAATTTTGTATCAAAATTGAAAACATTGGCATCTTCATATAATGGTTTTTTATCAAACCAACCGAATAATATATTTATTTCTGTTTTAGTTAACTGCAATCTAACATCAGGGTAGTGCGTTAAATATGCGTGCTTATTTTTTTCAGTACTTCTATTTTTCGAATATTTTTTTGGTGTTTTTTTCATAAAAATTTGATCAAAAATTTGTTGTAAATACTCATAAAGATCAACAATTTTACTTGTACCTAAGTTATTTACTTTTTATTTTTATAATTAGAAATATTTTTCTAAATTATTGTTTATATATGTAGTCTTTTTAATTGGTATTTTTTTATTAAGTTAGTATCAATAGCGTTTATGAAAAATGTCGTGTAGACTTTCTCGAGTTAAAGCGAATATTTTTTTCTGATTTTTGAATCTTCATAGGTAATTGTGCTATATTTCTTACGATAATTTGGGTCAAAAATTGGCAGTAATGATATATATTCTTTTTTTAAATTTATCAATTTCTTAAGTTCCGCTATTTTTTTCGTCTAAGTCATTTTCATATTTATCATTCATTAATGATAATCCTCTATTCTGATCTTTTTAATTCCAATATAGTATTTTTGTTGTTCTAATAGTATTTCTTCTTTCTTGTCAAAACTTTCTCTTAGTATTTCAAAGTCTTTTTGCTTTTAATGAGTTCACCGCTTCGAAGAAGCTCATTAATATGATTTTTTTACTTCTTTTTTTCATTTAGCAAATTATTTTTCCAAAAATATAATCTTTTTATAGCTTGTTTTACTTCTTTTTGCGTTTTTTTAAACCACGAAGTTTAATTTCTTTTTTTAAAAGATCGTCTCTAAAAATCAGTAGACTGATATTTATCTAGTTGATTTCTGAGTCTACTTATTTCTTCTTTATTTTTATTAAGAACTGTTATTATTGATTCAGGTTTATCATCATTTTGTGTTTCATCTTTAGTTTCAATATACTCATTTAGGTCAATTGTTGCTGGTTCTATTTCTGGCATAATAGTGCCAAATGAACTTTCTATACTAACAACTTCATCTATGATTTCAGCACCTGATTGCGGGGTATTACGTGCTAGTATTGTTGAATTATCTGTTGAGTCATCAGCAATTAAGTCGAACTCTTCGTCATCTTCTTCTTCAAATAAGTCCAGGTCAATAAATTGATCTATATCTTCAAGCTTAATATTTAATAAACTATCTTCTTTCATATTATCACCTACTTTTTTTATAATAATATATCCTCAGTAATTACATCTTTTCTGTTAGATATAACTACTATTTGATTTTTGTGTATTTCTCACGGCAACTTCATTTACTACTTTGTGATATGGTTTTAAATATTCAAAAATTTCGCTCCACTTTAACAATTTCAACTAAATTAGGAAATTTCTTAAGTACAGTAGTATTGTCAATAACTTTATTAAACGCACTTTCTAACATTGTAGCTTCGTCTCTTGTCTCTAAATTCAGTTTAGGTGTTTTTAAAAACTTCGTCTATTGTATATAGAACGGTTCTTTTTTTCAATAATCTTGATATAGTTTTGATCTACTAGTTTTTTTAAATAGTTCTTTAGAGGTTCTTGTGTTCATTTTCTCAAAAGATAAAAACAAATGTAAAAACATGTAATTCCAAGAAGCATAAGAGTAAAGAATGTTAATTTTAGCTCTCCGTTATGTTTAACTACGGAAGTTATTGCTATAAAAAATATCAATTAAACCAAGATATGCATTTAGTTTAATAATTTTTCTTTTTGCTTTGTGTAATTTTTCAATATCTTGATTCATTTCATCACCACCTATTTTTTTGTAATTTTTAAAGCGTAACTATGTTCTGAGATTGCTTTATCCATAATTTGTTTGTAGAAAGGTAAGTTTTTCTAAATCAGCATTTTTAAAAATCTAAAATGTATTCTTCTTCTAGTTTTTGGTTTATTATAATAACTTTTTATCATTTTTGCAGTTTATATTTTTACTGTAAGTTCACTTAAATGGTCGTACTGTACATTTAATGTTTTACTTACATTTTCAATACTAATTGTTGTTTTTTTAAAAGTTAAATCTTTTGTTTCTGTATTGATTAGATATTTATAAGTATATTTTTGCTGATTTTTTTCTTGGACTAGAAATGTAGATGTATAGTAATTGCAATTTTCAATTGTAAATTTTTGATTGTTTTTTTCTTTATTTAATTCTAACAAATAATTCTTTAAATTTAAATAGTCAGATTTGAATCTTACAATTTCATGAAGTTCTTTAGCGAGTTCTACTAGTTCATTTTTCATAGTTATTTGTATTAATTGAATTGATTACCATTAAAAATTGTATTATCATCTTTAATATTTAATGTAAACATTTTAAAAATCATTAGAATGTTTTATTTCTAAACCATATTGCTTTTAAATAGTTTTTTTATTATAATCATAAATGTAATTTTTCTATCTTTTTCAAGACTATTTATTTCTTTAATTTCGTTATTAATAAAGTCAAGTTCTTTTAATAATTTATCCCTTTTTATTTATTAACGCTTGTTTTTTTCATTAAAAAAATCCTTTCTTCGGGTTTATATTTTTTTCTTTTAAAAGATCATCTAAAAAAATGAATTAATATTGGTAATATCTTCTTCATTTTTATGAGAATAGTATGCTGTACGAATAGCAATTAGCTTTTTCACTATCTAGAATTTCTTTAAAAATCATTTACATATAATAAATCACAGTTATCTTTATAAAGTTCTTTAAGCTGTTCTATTTTATAAGGCGTAATATTAAAAAGCTTCAGCTCTAGCCATATTCCATGTGAAGGTGTCCGAAGTTTTTTTGAATAAAATTTATTGTTAACTTTTTCTATGGTTTGGTGCTAATATTACTAAATAGTTTGCTGTTTCTCTATTACCAATAATTTTTCATTTTTTTATCAAATCCTTTCTTTTTATATTAATTCTAACATTTCATCCATTAACTTTCTATAAAGTTCTTGGTGATTTTTTTAATCTTGTCTTTTTCAATTTTAGTATTTCCAACCTCGATATCTTTTGCTTTGATTTCGAATAATAAAAATATTATTTTTTTAGGAATTGGGATAATTAAAGGATATTTATCTGTATGATGCCAGATCGTATCCATATATAAATCTTCAGTTGTTAAATATAATGGTTGATCATTTTTTTATCAAAAAGCGTACGGTTGTATTCTTTCACTAAATCTATGTGTTTCTTTTTATTAATTTATTATGATCTGCGTCATATAAGAATAAGTCAATTTCATCAACTTCCATAACCCAGTGGATATAATTTTGTAAAATTGCATAACCTGATTTTTAATTTGTATATTTTTGTCCTCTTCGAATTTTTTTCAGGTCCCATTTTTTTTAATTTTATTTTCAAGAATAGATAATTTTTTTCTAAAAATTTTTTTGTATCTGTAGGGTTAGTAGTTAAAACAATTTCATCAATAAGTTTTCCGTTATCATCATAGCTAGTCTCTTTTGCTTTCCAGTTATCTTGTGTGATTTCATTAAAATAATCTTCATATAATTTTTGCAATATGCGTTAGCATTTTAGGTTTATCGATAATAAATCCTGATATGTGCTTTTTCTGGTCTTTTTCATCTAAAAAAATGTGAATTCATGTTTTATTGCTTCTTCTTTTTAACCATAATTTATCTGTAAGTCCAGAGTAAATCCCCATTTTATTTAAATTTAATTTTTATTTCATGAGTAATATAGTCTTTCATTTGAATCTCCTATTAAAAAAATAGCAGCTCATATGAGCTGCCTGATATAAAATGTATATTAACCTTGACGGTTGGATGATTATGTTTATATAATAACATAATTTTTGGTTTTATTTTCAAGGGTTATCTAATAATTTTTAGAATCTCTAATAATAGTTTTACATGTTATTAGTCTATTTGATAACATGGAATGGTCACTAAGTACTGTTTTACCTAGAATTTGTGCTTGTCCGTTAATTGTAGTATTACCACCAATCGCTACTTCTCCGTCAATTAGAGCGTCGCCATAAATATAACTATTACCATTAATGATTCTACATTTTAAAATTTGTACGTCATCAGCAATAATAACGTCCCCGTCTATAGTAGAATTACCTTGAATTTTAGCATTTGCTGAAATTTGAGCATTACCTAGAATTGTTGCGTTTTCTAAGATTCTAACCTTGTCTGTTAACTTTACTCTATCTGTAACAACTGCGTTATCTTTTACTTTAACTTTTCCAATAATAAAAGCTCTCCCTGAAACTTCAGTGTTTCCTGAAATTTGAGCTTCACCAGAGACTCGGGCTTTATCTTTTATTTTGGCATTACCTGAAATACGAGAATATCCTGCGACAGTTGCGTTTCCTGATATTTCTGCGTTATCTTCAACAAGTGCGTTAAATTGCACCTTAGCAGAATCTTTGACAACTGCATTTCCTCTAACCATTGCCTCATCATATATCCAACAAGTACTTTCGTGAGATAAATTATCTTCACTTTCTAAGTAACCCCCTAATGTACCTTTAGGTAGTCTATTTAAACTTTTTAATGATCGAATTCGGTATAATGGTTTGTCATCTACTATTATATAATCGTCTTTTTAATAATTCGTATTTTTTTCGTCATTCTTTCACTTCCTGTTTTAATATAAATTCATGACTATGGATTAGTTCGTATTCATTAATATCTTTTAATACGTCATTAAATCCATAAGTTTTTAATTGTTAATGTTGATGTAGTTTCATAAATATTTAAAACTTCTAAATTAGGATAGTTGTTAATAATTTTCTTTGGATCATAATAAGTTTTTCTTCGTGAATTCTTCTAGAGTTTTTTTCTGTGTATGTTGCTAAATCTACTGTATCACCGTTTTTCTGCGATTTTTTTCTAAGTCGTCTAAAGTATAACTTTCTATTAAGTTAGTTTCTATTTTAATTTTTATTAGTACTAACTAATAAGTCATATAAACTTTTCTTTAAATTTTTAAGATGGCGTTTAAATGTAAAAATATAAACTTGCAGAAATTATAGCAAGACAAAATGTAATAGCAGGCTCGGAAACTCGGTATAGTAAATCTAGAATGAAAAGTACACCTAGTGTTGGAGTTGTCCATTCTGTAATTGTAAGAAGTGTTTTCGTTGTTTTGTACCCTTTTTAATATTTTCTCCATTAAAACTCCTCCCATATTAATTTCTCTAATTTCATTTTTGCTATTTTTTTCAGTTTTGTATATTTTTTTAACAGTTCAGATTTTTAGTTCATTAAAAAAACTTCAGAGAATTCGACATCTTCTATTTTATCATATTCATTAGTATCGTTCATATAATAAGGTGATATATTTACATATTTAGATGCTAGTTTATTTTTAATTTCTATAGTTCTCCATTCAGTTTTTAGTTGGAAATGCGAATTTATTCTTATCTAATAATTTTTACTAAGTGAATTCTATTATGCATGTGAACCTACTTTCTATTTGATTCCGTGAATCTTTCTATTATATTCTGCCCAGCCATGTTTGATAATTCGTTCGTTTAATGTTTTTTTCGAATTCTTCTTGAGGTTTTATCTAGTAAGTCTGTAAAGTCTATTTCTTTATTTACAGCTCGTTTAATTAGCTGTTGTAAGCTTGGTTTGAATTGTTCAATCCAGTCTGTTTTAATTAATTCTTTGTAGTTTGTCATTATTATGTCCTTTCTATCTTATATATGTAGTTATTAAAATTGTTGTCATTAATATTGTTGCTATTAATATTAATGTTAAAATATATATTTTATCATATTTTTTATTCTTTTCTGACAATGTTCGTGCTAATGTTACTATGCTACTTATTGTAGTTATAATAACAAAAAAAGTACCATAGTCAGTATTAATGGATCGTTATTCATCAGTGTTGTTTTTTTATAAAGTTTATCATTTTTTTATTCTTTCTTCTTATTTAATTTACTTTTTTTATCAAATCAATAACAATAGGAATTGATAAAATTGTACCGAAAAATAATTGGGATAAGTACAAATGCATTAATATATTCCATTAAAATTTCTCTAAATTCGTTCATTGTTCTGTCCTCTTTATCTAAATGCAATATATATTTGAGATGCTGCAATTATTGTTAATATTGTTAAAATTATAAAGTTTCCAAATCTTCCAACTTTACTTGTTACAGGTTGTGGTTTTTCGTTTGTTATTACTTGTGTTAAACCTAATAATAATACAATAATTACAAATAAACTTAACAGTACAGTTATTATTGAAAGTCCGTTTAAATAATCTGTTAATATTTGTTCCATTATTTTTCTCCGTTTAGATTTACTATTCTTTTTTTGGTATGGTTGTTAAACTTTTTTTATAAAAGGAATTTGTTCAATTGAAATAATATCGTCTCTGCTTAGTTCATATTCGCCGTCAATCGATTTTTATTTTTTTAATTTTTTTGGTTTTACAAAATCCCACGCTTTATAATTTACGTATGTGGTATATTCTGTTTTTATTATATAACTTTTTACCTATTTGTAATTTCATAAAAAAATTCCTTTCTTTTTATTTTTTTTGATATTCCTATAGCACGAATCGAACATGCTCGTTACTCACCAGAGATAGGATGTTACTTGTTAAATAGTCCATTTAAAAACTATAAGATCTTAACATTTTTATTGTCTTTTTAATTCGTAGAATGTGATGACTTTTACATTGAAATCTAAGACTGCTTTATATGCGAATGTTGTATCATTATCTTTGCTATAATTTTTTTGATAATATCATCTAAGTTTTTTTCATGAATTTTTTTCTTGGAAATTTTTTTGATAATTCATACTTATCATTATCTGCTAATTGTAAAAAAATTGTTTAAAATTCATTTTTCCGATTGATAATTCGCCATAACTTTTTTTAGGAAATCATCAGTATTATATGAATTATCATATCTAATTAGAGCTTCTATATTGATATATTGTTTGATACTAAAAATCATAGCTAATTTGGATAGTGAATATTTGATAGTCGACATCATCTAAAGGATCAATATCAAATGTATAAAGTTTGGTATCTTCATTATTAAATGTGTTTTTAATTTCGATATTATTATAATATTTGATTTTTCTCTACTAGTTTTTTTTCGTCACCGCAATGTATTCTGATTTTTGTTAAATGAAGTGTATTTTTCTTCTAAATAGTGAAGTAATTCTTCAAATCCCATTCCACCTTGTTGCAAGGTTTCTATTGATTTACAAAACTTTGTATAATCTATTAAATTTCTGTTCATTTTTTTCTAACCTTTCATTTTTATTATTATTCCTATAGCGCGAGTTGAACGTGCTCTTTGCTGCCAGCAGATAGAATATGATTTTTATTAAACTACATTTAAATATATAGTGTAATCATCACAAATTAAAGTGTCGACATATTTACATAAATGTATTTTTTTGAACACCAATTTTTTTGAGTAAATAAATTTAGTTTTATTCTTTTCATTATTTTTCTTTAATAATATCATCAAGATCAGAAATAAAAATCATCTCTAGTTTGTTTTTGTGATAAGATATTCTTCTGTGTGTGTTTCATCACAAAAATTCTGATAATGTGATTATACCATTTTTTTAAGTTCAGTATAAAGTTTTTACAAAAATCATCTGATGTTGAAACATATTCGTCTAAAAGTTCTACTTCAATATGGTAGGTATTTTTCTTTTTTTGTAATCAATCAACAGATCTATTTCGATTAGTTCTTCGTCTTCACGCAGTCCATTATCTTCAATTGCGTTAAAGTTATAACTAAAAACATTTTTCATCTTGAGTTTTATTGTAATCTATTAATAATTTAGATAAACTTTGTTCTAATTTTTTTAAATTCTTCTCTTGTTAATACTAAAGTAGACTCTGTGAAATTCTCGATTAAAGTTAAAATGTCAATTTCGTTTTTTTATAATATTTTTTTAATCATTTCATCAATAGTATATTTGATTAGTTTTTGCATTTTTTTTAGCCCTCCGGTAATATTGCAATTATCATTTCAGATTCTTCATCGAAATAATAGTAATTTGTATCGATACGTGCTAACATTTCATCAGTTAGCCATGTATAGTTTATGCTACTATATATTTCTGGATATAGTGTTTTTAATTTTTTTCATAATATCTGAAAGATATCCATTATATATCTCATAATCAATCCATTCACGAATAAGTTGAAATAATATGATTTCGTTATTTTTCCAATGTTTTATCCTTAAAAGTGTTCTTTTTACTTTTTATTGTTAGTTCAGGATAATCTTTTTTTCCAGTTCTTTTTATGTTGTTATATTCTTTCATTGTTTTACCACTCGTTATTAGTTGTTAGAACGTATCCAACTTCTTCAGCATAATAATGCTGTGTTTCATCCCATGAACGCATGAAATCTTCTGCTAAAGTTGTGAAGTTAATATGATTATTTAAATGAGGTAGATGTGGTTTTATGTTTTCAGCAATACTGTTTGAGAACCAGCCGTCTTCTACCTCATATTTAGCAAAATCTTCAGGTGAATGATATAAGAAAATTTCATCTTCAGTCCATTCACCGTCTGGTTGTACTGTAAATTCTAACAGTCTTTTTGCAACTTTTGGGTATTTTTTTATTTAATTCTTCTAAATTTTTAAAATGTTCATAACTGTACATATTCTCACCTACTTAGTAAATTCGCCAGCTGCTAATCTTTCGTTTAAATCTTTAGGGATATAGTAATAGTCGAAATAGATCTCTTCGAATTTATCAGCAAGTTCAATAGCGTTTACTAGTGAGTTTTCTAGGTCTGATAATGTAAAATCTTCACATTTAATTGAAACTCTTTCAATTGCGTAAGATAACTCTGAGATGAATTCATCTGTGTATATTTCTCCGAATTTCTTTTCAATGTTGTCTAGGATGTATCCAGTTGTTCTATATGTCATTTCGTCGTCAAACATAATTGTATTGATTCTACCTTGGAATCTTTGTAAAATTTCTGATTTCATAATTTTTTTATTACCTTTCTTTTGTTTTTAATTTCCATTGCACGAATCGAACATGCACAAAGTCCACCAGGAATGGATTATTGTAAATTAGTCTTTTGTAATTTTTAAACTGTGCTTCTAATTTTTGTTTTATATTCTGATGGATCAGTTTTATAAATTTTGATTGTATCATTTTCATTAACATATGTATATATTGGGTCATCATATGATTCCAGATATCTGTTTAAATATTCAATTAAACTTTCAATTGTTTCTTGTAAACTTTCATCATCTTGAATAATACTTCCGTCTAATATTTCTAGCTTCCAATCATCATCTGTATCTTCTTCTATAAGTTCTTGAAGAGTTTCTACATTGTTAATAATACGTTCTACTGTAATACGAAGAGACATATCCGCGTCTGGTTGAACATTTGTATCATACAATTCTACTTCTTTGTGGAACTCTTCTTCATGATTATCATCTGGTGCATAATCTTGTCCTGAACCAAAATCATATGTTGTCCAATCTACATGTAAACAATATCTTTCACTTTTTCCTTCTATTTGCATGTAGCTTATATCATAGAGATCTTCTTTTTTTGCTAGAATAATACTATCATAAACAACTCCGTGTTCCATTGGAATTAATGTTAGTAAAAACAGTATTATCATATTCTTTTTAAGATTGGTGTTTTCTGATAAGTCGTATTCAATTTCGTCTTTATATAAACCGTTAATTTCTAATACAGGATCTGTAATTTTTGTAGGTATATAATCCGTCAGATATTATATCATCTTTAAGATCTTCGTCAAATAATAGTGCTAATTGTTCGTTTGTTAGTTTAAGTTCCATTTTTATTCTCCATTAAAGTTTTTTTTTCATCTTTATGAGTTAATTAATCCTTCCAATCTAACTCACCTTCATAATATCCGTCACGATACCCGTCGTCATAACCTCGGCTATATTCAGCTTCAGCGTAATGGTTTTCTAAATAAATGCTAATATCTTCGTGATATAATGATTTTTCTAGTTCATTTAAAAATATTTCGAATCCGTCTTTTGTTATTTTTAGTTTATCATGTTGCATAACTTCTTGCAACGCATTTGTGATAAAGTCGAATTCTGGATGTGTTGAACTAATCTCATAACTTTTTTTAAATATTCATCCATATTTCTTACCTTTCTTTAAAATTTTTTTATTTGAAAAATTAAAAGGGTTCGGGGTAAAAAAACCCCGAAAAAGCGTTAGGGTAACCTAACGCAGATAAAAATCCATAATCTATTTCTGTTACGATGTTATTTTCGTCGAACTCTACATATAAAAAAAGCAGTTTGTTCACCAGCTCTTATTCTAAAATCAAACGCAAATTGAATATAATTATCATCCATGCTAAATTCATCGATAACATCTTCTGTTAATTTATCACCTATATTTAATTCGTGTAATTTAAAAACTTAAAAAAATGTATCAATTACATATCTAAATTGTTGCACATTATCACTAACTTCGAACATTAATGCTGTAAAATTTTTTTAACATAAGTATCTTTAATGTTACTTAGCAATTTCATTTCTAAATCTTCATATGCATCCTCTAATTCAAGTTCTAAATCTCTGATTTTTTTCTAATTGTTCTTGATATTTCATAATTTTTTTTCCACCTTTACATTTTATTTGCTTTCCAATTAAATTCGTTTTCTAATAAAAATTCCCAGTCTTTAATGATATTTTTCTAATTTTTTTAGGAATTTCAATTTCAAATTGTTCTTTAATTAATTTTAAGTCATTATCGAAAATATCATACCCAAATGAAGTTTCTATTGATGTATTAAATCCGTACTCGATGATGTTATCATATGCATAAAATGATAAATAATGAGTTCCTGGGAACTCTTCAACTTCCAAAAAAATTCAGCTGTTATATCTTCTATTTCTTCTTGAATAATTTTAGGTACTTGATTAATTAAGACATTTAAACTTCTAAATAATTTATTTGATCCAGTTATGATGTCCGTGGTTAGTTTTTCACTAAGTTCTTTACGTGTTAATCCCCTGGATTTTTCTCAGTCTGAAACTTTAATATTTGATAATTATAAGGTGAGGACCACCCGTCTTCTATTTGATATGTGATGCTATTTTTATTTACTACAAGTGATAAGAAATATTCTTCGTCATAGTCTCTCGAGCCTAGTTCGTAAATCTTATCAATAACTTCTTCTATGTTATCAAAAATTGTTTTTTTGCAATCATATTTTTTTTGTATCCTTTCATATTCTAAAAAAATACCTGTAGTGCGACTCGAACGCACTCTAAGTGTACCAACAACATGTTACTGTTTATTTAATTTTCTATTATAAGCGATTACTTCGATGCATTCTTCGTTTAATTCGCCTAGTACTCGAATATTCATATCAACTCCCCTGTATTCTACCTCAATATTTTTTTCCGTGATAGTCTGTTTTACAGAAAATTCTAATAAAGGGTCTTGTTCCTTCATTAAAAATGAGCTGTTGCTTGAAGTTTTTTTGTATTTCAGGGTATAAAACCTTAAGCTCTTCAAACATTCTTCTTAAATCTGTTCTAATGTAATTGTTCATTTCTTTTTTTAATTGATTTGCTGCTTCAATATAATTTTTTTAAGTGTATTTGTCATTTTTACCTTTCCTAGTTAAGTAATCCAAAAAAAGTCCGTTGAATATATAAGTTATTATTGTCACTACAATTAAAAAAATTGAAGACTTAAATATATTAAACTAAGTGTTTTTAAATCTTCTTTCAATGGTTTTATATTTTGTTTTACAGTCTTTTTATGTTTGACTTTATAACCATTCTTGATTCTGGTGGTATTGTGAATTTATCGTTATCCTCATTTTTTTAATGTAGATATATTCTTTTTGAATAGTTGGTTACTTCTTGAAATTTATCATTTATTGTAGTAACTTCTAAATATTCAGGGTAAAGGACGTTGATTGTATTTTTGGTTATTACCTGTTCGTGTAAAAATATTCGAATGCAAAAATATAAAAAAATATAGCAAGTGGTACAAATACATAAAATGCTACCCATTGTTTATACTCTTCTATTTCTAATAAGAATGATATTATTCCACATTCAATTAATACTAATGTGATTATATTAATGATTAATCTATCTTTAGTTTTGTCAATATTAATTTGCATAATATCACCACCTATTTAATATAATTAAAAAAACTTTAATGAAATAGTTTAAATTATCATAAAACTTTTCGTTTGGTAATTGGATAAATTGGTCAAGTTCTTCCTTATTTTTTTTGTTAGTGGTCTTTGTTCGTCTTTTACAAACTCAACGTACTCTGGTACTGATAACTGGGCTTGTTCGATGATTTTTTTAAGTATTTTAAAAATTGTTTGTGGGGTTTTTATCCATTGTTTTAACAATATCTTTATAATCACAATCTTTTTTTAAAGTAAATTGATTAACATATAAATATTGTTTTTCCATATTGATTGTACTGTTTGTTCCTAAGTTTCGCATTAAAAAAATTCCTTTCTTTTGTTGATGTTGTTTAATTATAACATATTTTTTTAATATGTTTTCTAATAGTAGGTTAGGTGTTAAATTGTCAGAAAAATTCTGACAGCGGACAAATTGGGATTTTCTGGACATTTTGTCCAATTTTTGTCCAGTAGCTCTCAGGTTTGATATAATCACGTTTTTAACTTTCCAGTGGACACTTTGGACAAATTGGACACTTTTTTTACTCGAGTTAGAAAAAAAATATTTTAATTTATATATTGGCTTAAAATTTTGTCCAATTTGTCCAGTTTGTCCAGAAGGGTTTAAGAAACTCAGTAGTACCAAGGGTTGGACAGTAGTGGACAAATTTTTATGATTTTGTCCATTTTGTCCAATTTTGTCCATTAATTTGTCTATACAAGAGGGTGTTTTCATGAAAATTTATGAAAATGGCAAAAATTTACAAAAAGTGGACAAAATAAATTGTCAGATAATTCTGACAATTCTACTAATATTTTGACACCCTATCGATCCATTCTAATTGTTTTCGGTTAAATTTCACACTTGCTGCAAAAATCTTATCTTCACCTGTGATATCTTTAACTTTAACACTACTCACATGTATTCCTATGAGTTCATTTTTACTGTTTAATACGCCTGAGCCACTCATACCTTGTAATGTATAATTTGTTGTCATAAACATTCCGTTACTTATCTTAACAATGTCACCTTTTGATATATATGGTTCACCACGTACTACATAAGGTTCACTTTTAATATCACTAGGGTAACCTATAATTTTAACTGGTCCGTAATCATCATATTTTTGTTATATATGTATATGTCGGATTTGGTCTTTTAGTTTTTTTATTATAGCTAAATCGTCAAAATCACCGCCACCGAAAGCATCATTATAAAAAAATAAATATTATCAACATCTACATTTTGTGATCTTCCGTTATAGATTTTTAATGATTTTAAATCCTTATTTTTTTGGTTTTTAATACATGTGCTGCCGTTAGAATTGTATTTTCATTTATAAATATACCACTACCATATGCTTTGTAATTGTGATTTTTTTCGGATATTTCTCCGACTATAAAGACATTTTGAGAATTTTTTTCTCTTCTATTGTTTGTTTTAATGAGCTTGGAGGGTTTAGGTTGAACATTGATTGTTGGAAAAATACCAATATCGATAAAAAAATAATGGTCTGGTAAATAATAATGTTAAAATTATTATGTTTTTTTCATTAAGTAAAAACCTCCTTTAAATTAATATAAAAATTGATGTAAAAAGCTTTACAATTTAGGTGTTTATATGGTATAATATTAATATAAATTAAATAAGAAAAATATATGAAAGTTGATAAAAAAATTATATGATGATTAAAATTATTATAGCCTTGATCGGGTTTTTCTATTTACCATTCTGGTTGTGGCTATTATGTATAGGGCTTTATTTCCTATTGAAAGATGATGGTAAGGTTAAAAGAATACCTAAGGTTAAAACCAGAACTGATGGTTCTATTATCAAAAAAGACCCAGTAATAACTGCAAAAAGTTATGATGAGTATCGTGGTATTGTATATAAAGTTATGGATAATAGAGTTCCGTTTCACAATGAACTTGTCTCTCCATTTTCAAACGGCAATTTAGATAATACTGTGGCTATGTGTAATCGTGAGAATGGACGTATTGTGGGTGCTTATATGTACTTTACTTCTGAGAAGCTTCGTGATAACCGTGAGCGTATTAGAAATGGGCAAATTAAAAGGAATGATGAGGCTCGTAAAAAAGCTCAAATTCCTGGACGTGATTTAGTTCGTGGACGTTTTTCAGAGTTTTCTGATGGTCGGAAAATTTACCATTATCATGCTACACACTTAATACCTTTTAGGTTGTGTCTTGTTGACGGTGAGTTTGGTGATTTAATGTTTATGGGTACTGCTGCATTAAATGCTGGTAAAAGAGCTGAGTTTGGTTTTGAAGTTTCTAGTGAACTTGCTAATAAACGTGCTGTTGAAATTTATAATAAATCACTTGAAGCATATGATGCTATGACATACAACTATTTCACTCATGACGATGAATTAGATGCACCTCAAGATAATATGTATTCGTTAGATGATTTTGAACGCGCTATAGATCTGTTTATTCGTGATAAACGATTTAAATATGATACTAAATGGAAGTACGGTGTTGAATGTTTTTATTTACCTGAAAATAATGGTATGATTCCAGATTATGTTGAAGTATTCTTACATAATACTGAACTTAACAAACGTCTTATTCATGGTAGGATTTGGAATAGATTGTAATTAAAGGACCAGTTAAATAAACTGGCCCTTTTTTTTATTTTTCAGGAAATTCTAGCTTTCCAAATACTTTATGTAGTTTCTTTTCTATATTTCTTAGCCTATTCATTTTATGAATACACTCAACACTAGCTTCTCCGTCAATTACTAATTTATAGATATCAATAAACTCTTCAATTGACTCGCGTTGTGTTTGTAGTACTTTTTGAGCATATTTAAATTTATTTTTAGCTCTTAAATCTTTTTCTTCTTGTAACAACTCTGCTGCGAAGTCTTCTAAACTAAATTCTTTATTAATTTCTTCTTCGATTTTTATTATCGATAATCTCCTCTTTAGTTCTAATGATTTCTTCTTCAACAAAGTCAGCTTCGTGATAAATTGTAATTAGTTTAAAGTTTTTTGAGTCAACTACAACTACAATTCCTTTATCTTTAGCTACATAAACTTCTTTTCCTAGTTTGTTATTTTTTTAGTAGCTTCTTCATCAAAGAATAGTTTACTGTATAATTGTCTCATATAAAGTTTCCATGCTGCACCGTGAATATTAAAACGCTCAGCGAGTCGTTTTTTAAAATGCGCGGTTGGTTCGTACTTTTCATTTTTTGGAAGTCCCATGTATTTCACCTACTTTCTATTATTTGTCATGATTTTATTAGCTGTATATATAAGTACGATTAATAATACACTTAAACCTGTGAATTTCATAAGAAACACACCTGAAGTGTTTAAAGATGTGGATACGTCTATTCGTTTCATTAGTAGGGTGTTAAAACCTAAATCGATAAGAATAACTGTTACGCATATCATTAACAGTGTGATTAGGAAATATTTAAAATATTCTAATTCTTTTTTCACTTTAGCACCAACTTTCAATTAATGTTGGTAGTGATTCTAATGATACTTTATCATCTTTAATTGGAATATTGCGTTCTACAATATCTGTACTTTCATTTGATAGTAATAAGATTTCACTAACATTATTGCTTTTAATAAAGTTAACGACTTCTTTTTAAGTTAAATCTTTTTGAGTTTGAAAGATTAGTTGTTTTTTTCCAACATCTTCATAAAAATGATGTATCTGAGCTCTTTAAAAGGGCTACTTTAGGGTTTTAGCGTATAATAATTTAGCTTTACCATGAATTTCTCCTTGTTGTAATATATTAAAAATGCTCAAACTAAATTGCCAAAAATAGGTCAACTGTTTGAGCTTGGAGGTAACATGAAGAAAAGAACAATCTTCTACGACATGCTTTTTTTTATCACTTTAATCAGTGAAGTAATTATTAAAGTAATTGTTATATAAACCTGATTAAAAATAATAAAAAAATGTGTGGTGAGAACTATCATAAAGAAGGTTATGTACCTCACCACACATAATATTATATCATATTAACGAATGTTTTGTCAATAATTATTTTACAGAATCTTTAAACTCTGAACCAGCTTTGAATACTGGAGCTTTTCTAGCAGCGATAACTAAACGCTCACCAGTTTTTGGGTTACGTCCGTTACGAGCAGCTCTTTCTTGAACTTTGAATGTACCGAATCCTACTAGTTGTACTTTTCCACCCTCAGCTAATTCTTCTTTAACAGCTTCTGTGAATGCGTCTAATACTGCCGCTACATCTTTCTTTTTAAGTTCAGTTCTTTCTGCTAATTTGTTTACTAATTGAGTTTTGTTCATTTGTTTTTTTACCTGTATCGCTAGAGCGATACCCTTTCTTTTGTATTTTATATTTATTACTTTATATATTATATGTTAATTTTGCTTTATTGTCAAGCTTTTTTTGATTTTTTTATATCTTGACGTAAATTTGTATTTTTATTATGCATATCTGATAACCATTTCGACGCTTCGTTGAAGTTTTTTTAATGTCTGGTGGTGTTATATTTAGGAATAAACAGATGTCTATAATGTGATCATGTTGAGCTTTGGTTATTGTATTGTCCTTTTTAACTTTCTGTGTGGACATATTTTCATCTAAGACACCGATTAATTCTTCAATAAATGTCACAGGTACACAATCTTTAATACTTTCTACATCTTTGATATCAAAAATCAGGGTTTTTATTGTGTTTTTAATTGTCTTTATATACTTTGTATATTTTTCAATTTTATTTTCGTACACAATGGACGCAGAGTGATGGGCTTTTTCGCCGTAAATTTGTTCTTCTTTTAAAAATTGTTTTAATTTAACTTTTAAAAGATTAATGCGAAATGTTAATGACTTTTCAGCATCATTTAACATCTCGCTTGTTACAATTTTATTAGTTATATTCTTCTTGTATTTGGCGGGTGTTCGCATAACTATTACCTACCTTGTACCACTAGAACCGAAGCCCTTATCACCTCTTGATGTTTCTGATAGTTCATCAACTATTTCCAGTTCTGGAGTAATTTGATGGTGTAATATAAGTTGGGCAAGTTTGTCGCCTTTTCTTATTAGATAACCTCCTTTAAAATGTTCATCTAACTCGCCTTGTACAGGTTTGTGTTCAAGATCTGTTAGAGTGTCAGGAATAATATTTCCTGTATTTTGCACTGCAATGATAAGATTACCACGGTAATCATTATCAATAGTACCAGTTAAAACGTTAATGCCCGTCTTACCTGTAATTCCACTTCTACCTTTGATTTCTGCGTATAAACCTTCAGGCAGTTCAAGTGAAACATCAGTGCGAACTTTACGTTTTGCACCAGCTGGAACAATTACATCTTCAGCTGCGTATAGATCATATCCAGCTGCATTTCCATTTCGTGTTGGTACTTTTGCGTGAGTACTTAGAAGTTTAATTTTCATTAAAAATCCACCTTTCTATTTACGTGATTGTGTAATTAAATATTCAATCATTTCTTGTGTTTTTGTTATATTCAGTTCTTGAAGTTCTTGTTTTAATTTTTCAAGTCCTTCTAATGTATTAAATTTTAACATTTAATTCTTTCACCTTCTTTTATTAATTTGTTTTATAATTCGAAGGCTATAAGGGTTTCGGGTTCCCCGAAGGGTTAGGCGGTAGTATTACCGCCGTTAGATTAGTGTCATCGTTAATTTTTTTGATTTTTATTTATTTCTTTTTCGATTTCCTTTAAAAAGTCCTATTGCACGATTTCCAAGTAGTGACATTTCGTTTACTACTAACGTGTGAGTAATATGTGTTTTTGATTTCATTATACTCATAACTTCTGTGAAACTCTACAGTATTATTATCTAAATCAATCATAATAGATAAACTCTTATATTTATTATGTTCTTTGCAGAATAATTTATTTACGAGATTTTTTTATTATTACGATATAAAACGATATTTTTCAAAGTCTTGTAATAGATTATGATAAAGATAATATGTATTTACGTTATATTCGATTTCCTCAAGAGATAATTCGATGATTTCATCGATTGGTTTTAGATAAAAGAAAATTTTTTTCAAACGTATATATTACGTTATTTAAAAAAATTTAACGGAAACGATAAGTCTTAATTTATTTCCGGCTTTAATTTCAAAAAGAATCCAAAAAAAGCAAAAAAACCGGGTATAATATTATCAATATGCATACTAAATCTATCTTTAAGACTTTTTGTTGACATATCATTTTCTATTTCATACTGTTCAATTTCTTTTTGCAATCTTTCAACTAATGTTTTTTTATCAATATATGTTTTGTGGTTCATTAATTTTACCTCCAACCGAACTATTCGAAGATGAAGTCCTCATCTTCAATAGTCTCTACATTCATACTAACAACATACCCGTCACCTTTAACACTAAAGAAGTCATGGTTTTTAGTTTCAGTATTCATTGCGTTTTCAATAATTGGGTTAATATCTCTATTTTCGAAATAAGCAGGGTATCCTAAGTTAGCTAATGCACGGTTAGCATTGTATTCAACATAGTCTTTTACTTCTTCATATAAACCAATTTCATCATATATATCTTTTGTATATTTTAATTCATTTTCGTATAATTTTAACATTAAATCATACATTTCTTTTTTAGCTCGTTCTTGTTCATCTTCTGTTAATGTTTGGAAGATTTCTTGAGCGTCAAATCCTGTAAAACTTCCATGGATAGTTTCATCTAATAAGATTTTACGAATGATTTCTCCTGAAGTCGTTACTTTACCTTGTCCAGCTAAATATAATGGATAGAAGAATCCACTATAGAAAATATAACTTTCTAAGAATACAGAAGCTACGCGAGCCATGTATAGATCATATGTAGGAACTTCTGGTTTAAATAATTTAAGATAATAATCCTCAATTAATTTTGCTTTAAATTGAAGTTCAGGATTACTCGGAACCCATTCATCTAATAAATAATCTGTTTCTTGTGATGGAATTAGAGACGTGAAAATAGTTGAATAACTCTTAGCATGTATTTGTTCCATCATTCCCATGAAGCTATATACAGCTTGCTTTCTCATATCCTCAGTGTGTAATGATACTAAAGGCATACCTTTATCACCTTGTTGTGTATCAAGACCTGTTAATCCAGCTAATACTTTTTTATAAGCTTCACGTTCTTTATCGTTTAAATCTTCATTCCAACTTTTAATATCTTTTGACACTTTAAACTCAGTATCAACCCAAAATTGTGCAATATTTTGACGCCAATACATGAAAGTTAAGTCATCTTGTTTATTCCAGTTTACAGCTTTCATTTAATTATCTACCGCCTTTCTAAATTGAACAAGAAGTACATTCTTCTACAGAAAGTAATTTATTTCTTGTGTAATATAATGATTTTAGACCTTTATGATGTGCATAAATGTAATATCTTGCAAGTTCTCTTGTTGTAATATCAGAGTTTACAAATAAAATTACAGAAATACCTTGGTCTACGTGTTCTTGAATAACTGACATTAAGTCAATAAGTTTCATTTGGTCCATAGTAAATGCTGATTTATAGAACCATTGAGTTTGTGGACTTAAGTATGGCATTGGATAGAATGTTTCAGCATTCCCATAACTTCTTCGTTCGATCTTATCAACAATTGGTAGTACGCTTGATGTTGAGTTTTGAACATAAGAAATACTTTGCGTCGGGGCGATAGCCATTCTATATGCGTGATATAGTCCTGTTTCTTTAATTTTATGTTTTAAGCTATTCCAATCTTCTTTTGTTGGAATGTAAATATCTTCGAACAACACTTTTACTTTATTAGTTTGTGGTAAATAGTCTTTTTCAATGTATTTATCGAAGTATTTACCGTTATAGTAATCTGATTTTTCAAAGTCTTTGAATGTTTCATTTCTTTCTTTTGCAATTTGCATTGAACGTTCTAATGTGTAATAGTTCATCATCATAAAGAATACATTTGCAAAATCCTTTGCTTCTTCACTTTCGTAAGCAATTTTATTTTTTGCTAAATACCCGTTAAGGTTCATAGCACCAAGTCCTACAGCGTGAAATTCTTCATTTGCTTTTACTACACCTGGTGCGTTTTTAATTTTAGTTGAGTCACTTACAAATGTCAATGCATCCATACCAGAGTAAACTGATTCTTTGATAGTTTTACTTTCCATTACATTTGCAATGTTTAACGAAGCAAGGTTACAAGAAATATCACGTTTGATAATGTCTTCTTCACCATAGTCTTTAATTACTGAAGTTTCTTGTAGTTGGAAAATTTCTGTACATAAGTTACTCATTTTAACTTTCCCGATATCACTAAGTGCGTGATTTTTGTTTGCATTATCTTTAAACATTAAGTATGGATAACCTGATTGTAATTGAGTTTGTGCAATTAAATTAAGCATATCACGAGCGTCATATTTACGTTTAATGATGTTTTCGTTTGCTACAAATTCATCGTAATAATCTTCTAGATTAATGTCATCTAAAATTAAACCATATTCTTCATAAATTGAATGAGGTCCGAACATATAGAATTCTTTGTTTTCTTTTGCTAATTTAAAGAATAATGATGGTACAATAATACCTGTAGAAATAGTTGGAAGACGTAATTCTTCATCGGCATTAACCTTCTTAGTATCTAAGAATTCTAATACATCATAGTGGAAGATGTTTAAGTAAACAGCTCCAGCTCCAGGACGTTGTCCAAGTTGATCAGCATATGCGAAACCTTGTTCTAAAGATTTAGCTACAGGAATAACACCTTTAGCTACACCTTTAATACCTTTAATACTTTCACCACGAGCACGTAGTTTTGATAAGTTAATCGCAACCCCTCCACCAATTTTTGAAAGTTGTTTAGCTGTAGAATCGATATAGTTAATTGAGTTAAGTGAGTCACCAATTTCTAATAAGAAACATGATACTAACTCACCACGACGACTTCTTCCTGAATTTAGGAATGTTGGCGTTGCGGGTTGTAATCTTTGCTCAAGCATCGCAATCATTAATTCTTTAGCAAGTTTAACATCTCCGTCAGCTAAATACATAGCAACGATAAATACGTGTTGGTTAAAGTTTTCTAAATATTGTTTTTTATCATTTGTTTTTAATGCATAGTCTTTATAGAATTTACTTGCTGCCATGTAACTTTTAAATTCAAATTTAAAGTTTTTTTGCAAGATCTAAACATTCTGTGATTTCGTCTTCAATATATTTATCGAAAAATATTATAGTAGAAATTCTCTTCTACTAGATATCTAAGTCTTTTCATTTCTGAGCTAAATTTAACAGTTCTGTGTTCAACTTCTCTCATAAATTCTTGAATAGCTTCTTGGTCTTTTTCTAATTTGAAAAAAATCCATTTTCGCCGCGTTTTTGTTACTTCGTTGTTTAGTTCAATATGATTAAATTTCAAGTCGGGTAAATCTCCTTTTTTTAAATTGTAAATGTTTGTTTTAAGAATCTAAATACGTCTTCAGGTTCTCTTTCGTCTAAATTTATATAAAATTCATTTTCTTCATATTCTGGTTCAATTACTATAATCTCAATTACGTATTGATTTGAACTAGGTAAGTGATAGATAAATACATCGTATGTATCATCTTTACTGAAATATCTTTTTATGATATTTACCGTCACGTTTTTTTAAAAATTTTCTTTTTGTTACAAATTTAGTTAATAATTGTTCGTAAAGTTTTTGTCATAAAATTTTGCCAATCCTTATCTTTATGTTATAATTTATGTAGGTAGGTGGATTTATGGATAATTTATTATTAATTAAATTAGTTGCTGTTATTTTATCATTTTTTTCTTTATTTATGGAATCTTCAAGTTTATCACAGGGATTCTTAAATTAGTTTTTAATTGGTGTATTTGTTCTTATTGCATTATACTCAATTTACGGTATTACTATTGATTTAGGGACCTACAATGAATGAGTTTATTAAAACATGTAGTGAATTTATCGATAATTATTTTAAAAAAATAACACAATATTTGAAGCAGCAAAAGCTCTTATGAAGTGAAGACGTTAGACGGAAGTTTAAACGTCTTTTTTTATTTTTTTGTTTAATTTTAATTTTTGAATTTGTTGCAATCATATGGATCATTTGTTCTGCACCGTCTTCAAATTTTTACAAGTTCTTGACCTTTATGTGTGATAGTGTTGTGTGTCCAAATATAAGTTTTTTTCTTTCTTTTGTTTCACCATTTTCAATTTCAAAGTATTTTTTTCCTTATCATATTTATAACCGCATAAATAATCTTGACTGATTACTCTTAACAATTTATAAATCTTAATATCAGATGCTTTATCTAAATGATATTGTGTAAATCTGATTACTTTATTCATTTTTTTGCAATATTTTTCCTACTTTCTCAACATATCGTTGTGTTTATTAGCTTGTTCAGCTTTTGTTAGATTAGTTTTATAACGTTGTAATTCACCGTTATCTTTTTGCATTTGTTGTAATAAATTTAAGTTATTTTTAACAGTGTCTACATGTGATGCAACTCCGCCAATTGAAGTTAACATTGTCATAAGTGTTGCAATACCTAAGTTTGCTGTGTTTAATTTTTCGACAATTTCTTTGTCGTTTTCGACATAGACAGTCTTTTCTGTATTACTTGTAAAGTTAATAGCAAATGCTTTAGCTGATAATTGCAATTCTTTTGGATAAATGCTTTCAATGATAGAGCATTGTTCACCGTATGATAGTTGTAATATCATTAAGCTAATTTGTGACCATGGTCCACGCATTAGAGGTTCTATGTCAAAATATCTAACTTTATGGATAACTCCGTCGTGTAAAATATCTTTTGTTACAGTGTCACCTAAACTTTTATGAATTCCTTTTACTATCATATCTGCTATTACTTTTGGTTTTTTAGCATTACTAACTTGTACAATTTCAGCTAGATTAGGGGTTAAAATGTTAGGTTTAACTCCTTCTAAAAATTCTGTTAAGTTAAAATCCATTATTTTTCACCAACTTTCTCAAGTGTTGCGAAAAACTGTATTTGAATTTTTACGTTCAAATTCATAAATCATTTTTTTCTCTTCGTCAGTTAACTCTCGCCCTGGAGAAGGAATGAACCCGTATTGGACTCTAAATGTTTCAATGTATTCTGGTTTTTTAATCTCTTTAATTTTATACATAAAAAAATCCTTTCAAAAATTAATATAGAAAAAAAGCTAGATTACTAGCTTTTTGGGTATATGTAAGTAACATTACCTTGTATTCCATTCGGATTGAACCAACCTCTAAAGTTGTCAACATAGCGATTTCCATTGAAGTTAGCTTCAAGTACTTGGATCATACCGTCTTCTCTAACATCAGTAACGTATGCTACGTGATTTCCACTCCATACTATAACTGAACCTGGGACAGGTGTAGAGCCAGTTTGGAATCCTTGTGCTGCTGCACTGGCTGCCCATTGATAAGCATTACCCCAGTCGTTTCCAACCCAAGGAGCTACTTGTTTAACTCCCCAAGTACACCAACCGTGTCCGTATAAGTTACCTGGGTTTGTAGCTTGACTTATTGGAGTTTGACCAACACTACCAGCTTGTGGGGGGGCAACTTGAACAGGTGCTTGTTGCGCGTTTGTTGGTACTTGTGTTGTTACTTTAGGTTTTGGTTTTTCTTCTTTTTTAAGTTTGACTTCTTTTACCACTTTTGGTTCTTCTGTTTTAATTTTAGAAGGTTTTAAAGAAAGTTCAATGTTTAGTTTTTTTGAGTTTTTTTAAAGAAATTTCTTCTTCTTTACTTGTTACTTGTTTAAGTCTTTCATTAACTCTTAATTTTTTTCTTGTTTTAATTTTTTTCAACTTTTAGTTTTTTTCTTTTTGTGTTATCAACTTTGTCAACTTTCACTTCTTTGTTTTCAACTTTTACTGGTTCAGTAGTCTTCTGCTCGTCAGCGTGCACTACATTCGAACTTGTAATGACTTCTGAACTTTGAAGTAACATTGGGAAAGTAAAAAAATTGGAGTTAATTTTTTTTGATAAATGACTGACAGGACTTTTCATCTATATTATTCACCTACACTTTCTACTGTTTTTGTTAATTCTATTGCGATTTTTTTAAGAACATTTCAGGTTTTTTTCATAAGCTATGTGGCTTAGTATTTCTGCAAGATGTTCTTCTTTTTGCTCACTTACAATTATCGCAAGCATCATTGCTAAATCGTCATCGTTACCTAATTTAGTGTAACCTGAGTCTTTTTTTCATCGTTGTGATAGATGAACATTAGTGATGAATTTTTTTATCAGCGTTTAAAAAGTTGTTTACTAATTTGTGATTTTAAAAAAATTTCAAAATTAATTCCTCATTTCTGCTTTATTTTTTTAATATAATTTAAGAACCATTTATGGAATTCGTTTTTTTCCAAACTCATATCCTTTTTCAAACTTTCTTTTTGAAATGGAGTTTATTTAAAATGTTGATGTCTTTAATGATTTCATCTGCCATTTGTAAATCTAAGTTCTTATAATATTCTAGTTTTTTTCTTTGTATCTGTTAATATCTGATAGTAATTTTGTTTTCATATTCTTATAGAATATTTCAATTTCATCATATTCTTCATATTCTTTCATTACAATAAAAAAACTCTTGAATATAGTATATCAAATTATCGCTATAATGTGAAATATTAAGATTGTTATTATGTAAAATTTCTTTAATTTCAATCATATCTTTTTGATGATATTACCTTTTTCAATTTCTTTATTTGTTATCATTTTTTTACCTACCTATAATTATCTTCTATTAATTCAGCTATTGTTTTTAGCGTTAAGCTTTTTCAACGTTTGAATATTTATTATTCTTAAACGTTGCTGTGTAAAATTTAGGGTATGAAGCTATCAGCATTTATAAAATGATAATAAAGGTCGTTTATTGTCATATTTTTTTATGTGATTTAACAAGGTAATTTTCAAAGTTTTCATCAAGATATGTTCCGTCATCAACTATACTGTTTAAAAAAATAAGTAAATTTTTTTCTGGAGTATCTAGTCTATGAACTCTATTTTTCTTTTTCGTGGTTTTTAATAAGTTTGCCAATTTTAATATCCGAAATGGTTAAAGGTTTTGTTAATATTATTACTTGCATTCTATAAAACACCACCTATATTAATTTTACAAAATTAACGCGAGGGGAGTTGTCCCCTCACGCTAACTAATTTATCATTTTTTAGAATTCGTCTGCAAAACCTTCAACATCAATTCCCCCAAGTGAATCAATAACTGAGTCTGATCCACCGTCTGAGGGTTGACCGAAAACACGTCCGCGTCTTCTTACGTCAAATACGTCTTCACCTGTAAGTTCTTTTGATGATAACTTAGTTTGTAGATATTCATTACCTTCTTTAGACATTGCTTTTGTGAAAGTTACATCTAAACGAGTATCTCTCTTAATGAAGTATCCTGGGTATCCGATAGTTCTATTTTCTTTTGGAGATTTTGAAGTATCACCAGGGAATTGGTTGTTATCGAATACTGTATAAGTGTCATCAGCTAATTCTACATTTAAAAATGGAGAACCGATTTTGTTCCACATACAGAATTTAATTTCTGGGTATTTTGCAACGGCAGCTTTAAATGCTGCTTTTTTATCTTCATTTGACATATCAGCAGTAATACTCGCAGGAACCATGTATGAGTATTTTTCTTGCTGATCATTTAATTTATAACCTAAGAATTTAAATGCTAATTTACCTTTTTTACTAGCGTCTTTAGATTGTGAAATTTTTTTGTTTCAAATAAATCAGCGTCAATTTCATCAATATTATCGAAGAATACTGTGATTTTTCTGATTTGTCTGTTTTTTTGTAGTCATTCCATTCTGTACCGATTCTTACTAATTTGTTTTCTAATTTGATTGTTGTCATATTGTTTCTCACTTTCGTTTTTTTATATTGTGTTTTGATATTGTTTTTGTAATTGAAAAAAATTAATTGAAATCGCCCATGAAAAACATGAACTTGGCAGTGGTTGTATAGAATATCTTTTAACCAAAAGCCTCTCAATCACATTTTTGATTCGATCCTTTCTGCTTCTATTGTTAAGTTTACATTTCGATTCGATCCTTTCTGATTTTATTGTCACTTGATTTTTGAAACCTTAGTGGCGCTGTAACCTCACCAGTAATAAATAATTAATAAATAAATTTATAGTATAATTATATCATAATCCTTACTGGGATGCAATGTTTTTGTCTATTTTTTTTAATATTTTTTTATGAGTATACATCCCTAGACTATGAGCTACTTTAGTTAATCTTTCTTTGGATGATAGATTATTTATTATCATTTTTTTGATTATTTACTTCTTCTTGTTTTTCTCTTATCAATATTTCATTTTTAGTAACCTTACTATTTAATGAGTATAATTGTTGTTTTTGATCAAGTAACAACAAGAAGGAACATATCAAAAGTGCCATTAATGATATGTATATAAATCTTGTTAAATTGACGTATTTTGCCATGCGGAGAAGGCTTCTTTTGTAACGTCAACATAAGCGTTTAAATCTAATTGGTTATAATATTTCTTGATTAGTTCATTGTCCATTTCAAGTAATGAATCATTTTTCGATTATAACGCTCATATTATCACTTAAGTTACTAATTTTAAGTTTCTTAAGTGTTGGCACTGATATATTTCTTAAGTTGTTTGGCTTTCCAAAAATCACAATTATTCTTATAGTAATCTACAGTTACTGCTTTTTTGAATTTTTCTGTTAGGTTTAACTTTGTTATTAATTTAACAGCTTGAGGTTCTCCGTAAATATCATTATCGGATAATTCATTTACGTATTCATCCATTGTTACACTTGCTTTAGTCATAGTTGTATTAAAACGATTTAGTTTAATACCGTCTTTAACTAAGAAGCTTCTGATAGTGCCGTCAAAGATTTCCTCATCTTCTGTTATGAATATTGAACCTGATGTTGGTCGCATTACCCATGCTGCCATTTTCAAGAACTCTAGTTCACTAACTGAATCCCTATACTCTTTGAGTAACTCTAAAGCTCTATTAGGGTCGAATTCTTTATCGACATTACCTTCTTCACTTATGTACATTACTAGGAGTTTATCAATTAGTGTTGGTTTTGTATTTCTAGACCTTACTGTTGCACCACCGTGCTCAGTAACACTTCCACCTTTAGCTGATACAACTCGTCCGTCTTCAAGTTCAACACGAGTATTTGTATCTTTAGAAACTAATAATACGTGTTCAGGATCAATATCTACAAGTAATTTTTCTAACTCACGATTTACGATACGTTTATTCGTTTCGATATCAATATTTGAAACGTAAATACCGTCAGTATTAGATGAAGGGATGTGAGCTCCTTCAATTGCTAATGCTTGAGCAATAATAAATGTAAATAGTTGACCGATAATACGCATCGACATAGCTTTATTGTTTGCACGTAAGTTTGTATCAACAGATCCGTCTAAAATACCACTTGCTGAGTTTACGACAAGCTTTAATCCGTCTTGTTTTAAGTTGATTTGTTTATATTCATTAGATCCATAAACGAGTTCTTTAAGTTGATTCTTAAATCCTATACGTCTATCATAGACCTCTTTATAGGTATCCCGACCATTCCCGTCGTAGAATACTCCAAGGTTAATCAGTAACATAGGATAATATCCTGAGAAATCCTGGTGAATCGTATGGGCGTAAGATGTATATTTATATCTATCAAGTAATGCTTCTTTACCTTTTTTATCAATTAAAAATGGGGTTAATTCTGTTGGATCCAAAATGTCGTCAACCATTGTTGTATTATTATAAAACTCAGGTATTTCATGTGATAGATTCATACTGAAATCTTTAACAATAGAACGACTTTGTTTCATTGCTATATTCTTAAGAGCTTGAGGCAAAGCACCAGATGGTAATTTACTAAATTTACCATAATTCAGTCTAGCATCTTGTATCATTTGCCTATCTTTAGCAAGTAAAGCTGCATTATACTCAGCTCCATGAATACCACCAATTGAGAAGTTTACATAGGTTGATGATATATTTCCATACTTATCAACAAAAGGTAGGAAAGTTCCATATATTCTAGTAAGTTTAGCTCTATCGGCTAGTGTGTTAGCCTTAATACCATACTTTTTAAAATGTCGTCTACTTTCGTTCCAGTTTTTACCACGAATATAACTATATAAGTTATATATGCTATAAAACTTCGCAAACAATTTCTTAGCTTGATATGGATTGTGTTTTCTAACTTCCATATAAACATTTTTAATGTACCACTCTTTAGCATACTCTAATACGTCAAATTGTTCAATTCCTAATTTATCAGCGATGTGCTTAGCTGGATACATAAATGAAACAACAGGACTATCTGTAATTGGTTTATCAGGTGATACAATATATTCTACGAATTTCGCTGTAGTCTTATTCAATGTAATGTTATTTGCTCTTAGTGCTGGATATGTATTCATTAATTCTTTTCTATTGTTATAAGTGGATTCTAAAACAGAACCTCTAAATACTGTATCTCTTAACTCCTTAATATCATTAATATTATATAAAAACATCTCCGTAGATATCTTTTGAATATCCTGTTTTATTTGACTCTGATTCTAGGATTTTTTTCCTCCTAATAATCCGACTAATGTCTTAAGACCGATTACTAATTTTTCCGTCATTGTGTAATTTATCATCTAAATATGATACGTCAATTTGATTTCCGTAAAGCTCATAGTCTGATGTATTAAAATATTTGTTACCAAAAAAATTATTTCATCTGATTTCTTCCTTAGAGTATTTAGTGTTGTTTGAACTTTATTATCTACAACTGTTGATAATAAGAAATCTATCATCGGAATATCATAATGTAAGCTGTTAAAAGCAAAATATTCTTCCGTTCTTTTTGGGATTTCTTTATCTTTGACACCTAAGAATTCTGATAGTAGTGAGGTTTTATTCTCGGTTGGTTTTCTTATGTCAAAGTGCTCAGCTAACCGTTCTGTATTTTCTTTTTAGATTGTAGGTCTTATATTTATAACCAGAATCTTTACAGGCTCGTTCAACGAGTTCTTCATCTTCTTTGGTCTCTACAATATAATGCATTTCTAGAAAATCGTTTTCGTCTAAAAAACCTGCACAGAAAAGGTTTTTATAAGCTTCTATATCCCAGAAATATTTCTGTGTCATATAAAATTTACCTTTCAAATAATTCTATTAATTTTTTTCTTTTTCTTTATCTGAAAACTTCGTATAATTATTTTTTTAAAAAGTATTTATAAGTCTAACATCTAAGGCTGTTGCATTTTTTTAGTGGTATTTTTAATTTCTTTTTTTGCTTAAATGAACCTCTAATTCTAATGTAATTATTTCTTCAGGTGTTAGATCATAAGCCTTTTTAATTTTATCAAGAAATTTTACAGATATTGGTAGTTTTTTTATTTTCATAATTAGATAGACTTGATTGAGGGATACCTAAGCGTTTAGCCATTTGGTATCCTGTTTCGTCATTTCTAGCTCTTATAAGTCTTAGTGTTTTTTTTAGCATATTATCTTACCATATTGTTGCTATCTTCTTTAACTGTTGTTTTTTTGCATTTAATTTTTTTGATAAAAATTCTGATAATTCTTTAACGTTCATTGTTTTTCATTTTATCAATAACGCTACCATAAGTATTTTCTTCAGTCATTAAATGATTTATTGTATCAAACAACGGTTCTTGACGTTCAGTGATTTTAGCAACAAACTCCCTATCTAATGGACTTGTTCTATCAAATTTTTTCTTATCGTGAATATAAGGTCTTGGAAAACCTTGTTCATCAGCTAATTCATTAAGATCGTTGAATAACCCGATTACGATATTGTGTTCATTTGTACGCTTACGGTCTAAACCACCGACAAGCTCTTTTTTATCATACGCGTTGTCTACGTTTTGAACGATATCCATACATTTTTCTTTAAAGTTATTTCTTTCATTTGAATATTTAGGGATTGCTTCAAATTGATCACAATACATTGCAAATCTTTCAGGATTTTCTTCTTTAACAACTGTTCTTATGTGTGTTAAACATTGTCTAAATGCTCTTGTATCAAAACCATTTAGTTTCCCGTAATATTCTTTCATAGCAATACTAATTGCATCATCTCCTTTATCTAAAGCAGGTAATACAATATCATCATATAGCATGTCTTGGGCTCTTATACCTTGTGTTAACTGAGCATCAGCCTTTCACTAATTTTACTCATAGTTTGAATTCCTTTCTATATTATTTACTGTTTAGCGCATTAATTGCTACTGCACGAGCGACTCTTGAGAAGTCTAATATTAATCTATTGTAATATAAATCATCAAATAATTCATATCCTAATTTTTTATTAGTTTCCATTGCAATACCAATAACTTCAGTTTCTGGAAGTGGTTTTAGTTTGTATGCAGCGACACAAACTGGTTCCAAAAGTTTTATCCATGTCATTGGTAACTGCTTTTTTTCTAATAATTCTAAATTCATATTGGGGTTAACCTCATTTTCTATATTATTTTTTTTGTTTACATTTGATTCATTTATGAATCTTGACGGGTTAAGGATTTTATCGTGAGCTGTTACTCTATGTTTTGCTGATGTCATAGCTAAGAAGTTACGTGCACGTGTTATTGCAACGTACATCAATCGTCTTTCTGATTCTATTTCATCTTCATTACCTCTAATTGATGGGAATACTGATTCATCGCAACCAACAATAAATACATTATCCCACTCTAAACCTTTAGAGTTGTGTACTGTAGAGATTACAACACCTTCAATATTTTCAACTTTATCCGTCATAGAATATTCTAACAGGAAATCACTTACCAGGTCAAATAAAGTGAAGTCAAAATTTGCTGTAACATATTCATCGTTAAACTCATTTGCTAAGAATTTTAACTTTTCTAAATTTGCATTTAGTTGTTTATAGTTTTTAAGATTTGATATCCATGTCATATATCCTGTATTGTTTAAAATAAATTCAATCGCATCTACCAATGAGAAGTGATTGTTGTTATCTAATAAACTTGAATAGATTGTTTGATACTTAATAACTTTTTGCTTTTTAATGCGGGTGTTAGTGTATTTACTTTTTTTCAGATAATACGAACTCTACTAAATTCATATTAAATTTTTCTGCTTGCAATCTGATCTTTTCTAAAGTTTTTTTGGACCAATACCTTGTTTTGGTCTATCTAATGTATGCATGAAAGCATATATATCTTTAGGGTTTGTCATGATTTTTAAAAATGCAAAAATATCTTTTACCGTTTCTGATTTCATAAAATCAGCTGTTTGTGTAGTATCATTAATAGGAATATTATTTTCTGTTAATCTGTTTTTTTAATTAAAGGTAGAGCAAGTCTACTTCGTGATAAAATCGCAATATTACTTGGATTTTCGCCTTTTTGAATAAGGCGTTTTATCATGTCTGTAACAGTTTGTGCTTCGATTCTATCATCCATAAATTGGAGTGATACACTTCCAATATAAGGTTTTGTTAGTGTTGCACCTTGTTTCATTGGTTTAAACATATGGATACCTTCGGTATTATTTACAATAACGTTATTTCCTAAGTTTAAGATGCCTTGATATGAACGATAGTTGTAACTCATATTATAAACTTTATGTTTTTTTCGATAATTCGATCATAATACTTGGTTTAGCTCCACGGAACTCGTAAATACTTTGATTTACATCACCGATTAATGTTGCTTTATTACCCATTAATGTTTTCATAATCTCATATTGAATTAAGTTAGTGTCTTGAAACTCATCAATAATAGTGTATCCAATAGTTTCACTTTCTTTTTTTAAAAACCGCCAGATATTGCTAATAAATATGCACAAAAATAGAATTTGATCATATGTAAGTGTTGATGTTTTCTTAGCTTGAATTAAAGATTCTTTAAAGACTTGCTTTTATAAAAATCAAATTGTTCTTTATCTAAAAGTGCATTGTCCTTTTTTATGTGTGTGCGGATGAAATTATCAGAGAAATCTCCTGTCACTAAACATGCTGGATCACAGTTATTTAAAAGTAAACTTACAGAATTAGTTACATTGATATAGCTATATTTTCTTCCGTTATCTTTAAATTTTTCAACATATTCATCGAATGTTTCGTGTAATTTGTCGTTAAGTTCTATTGTATTTTTAATGAGTGCTGAAGTACCAGTTTCATCAATTATTGTGAAGTTTTTGTCAACACCTACGATATCATAATATTTTCTAATTAAACTACCTAATACTGAGTGAAACGTACCAGTAGTGATACGTTTCATCTCATCTTCATCTAGTCTTTCAGAAAGTTTTTTTCGAAGGTCTTTTGCTGCACTTCTTGTAAAACTGATTGCGACAATTTTGCCTTGTACTTCATTATTTTTAATTAATCTTTCGATTCTTCCGATTAGGGTTGCTGTTTTTCCTGACCCAGCAGCGGCAGCTGCTATAATAATTTCATCAGTACCAGCGTCAATTAATGCTTGTTGTTCTTCATTATACTGCATAGGACCTCCATTATTTACTAAAATTCTTCAGATAAGTCTTTAAACGCATCTTTAATTGCAAGACGTAATTCTTTTCTCACAATTTGACGAAGCGTTGTACGTAATTCTTTAATATCTTCTTCAGTCAGAATTTCATCGACTTCTTCTTCTTTTACTGTCTCTTTCTTAGTTTGTCGTTTTCTAGTTGTTTTCTTAGGTTTTTCTTCAATCTTAGCTTCTTCTTTAATTTCAGCTTTAGGTTCTTCTTTAACTTCAGCTTTAACCTCTACTTTTGGTTCTTCTTTTGCTACTGGCTCTTTAGCTTTAACTTCTTCAACCTTAACTTTTTCTACTACTACGGCTTCTTTAGTCTCAGCTTTAGCTTTTGAAGTTTCAATGATAATATCTTCAAATAAATCATCGATTGTAGCTTGTTTAGCTTTAGGTTTACTTTCTACTACTTCATCAGTAAATGGATTTTTAACTCCATCTAAGAATGTTGCAATTTCAGCTTCTTGTAGTTCTTGGTTTGGAACTTGTTTCTTAGCTGGTGCTTTAGTCGCTGTTTTAGCTTTTGTTTGTCGTTTAGCTCCTGGTATAAATACCTTACCAGGTGAACCTACTGCTCCGTATTCGTCAGATACTTCAGGAGTATTAATACTTGCTGTATTTAACTCTTCTTTCTTAACTTCTGTTTTAACTGGTTCTTTAGGTTTGTTGTTTGCTGTTAAAGCGTCCAGTTCAACAATGTATTTTTCTGTTTTTTCTTGTACAGATTCCACTTCTTTTTCTTCACTCGCTTTAGCTGCTTTTTCTAAAAGTTCTAAAGGATTACTATCAATAATATCGTCAATGCTTGAGAAATCTAATGCCATTAAATCTAATTCTTCCATATATAATTTACCTGCCTTTTATAATGTATTTTCAAAAAAACGTTTAATATTTCACGTATTTTTTTAATTTTTGTCTTTATTCGGTACCTCTAATGCTAGAGTTTTTTTCGATGATTTGAATTACTGTATCTTCATCTTTTAATAGTAATTTTTAATTTGTGCTCTCTTATAATATTTTTGATCATATTCATCTAATACTTCTAAGTTTTCTAATTCAGTTGTATCGCCACATCTAAATGCTGTAGTGATTTTCTTAATAAAACTAGAATGTGGTGGTAGTATTGCTATTACTTTTTCATCCATAATTTCTAGTTTTGAAGATGTTGCACTAAATAGAGCATTTACTAGAAATTCAATAGGTGACCAGTCTTTTATTTCTTTTGTTTTATCTCCACTTGTTACATTTGGAAATAGTTGAACGAAAAATGATAAATAATCAAGTTGGACGGATAATTTCTCAAGTAAAGGATAGTTAGCCTTGGCATCATCAATAATACTTTGAAGTTTATCCATTTTGACTACAATGCGTTCATTTCTTATTTTAGCATTTTTATCTTTTTGTTCCTGAACGTATTCTTCTATTTTATTATAACCTATTTCTTCTAATTTTTTTGTTGGATCATAAACTTATATGTGTTGATACGTTCTTTTTATTGATTTGTTAAAAAGCTTTTGTGTGATCGTCAATCTTCTTAACTATCGCACGAGCTTCTTTTTATGTGTGATGGTTTTAATTCTTCACCACTTTGGATAATCTCATTAATTTTTATTTATCTCTAAAACTAAATTATCCCATATCATTTGATTATCTTGTGATAATAAATTATTACTCATTTTTTTACCTCCATTATCTTTGATAAAATTTACTACTTCTATGGATTTCAAAATATTGACCACCTTCTTTTAAATGTTGTCTAACATAACTTCGGGCTTGTTCTTTTGATAGATGTCGCATGTTTTGAACAGCTCTAAATAATAATTGACTTAGTTCTTTTGGTAAACTTTTATATCTACCTTTTACAAAACTTTCAAGTTCTTCATCTGTCATTGTTTCAGGTTTTTAAATCTGCATGAATTAATTTAAGATGTTCACCGATGTATTGTCTTAGATAATGTTCATCATAGTTACCTTCCAGGAGTATTGTATCAAACATACCTAAGTGTAAAAGTCCGTCACCTAAATCACTAGGTGATAATGTATCAAGATCTGTTGAATACAATAACCTGTAATCTTCTTTTTCAATTACTAAGGCATAATTTACAATATCAAAATGCTTTTTGGGGTACAGGAATTACTGTGAGTTCACCGCATTTATATTTTGGATATTTTTTTTAGAACCTATTACAATTTCTTTTTGGAGATTCTTCATATATTGTTAAATTGTCAGTTAATGCTATTTCTTTACTATCAAAAGTGTCTTGTGAAATATACATATTTTTTTTCTTCTTCTTGAAGATATCTAAATAATGGATCGTTATAATGGTCTCCATGTTTATGCGTTACAAATACGTCTGTAATTGATTCAAAGTCAATACCAAGATTTGTAAGTTTCTTTTTAGTGATACCGATGTCTATTAATACATTATCTATTTGAATACAGTTACCTTCACTTCCTGTTGAGAATATTTTTAACATTAAACATTAAAAATCAACTCCTTTCTATTTTTTGCAAAATAATACTGCCTTATGTTATAATTATAAAGAAATGAGACAAAGTTGTCTAATAAAAGGAGGATTATTTGATGGAAATTGATGTAAATGTTGTAAACGAGGATTTACAAAAATGGGAATCTCGCAAACAAAAAAACTGCTGAAATGATGCAATCAGCAACTAGATTACATGAGAAGATATTAGAACTATATGAATTATATCACAATGAAGAACTTCAAGAACAATCAAATTACAGTGAAGTAACTGAAGAATTTGATAATGATGTTGTTCAAGATTTTGATACTGTAGAAAACGTAGAACCAACACAAGATGAAGTTGATGAGTTAGCTTTAGATGATATCTCACTAGATGATTTAGATATCGATATCAATAAAAACTTTATCATCAGAAGAAGCTGATTATGCAACTGATTTACTAAAAAGGTATTTCAGATGAATCTGAAAAACTTAGATGGTCTAATTGATGATTTAGATATTGATGCAATTCTTGCGGATATTGAAAACGAAAGAACGCTATAATGAAAAATCCATATTCGTATTCTGAAACGATAAATAAAGATTTAAATTTAAAGTTAACAGGTGATCAATTAGTCTTTGTGACAGATTTGCATAATTCATTAGGGTGATGGTGTTCAAAACTACGTAGAGCAAAACAAAGAACAAATCAAAGGTCTTCAATTTGTAGAATGTAATGAACTCATTAACTCAAAAAAATAAATCATTTGGTTTTGAATTATAGTTCTATATTAATCGAAAAGTATAAGGGTTTGGGGAACCCCAAAGAAAAAGAACACGACGAAGTATTTCGTCGTGTTTTTATTATTCGTTGTTATTTCTAGTTTTTCTTTAATTCTTCTAAAATTCGTTCACGTGCAGCTGAATTAATTTTATCAGTTTGTCTTCTGTTGTTGTTTCGTTCATTATTTCTTTGATTATCTCTATTTTTCATTTGAGTCTTTATCTTTATTTCTTTCTTCTTCATCTTTTTTTTCTTATCTTTATATTTTGGAATAATTGATATTGTTAATTCTGTAGAATATTTTTTTAACATATTCTGATCCGTGTAATAATTTATCATTATATTTGATTTTGATAATTTCGCTGGTTTCATCTAACTCTTTATCTTCTTTTTCTCTATAATCTACGATTTTATATTGGATATTATTTTGGTTTAAATCTTTAATAGTTTTTTTAAGTCTTTTACTTTAACATAATTATTTTTTTATTAAAGTTTTTTTAAGTTTTTTTGTTTTTGATTTTTCCCACAATTCTTGTTCTTGTAGAATCCTGTTGTTGTCAAAAACATCAGTATTTCTAAATTTTCGTTGTAATTCTTGAATATAAGGGAATGCCATTAATTGGTCAAATTGCAATGTGTCATAACCAAAAAAATATCTTTGTAGACTTTTTAAAAACATTGTTTTGTGTGATCCCATAATTATTTAAGTTTCTAATTAAATCAAATAAATTATTGTAATCTTTTATTATACTATTTAGATTATTAGCTAGTTTAATATCAAAAGGATCATTATGTTCAATGATTTCTTTAGTGATATCTTCATTTAGTTTTTCTAATCTTTCAGGGTCTATATTGTCATAAGCAGTTTGTTTGAAATTGTAATAGTTAATATACATTTCAAGTTTATTCTTATTTTCAACAATAGAGCCTTCTTTTTAGTTTATATTTATCAATTAATTGTTTATTAACTTCTAAAATTTCATTAACATCTTTTGATAATTTATCTTTTTTTCTTTATATTATCTAATTCATCTTCTAATTTTTTTGAACTCTTTGATGTCTTCTTCTAGGTCTAATGATCTATTATCACTAGCAAATTCTGGTGATATGTCGGCAAGTTTTGTATCAAATTTTTAAATTATCCCACTTACTACTTTTTATTGAACCATAAAGTGATCATACCTAGTATTACTAGGAGGCTTATAATTAAAGTTATTACAAGAATTTTTTTGTTTTTTTCTATTTTATGTTTAACATTTTTTTATTCTTCTTCAATTCGCTTACCTCCTAATAAATTATAGTTAAATTCAGATATAATATTATCATTTAAGATGTTATTATTTTTCATTCCATAATTTATATAATGGGTTGTTTTTCTCTTTATCTTTCCAGTCTTTATCAATTTTTTTTCATTATTCTCTAATTTATCAATTTGAGGTAATTCTACTGGAGATAATATATTGTTAATAATATTTATATCTTTAGCATCTGTAACTCTAAACATTTCACGCACACCTGAACCACCTACAGATTGTACTGTATTTGGTCTGTTCCACATTGGAGCAGATCCACCGTATTTTTCTTGTAGTACTTTAGTTAAGTATTGTTGACCTTTAAAGTTATCAGAAATTTGAGGTGAAGTATTTGGTGTGTCATATCCCATCCAGATACTTAGTGAAATTCCGTTATTAGTTATACTGTTTACCCAGACATCACTACCACCAATTCCGTACGGGGCAGGCGGGTTTATGCCATCAGCAAAGGCAACTGAACCTGTTTTAACACCGTATCCTGCTTTATCAAGATATGCAAATTTTGCTGTAAATTCAGGTAATGTAACACCTCTTAGCATTTGAGCAAGTACGAATGCTGTTGATTCACGCATACTTCGTTTACTTCGTTTTTCGATCTTTTTAGTTGACCCGTCTGTGAATTTAATCTCATCAACAAATCTAGCATGTGTATAAATACCTGTGTTATTAATACTATTGTATGCTTCTGCAGCGTCAAGTGTCGAAATATTAATACCAATACCGTCAACTGAACTATAAGTATTTTTAACATCTAAACTATTATGATGTAAGAATGTTTTCATTCTATATGAACCTAAAATTTCATCATCAATTCTACCAACAGGTGTATTTAAAGATAATCTTAAACTGTCAGTAAGAGTTCTATTACCATAAGTGTATCTACCAAAGTTATACATTACAGCATTGCTTCCAGGATACTGATAATTAGCCGTACTCATTATAGATGCTGCATTATATTTATCACCGAAGTATTCAAATAATGGACCATAAGCAGTGAATGGTTTCATACTTGAACCACTTGAACGAACTCTATTCATCGCTCTGTTATTCTCATCACCATTTCTAGATCCGATCATTGCAAGAACTGTCCCGTCAGACTTCATCATAGTTAGACCTAATTGCATTTTATCATCTTGATAATATTTGCTATTCAAGACTTCTTTTTCTATTTCGTTGTATAATTTTATCAAAGAATGTTTTAACTTCCATGGATACGTTATTTATATTATATTTTAACTCTTTTAGCTCTTGTAGAACACCTTGAGTGTATGCTAAATAACGAATGTTACTTTTAGCAATTTCTGTACTTTCAGCGTATCTTGGTCTTAATGTTTTAGATACATCTACTTCTTTAGCTTGTACGTATTCTTGTTCAGTTATGAGTTTTTCTTTTAACATTATTTGAAGTATCGTTTTTTTGTCTAGTTATACCTGATTCATAATTATCATAAGGATTATATGCTGTAGGAGCTTGAGGCATTCCTACTAAATATGCAATTTGCGCGATATCTTCAGGTTTTCTTTCAAAATCTTTAGGATTTTTATTGAAGAATACTTTCATAGCTGATTTTATACCTTTAGTATTTTCAGAAAATTCTAATTTATTGATATAAAAATGAGAATATGTCTTTTTTTATCGTAATGGCTGTTTAACTGCCAAGCTAAAAATATTTCTTGAACTTTTCTTGTTGATGTTTCAACACCACGACCACCGTTGTAATAAGCGTTTTTAATTAATTGTTGGTCAATTGTAGAACCACCACGTGGAATGTAAGAAGGTTGAATCTTACTTCTAATTACACCCAGGAATGCAACACCTATATCTTTAAAACTTACCCCTGGGCTTGTTTCAAAGTTTTTATCTTCTGTTGCAATAACTGATTTTTTATAAAGTTCAGGTATTTCATCATCAGCAATAGGGTAATTTATAATATTACTATTTTGCCAGATAATGTCACCTTTATTATCATAAATTTTAGTTCCTGAGTGTGTGCTAAGTTTATTTGCATCAATTTTCGGCGTACTTTGAATTTTATAATACACATATCCAGATAGGAGTATTACTGCCGAAAGTGATGCTATACCGAATATTTTTAAAAATTTTTTTGAAAAGATAGCTTTTTTATTTCGTTTTTTCATATAGTAGCCTTTCTATTGATTTTTTTATATTGATTCTTTTATGGAATTTTTGTAAGTTCATATGCGTATTGAAGTGGCATATGTTTTAATGGTATCTTCCCATACTTATAGTTCTTAAGTGTTGATTGTTTAATACCTGTATGGTCCGATAAAAATTCTCATTTTTTTGAGAACGTAATAATTGATACATTTCATTATAATTTAACATGTCTTTATACATAAAAAAACACCTCCAATCCACTTTTATTATATCATTTTCTTACGATATATGAAAGTGAAAAAGTCTATATATGGACAAAAAGAACTTGTTTCCAAGTTCTAATTAAACATATCCATTATAAAAAAGTATACAAACAACAATATTAAAGCTCCGCCTAATATAGGAGTAATGAAGCCGGATAGTTGTTCTATTAATGGTTTTAAACTTTCAGCAAGATGTGTAAACATTGTACTAAATGTTTCTTTAAAAGTTTCCATAATATCACCACCTGAAATTAATAACCGCCGTAACTAAATGTTCCCCATGCTTTTAGTAAATTGTGAATACTTCCACCAAAACGTCTGTTAATTTGGTTGTTAACTAATGTTTGGTGACTCGCTGGTGTGTCTATTCCTGCGTATCCGTCACCTGTTTGACCAAATCCAGCACCTTCAATTCTATGTAATACATAAATAGCTTCTTCAGTTGTTAGAGTATCAATTAAATCATCTAAACCAGCATTGTGATAAGCTTGTCCGTTACTGTGTCCTGGTATAGCTACTAAGCGGTTTATTACCATTTGAGCTCTACTAGTTGCTTCTTCAACAAGTAATCCATTTGCTGTCCATTTAAAGTTAGAGGGAGTAGATACTGTTTGGTTAGTTCTTGTAGTTACTTGAGTTTCAGAAGTAGCGTTTTTGTGTTAAAACTAACTTCTTTAATTAATTTTTTTCTTGTTTCTTTTTTTGTTTTCTAAATCTTTTTGTTTTTTCTCGCTTATTTTTTTAGATTCTTCGTTAAGTTTTTTTGACTTCTCAGAACTTTCTTTGTTTGGTTCTTTACTTTTTTCATTAATCTCTTTAACTTTTTTACCAACTGCTTCGTGCTTTGATTTCATGTTTTCAGAGATATTTTGAATTACATTACCTGTTTCGTGAACAGGTGCTCCTAATTTTACATTTGTTTCTTTTTAAACTGTTATTTAGTTGTTCAAATTGATTTTTGAGGTGCGTTTTTCTGGCGATATTATACCTGAAAAACGATGCTACCACTTTTATTAAATTAGACATTTAATAAGTCCTCCTATTATTAGAATTATTGATATTTGTTTCCAAATTTTTGTTCCACTTTTTCATTTTTTTCCTACTGTATATAAAAACAGGGAAAGGTAGTCTTGTGTTTTTTAGTAATGGATATATTAGTGGTACACTTTGTGGGCTGAATGCATCAACTGCAATGTGACTAATATAACCAATTAATGATCCGATTAAAAAATAATGGAGTAAAAAATCATTAAGTGGATTTAAAAATATTGGATTATTGTCGTGGTAAGCTGTAATTGCATAAATTAGTAATATGGACCAGAGTGTGTGTGTCCAAGTTCTGTGTTTTATAATTGGGATTTTCTTATCAATATCGGGTAAGTTACTACAAGCGTAACTACCTAGAGTTATACTTGTAGCTATTAATAATTTACCTGTAATATCTGCTTCATTATCTAGAATATTAGTAGCTAACATGAGAGCTGATGATGAACTTATTGCAAAAATAAGAATGTGTTTTTTTGCTAACATATTAGTTTAATAATTTAATTATATTATAAATTTTTCTTTGCTTTTTGTTGTTTTTCGGTGTTCCGTCTGGATTTTTAGCACTATATGGTGCTTGTTGGAACTTGTCATCTTTATATTTGGATATTGTACCATAGTTTACTATGTTTTTTTGATAATTCTTTTGTTAATTCATCATCTTTCTTTAAATCAACTAGCTGAATTTTTTTGCACTAGGATGTGTAATTTTATATATCATAGCAGCATTTTTTTCATTTCAGTATAACTAGCTCTACATACATCACAATCAAGGTTATATGATAAATATGTTGTATCTTTTATTATATACTGGTGAATATCTAGTTACATTTATAGGGTTTATCCACAAGATAATAGCTGCTGCAAATATTAAAAATCAGAATAGGGATATTAATGTGATCTTTTTCCCCAAAAAGTGAGTTACTAAAAGTAATAATGTACCAAAAACAGCTGCGAATACTGATATTTTAGCTAAATAATAATTTTTCCCTTAAAAAAATAAGGTAATATTAGTAAAATCGGTATGACTGCTAATTTATTTTTGAAATACTTTTTTTCTAAAAAAGGGGAACTTATTCTTTACTTTGTTTAATAGATTTTTTTCAAGTTCTTCACCTGCTTTGTTTAATGTTTCAAGATTTTTGATCCACGTATAGTTTAACTAAATACGGTACAGCATTTACTCTTTCTTCTTCAACAACTTTTTTTGCTATAAATAGCTCAGCTGTATCTGTTAGGAATTGTCCCATGAATATATCTGCAAAATGATATTGTTTAATTTTATCATCAGGATATACAGCCAGTGCTAATGGTTTTTACTACCGTACTCACAATAATATCACCAAAAAAATAGTAGCGTAGTCATATACTTCTAAATTGTCAGTATCTAAAGTATTTATAAATGCGTCAATTTTATCAGTAATTTCTTTTACGTATTCATACTTTGATATTGTATTGGGTTTTTCAACTTCTAGGAGAGCAGCTCCGTCAGTTGTTGTGTGTAAGAAATATTCACCATTATTTTTTTCTGTGTCTAAGTGTGTCACAAGAACACCAATAGTGCCGTCACTATATTGTTTTATCTTGTAAGGTTCGATTGGTCTATAACCTAGCTTTATTGTATTATCAACATGTTCATAGTGTTTTTCTTTTTCATATTCAACTATTTTATCTTTTAATTCTTCTGTCATATTGTACCTACTTTCTTGATAATTTACTATCTATTTAATTTTACCAAAAAAGAAGGACTAATTCAAGTTTAGTCACTTCTTTTATTGTCTAATTCTATTTGCCATTCTAGTTTTGTAGCTCTTGTCCCGTCAATATGATAAGGATAAGGATATTCTAATTTATCAATTGGGTAGCATTCTTTAGGATTTCCTTTTCTAAATTCCCAATTTTGATTATTTAAAAATATAGTCATCAAGCCCTTTATATTTAGGATCCCATGTCAAAATATAGGTTATATGTGTTTTGTATAATTTTTGATACAAATAACTTAGAGCTTCAGTAACTAGTCTGTTTTTAGAAGCATCAGTATCGTAAGCAATATATACAGTTTTTACTTTGAAATATTTTAATGAACGAATGACTTCATTTAAGCTAGCTTTTTGCTATTCCAGTGTTGCGATAGTTACAATATTCTTATCTTTTTAAGTGTTTGTTTATAATTTCACCTTTTAATATACCTTCAGTTAAAACAACAATACATGGTTCATCGGTTAATTTTGATTGAATATAAGTATTTTTCTACATGAGTTAATTTATGTCCAAAGTCATCATCTGGTATCATATTACCACGTGGAATCCATATATATTTAGCTTTCATTTCTGTATATAATCTGTCTATAATAGGTGGAACACCTTTAAAGAAATGGGTAATATCTTCGCCTAGATATGTTTCTAACGTTTCTTCTGTATCTAAATTCTTAATAACAATTCCTGTATAATTTGATTTTACAATAGTATAGTCATCTTCAAAGTGATAAACTTCTTGCTTATAATTATTCAGTGATGAATACTCAGAGTGTATTACTGTAATCTCATCTTTTGTCTTAGCTTTTTAGTTTTACAGTACCTTTTTGTCATATCTTGTTTAATTTGATATTTATAAATATTACCATTTAAATGTCTTACAGGTATTGCAATTCCTTTTTACATTAGATGTTTTTTTATTGCGTATGCATCATCTTCTTTTGTTCTAACAAGACCTTGCACACCTATTAAATCACTTTCGAAAAAGTGAAGGTATTATAACGACATTTGGTTTCCATGAGAAATAGTCTTTTTAAATCTTCTTTTTCTAATGACCTTTTTTTGTGATAATAGTTCAATTTCATGATTTTTTTCTGTAATGAATTAATTATTTTCAATTTCTTTTAGGAAAAATTGCTTGTTTATTTTTTTTATCGCATTTATATTATTTTTTTAGTTGAATTATATAATTCAATTGGTGAAACATCATCTTTATAATCAAATTTTTGGATTTAAAAATATATTTCACATCATTATAATATGTGAAAAACATTATATTCAGTACTGTTTGCAATTTCTATTGTTTTTTTCATATAGATATTTAAAAATTATTTTTTTGGTAATTTTTTTAAATCATAACTTATAAAGACATCTTCATTTATCTCAGGTATTTCCTTATACCATTCTCCTTCTTTTGAATATTATTTTCAACATTTCACCTTCTTTCTAATAAAATTTAAGGTGCTTTTGTAAGCACCTTAGTATGTTTTAAATTGTATATTAAATGCATCAACCATCTCTTTTGTTGCATTTCCTACATCAGTGATTGTTGTTAACCTACCTGTAACAATACGTCTTTTAGTTGCAGCTAAATCTTCACAAGTAACTAATGTAATAATTGGATCATATGAGTCATTTAGTACGTCAACACGATCTGGTGTTACAATGTCAATTGAACTTATTTCATAAGTATAGATTTTTTCACCGTCACTTAAATATATTTTCATACCTAATGTTGCTCTTTTTAAGGGTGAGAATAATAGAGTTTCATTATAAGCATTACTATAATGACTTGCTAATGTATAATTTCCTTCACCCATTTTTTGATCAGGTTTTAATGTACCCGCTGAAACTAACATACTTTCATTTGTTGTTCCTTTTACGATAGGTAGATTCATATTTAAAGAGGGTACTGAAATCTCACCAATAGATGGTAATTTTGAATGATTTTTGTTTGCTTTTATTACATCTACTGCGTTTATTGCTTTCACATCTGTATAATCAAAGGATGCTTCTTTTGCTTCATTTGCTTTGATTTCGTCAGCTGTTAAATGTTTTAGTTCATTTAAAACTTCATTTTTTTGATTGTTTAAAAAATAATTTTTAATTGGAGATTCTAGTAAGAGTATCATACCTAAGATGAATAATACTCCAGCTAATATTGTTCGACCTTTACCTAAAAACAAAATTTTTTTAAAACTATTCATCTTTAATCACCTTAATTGATTTTTGATGGTGTAAATGTTAAATTTCTTGAAGGTTGAACAATAACGTTTTTTTCCTAATAAAGATGAGTAACGTATTGTTTTTTTGTATTTTTTTAGGTTTGAATGTGCCGAACTTATGAATAGATACTGTATTATCAGCTAATATTAAATTTTTTTCAATTCTTCGTGATATATATCTAATATGTGTTTTTACTGTGTTGAAATTTTCTCCACTTTTTTTCATGAATTATTTTATAAAATTCTCTATGTTTAATTTTTATTATCCATATGATTTTACCACCTAATTAATTATTATTTGTGGTGTTTTTTTCTTCCCATAAAACTGTTTATGTTAAGTTTAACACTACAATTTAACACTTCATCATCATTTTTCATTTTCTTTAAACCATTGAGCAAATTTTTGTATTAAACGTTAGAATAGTAATTCCATTAATCTTGGTATTAAATGTTTTTACCTCCCCAGAATTCAGGATTGTAATCTAAATTTTTTTAACTCCCCAATAGGAATTTGTAGAATATATTTTGGTTCAACTTCAAAATCTCGTCCAAATGGTCTAAGTGAGTTGATGTAGCGAAGTGTTGATTCAATATCATCAAGTTTTATATTGTTGATATTAATATTAACATATTCTATAGTATCATCGAAGTCTTCTAATGTCAATAAACATACATTTTGAATTTTAGGTTTGATTTGTCGAGTTTCTACTAAATATTCATATTCTTTTTGAATTTTATCCCCAATTACTTTTGTTGCGATGTCAAATAATTTTTTAAATTCATTCCATTTATTTCTATCAATGGAATATCCTGCAGCATTAGAATGACCACCTCCGCCTAAGATAATTCCTGGACTTTGTTCTGCAATATAATTAAATATATCTGGTAATGGTACACTTGATGAACGAGCTGATCCAATTAATGATTCTCCGTTATCAACAAATATAATTGTGGGGTTTTTTGTTTCATTACTAATTTTAGCTGCAACAATACCTGTAATACCGTGATTAGTATTAACTACAGCTGTTGATGAATATTTACCAAAAAGTAGAGTAGTCTATTTGGTTTAAAGCGTAGTTCATCATTTTAGTTTTTTCTTTATTTAGCTCATATAATTTTTTAGTATATTCATACCTAACGTTTCTATCATGATGTAAGAATGCGTAAAATGCACTTTCAGCTGTACTTTCTACACGTCTAGCTGCATTTATCATAGGTGAAATATACCAGCTGATAAATTCTTCATTATCTGGATAAGGTGAATCTTTACCTTTATCTTCATTTCTAAATTTTTGACAATTTATTATGAAGTCTGATAATGCTTCAAAAACCAATGTGTATCGTGGATATTTTGTTTTATATGCACCTAACATGAAAGGTTCCTTCAGTTCTTGTATCATTTCACTTGCAACTTTTATCATGTAGTGATTTTCGTTTGTTACAGGCATAACGTCACTTAAGTTTGCCATACCTGCAAAAACAATTAAATTATCAATTAATGGCATTCTTCTATTATCATATTTTTTTGCATAATGCTGCATAACTTTCCAAGCAACTGTTGCTCCTGCGTTACCTTTAAAAGGATATTTATCATCACGAGTATTAGGATTTACAAGTGCGTCAGCTTTTGCGTATTCATCTGAACCTAAGTGGTGGTCAGTAACTAAAACTTGAAATCCTTTTTCTTTAGCAAAGTCAACACCTTCAATTGCATTAGTACCATTATCGGCAGTTAAGATTGTATGAATTTTAATGTCGTTTGTTTCAAATTGTTCAATCATTTCTTCAACAGCTATTTTACTTAAACCATAACCATTATCCATTGATGGTACATAAATTTTATGATTTATGTTAAAAACTGATAAAGCGGCCGTTAAAACGCAAGCTGACAGTACACCGTCAGTATCGTAGTCTGTATCTACAATTAAAAATGTCATTTGGGTTTGTTTCTTGATGCACTTTAACCGCATATAATTTGTCTACTAGATTATCAATATCGTGAAGTAATGCTGGATCAATTAATATTGATTTGTCTGCATTTTTTTTAATTTTTTTCTAATTCAGCTTCTGTCATTTCAAGTGAATCTAATATTCGTTTTTTTACTTTTTTTCGTACAAAAGGTTACCTCCTATAATTGTCTATTCTTAATACCTAGAATTTCTTCTTTGAATCCGTCTAAAAATATCATTTTTTTAGTTATTTTTTTCTATTATCACTCATTGTTTCTACAACGCGGTTATTTCTTGCTGTTATGATTTTTTGGTAAACATTTCGAACTAACCCCCCGTTACCACCATTTGTAACACGTCCGTTAATGTCTGGAGTTCTTAAGTTTAGTGCTATTACTTTTTCAAAAAGGTTAGGTAGACCATTCATTAATTTAGGGTCAGCTAATTCCATATTAGCTGATTTCATCATTAAACTGAATATATTTGTCATATCTTCTGGTGAATAATCTTCAAATTCAACCCATTGGAACCTACGAGATAAACCGATATTGCTTCCAAGGAATTCTTTCATTTCTTTAGAATAACCAGCTGCTATAACAACTAAATCTTTTCTATGTTCTTCCATGTATCTAATTAATACAGATAAAGCTTCGTCATTAAAAGTATTTTGTCCTTCTTTTACTGTTAATTGGTATGCTTCATCGATGAAAAGTACTCCACCTAAGGCATTATCTAGAATTTTTCGTGTGTTCTCCGCTGTTTGTCCAACGTAACCTTTTATTAATGAATCTACTGTAGCTTCAGTACATTTATTTTCAGGAATAGCACCTATTTCAAATAATGCTTCTGCTACAATTTTAGCTATTGTTGTTTTACCTGTACCGGGGTCTCCTGCAAAAATCATATGATATGAGAATGAGAAGTTTTCATCATTTGATGTTGAATTCATTTTTATTGTATTAATTATTGATCTTATTTTTTGTTTTACTGTGTTTTGACCAATTAGTTTATCTAATTTTTCAAGAGCTGTTTCTTCTTGAATATTACTTTTAATTGTAGATCTTATTTGGGATAATTTAGTTTTTTTCTAAATGCCAATTATTTTTCATCAGTAGTATCTACTGCTTTAAAAATTAGAGTTTACTAATTTATTTGTATATCGTCCTTTTTATTTTTTTGAGTTTTCAATTTCTAAAGAAACACCGTCACCATAAATAGGTAAATAATTATCGTTTTTCTAATTCAATACTATAATTTTTTTAATGTAATTTGATTAGTTAAATAAAGACAGTATTTGTTGTTTGATTGTTTACTTAATGGTCCGCTTTTAAGCTCTTTTTTTAGTTTAATAGAGCTTTCTTGCTCTATTTGTTTTATTTCAATGTTTTTCTAATCTACAATCTGAAAGGTGCGTAAATGGACCTAATATTGAATTTTTTTAATGTGAGCATTTTCTATTTCACAATGTGAAATGTCACAACCTATAAATGTTGATTCTCCTAATATTGTTGAAAAATTCTGAGTTATCAGATATATGTATATTACCGCCATAATAAGTATTAAATTTCACATTCTCTAAATTTATGTGACACTCTCCTGAAATATATGCATTCATTAAAGCTGAATTTCTGATTCTAGAATGTCCTTTTTTTAAGTATAAAAACAGGGTAAAAATTCTCGTATTGGTCCTTTGACATTAATTTCGATATTGTTTAAATCTATATCGAATTCTGTTACTATTGCATTTGCTCTTGATTCAACAATAAATTTTTAAATCTGAGATAGTTAGTTTATTTTTGGGCGTTTATACCTAAAGTTCCACTTTCTACTACAAATTTATTGTTATTACCTTCAATTATTACGTTTTTTTCTTTATTGTGACTGTTTCTTTTTATTGTTTTATGTATTTGTATAATATCATCATCTTTAGCTTTTTCAATAGCGTCAGATAATGTCTTACATCTGTTTATAGGGTTTAATCCGCCTACGTGAAATGTTTTTCATCAGCAAAAAAATCTCCTTTTTAATTTTTTTATAATCTTCTATAATTATAGCAGATTATTGGGATTTTTGTTAATAAAAAGGATAAAAAAATCAAGTAAAGTGGAAATTCACCTTACTTGATCTCAGTTCCGTCAGTATAATTAATTTTATAAACGTTAGAAATGTTATCCAAAATTACAAAGCTATAATTTTCTGAATCGATTTTTTTGATTTTCCGTCAATTTTAATTGGTACAGTAGTTCCGTTATCTCTTACACCAATCCATTGCATGTAAATTTTTCTTGGGACTAATTCGTCACCTTCATAAATTGGTTTTACAACATAGTCTAAGGTTAAGCTTGGGTTATCATGTAACCATTTAGCTAATTTTTGCTCGTAAAATAACATTGAATCTTGGTTTTCTGCATCAGCACCTTTACCTTCAGTACCTCTGTTTAAATAAGCTGTTCCGTAAACTAGGTTTCTTAATTCATCATTTAAACCTGAAAATTGATATCCTAATAAATGTGATCTATCGTTAACCCATTGTCCGTTGATTTTATAATTATGCCAACCTGCAGGGTTTACGTTAATCTTTTCATTTCGTTTTTCACCGTTTGAGCTTGGTAATTGGCTTTCTTTTACTTGCATATGTGCTAAGTGAGGTCGTTTTTTGTTATCTAAGTTAGCTAAAATAATTTTAGCTCCATATTTAACACTACCGTCTTGAATATTTGACTTATCGTTTTGTGTCAATATTGGCATTTTATGTGTTGATGTCTCATTATTTTGAGTTGTTGTTTCTTGTTTTATACTTGATAATTGTTTTGTGTTTGATTGGAGATTTTTAGCACTACTACAACCTGTTAAAATTAAAGTAGATGATAGTAGGGTTGTTAAAAATTTTAGTAAGTTTCATTTTTTTCCACCTTATTAATTATTTTTATTATGTTTTTCTTATTGATGTTATTGGATAAGTTAATCCAAAAAGTGAATACACTAAAAAAATATGATAATATAATGTTTTTTTAACCATAGTGATGTATCAGATTTCCAATAACTTTTAGTGCTTTCTAAATTTTTTTAGAAATCCGAATTTAACATTATTATATTTACCCACAAAAATAATAAAGTTTTGTGTATTTGATGTTAAAAAAATAATGATAAATAATAATGATAAAATAGTAATTGTTCCGTTTATAATTTTTGTAGTTTGGGTTTGTATTAGGATCAACAAATAACCCTATACCGATTAGTGCAATTATAATTCTTGAAAAAAATATGTATAAGTGGTTGCTACTAGAATTTTTAAAATTCAAGAAACTTTTAGCATAAATAGTTGAAAGATATATGGAGCTAAAAATTATATATGATAAGAGCATACTGAAAACATATAATAGTATTGGATTGATTTCTTCGTGATACGTCAATGTTGTATAATTTTTCAATATAGTTATTTTTTTACCTATTTGAAACATTAATATGTTAGCCTCACCAATTAAAAATTATTAAAAAAATAATAATCGAATGAAACTAATCCCAAAAAAATCATATATTTATTGATCTGAAAGTACTTCGTCAACTTCTGAATTTTTCGACTTCTTCATTGTTTGAAATTACCTCACTTATAGATTGAATTTCGTGTTTAACGATTTTACGACCACGACCTTTCAATCCTTGATTTGGAAGGTTGTCATACTCTTTTTCATTAATTAATACAGAGTCACCTGAATGATTTGCAAAATACATAACTTCTAAGTCATTAACTCCACTTTTTATCTTTTTAGTTTTAGATTTAGTTTGGAACTTATCAGCATCCACAAATTTTGCATGACCGTCACTGTAAACAACAAGGACTTTTTCGTGTAATGTCGCACCACCTATAATAGGTGTGTTTAGTAATTTTGTCAATGAATATGTACCTGTTTGAAGATTACTGTCAAGATAATAATTCCAAATTACACCTTCTTTGTCTGCAGCAAAGATTTTATCATCACTAGAAATCTCTGTATAACCTGGAGCTTGAGTTTTTCTTACGTTTAATTCATCGCCATTAATTTTCACATAATACGTTACTTTTGGTTGCTCGAATTCTTTTAACTCCATATTTGTTATAATAGTTTTTTTCTAGGTTTATTGATTGTTGGTAATTTTTTTGATAAGTTCTTCTTTTAATGCGTCAACAGAATTTATATAATGCCATTCTGTTTTTTTAATTTTTCAGGAATACTATCATATTCAGTTTTATACTTTTCATAATCAATTTTATTAATCTGATAAATTTGAAGACTTGCTATATTTCTAGCTTGATTTTCTGTATATTTTAGCTCTTTTTAATTTCTCTTCTAAATCTTTTTTTTAGATGTTGATTTCTTAGCTAGTGCAATTACTGTGTCAATGTCATCTTGTAATTTAAGATAACCTTCTAATGTTTCTTGTCGTTCTTTGATAGTTTTGAACTTTAAGATATGTTCATTTCTTAAAATTTGTAATCTAAACTCTAAAAATTCTTCGAAGTAATCTTTTAGACTATATCTTTTGACCTGTCTTTCATTTAATCCCATAAAAGAAAATGACATAGTAGACCTTAAACTTGAGTATTTGAAGATTTCGTTAATTGCAAATTCAGGGTCAGTACCTCGTTTTATCTGAATTTGTATATTAATACCGTCTTTACCTGAATAGTCAGACACATCTGTTATAAAAGGTAGTTTTGCTTTAGTTTTTCCGTCTTTTGAGTCTAAACTTTTATCAATAAGTTCACCAACAATATTTTTAATAGAACCACTCATTGTGAACGGTACTTGTGTTACTTGTAAACATTTTTGTTCTTCATTATATTCGATTTTGCCTTGAAGTTTTAATGCACCTATTCCTGTTTCATATATATTCAATAGATCATCTTTATTTGTTATATAACCTTCAATAGGGAAATCTGGACCTTGAAGTATGTCTAAAAGTTCTTTAGTTGTTGCTTTGGGGTTACGTATATAATGTTTATATGTATCAATAACGTTTTGAGGGTTGTGGGGTGGTATTAGTGTTCTAAAACCAACCGCGATACCTTCGGTACCATTGATTAGTAAATATGGTAATTCTGCTGGTAAGATTTTAGGCATCTTAAGTGTACCGTCGTAGTTATCCTCGTATTCAACGATACCTTCTTTTAGGTATGTACCATACTTTTCACCTTCTTCGGTAAGTCTAGCCTCAATATATCTTGCAGCCGCTGCAGGATCACCATAAACTGAACCATAGTTACCTCTAATGTCAATAAGTGGTAAAGTTTTCTTCCACATTTGATTTAAACCAACTAAGGTGTCTTTGATTGCAACGTCACCATGAGGGTGCCATAGACCCATAACTTGACCTACAATCTTAGCAACCTTAACGTGAGGTTTATTATGTAAGTTTTTAGTTCTTAACATTTCATATATAATTTTTCTATGAACAGGTTTAAGTCCGTCTCTAATATCAGGCATGGCCCGATCTTCAATAGTATACATTGCGTATTCTTCGAAGCTTTCTTCGAATACAGAAACAATGTCAACTGTATTTATTTCATTCAATTAAGAAACCTCCTTCATTGTAAATTAAAAAAGTAAAGGTGGTGGTGTATACCACCACCTTATTCTTTCTATTATTTTTGAGTTCTACGTTTTGTAGTTGCTGTTAAAGCTAATCCAGCTAATGCTAGTGTAGTGTAAATGATGCTGTTTTCTTCAACAACACCTGTTTTAGGTAAAATTTGTTCTTTTACTTGTTTTGGTGTTTGAGTTACTTTTTCTACAGGTTTAACTGGTGTAGTTACTTCTACAGGGTTAACTGGTTTTGTAGGTTTAACTGGGTTAACGGGTTCTGTAGGTTTAATTGGGTTAACTGGTACTACAGGTTTAACTGGTGTAGTTGGCTCTACAGGTTTAACAGGGTTAACTGGAGCTGTAGGTACTACAGGTTTAACAGGATTAACTGGCACTACAGGTTTAACAGGATTAACTGGCACTACAGGTTTAACTGGTGTAGTTGGCTCTGTAGGTTTAACTGGAGCAGTAGGTTCTGTAGGTTTAACAGGTTTAACTGGATTAACTGGAACTACAGGTTTAACAGGTGTAGTTGACTCTACAGGGTTAACTGGCACTACAGGTTTAACAGGAGCAACAGGTTCTGTAGGTTTAACTGGTGTAGTTGGTTCTACCGGTTTAACTGGGTTATCTTTTAAGAATTTTTCTAAGTCAAATTCAATCGGATCAATTGTGTTGTTGTCAGCTAATACTGCCCATTTGAAGTTATCAAGTTTGAATTGTCTTTCTACTTTTTCTAATTCTTTAGTATCATCAGCTAATTGTTTAGTGATTGCTACTAGTTCAGGTTTTAGAGTGTTTAATTCTTTTTCTAATTCGACTTTTACAGCTGTTGCTTTAGCTAATTTTTCTTTATTTTGTTCTAATTGGAATCTAGCAATACGTAATTGTCTAACATTTGCTTTTGCTGAGTCTAATTCTTTTGTTGCAACTTCAACTTTTGCAGTTAAATCAGTAATAGTGCTATCAACTTTTACAATTTCAACTTCAATGTCTTTTTGTAATGCTTTAGCTTGGTCTAATAGTTTAGCACCTTCTTCTACATCTTTTTGTGCATCGTCTAAATCAGCAGCTAATTTAGTCATTTTTTCAACATATTTGACGTTATCTAACTCAAGTTGGTCTACAACTTTTTGTTGTTCGTCCGCTTTAGTAGTTAAGTTTTTTATTTTAGCCTCAACTTCTTGTACTTTAGCAGTTGCTTTTTGCGTTTGTTTTTCTGTAGCTTTAAGTTCATCTAATACTTAGTTGCACTATCTAGGTTAGCTTTAGCGTCTGCTACTGGTTGTTCTTTACCTTCACTAACTTTTACAGCATCAGCGTATGCTTTCTTGAAGCCCTCAAGATCTGGTACTGCTGGTAATTCTACTGTATCTTTAGATTCGTTAGAGTACTTAGCGATGAAGTTTTGTTTAGCTCTTTCCATTGCCTCATCACTTGGATCATCATAAACGAAACTTCCGTCTTCATTTCTACCAGGAATAGCAACTTCTTCTTCAACTTTAATGTAAGAAATTTTGATTATACCTTGTTTTGGTAATTTAGCTACTTCTTTTTCAAATTCATCAAAAACATCAAATGGCATAGATTTGAAACCTAGGATGTTTCCAAATTCATCTAATTTTAGGTATTGTTTATTCTTTTCAACAAATTCTTTTGAAAGTCGATTGATATTTTCATTTTCACCAACATTTTCGAAGTGTGCAACACCAAGTCCAATTGGAGTTTTAGCTCTGTATAATGATTCGGCATGTCCATAACCACCTGTAATAATTCCCTCATAGAAGAATAACATTACTGAATTATAAATATGTTCATATAATGCGTTTCTTGACATTTTGTTATCACTGAAAGTTGTAGAACCTGCATTATAAAGGTTTTCATAAAAATTACCTTCTCTAATTAAACCATGTTTTGCTGCAACTTCAGAAATACCTTTAATGTAGTGTCCACCATTTAACTTAGAGTGATTATCTCTCATTACTGTTTCAGTGATTTCTTTTGCTAATTGCATTGAATTTTTGTTAACTTTTAATGGTTCAAGTCCGAATTGGCTACGAATTTGGTTTAATAAGTAAACACCATATTGTGACATTTTAAGCCTTTCTTCTTCAGACATGTTTTTTAGGTCAATTTCATAATCATCTTCATGGCTATATCTGTTGTATAAGAATTCGTGATTGATTTCTTTTTCTATAGCTTTTAATTCATTTCTTAATTCTTTACGTTTAGAGAACATGTCTTTCATAGTTATACCTTTTTCTTCCCAGTTAAGTGTATAATCCATGTATTCTTTAAATTTATCTACGAAACGTTGATCTAATGCAATTTTATATTTTACATTTCTACCATAAGGCATTAATAGGTTATCTAATTCTGCTTTTTTTAGTCGCCTCATCTTTCTTAGCGTTGTATAATTCTGTAGTTTTAGCTTTTAATTTTTCATTTTTTTAGCTTTTTAAGTTTTCTTCAGCTTTCTTAGTATTATCAGCTAATTTTGCGTCGAATTCTTTAGCTTTTTCTAATTCTTTTTCAGCAGCAACTTTATTAGATTTTTTTCTGTTTCTAATTCTTTTTTTAACAGCTTCATTTTTTTACCTTTTTCAGCTTCTAATTTCTTAGTAACATTTTCTGTGCTATCAATTTCATCTTTGATTTCTTTAGCTTTCGCTTGTTTTAGTTTCAAGGTCTTTAGATTTGTCTGTAACAGAAGTTTTAGCTTTTTCTAGTTCAGTTTCTTTTAGTAGATTTTTTTCAGCTTTTAATTTATCTAATTCTGATTTAGTTTGGTCTAATACTTTAGCTTTATCTGTTTCTCTTTTTTCAGCTTTTTCTACATTTTCTTTTTGTAGCATCTTTACCTTTTTCAACTTCTTTAGTAATGTTATCAACTTCTTTTGTTGCTTTTCCAAGTTCAGTTGATTTTGAATTTACTTCAGTTTCTTTTTTTGTTTTTTTGCTACTTTAGTTGTAGCAACTTTTTTTCTTTTGCTTTTGCAACATCTTGCTCAGTAATTTTACCTTTAACTTCAGTTACTTTAAGTTTTGGTACTTCTGTCATTGGTTTTTCTTCTGCGTGTGCATCTACACCACCTGTAGCTAGAGTTGCCCCTGCGATTGCTGTTGTTAATACGATAGTTGTTTTTAAGTTTTTTTGTTCATTTTATTTGTCTCCAATCATTTGTAATATTTTTTTATCATTATTTTTCAAATACATTTTATTAAATTTAAAAATATATTTCAAAAAAATGGAAAGGGTTTAGGGGCTCCCCTAAGCGAGGCTCTTGAGTAGCAAGAGCCTCAGGTCGCGTTTTTGCGTAGCAAAAACGTTGAAAGTTAATCTTTCATAATGAAACTCTTCCTATAAGTGCTATCGTCACCCATAAGATTATCAATTGTTGTGTTTATTAAATCAATATTACTTACTGTAATTTGTGTTAATTTTCTAGTTTTAGGATCTAGGATTGTTTCTACTACTTGGCTATGGTCAAGTTCTCCAAGTCCTTTATTTCGCTCAATTGTTTGTGGGGTATTTTCTTTTAGAAATTCATCTTGTTCTTTTTGACTGTATGTGTATACGTGTTTATCCTTAAATCTGTTAACAAATAATGGTGTATCTAAAAGATAAACGTGACCGTTTTCAACTATGTCAGGAGCGAATGTCATGAACAATGTTAATAATAACACACGAATGTGCTTTCCGTCAACATCTTGGTCTGTACCGATGATGATTTTATGGTGTGTTAAATTTTCACTTGTTCTATCAATTGCCATATTATCACCAAATAGTGTAGCGAAAATAGTAGCTACTTCTTCATTATCAAAAGCTTTTTTAAGTGTTGATTTTCTTACGTTTTTAACTTTACCTTTTAATGGTAAAATTGCTTGGAAATAAGAATCTCTATTTGAAACTAATGAACCTGCAGCTGATTCTCCTTCTACAAGGATAATTTCAAGTTCTTCAGGTTTTTTTGCTTTTGGCTACTGATAATTTCTTTTTAGTTAATTTTTTTAAATTCAGATTTATTCAATTTAACTGTATCGTTGATGTCTTTAGCTTTTTTTCATAAAGTTCATCTAAAAATTAGATTAGTTAACTGTGTTAAATCTAATAAGTTTTTTTATTAGCGTACATATCTATAAAAATTAGATAAATAAGGTATAATCTCTTTTTGATACAAGTGAGTCTTTTTGTTTGTGGTGCTAATGATGCTGCACTATATCTAAAGTCTAATATAATAGAACAATATCTGAGAATGTGTTCGGTTTTGAATAAACTTTCTACTTTTTTTGATATCAAAAAGCTTCTTTTATGAAATCTAATTTTTTTTCTTTTTGTTTTTTTATGGTTATTTTCGTTAAACGAAGCTCTAAGGTATTTGACTAAACCTTGAGTTAAACCTTGAACATGTGTTCCGCCTAATCTATTTAAAATACCATTTGTATAAGCTCTGCATATATTATTACTATTATTAATGCTGAATACTGTATGTGCTTTACATACTTGTTCAGGGATATCAATATCACCTTCAATTTCAAAGATTGATTCATTTTTCTTTTAATAGAAGTAAATATTCTTTAATCCCACCTTCAGAATAATAAATAGTATCATCATTGTATATAAGTTTTAATCCAGGGTTTAAGTATGCTATATCTTTAAGATATTTTTTAATCTTTTCTGTATCTATTTTAACTGTTGTTAAGTATTTCTTACTTGGTTTAAAACTAATTCTAGTACCAGTCTCTTTTGTTTTACCAATTACAGGTAGAGTTAATTTACCAGTTTTCTTATCTTTTTCTAATTTAGATATTGAATGTCCGTCTTCGAATCTATCATTGAATATTTTGCCGTCTTTATAAACAGTAACTTCAAAAAAGTCACTCATTGCGTTTGCGGTAGTCGCACCAACTCCGTGAACTCCTCCGTTTAAACTGTTTCCATTTTCCAGACGATCCTTTTTGAACTTACTACCAGCACCTAATTGAGTGAATGCTAGTTGCTCTTCAATTTTACCAGGGTGTGTATTCGATTCGTAAGGGCTAATACCTCGACCATAGTCTCGAACGGTTACAATTCCATTTTCTACATTTACAGTTATGGGTAGGGTTTTATCAGGATAATTATTGTATTCGTCAACTGCGTTATCAATAATTTCTCTGATTATTGTAAACAATCCAATACTGTCACCGTCACCAATATACATGGCTGGATTTTCTCTTACTTTTTCAATATCGGTTAGTAATCTAATTGTATCTTTCAAAAGTTAGACTCCTTTCATTTTAAATATGCCCTCTTCGAAGAAGAGGGCTTTTTCATCATTAATATTCACCTTCAGCTAGTTTTGTTAAATTTTCTAATTCTTTTTGCATATCTTCAGTGCTTTGATCTGTTTGTGGTAAATAAATTCCACTAATTTTAGCATCTACTGAAGATAATCTGCTTGCGAATAATTCAGAAGTTCTGTTTAATTTGTCAAATTCATTATTTACAAGTTTAACTTCTTTAATAGAGTTTTCAATACTTGTTGTACATGATTCAAAATTAGATTGCATTTCACTCATCGTCTCTATCATAGTTTTAAGAGTTTCAGTATAATCAATTGGTTGAAGTTCTCTAATAATTTCTTCGTTATTCTCATCAATCCCTTGGGCAATACGGATCAATGTTTCTTTAAATACGGGCATTTCTGTTTTTGTAAATGTTGTTAAATTGTTGTTTAGAATTTCAACTTTTTGTTTCAATTTTCTTAATTTGTTCAACAATTTTATTAAATTCATCAATTTTAGTGTTTGTTGAGTTTAATGTTTCAGTTAAGGTGTCTAAGTTTTTTTATTTTGTTTTTTTAATTGAATTATCACAATTCTGTACACTTTTATTTGTTTCTTTTTGAGAATCTATTAATTTTTTTAAAAAGTTTCATGTGTCCGATTTGGGATGCTACTAGTGATGAAATCATTGTTTCTAAATTTACGAATCTTTCATCAACTGTCATTGGTTTTTATATGTTTAGTTTCTTGCATACTTCACCTCTAGATATTTTATTTATTATAAGAACCACTTCTTTAAGAAGCTTTGTTTCTCTTCATTGTTTTCGTCTGTTTCTTCTTGTATATAGTCTTCATTATTTGAAAAATCTTTCTTTTTCAAATTTTTTTCTTCAACTAATAATTCTTCATATTTTTTTCGTCGATTGATTTCGATGCGTTTTGAAGGTTTTTCTTTAGTATTATTATTGAAATTCTTAATTTCTTCATCTGTTATTTGCGTTGTTTCTTCTGCAAAAAAACAACTTGATCTAATGGCATTTCTGATTTAGTACTTAAAAGAATCCAATAAGCTATTAAGATCTTGGTCGGTCTGCATAGTTTTATCAGAAGGTCGAAGTTTTGATACGGAATTATCAACTTTTTCAATACGTTCTAATAATTTAGAAAACTGTTCAGTTTTTATTAGCTTCACTATCATGGAATGATTTAATCTCAGATTTGAATGATTCACTAATTTCATTAAGTTTATCAAGAGCTTCTTTAAATGAAGTGAAATGTTTTTCTCTTTCATCTTTAATTACTCTAAGTTCACTATATGATAAATCTAAAGTTTTTTTGTTAAGTTTTTCTAATTGATTTTTGAGGAGAATAATTATCAATAGTTGTTCCAATTTCTTTAACACTTTCTGTTAATGCATTGATTTGATTTTTTTATTACCTTCAGTATCTTTTTTTCGAATAAGTCAATTAAAGATTCTTTATCTTTATCAAATTTTTTTCACTTACTGTGTCAAATTTTTTTCCTTTAATTCATTATAACTAATCTCAATAATATCTGTGTTGTTATTGATTTTTTTCAATGTTATCTATTTTTTTGTAGATAAAGATAGTAGGTAACTACTATATTCTTTAAGATCTGTTTTTACTACCCCTAAGTCTTCAACTACGTTGTTTACGATCTCTTCTGTTTTTTTGTATTTACTTGTTGGATGATTGCTAGCTTTTTTTAACAACATTTTTCTGTTGCATATAAGTTTTTTTAAATGATGTTTGAATTAATTGTTGGATTTCCATAATTATTTAACCTCCGCAGTTTCTTCATTAGAGTTTTTCTTCAGTAATTGAATCGACTTTAATTTCAATTAACTTAATTTTTAGACGTAATATCCTCCATATTTTTTTAGCGAAGTCAACATTGAATTTGTTTGTTTTTATCTAATTCTTTTTTTAGTTCTTTAATTTCTTTTTGTTAAGCTTTCAACTTTTTTTCTAAAATTAAATTAACATCACCTGTATTAACTTTTTTTGTAAATCAAATACTGTATTTTTTTTATATTCAGTTAATTTTTGTGATCATTTCTAAAACATCTTCTTTATAGTTAACTTTAGAAATTTTTATCTTTAATTTCGTTAATTTCACCAGTTAATTTGATAACTTTTTTTCAGTATAACCAACGTATAACTCTGTTAATTTGTTTGTTAAATCTTCTTTATTTTTTTGAGTTTAGGTCTTCGTACTTTTTGAATAGAAGTGATGATTTCCTTTAATTTTTTTCACCATATTCTGAGATTTCTCTATTTTTTTATCTTCTATTTTATTTGATAAATTTACAATTGAATTATCTAGTGTTGATAAATCTTCTTTAGCTTTATTAAAATCTGATGTGCTATTTTTTTAATAACTTCAGAAGTTTCAATTAATTTTTTTAGCAACATGAATTGTTGATTCACTCATTTCAGCTAAACTTTGATTACTTTTTTTCTAACATCATATTTTGTTTATTGACTGTTTCTTCGTTAACTTTTTAACATGTATTGTAAATCTTTTGTTTCTTGTGTATCCATTAAGGTTACCTCTCTTTCATTATTTTAATTTTTGTCATTAGATTGTCTTGTTCGACTTCTCTATTTGTTAGTTTTTCTATTATTTTAATTTCTTCTGTACCTTCAGTTAGTATATGGATTACTTGTACGTTATTTTTTTGACCACTTCTGTGTAGACGTTTATTTGCTTGTCTATAAATTTCATTATTATGTGTAAGTGTTAGCCATATAATTGTATGTCCTCCGTCTTGGATATTTAAACCACGGGCATTTGCTGTTGGGTTTAAAAATAAAACAGGTATTTCTCCGTTATTCCACCTTCTCATAATTTCACTTGCGTTTTTATTTTTACTTTCTAAGTGTTCGAATTTGATATATTCTCGCGCCCTTATTAAATCTGATTTGAAATTATAAAAGATAAGTAGAGGGGATGTTGCATTTTCGACAATATCCTTAAGCATAACAAATTTTTCATCGTGATATACATCAAAACTTCCGTCTTGTTTGTATATTGCACCTGAAGCTAGCTGTAATAATTTATTTTTTAACACACCACGGTTTGCAATTCGTGTATTATGTTCTAAATCAGCAACAATATTAAGGGAGCTTGTAGATTTAGAATCACTTATACCGTCTATTACTTCTTTTTCTGCAATTCTTATTTGTTCACTAATTTCTTTTGCTAGATAATCATAAGTTTCTTTAGCTTTTTTTTGTTCATTTTAACAAATAAGTTTGTTGTTGTAAGTTCAGGAAGCTCTAATAGATCGGCTGTTTTCATTGAGATTGTAAAATCTCGAACATTACTTATGATTTTATCAAGAGCATTTTTTTGTAATTTATATGAATAAATTTGCCCAGTAACTTTATTTACAATATCTGGTGTGAAATAATTATCTCTATATTTAAACTGGTCTACACCTAGTCGTGTTTTCGTTTTATATTCATCAATAACAGCAAGTTGACCATATAATTCTAGCATTGAATTCGGTGTAGGTGTCCCAGTTAAGCCAAATACATATTTAGCATTTCTCGTTAACTTTTGCATTAAAATAGTACAAGTTGCCTTTGGATTTTTGAACTGAGTTAATTCATCAATTACAATCATCTCAAATGCATCTTCACCGAAATATTTAATAATATTAGCTAACTGTGCAGGGTTAGTTGTTATAAGAGTTGGTTTTTCGAAATTATTTGTTTTTTCAAATAACTTATCCCGTTTTTTAGGTGTTAAACCGATGTTTATTATAACATCATAATCATAACCCCATTTTTCAGCTTCACGTGACCAGGTATCGAGTGCTACCGTTTTTTTGGTGCAATTATTAAAAATAGGTTTTCTACTATTTAATTGTTTTGTTTCTAATAATTCATTTATAGCTGCGAGTGACGATAAGGTTTTTACCTAGTCCCATATCGATAAATAATCCGCATTTGTTAGATTTTTAAAGCAAATTCTACAGCTTTTAACTTGATATTCTCGAAGTGTTGCACCATTTGGTGTTGTAATTTTTCTTAAAGGTTTTTCTTTCCATACTAATACTCCTGCAATATAAAGTTTTTACAGGATTCAATGTTTTAAGAAACGGAAATTCCTTTTTGAAATTTTTCTTTTTGTATCGATAAAAAAACAATAGGGTTTTTCTAATAAGTTTTTATCTTTATATTTTTACATTTGTGATTTTGCTCGGGAGTTTGTGATTACAATAAAAGGTGTCCGTTTTAGGGATATGTTCCTTTAAAAACTTTTTATATTTTCACTTGTTAAATTATTAATATATATATTTACTGTCATTGTTTTGTAGGTGTTATCCTTAATTCAATATTGTATTGTGTTTCACCTTTTGTATCTGATTTTTTCACTCCACCGTAATCAAAAATGAATCGTTTTATAACTTTACTATTATCATCGCTCCACAACCCACCGTCGGTTAATCCGTCAATTATTGGTTTTATTGTAGGATACCAGTTTGGTACGTCACCAACTCGTTTTGTAGGTGTGTATATTATAATTTCCACATCACATTTATTGTTCTCATCATAATATTCTTCACATGTTGGATAGTTTTCCTTGAATGTTTTATATGATAGTTCTCTTAGATGCTTAATTATTTGCGCTTTAACATGATGATGATAGTTGTCGTTTGCACTTAGCATTTCATTTCCAGCTTTTAATGATTTGTTTCCAGATTTTCGTTTTAGTTTAAATTTTAATAGCAAAATAACCTCCGTTTTAATTGTGTAACATACTGATTGTGTTTTGTAGTTTTACCATATGATATGGTGTGATTAAATTTTCATCATAAGTTTCACTAATATAGTAAATATAACCAGCTGATGTAGTTTTTAATTGTTATTTTTTTTCACCAGCAATTGTTGTTTGATAAGTATTTTTTTATCTAATTTTTATAACTGTCATTGTTTTCACCTTCTTTCTTTTTAAAAATTTTACAATCTTCTATAATTATAGAACAAAAGAACAGTCTTGTAAACTGTTCTTATAATTTTTTTCTTATATTTGTATACATATTCAGCTGTATGTAAAATTACATCAACAAGATTGTTTTCAGTTTCTGAGGCGGCTTGCATATCTAATTTTCTAGCTGATAAATATGTTCCGTCATTTTGTTTTCTACCAAATGGATTTCCGATAAATATTGCTGAATTAACTTTATCCCAATCTGGTTTTTATATCTGAGAATTTATTTGAAACTTCTTTAATATAAGGATGCATTAATGATTGTTTAGTTCCAGCAACTGCTTTTTCAAATGTTCCATTAATTCGTAATACGTGTAATTCATCATTTTTTTAATGAAGTAAATATCTTCAGTTTGAACCATTTCTGTGTTTACAAATTTAAAAGGGTATTTTTGTCATAGTGTTAGCTCACTTTCGTTATTTTTTTATTATTTTTTTGGTCGAATTAACATTTTCAGATGTATTCGTCTCCTGATTATCACGTTTTACTGTTAATTTTTGTCATTTTTTTCAAAAAAATCTATTTTTTTGATATCTAACTTGTTCAATAGGTTTTTTTCAGTGTGATATTTTATAAGACCACTTTTTACTCATTGTAACACTTTTTATTGTCTTTTTGTATATGTATTTGTTTCTTCATCAAAATCATAACCTTTTTGTTTTAGATCATTTCCAATTCTTCTTTGGTATTTTGGGGTAGCAAATCTTCTATTGTCTTTATATTTATCTGTCTCATGTGCTCTTTGTGTTAATAAGCTTGTTATGTTGTTTCGATCAACTGAAGATAGTGTACCTACTTCTTGGAAATACCATTTTTCTTTTGCAGGTATAGAGCGCATTCCGTCAAGTTCTATATATGTTTCACTAGAACTACCGAAAGTATCAATGTGTTTTTCAAATTTATATTGATGCTCTGCGTCTTTGTTAGATTCTGCTGTTGAAGTTAGTGTACAATATGTTAATTCATTATTTTCAAAACCAATAACCATTACTGGTCTGATTTTATATGGTCGCCCGAAGTGATCCACCATTATTCCGCCCATTACGTCTTTTACATTGTGTCCAAAATAATAATCTTTTGTGTTTTCTTCGTATGGTGCTTTCATTTTAACGATGTCTCCAAACTTTAAGTCGGCGACTTGTTTATAAGTTCTACCATTTTCCAACGCAAATCAACTCCTTGTGTTTTTAATTATATTATAGTTTATTATTATGAGTTTTGCAAATTGGATAGGCGTGCCTTATTTCATTATATATCAAAACTTTAGAGGGGTTCGGGGATCCCCGAGAGATTGCACGTTGTAAACGTGCGGTTAATTAGTTGTTTTCTTTTAATTTTTATGATATAATTTGTATTGGCGAATATTTAGAAAGGTTATGGTGATGTATGTTACACACAATATATGGTGATAGATTGTATACGTTAGATGAGCTTGCAAAAGCTGGCAATATTTCGGTTTCTACTATAAGAAGATGGATCTTATCTAGAGACTTGATTTATTTTCTAACTGTTTATGTTGATAAAGATAAAAAAACAATATTATAAATTAGGTCTACCCTATGATGATGATAAACCTTATGAAGATTCAGATTTTAAATACATTTTAAGGAAAGGAGTTGCTTCAATTTGAGAGTAACGAAACAAACTACGTGGGCTAACTCACCTTTATTTAAAAACGTATCATTCAAAAAGGCTTTAATTTGGACCATATCTATTGTTATTGGTTGGATTCTTTTTTTTACTTCGGTTTTTAAATATAATTGGTTAGCTTTAATTGGTTATTGTGCAATTATTAGTATAATTTTAGGAGAAACTCCTACTGGTCGAGGTATGATAATTAATGCTTATGGCGTTTTATTCAAAAAACCAATTAAAATGGTTGTAACTGATCATTCGACTGTTGATACTATTGGGCATGGTATTAGAGAAATTGAGAAAATTCCTGATTTAGATGCACCGGCACATAAAACTATTGATGGTAATTATAAACTTGTTTATTCTGTTACATCTTCTATTAATCAGTGGTCTGTTCGTAGTGATTATGATTATTTAGCTCGTGAACTAAGGCAATTGTTCAATATAATGGAAGGTGGAGAAGGTTTATATATTATAGTGAAACAAGATTCAGATACTAGTATGTTAAAACTTGAAAATTATCTAAATGAAATGGATGTTATAGATGGTGATGATTTTAAAAAGTTAAGTGATAGAAGAAAAGTGTTATTAAATAAAACAGCTACTAGCGATATTGGTAAGAGTATGCAGCAATTTGCTGTACTTTCTGTTAAAAAGAAAAATATAAATAGAACAATCAATGCTCTTAAAAAATCAACTAGATTAATTAGAGCGTCTAGTTACCCTACTGATGTTTTATTAGCAGCAATGGGACTAGAAGGAGGTTTAGAATACTGTGGCGAAAAAGAAACGAAATAAAGATATGAGTATAATCACAGAAGTTAAAGAACCTTTTTCATTGGATAGATTTTTTTAGAAAAAATGTTTTAGGTACATGGAATTCTTTTAAAGAAAAATTAGATGAACGTGGGATTTTGTTTTTCTTCTTGAGTCCTTTTCAATATAGAAATAGACTTATAGCTAAGTTGTTTTTAATTATTGTATGTATTTTAGGGGGAGTTGTACCTAGAATGTTTACTTTATTACATGAAGCACGTGAGCGTTATGCAGCAAGTGAAATTGCTAGTATTTCATCTAGTATTTTTTCAAACGGACCTATGGCTATTGTTCCTGTTCAGAGTAGTTATTATCAGAAACAACATGTAATTGTTTTTAACATTCAAGGTGCTACATCTGATGGTGTACCTTCAACAGAAGACGAGTTTGACATTAAGTTTTCTTCATTACGAAGTGTTTCTGATTTGGATAATGTTAAGTATAGATATAGAATTATACCTGTAGATGCGGTAAATAGGCTTTTAATTCTTTATGTTGATAATAGAAAACAAAAGGATGAGCAAGGTGTATTTGGGTTAAGTGTTTCATTTAAAGGATTACGTCAAATGAGAACCCCTATTGAACTTTATTTAAGTAACTCTCAAGAAACTAATGGGTTATTTAATGAAAATGGTTTAGATTTAAATGTTATTTCATCTAAAAATGACAAAAATCAGGAAGTAGACCGAATGAAATTAAAGAAGCAGAAGAAAAAACTTCAAAAAAAGATTTAGATGTCTATAAAGTAAATGAACGTCGTTTGGAGAATTCTGATATTAAAAATTAGTCCTACTTATGATAATTTAGTTAAATGGGTTGATAAGAACAAATTCTTACCAAATATTAATGATAATTCAACTACTAGTGATGTTGATAAGAAAGTTGATGCTGTTCCTGTTATTACTAAACTTAAACCGTCAATTGTATTAAAAAGGTGCTAATTACGGTGAAGAAGAGATGAAAAAAATGATAAGGATTATACAAATTCAATTGGTGCAATTGAATATCCTTCAGTTCGTGAGAGATTTGAAAAAGTTAGAGTTTCTCTTGAAGCATTAAATACTTCAAGATTTAAGGTATATTCTGAACTTCAAAGAATTTCTAGAGTTTTTTTAAAAAAAGAAGTGACATTTGATAGTTTTACTGAACCTAAAAACTCCGTCAATTGGTCAATAATTTACATAAAAAGGAAGATTAATAGTCTTCCTTTTTTTGTTGTTTTTTTGCTTTCTTTTATGTTATAATTAAATATATTATGTAGATTGGTGATCAAATCTAAGAAAGGAAGATTTTATTTGATGAATTTTAAGAGTTATGCAATTTCTAGAAAAATTGAAAAAAATAATAGTGATCTTATCAAATATTTGAATGAGGGAACTATTCCTGTTGAAGTTATTGAGAAAGAATTTAGTGAGGTTTTTTTGCTTTATATAAAGATGAAGAAGCAGAATTATTATCAGAAGATTATAGAGAATATTTAAGGAAACATGTGCCGGTTTCATTTATCCCTATGAGTAAAGGTTTAGACGTAAAAGGTAATATTTCTGATAATGTTTTAAATATTATTAATGATGTGCATGGTGTTGAAAAAAATATGAAGTTGTATCAACTGTTGTTCATGATGTTGTAGAAACAGTTAGTCCTAATAGAAAAATTCAATGTTTCTAATGTTTTATTTTCAGAAGAATTAAATAAGTTAACTGATCGTGTTGAAGAACACAAAAAAACAATTAGTAGATATGACTAATGAGAATAAAATTGTTAGTGCTTTAGAAATTAAATCAAATGATGAGTCTATTTCAATTGAAAATCACAATGAAGCTAGTTATACTTCAGTTGATGTGGATAAATTAGCTGAAAAAGAAGTTGTCTCTGAAGCTGAGAAAGAAGCTGTAGTTGAAAAATCTGAAAAAGAAACTGTAGTTGAAAAAGTTGAAGAAGAATCTGAAGAGACTGTTTCTGAGAAAGTTGGTTTAGTTGCTGATGATGTTGATTTCAATATAGATAAAAGTAATTGAAGGTGTTGAAAAGTCGGAAGCTAAAGAATCAGCTAAAGAAGATGTTGAACAAGAAACTAAAGAGGATTCGAAAGAAGAAGTCAAAGAAGAATCTGATGAAAAGGTTGAAACTAAAGAAGAAACTAAAGAAGAAGATGCTGAATTACGTAAAGAGATTTGGAATAATTTTTGTTATGGATTTAGTTGATAAGAAAATGAATGAAAGGATTGCTACTAGGCAGGATTTAGCCTTGGCATTGTAGGTTATTTTTTTAAATGAGTTCACTTAAAAGATAAATTAGATAATTTAAAAAGATTTGAATTTAACATATGAAGAAATCAAAGAAGGTGTTATTCCTAATGTTGATTCATATACAGTAAAAAGAAGCTAAGAAAAATAAATGAAGATAAATTTGTACCAAAAAAATTAGTTGATTTTGTTGTTGGTTCTTATGCTTCTGATTTAAGTGAGGTTGTTGAATCTCATGAAGAGTTAGAAGAAAAAAATAATTGAAGCATCAAATAAACTTGTTGAACTTGCTGATGTTTTAGAGCAACAAAAAGTTTTAGGTTATGATGTAGATAGTGATATTAAATCATTAGAATCGATTCATGTTGACACTCAAGAAAAATTAAAAGAAATTGCAGAAAAGCGTAAAAACGATCAAGTTAAGATTAAAAAAATTAGAGCAATCTAATGAGAATTTAGAACTTAAGATAGAAGACTTTAAAAAAAGAAATTGCTAAACTTATTGAAGATAAAGAAAAAAATTATCTAATGATATGACAGATTTAACTACATTAAAAACGCGATTTTGAAAAATGTTCAATCTCAAAATGATATTCTTATGTCTGATATTGAGAAGTTTGCAGATATTGATGATTCAACAGTTGCTTTAATTAGAAGACTTACACCAGAACAACTAGGCGTACTTAAAGCGTTAGAAGATTTATCAGTTTTAACAATTTTAAGAGATGTTAATCCTGAGTATATTCAATTCATGAAAGATGATAACACTTATATTGATAGATTATGGGAAGAGTATGAAGCTTCTCTTACTGAAAAATGATCAATTAGCTGATGATATTAATGATATTATTGATAGCTTGAAATCTAGTTTTGAAAAACACGGAATGGAATTTTCTTCTGATATCTTATTACCGAAATCAGAAACTACTGATGAAGAAGAATAATTAATAATAAACAACAAAGGATGGCTTTTTCTTTCTTTGTTGTTTTTTTGTTTTTACTTATGATATAATTGTATTAAGATTTTGAAAAGGAGATTGTTTATTTTGGGAAAAAAAGTCAAAAATAAAAAGTAAAGTGTCTAAAAAAATTCTAAGAAAAAAATCTAAGAATGTTAACACGAAAAACTTCAAATATGAAAAACTAAAGGTACTACAATATTAGCACCTTCTAGTAAAAAAAGATAGACTTGTTGATGTTAACCTATCTCGTTCTCATAACTTCTTAAGTTCAACTAAAGATACACTTACAGAAATTTATAAAAATGAGAGATATTGGTGGTCAAGAATATGAAATTAGAAAAAACCTTCAGGTTATTCTACTATTCTAAAAACTTTCATTAAAAAAACACAACAAACTGATGATCTTCCAAATGACTGGTCATTAATTTTTATGGAATATTACACAAAATGATAGATTAGATAAAGATGTTTTAATTACTAGCGTTCGTGCTTTTGAAAAAAGAGATAATGATTTGGCTAAAGTTGCAATTAAAAGACGTAGGAGAACAGCGATGTTTTCAAGTGAATCTGCTGAGAATAAGAAAAAACAAAATGCTTCTATTGGTCATGACTGGCAATTACTTAATGCTATTGATAGTGGTGAAGGTGTTGTTAGTTTTGGTGCGGAGATGATTATTACTGCCCCTACTGAGAAAAAATTAGAAGAAGCTGTTACAATTGTGTCAGATTATTTAAAAGCTGATAATAATACGAATGGATTAGAGTGGTCTTTAGATATTAATCGTCAAGCTCAACCTTTTATTACTTACGGTCCAAATGTCAATGTTGGTAATCGTGAAGTCTTTTATGAAATGACTAGTGATGAAGCAGCAAGAAGTGCTCTATTTGTTGATTCTGGTGGTGATAGAACTCCAGGTGCTGAGTATGTTGGGGTTTCTGTTGGTAAGTTAATTCGAAGTCATGCTGCTTATAACTTTTTAAATAGCAAATCTTTATTTATTGGGAATGATGCGACAGATAAAACAAGTACTTTAGGTGGTGAGTTTGATATTCCAAGTCAAATTTACTTATCTAATATAGCTAGTCGGGCATATCTTTTAAATGATAAAAATGTTGTTCATTTTGTTGTAGATAAATCTAAACATGTAGATATCTTAAAAGACTTCCCTATTTATGATGAAAGAAAAGCCATTGTTGATGTGAGTAAAGGTTATCTTAATATAATGGAGCCGATTAAACCTAAAGGTTTTGATGTTAATGATCCTAGGATTGTATCGTATTTTTGATACACATATTAAAAAAACTTAATAACGTTATTTAGCCAATTTAGAAATGTTGGTGAACATTCAAATACTGATGAATTTACACATAAAAGCTTATGAAGTTTTTAATCGATTTTTTTATATTGAAAAATCGTGTGTGGAGAACTGACTCTATTAATAATGTTGAGGATTTACGTTTATTTGGTAGACATGGTGGTTTTGAAACATTGGATTCTTTTGTTCAATATATAAGTAGAGCACTTAAAAGTGATAATGATGATAAATATAAAAAAATGCTTTTATACGAATTAAATGCAATTATTCGTAATCGTATTTTAACTCCTATTCCAGCTTTAAATGTTAAAAACTGATGATATTATTGATAAATTAGTTGAATCTAGATATAAAGTTGTGGATTTAACAAGTATGAGTATAGGTCACATTAGTGGTATGAATAATCCTTCATTAAATATTATGGCATTAGCATATTTAAATATTATATTACCGTCATTAGATGTTGGTGATGTTATAATGTTTCACGGAATAAGTAGAATGTCGGGTATTGCTCGTGTTTTTATTTGATATTGTACAATCTAGTGGTAAAAAAATATTGATTTAATATTTACTGAATCAAATCAAACTTATGCTAATACATTTTTTTAGATATAAACGATTCATTAATTGACTTTTGCTATGGTAGATTTATACAATAATCGTGTTGATAAATTAGTTGAAGAATTTGGTATGGATAGTAAATGGGTTAAACAATTAAAAACAAATTGATGGTTCGTTTTTTTGTAAGAACTGAATCTTCTATTGATTATATATATTTAGATTCTGTATTTTAATAAAAGGATGGTGTTTTACTGGTGAAAATTAAAAAGAAAATACTATCTATATTAAGTGTCGCTCTTTTAACTTCAATATTTAGTACTGGATTAGTTTATGCGGGAGATTATGATCAAGCTCAGGATTTCAGTACTCTATCTACTGCTTTTTATGATGCAATGCGTGATATGCAAAAAGATGATGGTAAAATAGAAGGCGATAAAGATAAGGATAGTGGTGGTGATTCAGAGAAAGAAGAAAAAAATGAAGATAGTGGAGATAAAGAAAAAGTCCCTAAAGGTGAAGCTTATGCCGCTAACTTTAAGGCAATTTTATCTGCTGGTAACTTTGGTAATACAGGTATTTTATATGGACCTATCACTGTTTCGAAAAATATTGACCCAACTGGTGTTTTATCGACAACTAATGGATTAGCTTATAGTGGTATTCAAGGTAAAGATGATGAGACATGGTCTGGTGGTAAAGTAAAAGCTTATTACGAATTTGGACGAGGTATTTCTAATCTAAAACAAACTGCTATGAAAAATAGTCCTGCGTTTTTAGGGTTTGATAAAACTGTGGATTCATTTACTCAAATTGCTACAGCAATATCACGTGCTGGAATAAAAATTGTTAATGATTATAACCCGGCACCTGTTTTATTAGCATTTTATGATTCTAGTGTTCTTACTGATGGTAAATATGCTGGTGATAATGGAAATAAACTTATTAATTTGATAAATGGAGTACACACTCTTGTTGAATTTATTAAGTTTTTTGGTGATAAAACTGCCTTTGGTGTATCATTTGCATTTGTAATGGTTGTTACATTAGGAATACTTGGTATAATGTTTGCTGTTTTTGGTAAGATTTGGAATGGTAAAAAGACCAGTATTGCAGTTAGACGATTTATAGTTAGAGTTTTAGTTGCAGGTGTAGCTTTTCCTGTTGTCTGTTATTTATTCTCAAATGCATTAAGTTTTATTAATGATAGTTTGGTTGATGCGGATAAGGGTGGTGCGCAAAAGATTGCGCAAACTAACTTAAATCTATATGACTGGTATAAGAATACTGGTTTTGCCCTACCTCCCGGTGTAAATTTAGAAGTTAAAAATGGTCAAATGACGTTAACTCCTGATATAATATATGCAATTAATAAAAACTCTTCTAAAACTGCAAAAACTGCACGTAAAGAATTAATGGATAATAATAATTTTGTTAATTTAGATAGCCCTGGTAATATTGGAAAAAAATTAAATGATGATGAGGGTTCTATTGTATTACAAGGTGATGCTACGGATGATGAAATTACAAGTAGACTTATTGAGTATGGGTCTAAGAATAAAAATTCTGTAGATGTATCATTCTTGCCACCTACTGTTGACGGGTTAGCTGGTGGTGATACTGCTCAAAAATTCTGGGGATCTGGTGAATTACAAGGTATTGCAGATAAAGTTGGTAAAAATGAAAAATTAAGTGATGAAATTCTTAAGAAAATTACAGCTAATAAATATTTAACTACAAATGGATTGACATATGATAATAATGGATCTTCATTTAACTTTAGATATAATGGACCAGGGTTTGGTATGTCACCTATTGCAGCTTATAATTTAATTGCAACAGAGTTTGATGCTAATGGTTTCCAAGTTAAAAATAACGTTAAACATGTTGTTATACCTGCTGTAGTTGCTGGTGCTGATTCACCTATTTATAAAGGTGCATCTACTAGTAAAAATGCACCTCAAATGAATGCTTTTGTTAAGTTTGTTGCTATTATGACAATTTGCTTTGCAGGTTTTAAAGCGTTGTTTGATATTTTAAGTACAGGATTTGGTGCTGTATTTAGAGGTGGTGTTGGTGCTGCTATGGGTCGTTCTGCATCGATTGGTAATATTATTGGTTCATTGGTCGTATTAATATTAGGTATTATTGGTTTATCTATTTTGATAAATTTAGTACTTATTAGTATGAATTACTTATATGGTATGTTAGATGGACTGCTCCGTGGTAAAGGTGGAGTTCTTGATGAAGCTTCGAATGCTATTAAAGATGTGTTTAATGAAATTGGTTGGTTAGGTAAAATACTTAACTGGGCGTTTAAGGGTATTGGTGATTTTGTATTATTAATGCTTATTATAATTGCTTTTCCTAAAATGCTTAAAATACCGATTACTGGTTATGCTGAATTCTTAAAAGGTATTCCTAATATGATCTCAGAGCGAGCTGCTAGATGGGAAGCTCAATTTGTTGGTGATTATCATGCTGGCGGTATGAGAGGTGGTAAAGGTGCTTCTGGCGGTAGTGGTATCTCTAGTGCATTTGCTGGTGCTAAAGATCAGGCTAAAGCTATGGGTGTTGGTGCTGCGATGATTGCGGGTGGTATAATGTCTTCTGTTGGTTCTAAACTTTCGGGTGAAAGTATTGGAAAAGATGGTGACACTACTAATGTTGATGATACCAAATCAGATGAACTAACTATTGATAATGGTCAAGAAAATCTTGAAACAATGGAAAATCCAACAACTATTAATAAAGATGGTGTTGAAGTAGAAGGTGACGTTACTCAAGGTGATCAGAAGATTGAAAATGAAGTTAAAACACCTGAACAGCTTGAAAAAGAAAGACAAGCGCAAGAAGCTGCTAGAAAAGCTGAAGAAGCTAAGAAAAAAGAAGCAGCTGAAAAAGCAGAGGCTCAAAGACTTGAACAAGCTAAAAAAGAGGCACAAGCTAAGAAAGATGCTGAAGAGGCTAAGAAAGGTGAAGAAGCTAAGAAAGCAGCAGATTTTCGTGAAAAATTTCAAGGTATTAGTACTGAAACTGAAAATGTTGTGGAGAATGAGAATAGTTCTGAAATTAAGGATGTTGATAACATTCAAACTGGTGATGGTAAACATATTGATGGTGAAAAATCAAGTGAAGAAAAACCTAAAGAAGGTGCTATCGAAAAACTTGATGATAAAGGTAAAGATTTCAAAGAAACTGATCCTAAGAAAGATGGTCTATCTGTAGATAAACCAGAGGAAACTAAGGTTGAGAATTCTACTGGTGATGAAGTTAATAAATTTGATGGCACATCTAAAGATAATGCTGTTACTAACTTAGATACAAATGAGGTTAATGACTTTAAAGATTTATCAATGTCTGAAATTGAAGAAACTGTTGAAGATGTTGAAAAAGATTTAGGTACAGAAACAACTGTTAATGGTGATAATCTTCAAGAATCTAAAGAACATATTCAATCAGTTAATGGTGTTGTTGATTCAGATAATACTGTACAAAATAATAAGCAAGATAGTAGTGAAAACTTTAATAATCTGAATAAAAAAGTTGATAATCTTTCAACGGGTACTACTGAATTAAATGATGTTAAGAATGATCTGAAACAAAGTATTGCTACTAAAGATGAAGTTAAAGCTGTACACAATGAAACAAACCCTGTTTTAGAGAAAGTTGAAAAACCAACGAGTCTTGAAAAACCTTCAAGTACTGAAACGCCAGCTAGTAAGGAAACTAGTGGTGTAGCATCTGAAACTAAATCAGAAAAAACTACACTCGCTCGCCCTACTAATTCGGAAACTAGTCATACTCCTAGTAAAAAAGTTGAAGAATCTAGTGGTTCTGGTACAAGTAGTCTTGCTGAGAGTGGTAAAGAGACTAAGAAATCTAAATTTGGTGAGAGAGCTTCAACGTTACGTAAAGCTACAGGTCGTTCATTACAAGCAATGGGTGGTTATGCGTATGGTGATCATCAAGCTAAGAAACAAATTGCAGCAGGAGCTTTACATGTTTTAGGTGGTATGAGTGGTACTCAAAAACTTACAGGTAAGGTTGCTCAAAAAGCAATTGATAGTAAAAACGCTAGATTAGCTGAGCATGGTATTGACATAACTTCTACACTTAATGCTGATGGTATTTCTGATTTAGGTACAATTAAACGTCGTGCTGATGGAAAAGCTCAGAAGAAAAAAGCTAAAACTGAAAGAAAACTAAAACGTAAGGCTGAAGGTAAGGATCTTAAAACTAGATCAGAAAAATTAGTATCTAGAGCAGTAACTAGTTTATCTTCAAGTAAGAAATCTGATAAAACTGGTGAGAAAAAAGAGCCGTTAAAACGACCTACCAAATAATAAAGAAAACAGGCTAGAAAACTAGCCTGTTTTTAATTTTCTTGACTTAGGATGGGTTTAATGTTATAATATTCTAAAATATGAAATTTGAAAGGAAGATTGTATAATGTTAGAAAGTTTAAAATTCGCTCTTATTGATCTATACTTAGGAAGCCAAGGTGGTGCTGCAGGTACTGGGTTCCAAGCTAAAAATGTTGGGGATAACTTAAGAGGCTTTTTAGAGAACGATATTGCTGGTAGTAATGGATTTATGGGTGGCTTCGGTTATTTCTTAGCAGCTCTTGGATTCGTTGTTATGATCGTAGGATTCGTATTACAAAGACTTAATCGTAGTTATGGTGGACCTACTTGGATTGTTGGTTTAGTGGTTATGATTGTAGGTGTTATTGGTGCAACTGGTTATACTTGGATCATTAAATCTATAGAAGGTATTGTTACAACAATTAAAGGTTGGTTTGGCGTCTAGCGAACAAGTTAAAGGTTGCTCTAAGCAACCTTATTTTTTATATTGATTGGGGTGTTTTTTAATGTATAAAAAAATAATAACAGGTTTTACTTTAGCGTCATTATACCCTATTTATACAAATGCTGATGTTTCTAGTTCAAACGATACATTTGTTGTGAGAAAGTTATATGGATTACAGAATAATGATTTTTTTCAAGATGGTTTTATAGTTTTGAAAAATAAAAAAACCTGTGACAAATATTAACACAAAAAAATTGGTAATAATGTCATTAGTAATTTAATACATGTGGAACCTTTAAATTCTAAGAATGATAAACTTTATAATGGTAGTATTTTTAAATAATTTACATTTTAACAATGTTAATAGTTCTACATATACTAAACCTATTGTTTCGTCAAATAATTATTATACTAAACCGATTGTTTCATTAAGTAATAATTCTACTAAAAATTAATGATGAACCTCATTATATTGACAAAAAGTATACTAATAATGATAAACTTAATTATATAATGATGAGTAATAATAAAGCTGTTAGAAACAATACTATGATTTTTAGAGTATATGTTGATAATGGTGTTCAATATGAAGCTAAAGCAGCGTTAAATGATTGGAAGAGTGCTTTAAAACGTGAAGGATTTACTTTGGATGTTAGATATACAACTTCTCTTAAAAATGTGGATTTAGCAATTTTAGAAGCTGATAATAAAACTACTCGTGTTGATTATGGTTATTTATCAGTTGGTACAGATAATGACAGTAAATATGAGTTTTCAAATTTAGCTGGACTTGCAACTAAGACTAAACGTGTTAGATTAGTAACAGCTGACAGTAATGATAAGTATAATAAAAGTGGACTACGTGAGGGTTATGTTTTATCGCAAGCTAAGAATATTGTTCAGTTAAACACGGATAATGTTAGAAGTTATAACAATAGAATAAAAGTATTAAAACATGAAATTGGGCATGTTTTTGGTTTAAGGCATGACGATCATGATACTTTTAATGACAACTTATTATGATGATCCGATATTCTCAGGTGTTATTAGCAGTAAAGATTCAAGAAACGCAGTTTATAATATTAAAAAAAGGACTATAAATTTTATAGTTCTTTTTTTGTTCATGTTTTTTTAATATTATTTATCCTTAAAAATGCTGTATTTTTTTAATATGTTATATGATATAATAAGATATATATTTATAAATTATTGAAAGTGGTGATATTTTTGATAGATTTAGTTTCAGCCTTTGATTCATTGGAATATGAAAGTAAGAAACCTTTAAAGAAATATAGAAAATTATTAAAAAAGATTAACTCACTTACAGATTATTATAGAGAGATGAGTATCCAAGAACTTAAAGAACATGCTCTTTCATGGAATGATAGATTTGATATAAAAAAATAAAAAAACATGTAATTGAGGTTTATGCTATTGCACGTGAAGTTTGCTTTAGATTGCTTGGTAAATTTCAGTATGATGTTCAAATTTTAGGTGCACTAGCTGCTTTAGAGCGTAAAATGATTCAAATGTCTACAGGTTCAGGTAAAACAATTACCTTAATATTACCTGCTGTAGCTTATGGTTTAACGCATAAAGGATGTAATGTATTAACAGTTAATGAATATTTAAGTGAACGTGATTACAAGGAAACTTCTGTAATTTATGATTTCTTTGGTTTAACATCTGCATATACTAATAATGATTTACCTCCAATTAAACAAAAAGAAGCTTTTGATTGTGATATTACTTATTGTACAAATGCTACTTTAGGTTTTGCATATTTGAATTCATGTCTTGCTAGTGGTATTAATGCAGATATAAAAATTATAGATCGTGATTTACATGCTGCCATTATAGATGAGGTTGATGAAATTCTTATGGATGATGCGATTAACCCTCTTATTATTGCTTCTCAAAGTAGTCCTGATTCAATAATGTTTGAAGTTGATCTTGGTGGTAAAAAAATAAAGACTCAAGAAATTGTTGATAAACTTAAAACGTTAAGATATATGGAGTTTGACGAAGAAGATGGAAAAGAACCTTTTATGAGTGATAGGACATGGAATGAAATTCAAGAATTATTTGATATAGATGATTCTATGTTTAAAAAAATCCTGAATTTTTTTACATGTTATTCATAATTCAATTACAGCTATTTTTTTAAACATAAATTATATGAAGATTATGTAGTTACTAAAAAAACCTGATCCTGATAGTGGTAGTCGTATTGTACTTATTGATAAAGCTACAGGAAGGCTTAGTCACGGTAGAACACTTAATGATAATTTACATTCTTTTGTTGAAATGAAAGAAGGTGTTTTTACAGGACAAGCTACTGAAAGTAGTATGCAAATTACGTATCAAGTGTTGTTTAATTTATTTGAAAATATTACAGGTGTTACAGGTACACTTGGTAGTTCATTTAAAGAGTTTTATGATATTTACAATGCAAGTGTTGTTGTAATTCCTGATAGAACTCCAAACAAACTTAAAGAATCTACAAGGCTTTATATGACTAAAGATCATTTATATGAAGCATTAGTTAAAGAGATTAATTTGTATAGAGCTAGTAGATTTCCTGTTTTAGTTGGTGCGGAGAGTGATAATATTGCTAAAATTATTTCTGATATTCTTAAAAAGAATAATGTAGTACATCAGACATTATTGTCTACAGATGAAAATGAAGATTATGTTGTTGGTTCTGCTGGTGAAATAAACTCAGTAGTTGTTACAACGGATATTATGGGTCGAGGTACAGATATTAAGATTAAAGAAACTGATTATGAACGTGGTTTGGTTGTTTTTCAAGTAGGTAATAGACCTAATTCACGTGTTGAGCGACAATTTGCAGGTCGTGCTGCTCGTCAAGGTGAACCTGGACGTTATTTTAGATTTCTATCATTACCTGATATGTCTAAGATTGGATTTTCCCAAAATGATGTAAGTAAATGTATGAGGTATTATAGAGATAATCAAGAATTTGTTGATGATTATGGTGGGGACTTACTTTTAAATGGATATGCACCCTATTATGATGAACTGGTTAAAATAATTAATGATAAACTTATTGGTGACGAGAGTTCGTATAGTACAAATCGTGTTCAGAATTTTAAATCGACATCGTTAGTTGATTTAGTTCAAGTATCATGGATTAAGAAGATGGATAGATTTAGAGAAGTTCTTAAAAAAATTCTATTGTGAACAATGAAGTTGATGAGTTCCTAAGATTTATTGTTGAAAAATTCTTATGAATATAAATATGGTAAATATGATGATAAAGAATTAATATCTTATTTACGTGAAGCGAATCTTTTTGATGTTCAAAGTTATATTTATGATTATATTAACAATATAATAGGTAAAGAACTTAAAAAAATCTTAGAAACTTTACAGAAGATTCAATGAAAAACTGTGTCTTATGCTGGTATGGCGAAACTTGAAGTTAAATCTGAAGAGTTTATGAAAAGATTAATTCATGAATATTTAGAAAAAAAGTACAAAAATAGGTTAGAGTTAAAAATTAATTAAATTTATAAAACATGAAGAAGATGATGAATAATCATCTTTTTCTTTTTTTATTTTTTTGCTTTACTTCTTGAAAACCTTATGTTATAATATATTTAGCTTTGGAACAAAAATTGAAAGGAAAAATAAAGATAAATGAAATTATATAAAGAACATGTTATTTTTGTTATGTGCAATATTTGTTTTAATTGTATTTTCAGGATTTTATTTTTTTCAATAAGTCTACTACAAATAAACATACAGTAGATAGTGTTTCCCCAAAAACATTGTTAAGTTCTGATGGGCGACTTGATGAAATTAATGATAAAAAATAAAATAGAAAGGACTTTGATTTATATATGAATTTTCAAGCAACAGTTGTTTTTGATGATAAGATTCAAGAAAATGAAAACAATACAAAAATCAAAAGTTTACTGCAGGAAGCGTTAAGTTTACTACCTCGTGAAGAAAAGACTGCGTTAATTGAAGAATTAGCAAAGGATGAAAAGGTTGAAGATGGTGATGTAGATGATTCTTGCGAATAATGTTACACCTAATGAGTTGAAAGAACAACAAGATCAACTTTTAGCAGCTGGTTCCCCTATTTCATTTAGGGACTTATATAATAAGCAAACGGACTTACCGTTACATAAAAGAAATTATTATAAGGCTGATGATGTTGATAATTTATTTGTTCTAATAAATGGTGTTCTATCTAGTGTTTCGGAAAATAACTATAGATCGAATGAAGTTATCAAAACGCTTCGTGAAGAAGTTGAAACTTTAAAAAACGATATTGAAACTTTGAAACTTTCAAGTGAAGAAACTATAAACAACGAAAATAACAGTCAACTTTTATTGGAACAGTTAAGTCAAAAACAAGAGGAGTTTGATAAGTTTTCTCGTGATAGTTCTAAGAGTCTTGAATTTTTAAGAGGTGAACTTTCTGAATTGTCTAGAGAGAATGACGAAAAAGATAAATTAATTGCAAAATATCAAAAAGAACGTATTGTTCTTGCCGATGCAATTAAAAAATTAAAGTCAAAATAAAATTAAATATTGAGAGGTAAATAAAATTATATGAGTAGATTAAACATGAAAAATAGTTTTGCTATGTTAACAGGTGTTTTAGCTGTTAGTGCTAGTAGTGATTTAGCTGTTAGAATTGTAAAATTAGAGGCAGCTCAGTACAAAGATATGAAAGCTGAAAGTTTTGATTTAACAAAACAAGCTACTGTTGCTGAATATCCAGTAATGTTCGATAGACCAACAGGAGTTAATGCATCTGCTTTAGCGAACGCTGTTATTAATTTAGGTACTGGTTCAGAATTATACAAAGACGCTGTTAAAAGTGTTCCTGAATTAGCTAACACTTCATTTATCAATGGATTATTAAACAATGCGATGAACGGTGATACTAAATCTCGTGAAGTTATTGTTAAACTTATTAACTGGTATAATGGTTTAGGTGGTCAAAAACTTATGACACAAAAAGGTGCTGCTTATACAGTTTCTAACTTAGATGAGCCAATTAATACAATTGCTGTTGCATTTACTAATGGTGGTACAGCAAAAAACAAAGTAGCTTCTGATTACATTCAAGCTCGCTTTGGTGCTGTTAAAACTACTGGTGATGTTATGAAAGCTATGGACGCTTTTGGTGCTGGTTTAAGTGACTCTTATTCTAAAGCATTTGCAGCTTATGATGCAAAATTAAAAGCTCCTGGCGCTAATTTAGCTAAATTAGCTGAGTTTGATGAAATTAAACCTGCTTTAGATGGATATGAAGCAATGTACAGTAATGGTGCTTCTATTATTCGTAAAAGTGTATTAGATACAAGTGGTGTTACTGAAGCTTCTGTTGCATTCTTTGAAAGTGCTGTTTTAACTGGAGCTCCTGATACTAATGGTGATACTTCTAGAAATGAAGTTAAACGTACAACTAAATGGGTTGATGAAACTGGTAAAGATTTAGCTAAACCTGAAGAAGGTCCTGATTTTAAAGAAGCTAAAAATTTCCCTGGTTATAAACTTATAACTTCAGAAACAAACGGTGAAACTAAAACTTTCAAATATGAAAAAGTTAAAGAAGAACCTAAAAAAGAAACAGTTACTAAATGGTTAACACCTGATGGTAAACCAATCAAACCTGAACAAAAAGGTGATCAACCTGCGGGAGATATTCCTGGATATAAATTCAAGAAAACTGAAAAAGATCCAGATGGGAACACTGTTCACATTTTTGAAAAAAATGTAGTTAAAACACATTGGTTAGATGAAGCTGGAAAAGAACTTAAACCTTCAGTTGATGGTGAAAAACCAGATAAAGAGGGAGACGATGTTCCTGGTTATACATTAATTGGCACTAAAGTTCTTACATCTGAAGATGCTGAATCATTAAAAGGTTTAAATCGTGGTTATAAAGAAGGTGACGTACTTAACGTTTACCGTAAAAAAGCTGAAAATAAAGTAGTTACTCGTTGGGTAAACGAAAAAACTGGTGAAGATATTAAACCTGCACAAGAAGGTTCACACCCAGACCGTGAAGGTGACGATTTACCGGGATACAGACTTGTAACTATTAAAACTGATAGTAATGGCAATGTAATTAACAATTACAATAAGATTGTTAAAACAAATTGGGTAGATAAAGATGGAAATCCTATTAAACCTGCTGAAGTTGGTGAAAAACCACACGGTGAGCTGCCTGGTTATAAATTTGTAGAAACTAAGAAAGATCCAGATGGTAATGTTATTCATGTATTTGAAAAAGATATTACTACTAAATGGGTAGATGATAAAGGAAATCCAATTAAAGAAGAAAAAGGTGACCACCCTCACGGTGAATTACCTGGTTATAAATATGTAAGAACTGAAAAAGATCCTGAAGGAAATCCTGTTCACGTATTTAAAAAAGTTGTAGTTACAAACTGGGTTAACGAAGCTAATGGTGATAAATTAAAACCAACTGAAGAAGGTTCACACCCAGACTTAGAAGGTGATGATTTACCTGGTTATACTTTAAGCTCTGTTAAAGTTGATGATAAAGATAATGTAACAAATAACTATAAAAAAGAAATTACAACAACTTGGGTAGATGAAAACGGAAATCCAATCAAAAAAGAAAAAGGTGACCACCCTCACGGTGATTTACCAGGATACACATTCGTAAGAACTGATAAAGATAAAGATGGAAATCCTGTTCATGTATTTAAGAAAAATGTTAAAACAAATTGGGTAGATAAAGATGGTAAACCAATTAAACCAGCTGAAGAAGGTGAACTATCACATGGTGACCTTCCAGGATATACTTTCTTAGAAACTAAGAAAGATAAAGATGGTAATGTTGTTCATGTATTTGAAAAAGATATTACAACAACATGGGTTGATGAAAATGGTAACCCACTTAAATCTGAAAAAGGTGATCACCCACACGGTGACTTACCAGGATACACATTTGTTGAAACTAAAAAAGATAAAGATGGTAATCCAATTCATGTATTCAAGAAAGATATTACAACTAAATGGGTAGACGAAAATGGAAATCCACTTAAAGAAGAAAAAGGTGAACATCCACACGGTGAAATTCCTGGATATGATTTTGTTGAAACAACAAAAGATAAAGATGGAAACCCAGTCCACAAATTCAAAAAATCTACAGTAACTCGTTGGGTTGATGAAAATGGAAATCCTATTAAAGAGGAAAAAGGTGAACACCCACACGGTGATTTAGACGGATATACTTATATCGGTTCTGAAAAAGATAAAGATGGTAATACTATTCACAAATTTCACAAAGTTAAAACAGTAACTCGTTGGGTTGATGAAGAAGGTAAAGATTTACAACCTGCAAAAGAAGGTTCTCACCCAGACAAAGAAGGTGACGATTTACCTGGATATAAATTTAAAGAAACTAAAGAAGTTACGGGAGAAAATGGTGACCGTGAAGTTCGTAATACTTATACTGTTGATGCAGCTACAGTGGTAACACACTATGTTGATGAAAATGGTAAACTTATTAAAGATGACGTTGTAGGTAAAGAATTCGGTAAGAAACTTGATATTCCTGGATATGAACTTATTGAAGAGAGAGTATCTAAAGATGGTAAAGAAAAAATGTTTGTTTATAGAAAAGCTAAAGCAGCCCCTGTTCCAGCAACTTCTGGTAAACAATTACCACAAACAGGTGATTCATCATTACCTTTAGGTCTTGGAGTATTAACAGTTGGAATGGCTGGTTTATTAGCTCGTAGACGTAAAGACGAGAAATAAGATTATCTTAGAGAAGAGCTATTGAAATAAATAGCTCTTCTTTTTTTAAAGAAAGTAGGTATATATGTTTAAAAAGAATAATAAAAGAGCTACTGAAATTGAGTTTTTATAAAAAGACTCAAGAGAATGCTAAAAATGTAGGACGTGAGAAAAGGATAACGTCCAAATTTAAGAAAGAAAAAGCAGATTTTGAATGGTATAAACCAGCTGCATTAGGATTTTCATTTGGTTTATGGATTGCATTTATGATTATAATTCAAGGTTTAGCCATGACGATCCATAATTTAAATAAAAAAACAAAAAGCCAGTTGGATTCTTTTTTTAATTCAGGTGTTTGGTTATATTTATTAATTATTGGTTTGATTGTATGTCCTATTGCATATAAAATATTACATAGAAGGTTTTATACAACGTGGTTTCAAAATAATATTGAATTTATGGACGGGGATATTGAAGAATTTAAAAATGATGCGTATGTTAGAACAATGGATCATTTAACTCGTGAGTTTGATGTGTGTCCAGATGTTGGTTTAGGTTTTGACGGTCACGTATCTACCCTACTTAGTCATGCTATGATTAGTAATAAAGGTATTAAAAAGATAAAAGTTCCGGTGTATGATCCGAATGTTGATGGATTTGTAAAAAGAGATAAAGACGGAAATATTGTGTACGAGACGAAACCTATGTTTGACGAAGAACTTGCTGAGACGTTATTTAGTATGAGTGGTGTTCCACAAGAACATCGAATCTTTTATAATGCGACAGATTACGATTTTAATCCATTGGTTCCGAAAAAAGAAGGCGGTGACGGAAAAAAACGTCAGGGAGTATATGATAGATTAGCATATGATAAATTAAGTGATGTTATTAATAATGAATTTTTTGTATTAGATACAGAAACCCAAAGACCTGCTGGTGTCTATTTTTATGATAGATTACCTAAGAATACAATATTAATTGCCATTACGAGGGGTGGTAAAGGACAAACGTACATTGAACCTAGTATTGATGTTTGGCGACGTGAAAAAAATCAATGGAATTTTGCCGCGACAGATCCAAAAGGAGAGCTTATTGCGAAGTTTTATTATCCTTGTACAAAACGTGGTATGGAAGTTGTTCAGTTTAATCTTATGAAACCTGCCTTAACTAACGTATTTAATCCGTTAATTAATGCGATTATGCAGTTTAGGCAAAATGATGACGTTAAAGGTACAACTCTTATTGATAGTATTGTTAGTACATTGTTCCCTGATAATGGTGAGATTTGGAATCCGGCAGCAGGTAATATGTTTAGACGTGCGGTTTATATGCTTTTTGATTATGTTATTGAGCAAGAAAAATATATTCGTTATCTTGCTTATAAAAACGGTGTAGCGCCGGAGATTGTCGATGAAGAGATTGATAAATTGTATTCACAAGTAACGTTATATAACGTTTATAATATGATCGGGGATTTAGGTTCAAAAATCAGTAAAGATACTTCATTTATTAATGTTAACCCTGAAGTTCCAGTAGAAGCTGAAAAAGATTTATTAACACTTGCGTTTGATGCGATGTGTATGTTACCTAAGAATAAATTAAGATCACTTGCTATGAGTGCGAATAACTCTATTAAATCTATTGCAAGTGCACCTCAAACATTAGCAGGTATTTATGCTTCTTTACTTACTGGTTTATCAATTTACGGGGACCCTACTACAATTGCACTTATGTCAGGATCGATTTCTGATAGTTTTGATGTTACAGGTTTATCTTTCCCAAGACGTGTTGGTATTCAGCTAAATAGAGAATATACAAGTAAATATCGTTTAGTTAACGAGGTTGCTACTTGGACTTGTTATCGTGATCCAGAGTTTAAAGATAAATATGAAGGTTCAGATTTTGAACATATTGAGAAAATTGAAGTATCTAACTGGGTTTGGGCATATTTTAAAGGTATATTTGATCAAGATGTTGTATACCTTAAACTTAAAAATTGAATCTAGTGGTACTTTTAGTTAAAAACATTTTATTTTAGATTTACTAAAGGTTATCGTAAATTTAATTCGGTTTCTTATATTATTGATGAGATTACAAATGATAAAATTGTTTTAGGTGGTACTTTAGTTGAATTAGATCCTGTTACTAAAGAACCAAATATCAGTGAGTTTTCACATGAATCTATTGATTATGTAAGTAAGAGTAAACGTAATGTAACCTCTCCTATTATTGTTTCAAATCAGGTATTTTATTCTGAAAGACCTAAAGCGATATTCTTTATTGTTCCACCTCACTTACAGCATTATCAAAAACACGTATTAATCATGATTAAGCAGATGACTGATGAAATTTATTCTATGAGTTACTCTACTAAATCAAATCGTAAACCTATCTTAGGTATGCGTTATATGCTTGATGAGTTTGGTAATATTCGTAGTGGTGATATGGGTATTCCTAATATTGATACAATTACTTCTATTGCACTTGGTCAGGATGTACAGTTAACTTTCGTATTACAATCTTTTCAACAATTACGTTCTGTATATGGTGAAGATGTTGAAAAAATTATACGTTCTAACAGTAGTAACACTGTTTTCCTTAAGTCAAATGATGAAGAGTTAATCAATGAGCTGGTTCGTTTATCTGGTGTTAAACATGAAATAAGAACTAAGGGTCGTTCATATCAGAAAAATTATGGTGATGTTGTTACTGTTGCAGAACCTATAATCAGTTATTCTTCTGATCATGTTGAAACTACAGCACTTGCAAGTAATGATTTACTATTCTTAGCTGGTAAAAACCCAGGTAATGGTATTGTGTTTATGTCGAATGAAATGCCTATTGTTAATAAATTATCAACTATTACTCCTATGGCTGCAGGGCTTCATAAAAAATTACCACAACCTAAAACAGGGGTATATTCAGATAGTAATTTACCTACAAGTAACTTATCGGATACGCTTAACTTCATGGAAAATACTATTGATGGTGAAGGTTTAGTTAAAGCTCGTGTTGCTCAAGCGAAAATTGCTTACAACATGAGAAAAGAAATTTTAGATATTGCTAAAAAATATGAGTTTGATATAAGTGAAACTAATGGTGAACTTGCAGAACTTATGATGAATCTTGTATATGAAGCATATGAGAATAATAGTGATATCATTAGAACTTCTTTATCAAATACTAGAAGTTATCATGATATAGCTGTAGAACTTGAAGAGCATTTAAATAATATTTTAGATGATTCTAACGATGATAATGTTGTTGAATTTGAAACTAGAAAAACTTCAAGATTTATTAATTATGTTATTAACTGATAAGAATTTAGATTATATTACAGCTTTATACCGTGATAAGACAAGTAATGAGTCAACATTGGGTTATGATATAAATTCAGTATTTAAATTCATTGTAACAATGAGAAAAGAATTTCCTAATGAGAATAAAATTCGTAACTTAGAGAAAAAAGATTTATATAAAGAAGCTGCTAAAGATAAGACTTATACTGGTTATTATGATGCAGACTTCTCTTATGATATTAGAAATTCTTATGTTTTTAATGCTTTACAAGATATTATTTGGGAAGCTCGTGATGAGGGTCGTATTATTGATGGTGTTAATGTTCAAGGTGATAAAGTGTTTATTAAAGGTAAACATGTTGCTGATTTAATTGGTGGTGAATCTATGGGTCATATTGAATATATTCTTAAGGCTCGTGAGGTTGCTGATATTATTAGTGGTGTTCCTTCACTTAAAGAGCGTATAGATAGAGCTGTAAAAAATGAATAGTTTTTAGGTTCGGGAGCAAATGCTTCCGAACTTTTTTATGTATTTGTTGTTAAAATAGTAACTTTGTGTTATAATATTGTTATTATTATAGATTGGAGAATGATATTTAATGATTTTACGTAAAAACAAAAAATTAACAATTGTTTCATCATTATTCGCTGGCGCTGCAGCAGTCAGCATAAGTCCGGTCAAAGCTGATACAGAGGTTCGTGAAGATATAACTCGCGGACATATTGATGTACATGTTGATCATTCATATTTAGATGAAACAGTAATCAAAGGTATTGCTAAAGGTCTTGATATTAATCGTGATGACACTGAAGTATTAACTGGCGATGCTGAAAAAACTAGAGAAAATGTCGCTAAAACTAAAGAATATTACTTAGCTAAACAAAAAGAAATTATTGAAGCTATGGATAAATATACTTTAGAAAAAGAAAAATATGAAATGAAAGTTCGTGAGCAAGCTAAATCAGTCGCAGCTGCGAACGGTGATATGTCTAGTTTAAGTGCAAACTTATCTTCAAATGGTCAAAGAGTTACTCCTGTTACCAAAGAATATAGTGCAGAGCAAGTAAAAACTTGATAAACAAGCTATTGAAAACCAAATTAAAATTGGTAATAAATATAAAGCTTTTAGAAAAAAAGAAGTTGCTGAATTCAATAAAAAAACAAAATGATATGAAATTATTTGAAACTCATGCAGCAAATAAACATATTATTTTTAAAAACGTGAAAAAGTGTATGTTAATAATGAAGGTGATACTTCTAATTATTTCAACGCTTTAAAAAAACTAAGTATGCTGAATTAGCTGCTAAATCATTTAAAGAAAATGATGATACAGTAATTGAAGCTAATAAGCCTATTTACACGTTATATGATGTTGTTATTGGTGATGCACTTACAGCTCAAGCTAGTAGACCTGTAGAAGTACCTACATATACTCCTGCAAAAAAATTGTTGAACCAATTAAACCTTCTATTAGTTATAGATATTACGATTTAAGATCAACTCCTAAGACTAGCAGTGAACTTAAAAAAACGTTGATAATGAAGTAATTGAGGTTCAAAAATACTAGCGGATTAAAAAAACAATTCAAGCTATAAAGAACCAAAAAAATTAAAAATGATTACTCAACATGAAAAAAATTACCTGAAGGTAGATTTGATAAAAATTCATGGTATTTTAACTACGTATACACTTCCTGATGGTGTTGAAGTTAATAAAGATGAGTTAAAAATTAAATGATTTTTTTGGAACGTTGATTATAATGAAAAAAACTAGAAAAAGTAACTTATAGTGCTACTCCTAGATATTTAGTAGAAGTTAACTTAAAAACAAAAATGTTAATAATGGTAATATTAGTGGTACAATGGCTGATGAATTCAAATATACTGTACCTCCATTAACATTCAAGTTATTAGAAGATAACAAAGAGTATCGTGTTAATTATGAATCAATTATTAACAATGAATACTTAAATGAAAAATAGAAGTATTTTAATTAAAACAACTTCTGCTGATCCAGAAAAACACAATAAAGATAAAAAAACATGCGAATTATTGATGGTAAAGCTGTGTTACCTGGAACATTAAATAACTATGAATTAACATGGGATTTTGACCAATATAAAGGTGTAAACATTGATAAGGAAATGCAAGCTAAAGGTTTATCTCTTTATGATTTTGCTCCGTTTGATGCTTTAGAGTTTAAAGGACCTATTACAATTAAAGATGGTGATAGAGTAATCGCTACTGGTAAAGCTGATGGTACTTTTGTTGATTCTCAAAATAAAGCTATTAGTGGTTTATCTTGGGCTAAAGTAGACAAAGTTGCTGGTATTGAACGTACGGGCGGAGCTATTAAAGTTTCTATTAATGGTTATGATCACCCTTATTACAAGGAATATGTAGAAAAAGGTAAAAACTTAAAAGTTACATTACCTATGGAAGTTAAGAAGTTAGTGAACCCTGAAGGTGGTTATAACGGAAATACTTACAGTAACGTATTCTATCAAGATGATTTTTGGTAATATTTATAAATCTAATGAAGTAACTAATGATATTCCAAAAATTGACCCTAGAAAAGATGCTGTTATTTCTAAAGCTGATTTAACTTCATTAGATTTAAAAAGCTAATCCTAAAGCTACTGTTGAACATACTACGTTCTTCCAATATAGAACTAAAGGTACAACATTCCCTAAAAATATTAATTTTGAAAGTTATACAGTAACAGATGAGTTCCACCAAGCAGATGATTATGATGGTGTGTATTTCGCTGAAACTGGTACTGATATTAAATTCAAGCAAGGTACAGCACTTTACAATAGGTTTAAGTCTACTGGTGGTGTGATGAAAGCTAACACTGACATTACTAAATATACTACTCAAGTAATTGACCGTAATGTATCAAAAACTATCAATACAGATACAGGTAAAACTGCTGGAGTTGATACGAAGATGACTAAAGTCACAGTTAACTTTGACCAAGACTTTATTGATTCAATTGACTTTGATCAAACTACATTCCAAGTAGATACTTTTTTCCAAGCTAAACGTGCTAAGAAAGTTGAAGGTGTAACTAATACATATAAAGAGATTGTAAATGGTGTTGAATTCTCTTCTAATGAAGTTAAGACAAATACTTCAATTAGTGCTAAAGAAGAATTAGATAATAAAATTGCTGATTTATTAAACAAAGTTAATCTTGATAAGAAAAAACAAGAAGAACGTGATAATAAACAAGATGAAAGATTAGATGGTAATGATAAACGTATGGAGCAAGTTGTTTTATCTATTAGAACACTAGCTAAAGGTACAAATGATGCTCTTACAGCTATTGATAAAGATTTACAAGATACAAAAGCTAAAGTTACTACTGTGAAATCTGATCTTGATGAAGCTAAATTTACAATTGAAGTTCATACAGAAGCTATTGCGAACTTAATTAAAGCTAACGCTCAAAATGAAGCTGAAAAACGTACAAGTAGTTTAGTAATTTATAGACCTGAAATCACTTCTGATGCTGATGCGGTTAAATATGCAGTAAATCACGGTGTAGCTCCTGCAAGTATTGTTAAAACTTATGTTAACAATGACGGTAACTTTGTAGTTACATACAGAAATAGTTTTGGTGAAGCTACTGAAACAACTAAAAACATTAATGCGATTAGAGAAATTCGTGATAAATATGAATTCTATGCTTTAAATACTGAAGATGAAGTACGTGCTAAGTTAGTTAGTGAAGGTGTTAAACCTGAGAATATTAAAGTTGAACGTGTTGAGGGTGTATTAACAGCGATTGTATATGTTGAGAAAAAAACTGAAGAACCAAAAGCTGAAGTTAAACCTGAAACTACTTCAGTAAATGAAGAAGTTAAACATGATGAACATGAAGGTCATGAAGGTCACGATCATGCTGGTCAAGAATCTAGAATTAAAAATAGAACGGATGAAGTTGATGACATCTTTAGTTTTTCTAGTTGGTTTAAATCATTTTTAGTGTAATATATATACATAGTTAGGTGAGATGGAAATCTCATCTAACTTTTTATTCATTTTAAAAATTTTTTTATTAAAAAAACTATTGACATAAACCTATAATATGATATAATTAATATATATTATGGTATATCAAAAAAACAGCGCTTTGCTGTTTTTTTTATTTTATAAAAATTTTTTTCAAATAAGTATTGACATAAATTCATATTGTGATATAATTAATATATATTATGGTATATCAAAACAGCAATTTGCTGTTTTTTTGCATTAGATAAGGTTTTTTTGGAAATTTTTAAACAATGGATATGTTATCTGTTGTTTTTTTATTTTGCATGTGGTATAATTATTTTACTTAGTAAAATTAAGATAAAAATTTTTAAGAAAGAATGAGGTAATTGTTATGATATACCACAGTATTCAAGACGAGAACTTTTTATTTGAGAAAATCGAAGTATTAAATATTAGTGTGAACAGTAAAAAGAAAGCACAAGTAGTTGTTAAACCACAAATTGATGGTTTAGTTTATGTTAATAAGAAAAATGGTCTTAATGTATCCGGATTTGTACACCCAGAAACAGGGATTTTAGTTGTAGAAGAATCAGTTAAGACAGGTAAACGTGCGTTAAACCCGCACCAAGAATATTTAAATTTAGCTCTAGAATTTGCTAAAGATCAATTCGAGAAATGGTGTGTTGATTTTAATAATCAACCATACGAAGAACAAGAAAAATGTAAAAACATCAGACGTATTCAAGGTGAAATTGCTGAATGGTTTGACGTTGATATTTTTAAATTTTATAAGGATTTACATTCAAAATTAGCTCAGTTACCAGCGGTAAAATTACCGTTATATAACGAGTTTATTCGTTATGCGAATGACGATTATTCAGTTGATCGTCTTGTTTCTGTGAAATTACCTTATGAAAACCCTAAAAAACATTTATCTATGGATACTAAAGTTGTAGATAATTTCTTAAATGTTTTCTTTGAGGAAGATGATAAGAAAGTATTCTCTTGGTATATGGGTGCTGTTATGAGTAACGTAAAATTACAAGATGAAAATATTTCTAAATTATTATTCTTACATGGTCCGAGTGGATGTGGTAAGAGTTCACTTGCTCTTGGTTTAGGTAAAGAGTTATTAAACAATGAAATGATTCATATTGCAAGTGATTTTGATAGTTATTTTAGTGGAAATAACCGTTTTGCTACAGGTAATGTTAGTGAGAAACGTTTATCTATTTATAATGAGAGTGAATGGGGTTATAAAGAGCGTCAAGATTTACCTCACCCTCACGATTTAACAGGTTTAAATACTAATGCTATTCAAACGCTTATTTCAGATGGTTATATTGACAGTGAACGTAAATTCGAACACCGTGAGACAATTTTAAAATCTGGATTACATATGATTTTAACTAATCATATCCCTGTAATTAAAGATGATAATGCAGCAATGCGTCGTCGTTTAATTCCTTGTATGATGAAAGATACTAGTATGTTTGAGAAAGCTCAACAATTAGGTTTAGATGGTAAGAAATTTAGACAATTCATTAAGAAAAATGCTTTAGCATTTGCAGTTTACTTTATCAATGCGTTTGATAGATATAAGTCTGATTATAGAAGATATGTTTACGATCATAATGCATACGTTGAATTAGTTGAAGATGAAAGACTACAAAAAGAATTAGAAGAGTCTAAAACTAAAGATGTTATTGAGAAAGCTGGACGTAACAGTTTTGGTGAAATGTTAGATGCGTTAGAGGATAACGGATTTGACATGTCAAACTTACGTGTTGAAATTGAAAATAATTCAGAAGATGTTAAAATTGATGGTGAAACATTATATATTAACTCTTCTAAATTATTCTTATCTAGTGTTACAGAGCACAATGATTTATTAAGAAGTTTACTTATGAGTATTTGTGGTAAACCAGTTAAACGTTTTTGGTAAACGTATGTTTGAAGTTCCTTTTAAAGATTATAAAAAAATTATCTGAAACATTATCAGAAGATGAAATCATTGCTTTTGTTGATGGGTATTCAAAAGACATCAAAAAAACTTGATGGTGTATTTGATGCTAAATATTTAGCTGATATTGTTGAAGATGATAGTGATGATGATTGTATTGTCGATCCTTCAGGGAACAAAAATTTTTTTATTTAGGTAGGATATTATGATGGAACAAAGAAAGAATTATACAAACAAAAAAAGAAATTTTTAGAAATAAAAAGAACTTCAAAAAAACAAAAAAACAAACGGTTAATTCAAATGTACCAGTAGCTATTAAAGTTAGGTTTTTACATTGGGATGTTGATAAATTTAGTAGCATTTCATTTAAACCTTATTACTTTTAAGTTATCTGATATTAGTAGATATGTTATAGAGAAATATAAGTTCAATCAGAACTTAGTTATGATGATCAAAGATGATAACGGTAAAGTTAATACTGTTGTTGTTGAAAAATGGATTACAGGTAATCCTAAGAAGTATGACAGACATAAAGAGGTAAATGTTGTACTTTCACATAAAATTAAACGTACTGGAGTACCTACAGGGGTTGAGTACGATAATGTTAAAGATATGTATAAAGATATTGCAAAATTATTTAATAACAATAAAAATAAATTAAAATGGCAGGATAAATAATGGTAGATTCTGACGTATGGTGTCTATTGTGGCTCATTTTGATGTGTATTGATGTCTATTTAGCTTTCTCCTATAGAGAGGTCTATAGGAGGGCTAGAAAGATATTTAAAAGTGTATGTACGCTTGAATTAGTCCTTTTAGCTGGACAGATTAGTTTATTAACCTTTTTATGGGTTAGGTATTAATTTAAATACTATTGTACAATTATGTAGCTTTATAGTAGCTATTAATCTATTTACTATACTTATTTTAAGTAGTTACTTTAAATATTTTATTGATATCAATAAATAACAGCGTTGTTTTTACAAAAAAATAAAATTTAATAAAAAAACTAACACCTAGGATTTTAAAAAAATTTTTTTGATTTTAGGTGTATTTGTCTTTGTCTTTTTATAACCTATGCTATTTATTTTAGTTTTTTTAATAAATGGTGTAGGTTTATTTTTTTATGCCCTGGTATTTTCGTTGAGATGATTTTTGATTAGTTCTATCTTTTTTTAGTGAACAAAATGGGCAAATAACTAAATTTTGTCCAATCTCTGTATACCTTGATACATAAGAGTTTCTAATAGGTCATTGGACAAACTGGACAAATTGGACACTTTTTTTATCGAGTTAGAAAAAAATATTTTATTTTTATATTTCGGGTTAAAATTTTTGTCCAATGTGTCCAATGTGTCCAATTTCTGATCAAGATTTCAATCATACCAAGGGCTAGAACCCTCTGGACAAATTTTTTTGGTCATTTTTTTGAATTTGTCCACTATGTATTTTGGTATAATATTTTTGATTTTTATTAATTTATAGATTTTGTGTTTTTTTAATGTGTTATATATATATATGATAGATCGTTTTATATAAGTATCGGAGAAAGAAAAAAATATCGAGCGTTAGAATATTTGATATATTAGAAAGATGTGATGCGTGATAGTTGTTTGTTATGATAAGAGGGTTTTATTGAATTGTTAGAATATGTTTTATAGAAGAAAGAAGAATTTCGTAAGTTATAATATTGGAAAGATGTGATGCGTAAGTGTTTGTGAAGCTTGATAAATGCTTATATCATAAGGTTTGACGGGGGGCTGGTGTATAATATATATATAATAATATTATATTGAAGGAGATATTCTATGAGAGTTAAAAATATTACCAATAATTGCAGTTGGTTTGACATCTATTACATCTAAGATTAATGCAGATATAAATTTTGATAGTAAAATTGATGAGTTAAAAAAACAAGGTTTTAATATTAAGATTGATGAAATTAAGGAAAAAGTTTATTCTTATGATGAATTAGAGCGTAAACGTAATAATGAAAAAGTATAGGCTGAATGATGAACTTAATCGTATTGTAAATACTATAGGGTCATATAATCAGAAAAAAATCATATCAATGTTGAAATTGATAAAGATGTTAAATTGAAGAATGAAGCCATAGATAGAGCTAATGATGAAATTATAAAAAGATAATGAGAGATTATTAAAAGAGTGGAACAGTAAAAACAAAGAAATTGAAGAATATAATATATTGAGAAAAAAAGTGAAGTGGATGAACTAAATAAGACCAATTCAATCTTAAATGATAATTTGAAAAAAAGAATATGAAGTTAAGAAAGTTGAAATTGAAAAAAATAAAAAATGAATTTCGAGATGATAAGATTAAAATTGACAAAGAGATTGAAGCTTTAAATGATAAAATAAAGAAAGAAAATGAAGAGCGTATTAGGTTAGTTAATGAAGAAAATGAAAGAAGGAAGTTAAAACATAGAAACGAAGTTAATCGTATAGATAATGAATATAATAATGCCATAACTAAGTATAAAAATGATAAAGCAAAAAAATTGAATTAGAAAATTCTAATATTTTAAAAATCAAACAAAGAAAAAAAGAAACTAAATATAATGTTGATTTAGAGAAATACAATAAAGTGATTGCTGATAATAAATTGAAAAAAAGAAGAGTATGAGAAAAAAATTTAAATAAAAATTAATGAAGAGAATAAAAAAAGAAAGAATTAGAAAAAAATAAGAAAGAGGATGAGTATAACAACTTAAAAAAAGAATACTGATGCTGAAATTAGGAAAGAAGAAGAGTTGATAATTTCTTCTGGTGGTAAAAAAAGGTGATGATGTTGAGAAAAATATTACCAAAAAAATTAGATGTTACTGCTAGTGGTAAAATAGACATTATTTCTGTAAATGATTATGAAACAATAACTAATACTGAATTGAATATTACGTTACCTGAGGGTATTATTGAGAATGGTTCATATGTTGATTTGAAATATCAAAGATTACGAGAAGAGCAACTTAAGAATCAAGATGTAATTTTAGATGGTGTTAAAATTGGAGTTGTAAAATTAATAGATGTGAAAAAAGAACGTAATTCTGATTATGTTGAAGGTGATTATTCAACTGTTGATGGTTATACGGATATGCATACTTATACTTTTAGATTAATTTTTAATGAAGAGGCTAATAAATTTAAAGGTAGAAGTGTTCAGCTTAGAACGAGTAAGACGGCGAATTGGAACGGGTTTTATGCTGTTGAGAAGACTGGGGTGACGCATAATATTTATGTGAATGATAAATTAGTTGTTTCAAGTAAACCTCACAATATTCCGCCAACGCCTTTAGCTAAATACAAAGAATGGAATTATATATCTAATGATGGATTAGGGTTAGGTGTTTTTATTAATGAAAAGGGTGAGATACGTCCAAATGGATTGTTTGGTAGAATATCAAATTCTCATCATGAGTCAATAGGTCGAGGGTATAAATTTGAGAATGGTGATATTATAACATATACTATTGATAAAAATTCTCCAGTTAAATTTGATACATCAAAAGAGGTTGATCCTAATAATATTTTTTGGTCATTTTCTAATAATTTTGGTAAATATAATAAATACGGGTCATTAATACCTAATGATACACCATTACCGAAGTTTGAGGTGATTAATTTTACTGATACTAAAATAAAGATTAAAATGACGAATGTTAGTGATAAATATGTTTCTTTTACGAACGGATTCTTATAAAAAGAATTCCATTAAAAAAATCGTTTCATATGATAAGGATAAATATTCATCAGATAAAAAAAGTATTCTATGAATACATCTGTAGTATCTAAAGTTGGTGTTCTTAAGACGCATACTGAACAAAATAATGCTATTGGTGTTGCAGGTGTGGGGATAGATGCTGTTGGAGAGTTGAAACCGTTTAATGATGAAGTAAGGTATAAAATTAAAGTTAATTATGTTGATGAGCAAGGTAAGACATTGAAACAATCAATTGAACAAACTGATTTATTATATGGTGATAAATATAAAGTTGGTGTTCCTAAGATTAATGATTATGTATTTGCAAGTATAAAGGATAATAAAAAAATTAGAAGGTATGTTTGATGGTGAACATAAAGAGATTACTCTAGTTTATAAGAAATTAAATAGACCTGAAAAACCGGAACTACCAATACCTACACCTGTGCCTGATTCACCTGAATATTTTGATGAAACTCCACCAGTAAAGCCTGTTCTAGAAAATACTAAACCGTTACCTGTAGAACCTATTAAAGAGAAATATCCTGAATTAATTTTAGTTAAACCAACTCCGGGTCGTGATACATTGACACCACCGCCAGGTACTTTAATTCCTTTAGATATTAAACCGTCAGCGTTTAAACCTAATGATGAATTTAAGCCATTACCACTTAATCCGAAACCTAAACTTAAGGATTTGTTGCCTAAATTAAGTGTTCCAAATATGGATAATGAAGTTAAACCTTCTATTGTTGTGAAAAAATATGTTTATGAGTATTTAAATTCTTCTCAAGCTACTGGTGTGGGTGTTCGTGATTTAAAAAATAAACGTAGCAGTTATGGAAATACATTAATATTAAGAAACCTATTATAGGTTTCTTTATTTTTGATATAAATGTGATATAATAAATTTATTACAAATAGAAAGTAGGTATTTAATTTATAATGGAAAAAAATTACTTATTATATGTGAAAAAAGAACAGCAGCTGATAACTTTGTAGCTGCACTTGGTGGGAAAGATGGAATGTTTGAGGGTGATGAATATCACATTATGAATCTTCATGGTCATGTGTTGACATTGCCACAACCTGATAAAGTGGCCATACCGTCTATGAGAGAATCTATTGGAGGTTTTAGTAACATATCATCACTTCCTTGGAAGTTTAGTTATTTTGATTTTGATAAGAAAGTTGTCAAAGGTGATTTTGATGCAATTAATAAAGTTGTTAGAGAGTGCGGGGAATATCTTAAAAAAGGATATGTTCCTGTAATTGCTACAGATATTGATGATATGCGTGAAGGTGATTTGATTGGGCATGAGATTTTAAACTTTCATAATTATAAAGGTGTTAGATATAGAGAAGAACATATTGATGAAACACCAAAAGAGATCATTAGGGCGTTAAAAAACAAAAAAGTTGTATCATTAGATGATGTTTCATATAAAATGGCTTTATTTAGAAGTTCTGGTGATTATTTAACGCAATCCCTTACGCGAAAAGCTACAATGACAGTTACAAAACAAGGATATAATGTTAAATTTGCTGTTCCTGTTGGTAGGTTACAATCGGTTATTTTATACTTAGTTGGATCTCAAATTAAAGCTATTGAAGAATATGTCCCTTCTAGTACTTTTGAATCTAGATATAAATTAGATTCATTGATTTTATCCAATTCAGATGTAGAGAAGTTTAAATCGAAAGATTTATGGACGAGAGGAGAACTTCCGGAAACGACGAAAGTTAAAAAGGTTCGAGAAGTTCCTGGGACTACGAAACCACCGAAACCTTTAAATTTCTCTAAATTAACAGGGTTACTTACTAAAAAAGGGTATAAAGGTAAAGATGTTAAAGATGTTTATCAGAAGATGTATGAGGCAGGTTATTTATCATATCCACGTACAGCTGATTATTTCATTTCTCCGAGTCAATTTGAAGAGATGTTACCTTATGTTGATACGTTTATAAACCTTTTAGGATTACCTGTTGATGTTTTCACGCATAGATCACCTAGATCAACGCATGTTAAAGAAGGTGGAAGTCATGGGGCACTTAGACCTGGATTAAAAATTCCTAGTTCTTTAGATACGTTATCTAATTATGGTGAGTTAGGTGTTGAAATTTATAAGATTGTTACTGAGAAATTCTTAATGATGTTCTTAGAGGATACAGAATGGGTTAGACATGAATATGAAACTGAAACTACTCCAGCATTTAAAGGTTCTGTTAAAATAGTAACAAAACAAGGTGTTGTTTCAGATGAAGATGAAACAGATGAGGTATTAGTTAGTGTTTTACCTGATTTATCAAAAGAAGCTGAGTTATTTATACATGAAGCTAAATCTGTTAAACCTACAACGCCTACAACGGACTGGTTATTAAAACAATTAGAAAAACATAATGTTGGTACTCCAGCTACACAAACTCAAAAAGTTCTTGAGATGTGTGGAGATGCTACAAAACCTATTCATGAAGTTAAGAATAAATTATCTCTTACTAAGTTAGGTTGGTTAGGTTATGAAACAGCTTTAGGAACTACTATCGGTTCGATTGATGGTACTAAAAAAATGATTGAGATTGTTAATAGGGTTTCTAAAGGCGAATCTTTTGAATCGTTACAAAAAGAGTTTGAGCAAATTGTTGCGGATGATGTTGAAGTTATCGGCAATAAGATTTATAACTTAGAGAAATATGGTTTTGAGCGTGATCGTGTTCAATTAGTTTGGAATAATAAGAATGTGACAATTAAGAATACGTATTCTAGTTATACTTATACGGAAGATGATCTTAGAACTCTTGCAGCTGGTGGTGAGATTGAATTTCAGATTACTACAAAAAAAGGAACTTATGATGTTGTTGGTAAACTTGCTGAGTTAGTTTCAGATAAAGGTGTTAAATACGTAGGTTTAGATGCTAAGTTTTCTGATAAAAACAAAATAAAAGGGGTTTGGAATGGTCAAGAAGTTTCGTTTAAAAATGAATTTTCTGGACATAAATGGACAGATGATGAAGCTGAAAGACTTCTTTTAGGACAACAAATCACAATTGAATCTAATGGTAAACGTATTTTATGTAAGTTAGGTCCATGTGAATATAATGGGCATAAATATATTGGGATTGTACCTGAATTTGAAAACCTTGCTAAATAGAGCAGAAGGTATGTGGAATGGTAAGAAGATTTCGTTTAATAGAGTTTGGTCTGGTCATGAATTTACAGACGAAGAAGTTGTTAAATTATTAAACGGTGATGAGATTTTAATTTCATATAAAAATAAAAACGGCGAGACGAAAGAAGGAAAAAGGTAAACTTGTTATGAAAGAATGGAAAGGAAAAAAACTTTTGTTGGGTTTGATCTGAGTAGGTCATCTAAATAAAAAAATTATTATTATATTGTATAAAAAAATATTATATTAAAGCTATAAAAATTACTTATAGCTTTTTTTATTTTTTTGATTTAAAAATAATCCCTAAATTGACCTATATTTTAATTTTCGTATTTTGTTAAAATTTTAGGAGAATATGAAAATAATATATTATTTTTTTCTTATGCTCTTTCACCCACCATACTTAAGTAAACTTATCCTCAACTACACCTCCTTAACTTACCACTTCACAACACATCCCTCCACCATAATAAAACTTATAAATAGATTATAATAACAATTATAATAATCTATTATCACGATCGATCCCCCTAACATGCCTCTTTCTCCAGCAGGGGGGTGAAAGGTTATTATTACTGGTACAGGAATAATAAGAACGTTACGAGTAGCGTAACGTAATGTACGGATCGTATGAGGAGTACAAGGACCGTACAATGTGAGCATAAGGAGAGCGGACGGAGCGTAAGTGTAGGTCGTGATGTATGCGAACGTGTACGGTAACGCACGTAGCGTATGCGAAGTGCGAGTGTGTTGTAGCGAGGGTATGTGAGCGGGTGTTGTTCTAGTGTGGCAGTTAAGTATAGTCGGAAAGTGTAGCTGTTGAGTATAGTCGGAAAGTATAACGCGCAAGTATAACTTTAAAGTAAAGTGGTTGAGTATAGATATCAAGTATAGCTAGAGAGTATAGTTTTCCAGTATAATAGGAAAGTATAATATACAAGTTTAACATACAAGTATGATAAGAAAGTATAGCTAGAAAGTATAAAATTTCAGTATAGTAAGAAAGTATAATAATTAAGTATAGCTAGAAAGTTTAATATATAAGTAAAAATAAGATAGTATAATAAGAAAGTGTAATATTCAAGTATAACTATTAAGTATAAGAAGAAAGTATAGTTATTAAGTATAATGAGAAAGTTTAATATTCAAGCATAATAAACAAGTAAAAATAATCAGCCCAAGTCTTCAAGTTAAATAATCAAGTTAATCTTTCAAGTATAATAATCCGCCCTAAGAATCAAGTATAATAGTCAAGTTAAGTAGTCAAGTAAATTACCGTAGGTAAGGATTAAGATTTTCGTATGAAAATCGAAAAAAAAAGAGATAAAAGACTGTTTGTAAAGGGGCGAAGATCCTTTACAGACGTAAGTCTTTTATCGACCGAGAGTAAATAAAGAAGCGCATTATGCGAATTTATTTACGATAAATTACCGAAAGGTAAGGTTTAAGATTTTCGTATGAAAATCGCTAAAAAAAAAGACCTACCGTGAGGTAGGTCATATTAATTAAGCGTCTTTACGAGGACGTCCACGTTTAGCTTTAGGAGCTTCAACAACTTCTTCAACTTCGAATACATCTTCTACTTCAACAACTTCTTGTACTTCAGTGTTTGCTTTAGCGCTGTCAAGTAAAGTAATGAAGTTAGCAACGATGTCTAAGTCGTAGTGTTTAACACCGTCTTTTTCGTAGTTATTGTTTTGGAAACGAGCGTCAACAAGGACTTGGCGACCTTTAGCTAAGTAAGGAATAACACCAGCGTCAGCTTTAGTAGAGAATAACTTAACGTCTACGAAAGTAGCTGGAGCGTCTTTTACAATTGGATTAACTGCAACAGTAAAGTAAGTGATGAATACTTTAGCGTTTTTAGTTGCCATAGTTTTAGCGTCTTTTGTAAGTCTTCCGATTAATTGTACATTGTTTAACATATATTTATACCTTGCCCATGTTGACATGAGCCCTTTCTTTTATTTTAAAATTTTTTCAAAAATTAATGGGTCTTAAGGGTTGACCTTAAGGGGTAGACTAAGTCGTAGACTTAGTGAAAAAAACAAGTGTTTCTAGTGGGATTTGAACCCACGACCTTTCGGCGTATCTGTTTATTTAATTCGATGGCACCATTAAAACGTCATTGAAGTTTATAACAGGTGACTAATTCCTGCATCCACCGATACCGAGTACTCTACCTCTGAGCTATAGAAACATATAGTGGGGTGTTAGTAGATTATAACTACTGAACCCCTAAGTGAGCTAGTGTGAGCTAGCTCGTGTACAAAAATGCATTTGTGCGATGAAGTTGTAGAGAGTAAAGTTTGAATGTTTGAATATATACTTTACTTCATCGCATTGGGTTCGTTGTAGGAGTTGCACCTACTTAAAAGCGACTAGCACGAACATAATAATAAAAAACCAATACAATAGAGCCAGTAGATTGACTGGCTCAATTAAAAAGATTGGTATACTTTTACAAGCAAAGTAGCTTGTAATTATGTTAAAAATGGCGCCTTTTCAGGCATAATAAAAAGAAGCTAGTCAGAGACTAGCTTATGTAATCTGTATAATTAAAAAATTAATTGAAATCGCCCATAAAAGTATGAACTCGGTAGCTGAACTACCTCTCAATCTCTCAATCAAAAAATGGCGCCGGTGTGGACATAATAATAAAAAGAGGATAAGGCACCTGTAAAGGTGCCATGTGATAAAAAAGGTTGTGAAAAGAGGTTTTTATAGGGTTATTTGTAAATGTATTTCATACCTATCATAAAGGAAATTAGTCCACCAATAGCGAACCAAAGAGAGTCTGTGTTACCGGTATTGTCAAAAGATGAAACGGCGTAGAACATTGAGAATGCGCCACCACCTAAAAGCAGAGCGGTAAGTCTATCTTTAAGTTTCCTTTTATTGTAATAAATTCTAATTTTCATGAGATTTTCCCCCTTTAAAAAAACAAAGACCTTGACATAAGAATGCCAAGGTAAATACTATAAATAAAAAGAGCGTTTGCTCGAAAAGGAATTTTAACTATGTCAATCTCACGACTGTCAGACTAATGAATAACCGTTCGCTGTAGGAATTGCACCTACTTCAACAACTAGTGCGAACATATGGTGGGGTGAAGTAGATTCGAACTACTGAACCCAGAGGGAACGGATTTACAGTCCGCTGCATTTGACCACTTTGCTACCACCCCATAAAAAGAGAGCTAGTCGTTAGACTAGCTCGAGTGAATTATTTGAAGAAAGCTGCGAATTCAGCGTCTTCAACTTCAGCACCGATAGATGCTTTAGCGCGTTGAGCCTTAATAGATTTTTGTCTATTAGCTTCTTTTTCTTCATCAGATAATAAAGCGTATTTTAATTTAGCTTGAGCACTAGCGTCAGCACGACGTTCGTCAGTCCAGTACGCTTTAGAAGCCTCGCGAGCTTCTGCTTTTCTTTCGTCAGTCCAGTACGCTTTTGCTTCTGCGCGAGCCTCAGCTTTACGTTCGTCAGTCCATTCAGCTTTTGCAGCTGCACTAGCTTCAGCTTTACGTTCATCAGTCCATTTAGCACGTTCTTCTGCACGACGTTCGTCAGTCCAGTACGCTTTAGAAGTTTCGCGCGCTTCAGCTTTACGTTCTTCAGTCCAAGAAGCAGCTTGTTCAACGTACATTTTAGCTAAAGCGTTAGCATGTTCGAAGATTTCTTTAGCAGATGCACCTGGGTGTAATTCGTATTTAACACCGTCGTGAGAGAATGATGGTAGAATACGAGTAGACTTAGTTTTTCCATTAACTGAGTAAGTCATGAATTTAACTTGCTCTTGTAATTTTTCAGAGAAAGCAGTGTAGATGTTAGTGATGTAAGTAGTTTGTTTTTTAGTTCTAGCCATAATATAGTATACCTATTTCCGTGTGTGTATACACGGTACCTTTCATTTTGTTTATAAAATTTCGTGAACGCTGTCAGAATTGCACTGACACGAGGCGACTTGCGCGAACATAATAAAAAAAAGCGTGCGAAGGATTAAGCACGCTTTATGAGTAATTATTCTGTGATTTCTTCAACTTGTGTGTTTGGTTTCTTACTATCAAGTAATGTGATAAAGTTAGCAACGATGTCTAAGTCATAGTGTTTAACACCTTTATCGTCAGTATAGTGATTGTTTTGTAATCTTGCGTCAACTAAAACTTGACGACCTTTTTCTAAGAATGGGATAACTCCAGCATCAGCTTTGTTAGAGAATAATTTCACATCTACGAAAGTAGCTGGTGCGTCTTTAGCAACTGGATTAACAGCAACAGTAAAGTAAGTGATGAATACTTTAGAGTTTTTAGTTGCCATAGTTTTAGCGTCTTTTGTAAGTCTTCCGATTAATTGAGTTTTGTTTAACATAGTGTATACCTTTGTCGTATGTATGTATATACGACACCTTTCTTTAATAAAATAATTTCAAAATTTAATGGGTCTTAAGGGGAAACCTTAAGAAATACTAAGTCGTAGACTTAGTATAATAAATAGGAAGGGGCTAAGTTTTACAACTTAGCCTTTTTACGTGATAGGGCCCGTAACCAGGGTTGAACTGGTTTAAAAAATACGGGCATAATAATAAAAAAGAGCTAGTCTGCGTAAGCAGGACTAGCTCAGAGTAATTAACCTTCTAATTCTGTTTGAGTATTTGGTTTTTTACTATTTAGTAGAGTAATGAAGTTAGCAACGATGTCTAAGTCATAGTGTTTAACTCCATCTTTTTCATAATGATTATTTTGCAGTCTTGCGTCTACAAGAATTTGGCGACCTTTTTCTAAATAAGGGATAACTCCAGAATCAGCTTTATTAGAGAATAATTTAACGTCTACAAATGTAGCTGGTGTATCTTTTTTAATAGAGTTAACTGCAATAGTAAAGTAAGTAACGAACACTTTAGAGTTTTTAGTTGAATAAGTTTTAGCGTCTTGAGTTAGATTTCCGATTAATTGTACATTGTTTAACATATTGTGTATACCTTGCCCATAGTGAAATGAGCCCTTTCATTATAAATTATTTTCAAAAATATTAGGGTCTTAAGGGTGTACCTTAAGGATCAGCTAAGTCGTAGACTTAGCAAAGGGTAAGACTGATCTGTAAGATCAGTTGAAACGGTCTTGCTAAAAGTAGTGAACTTTTCACAAGTTAATAAAAAAAGAGCTAGTTGTTAGACTAGCTCATAAGAATTATTCTGTAACTTCAGCAACTTCTTCTACTTGAGTGTTTGGTTTTTTACTATCTAATAAAGTAATAAAGTTCGCAACGATGTCTAAGTCGTAGTGTTTAACACCTTTATCATCAGTGTAATGGTTATTTTGTAATCTTGCATCTACTAAAACTTGGCGACCTTTTTCTAAGAATGGGAGAACTCCAGCATCAGCTTTGTTAGAGAATAATTTCACATCTACGAAAGTAGTAGGAGCATCTTTTGCAACTGGGTTAACAGCAACTGTGAAATAAGTGATAAATACTTTAGAGTTTTTAGTTGGCATTGTTTTAGCGTCTTTAGTAAGTCTTCCGATTAATTGAGTTTTGTTAAGCATAATCTGTATACCGTTTGTCGTATGTTGTATGTATATACGACACCTTTCTTTTATATAATTTTTTCAAAAATATAGAGGTTTTAAGTCCTCTTAAGTTTTAATAGTTCGTAGAACTATTGAAGTAGTGAGCTAGTTGTTAAACTAGCTTAAATAATTTAGATATAAACTGTAATTCCTTTAAAGGTTGAAACAGTTTCTGTATAAGTGAAAAATAGTACTTCCATTATTTCTTGCTACAGCTTCGCGGTAGCCAGCCATATGGGCGTCTAAATAACTTTCTCTTTGTTCTTGATGTTGTTCATATTTAAAATCGAATTTAATATTTTCGTTTTTAAGATATTCTGTGATGGTTTTTGTAGCCTCATCTTTATCATTAGTTAAAGGGAGAAAAATAGTTGTTAAACCTTTTGAAGCGGCATTGAGAATTTCGTTTTTTAAATTCACAATTAAAGTATTGTTATCTTTTGCGTTTTGTTTTGCTAAGTTTATTTCATCTAGAAAGCTCATTTTGTACACCTCTTTATAAATAATTTTCAAAAATTTAAAGGTTTAAGGTCGAAGCCTTAAGATTCAGCTAAGTCGTAGACTTAGCCCTACAGGGGATAATCGAATGCGTAGTATTCGAATTAAGAAAAAGCTAATCTGTAAGATTAGCGTAGCCTTTATCGGGTTCGATGAATGCAGGTAAGAACCTTTTGTAGAAAGGTTCAGCGTCTATAATATCGATACCGTCAAAGTATCCGTCTTTATTCACTACTGATAAATCCTTGTAGTCAGCGTTAATACGAACTGTAGAATTTTTAGGAAAATCTTTTTCACGAGTGTATTTAACTGGGATGTCGATATATTCTGTAAAGAGAGTAGTTTCTTCTGTATCTTCAAATTTATCGTAATCATCGTAGTGTACAAGAGATTTGAAGACTACATAAGCAGAAACTGGTAAGATTTGACGTAGTTCAGCTACTATTAAATCTTTGACAAGGCGAGCTTCTTCAATGACAAAATCATGACCGTATCTGAAGTCTTGCATATCAATGAAAATATTTTCTATTCTAACTGAAAGATTCGAGTGGTTGTCGAAACTGAATTCGAAGCAGTTTCCGTAACCGTCGTTAAATTGAATGTTATAAATTTCTTCAAGATGACGAGATATTATAGTGAAGTTTCTAATACTAAGCATTAGATTGTTGAAAGTGTATGTTGGTTTAAATAGTTTAGAGATTATGTTATTCATTATGTGGGGTTATCCTTTCTTGAGCTGATAAATAATCACGGATGTAATCACGTATTTCTTTTTATATAAAGTCTATCTTCTTTAGGAAGTAGGTTAGATGGTTCATAAGTGAAAGTAAAGTGTACGTTATAAAAGTGGGTTAACTTCGAAACGAATATTAGTATTAATTTTCTTACTGTCAAACACGTCTTCAAAAACTTCTTGTGTGTCTTTATAAATCATAGAAGTGAAGATTACATCTTGACCTAAAATTTTTGTATTATCATCGTTTTCTATCCAAAGGTCACGAGTATAACGTAAGATAAGTACTTGGAATGGTGAAACATTACTTAATTCATCGTATATGATGTTTTTGATTTCGCGTGCTTCTTCTAAAGTTTCTTTATTGCATTTATCGAAATCAAGGTCTTTAAGATTAATAGTAATAGTTTCGATTTGTAAGATAGCGTTTGACGAGCCGTCTTTAACTAAAAATACCGTATCTGAAGCCGTAATTGTTATAAAATTCAATGTTAAAATGTTCTTTTAGTTCTTGTACTTTATCATTGAATATTTTAAGTTTATCAAGTAAGTTGTTTAAGTTTTGTTTATTCATAGTTAAAAAAATCCTCTTTCAGTTATTAGTAGCAATGAATTTCGTCAAGACGTTTTTTTCTTTTTCTGTTCTATATTCATTAAATAGTAAGTTATCGATTAAAGTTTTTAATACACGTTCAGTGTTTTTTTATCTTCAAAAATCACTTGTGAATTTAGAGATACGAACTCCTAATAAGAAGTTTGAGCTTAGTGTGAATTCAAGTGTATTTTTCGAAGTGTGTAGCAATTAAATTGATTTTATTATTTTTTTTATTACATATTGTGCTATAAGTAATCCGTTTTTTTGTAAGTTTGTTGGATAGCCTCACCTTGACCGTCCATGTTTGGGTTAGATTTGATTTGAGCAAATACTTCTTTTTAAGATTTCAGCTTGCTCGTTTAATTTATCGTAAGCACAATTTTTTTGATATTGTAGGTTTGTTTTTTTGGTAGTAAGTTTAATAATGACATTTTTTTATCCTCTTTTTCCTTAGTTTTTAAATTATAATAGTTAAAAATAAAAAAATTTTTTTCAAAAAAATTACAAGGTTTAAGGGTACCCTTAAGGTTTAGCGGGGCGTATGCTCCGCGTCTAAATATTAATTAATTGAAGTTGTAAACTTTAATTTGTAAGTAAATTCGTAGTAGGAATTGCACCTACTCATCATACGATGACTACTAGTCCGAATATAATAAAAAAAGAACCAATCCTAGGTATCTAGGACTGGTTCAAAGAAGCGGAACTATTAGTCCTGCTTCTTTTTGCGAATTTTAATCGTTTCGCTTAAAATCTCTTCGTTAACATCTTCAGGGAAGTTAAGTTTAACACGATTAATAAATTCTTCTTTCTCTTTTTCAGAGAGTTCACGCCAAGTATTTGTTGCAAGTTTTTCTTGATTGTAAGCTTTATCAAACTTAGGTAGGAAATGAACACCTACAACAAATAACGTTAGAAATAGTATAGAAATTAAAAAAATCATCACAGTATCCTCCTTTATTGCGAGGTTTTTGTGCATGTATATATTATAGCACAAAAACATGGTCAAAATTATTAAAGGTTTGTTACGCCTATATTACAAATAACATTAAAATTACAAAAAAAATAAAAGTAGTCAAGATATTAAAAATCCTTTCTATGTTTAGTTTTTTTCTAGAGTAAGCTTTACCGTTTTTAGTAGTAGAAGCACCTTTACGTTTAAGGTGAAGGTAGTTTTGTAATTCTTCTCCCTCCATTTTATATTTATATGTTGGTTTAACAGTTATTTTCATCGTCTTAATTCCTTTCATTATAAAAATTTTTTTCAAAAAAATTACAGGGTATTAAGGGTCACCCTTAAGGGTTAAGCGGGATAGTAGATCCCGCGTCTTAAAGGGGAGAGAAGACTTGTTAAGTTCTTTTGTATTTCTTATTGGTAAGATGGTGAAATGTTATATTTATAATAGTTTATTTGATATACTTATAACATGATTTTTTTATATGCGTCTGATATAATTTTTTTCTAATTTATTACCTTCTTTTTGTGTTTCTTCAATTCTTAGTTCTGCTAGACGTATCATCCATTCTAGTGCTTGTATTTCACCAGGTGTTAGTGTTAATGTTTTTTCCATTGTTGTTTCTATCCTTTCTTAATGATTTTTTTTAATGTAATCTACGACAAAGTAGTTCGCCCTTAATTATCTAGGATTGTGATATTATTGATTTGATAGAAATCAATTTCTACATAAGGGTGATTTTCTGCAACTTTTACCATATAAGAACTTTCATTATATGTGATTTCAACTAGTGTACCTAGTTGTAGTTTAGAATAAATTTTATTACAGGGGTTGTTTTTGGGATTAAAAATCGTAACAAGTTATATATTCATCATTATCAGTCTTTATTTGAATCATTACTATTAATGTGTTTTTTTGAAGTCTTTATCTATATTTGCTCCGTATGTGATTTTGCCTTTAATTTTTCATTGTTTATACCTCCAAGTTGAGTAAATAGTGAATGTGCAATTTTTTTATGCATTTTTTTATGTTGACATTTACATAATATGCGTATAACGTTGTTTTTATGATTATCTAACATTATTTCTTTTTGATGGGTTGTTTTCTTTTCGAAGTTCTTCGATTTTTAATTCTGCTAGAAGCGCCATCCATTTTAATGTTTCTATTTCACTATCTGTTAATTTTGTTTCTATGAGTGTTTCATCGTTTATTTGAATAGAATCTATTTTATTGTATTTAAATTCTACGTCTTCATAGATAAGTTCGCTATTTATATCATTTCTATTTGAATATCCTACAGGTTCTTTAATTGTTATAACATCTTTATGATATGTAATAGTAACGGGAGTGTTGCGATATAATTTATAATAAATTGTATCTTCGAAGTCAGTGTTTTCATCTATATATTCATAAAATGTAATAATAACGCCAGAATCAGTCTCAACATGTATTATAATTTCTTCCATGTTTTTCCACATATGATTCGCAAGATAAATATGCGTCTTTATGCATTTGTCCAGTAATTGTCTTATTCATTCTTTTTATACCTCCGTATTGATTTAATATTTTTTTAAATTCTGTAAGAATTGTAACATCATCATTATGTTCGTTAGCAACATTGGTGTGACTATATGTGCTAAACCAATAAGTTGCACGAAGTCCGTTATCTTCAGGTGTACAAACTTCAAAAATAATAGTCCATACCGTTGATAAGAAATTCTATTCTAAATAATTGTTCAAAAAAACTCATATTTTTAAGTTGTTTTCTTTTTGCTAATTCTATTAATTGTTTTATTAAGCTCATGATAATCTTCCTTTCGTTTTGGGGGATTAAGAAGACCTGTTAAGGTCTTCTTAAAAGATTTCTTAATCTTCTAAGAAAGTTTTTCGTGTTCTTTATTATTTATACGAACTTCTTTATTTTCTAGTTCTTCATCTTCATTAAAAATCAAGGTTTGCAATAACTTTTTAATACTTCTTTTTAGGATTATATCATCAGTATTATTAGTTTCATGACCTAAGGGGAAACCTGCTCCGTCGAAGATGTGATATACTGAACGGTAGTTATCTTCATCGGGTGCATAAATTTCAATTTTTTCGTCGCAAACCGTATTAGGAAAAACAATAGTTACAAGTTTTGAGTCTGTTGCAATTTGACCATTATTTGCTATAACTGCATTTTTTATCATTTCATAAGCTGATGGATTTAAAAAGTCGCATTTAGTTGTGAATGGGTCAACTTCATAATCAGATAAGTCTATGAAATATTCATCACCTAAGATAAGTTTTTCACAAAATATTCTGATAAGTTCTTCTATTGCAACATAATCGTAAAAGTTTGTTGCAAGATTATCTACCCATACTTCATCTTCTTCACGGTTAAAGAATAATGTAAAGCTAAGTTCTTTATTATTTTGGCTAAACTTAACATGTAATGTTCCACCGACTATTTTATAACTAAGTGTAGTAGGTAGAGTTTGGAATTCAAATTCGTAAGTTTCATAAATCCCGTTAAGTTTAGGATTTTTATCCACTTCTACAAGAATCTTAAGTAGTTCTGGTTCTTCAGTAAACTGAATTACAACACTTCTTGCAATTTCTTGTTCTAAGTATCTGTTTTGTTGTTTTAGGTTTTGTAAATATTCAATTTTGTCTAGTAAGCTCATTATTCATATCCTCTTTTTCATTTTTTTATTTATATTTTTTTGTAAAAAAATTTTTACACTCCAGATTTGATTATAATTTAGTTGGTCGGTATAACCAACACTGCGAAAAACATTTAAGATATTCTATTTCGATAGATGTGTCCGGTTTTATTTTTTTGAATAATCTTTTTTTAATTGATTGTCTTCTTCAATATAGTCGAAAAAAAGAATTTTAATTCATCATTTTCGTCTTTGACTTTAAAAAAATTATTTCAAGTAATCCACCGTCTTCTGGTATAATTTTCACAGGTTCTATTAATTTACCTTTAAATTTCATAGTTTCCATTGTTATATCCTCTTTTCGTTTTTTTATTTATTATTAAAAAAATAATCTTCACAAGTCGTAGGGATGAGGAATTTAGCATACGTTAGTTGCTAAAAATTCCGTAAGGGCAAACCCTTAAGGTTTCAGCGGGAGCGTAAGATCCCGCGTCAACTTTATTAAAAATTTCATGAAACGGTAGTTTCTTAGTTTAGTTTAATTGATATTTAAAGTACTCATGTATTTCTTCAATAATTGGTTTTGGGTCTATATATCCTGCACCAAGGTAACGTGTGAAAAAAATTGAGAATTACCACCTTTATACCATGGTGGATTGTATTCTATTATAAAAATCATCAGGAACATCGTTTTCTGATAATATATTAGTAAATTTATTTTGTTTGTTAGGTGTTACTTTGTGATAAAAGTAGTTCATCTAAGTCTAATGGGTCTCCATCTATTTCATGATTGATACTATATTCAATTGTTATTGGTGTGATTTTTTTTCTAAAAATTGAATCATATCATCAGGTAATGTTTTATGTGATGTTGATATTGAAATATAACATGGTTGAATTGACATTGCATTAGCTTCTTTATCAAAGTAAAAATTCTATACAATAATCCATATCAACAGATTCATACATTTCGTGTTTTTCTTGAAAGTTGATTAATTCTTGTATGAAAAGTTTAATTTCTTGTAATCTTTCTTGTAATTCATTCGATGGGTTTAGTTTTATCATTTTGATGGCTTTCTTTAGTTCATTTGATAAAATACAAAACCATTAGTTTTATCATACCAACGGTCTGGTAGTTCATCGATTAATTCTTCTGCTTTGTTAAGTTGAAAGTTCGTAAAATTAATAGGTTCTTCGTAAACAGGTATTGAGTTGAAGTCTTCCACGCCGTATTTTTCGATATATTCTTCTTTTGTATCTTCTAAGATAAGTGAAGCGATATCGAATGTTGCTTTGTTAAACTTAGGTGTACCTTGTTTGTCTAATTTCAAATCAACAAGAACGACTCCGACTGAACGTGGAACTAGAATTTCTACTTCATCTAAGTTAACAGCAATAGGTCTATCTACTACTTTTTCCAGTGCTTGCTTGAAGTACTCTATAGGATTTGATTTGTAAGATTTATCCATGTTGTATGTTCTTTTAAGTCCGCGAGTTATATCTGATACATTCTCGAACGCATAATATGCTGGTGCAGAGTGTGGGTAGTAAACTCCGCACTCTACTTTATTGTTAATACTAAATATAATTGTAATTGTATAATTGTAATTGCTTGTGACATGTGGTTATCCTCTTTTCGTTTTATAAATTTTTAATTAATGTGTTATATATGTGGTCGTTTCCACCGAATATTTTATTTTCTTGATGGAGTAATTTATTGAATAATTCATTGTTTTTCAAAATATTTGGCAGTAAATAGAGCAACTGCGTGGCTTCTAGATACTCCAGCTTGACAATGAATGATTATTTCATCAAAAATCTTGTGAGTTGTAATGTCTTTTTAGAAAAACTTATTATTTGTTTTGCGTGATAATCTTTAAATGCGAATGAATTATACGGGTCTTTTTCTAAATCTTTTGAGTTCAAATCATCAAAATAAAGAAATAATATATCTTTATATCTGTTTCTAGTTATGTGATTTGTTCTTTCTTTGAATGGTAAATGTTCTTTTTCACCGTCTTGTATGGAAATCATAAGACAATTGTTTGTTGGTCTATATTTACTTGCTTTTTGTTTTGATAATGACTTTATTTTCATGATTTTCACCTCGTTTATGTATTTTATTATACTTCGGGTAGGATTTGAACCTACAGCTTCTTTTCCAGCTTAAGACCCAGTTGTTGGGATTTATATAATGTCGTCTACCGCAAGGAGCTTTACCAAATTAAGCTACCGAAGTTAGATAGCTTAGTCTGAGACTAAGCTATTGATAAAATTTTACTTTCTTTTGAATAATCACGCGTTAAAATGTCGCGTAGTCCACCTTTTTGTAAGAATGCGTTAATTGCAATACATGCAACAGTTTCTTCCCAAATGGGGCTTTTAGCTGTAGTACCTCTCGGGCTTATGTAATCTTCATAAGCTGTTAAATATTCATTACATTGTTTGAAGCCGTAACCGTTACGTTTACCGATAAATATTTGTTTAAAAGTAACAGGTGAGCTTGCGTCAAAAAAACTAAGTCCGAAGATAACTTCATTTACGCATGCTTTATTTTTATTAACTAAATTATTAGTTAATTGCTTAGCTTTGTATTCTGGAACGTTATGTAACTTAAGGATATCTAGTAACTTAGTTTTCATTTCATCAGGTTTAAGTGTGTATCCGTTTTCTTTAAAGAATTTTTTTCTGCTGACATTGTTGTGATAATTATCATATATGCGAGTTCTTTAGTTTTTTTCAACGTGGTGAAGATAGCATTCAAAAATATCGATAACTTATTTCATATTTTTTTCTTCTCTATAATAATCATTTATTTTAGTAATATCAGTAGGTGCATATTCACCATAAGTGTCAAGCCCCCAAGTAAACACACGGATGATTTCTTGGTCTTCTTTAAGTACTTTATTAGCATGACGAGTTGCTGTTTGTTGTGATAATCCAAGTGATTGTAATTTTTCTTTTAAGTAGTTCATTTTTTTGTATACCTTTCTTTCGTATGATTCTCCTAAACACAAGAGAATTAATCTCTTGCGTCGTCAATAAATTGATTGTTGATTGCTTTGAAGTTAGGTCTAAAACCTAATTCTGCAAATTCTTTCTTTTCTTTATTCCACCAAACAATACCCTCAGCTTGTACATTAGGGTTAACGTGAGACATCATTCCGTCAACTTGAGCTATAGCTTGTTCAACTGTTTCTGGAAATTCAATGTCAATTACAGGTGTTACGTGTGGTTTTAAAGTTTCAGGCATAGGTCTAGTACTTTCCCATTCAAAGATGATTAGTTTTTGACCTTGTAATTTCAAAGTATTGCTTTGGATTTTTTCACCAACTAATTCAGCTTTTAAAACGTCACCTGGTTGTAATAAGTTTTGTAAATCTAAATCTTTAGCAACTTTGTCAAAGCTAGTATTTGGTTTGATTTCAATCTCAAAATTACGGTTTGCTAATCGTAAGTTGTTGTTTTCGTCTTTCCACCAAGTAGTTGAAGTTCCGTCAACTTTCTCAGTAGCAACCCAAGTTGCGTTTTCTTTTAATGTTTTTAAAATTTCATTAGTTAAGTTCTGAACGCGTTCGCTATCAGTTTTTAAGGTAAACGCTGGGAATTCACCGATAACATTACATTCAGTAGCGAATACTTTTTCAAATTTGAAAACACCCATTTCTTTGAAGAAATTTTCAATGTCGGCTTCATTAGTTAAACCTTTAAAAGCTGTAGGTTTCATAGCTAGACCTTGAATAGTGATGTCTCTAATTTTTTTAGAAGTTATAACAGTACCTCTTACTTTTTCGCCGTTAGGTGCAATAACAGTACGGTTTTCTTTTTCTGTTAAGAATTTGAATTCTTCTATACCGCAAGGTAGGAATGTGTCTATTTCGAAGAAGACAACTTTATCACCAACTTTGTGTTCATCTTTTGGAACCATTACTTGCCAACCGCCAACGATTGCTAATTCTAATTTATTAGCCCATTCAATAGGGTGGATGTCTGTAATTTCTTTAATACTGATTAATTTTCTTACGTCTTTATTTTTGTTCATCATAATAATATACCTCGTTTGTTTGAATTTTGTTTCGATTCCCATTCAGCTCGCGGTTATATTACTGGGCAATCTTAGAATTCTAAGATTGCTTTTTTAGCTAACTGGTCAGCTTTTTCGTTAAGTCTTACACTACTGTGTGCTTTAACTTTTGTGAATACAATTTCAATTTCAGCACGTTTTTCAGTGATAAATTCAACGTAGCTTTGAGTTAAGATATTTTTAGCACGCCACTCTCCATTAGCCCAAGCGCTAACACCTTGGTAGTCGTGGCAGATTTCAATTTTATCTAAACCTAAAGCAATAGCGTGTTTGATTGCAACAACGCTTGCTTTTAACTCACCAGCAACATTCCAGTAGTCTGTGAAAACTTTGTTGTTAGTTGCTTTAGTTAATTCAACTTCTTCGCCGTTGTGGCAGAATACAACACCAGCTCCAACAACGCATTTTTCTTTGTCAAAAGAACCGTCTACGAATGCTACAGCGTGGTCAGTTGTTTCTTCTTGTGGAGTTTCTTGTGTCTGTTTAGCTTCTAAACAAAACGCTACAGCTTCGTTGTAGTCGTCAAAGAACTTGATTTCAGGGTGAGCGAATGTTGGTCTGTACTCGTGTAAAGTCTCTTCACTAAAGAAGATTGCTTGATTTTCTTCGTTTCTAATTGCGTAAAATTTGTTCATTATTGTTATTACCTCTCTATTTCAATTTCTTCACGAAAATCAATTACAAAATCTGTAATTTCATTATTTTCATTGCGTTTAACATATACATTATATTCACCGTCACCTAGTCCAGCTTGTACTACAAGACCGTCGACGAATTCTCCGTCAAGATTTGATACAAATCCGTCTTCAAGTTCTGTCCATGTTGAATCTTCTGATGCGTCAGAACTCCAGATACCGGCTTGACCTGTGTCTATACCGATTGTACCTAAAATTTCCCAAGTTTTATAAGTGTTTGCTGATGTAGTTATGAAATTTACTTGAGTAGGACGTTCACCAAAATTTAATCCGTTATATGTAAGGTGTTCACTTATAATTTGGATGTCGAATATTCTACCGTTTGTTTCAATTTCAATTTCTGCACCTGTGTTTGTGTCACCAATAAGTAATGTTTTGTTAATTCTTAATTTCATGATAAAAACCTCTTTTCATTAAAATAAAATTTCAAATATTAATGGGGGTATGGGGGTTTTAGACCCCAAGGTGTTAGCGAGGAGTAGCCGAGCGTAGGTCTGAGAAGATTAAAGGAAAAGGTGGTGTTTTAAGGGTAGACGGAGACGTGGGCGGAGGAAGAATTGTGATGATTTGTTTTAATGAGGGGCGTGGGATTACGGAGTAAGGGTATGATTTCCTGTATAGGAAATCTTAAGGCTAGAACTGTGTAACAGTTCGGCGCGCCCATTAAAAAAGTTTGTTTATATTTTTATGTTTTGAGTGAAGGATCTATTGGATTTTTTTCTTTTGTGGTTTGAATGAGTCTGTTAGTTTTTGTTTTGTGTTTTCTTAGAGGATCTGCTGCTTTTGTTTTTTTTTGGCGTTGCCAAAAGTAAGCGATTTTGCATACACAAAGTTGCATTAACAGAATCTTTTTACATTATTTGGATGGAAAAAAGATTCTGTTGTTGCCATCTGTTTATTTATAAATAGTCTGTTATACTAGTGTTTTATGTGGTGGAAGTATCTCGGACCTATATCTCGGACCTATAGCCGCCTTCTTTTTTTTTAGAAAGTCTAGTCATTAAGTTGAGTTGGAAAGTATAAGTTGGATGTTTAATGATAAAGTCTAGTGATTAAGTTAAATAATAAAGTTAAGCATCTAAGTTAAATGATCAACTTAAATGATCAAGTTAAATAAGAAAGTTAAAGTTTCAAGTTAAGATGGAAAGTTATGTTGTCAAGTTTAATATTTAAGTATAATCATCAAGTATAATTATCAAGTATAGTCATTAAGTTAAAAATTCCAGTCAAATAAGAAAGTTTAGTCATCAAGTTTAAATTTCAAGTAAAGTAATCAAGTTAAGTAATCAAGTTAAGTAGGAAAGTTATTTCTTTACAAAAAAATGTTTATTGTGCTACAATATACTTTATGAAAGAGGTGAAACAATTAATGGTTAAAGCTAACAATAAAATAAGTAATAACCTTTACTTTAATGTGAAAGGTCACTTTGGTCTCTTAAATGAGGTGAAAGAGTCTACAAATTCATTTAAATCATTCTATATTGACATAATCAGAACAGTTAAATCAGTCTCTGACGAGTTCGATTTAAACTTTAAAGAATCAGTAGCCTTATTCATGAGGTACGTCCAAGATTCTAAATTTAACCCAACAAAAACAGGAACATACTTTTCGCTAAAAGATGTACCAGAAGATGTATACACATACATCAAAGAATCTGGATACAGGCAAAAAGAATGTCATGCATACTTGTTAAAATTAATACTGTCAATAGATACTGATGCATTAAAAAAATACTTGGAGAATTAGTGTTTATTAAACAAATGATAAGAAGAGATCTTGGAAACATTAATAATGGCGATAGAATCATTATAAATAAAGATGTGAAAGAAGAAATTTTAACAGTACAAAATGATGAAAAAGACTTTTCAAAAAAAGAAAAAAATAAAAAAAGAATCTTTAACACATAAGACAAAAAGATTCTAAAAAAACTAACGGAGCAGTCGCCAAAAAGACTAAATCAAACGAAAAAAAGTCGCGAAAAAGACGAAAAACAAATGAAACGATAGAACAAAAAGGACGAAACGAAACCCTGAGAAAAACTATAACTCTTGATAGCATTAAAGAACCAAAGAAAAAAAGAAGAAAAAAACAGAATCAGGTGGAGACAAGGTGATGGAAGCATTGGAGAAAGTTTCTAAAAGTCTTGAAAAGATAGAAACCGGTAAGAAAGTTACTAGAAGTGAAATGCTAGATAGTTTCCTTTAGTTGCTTGACATGATACGCTGATTTATAATATAATTAATTAGAACAAGTTAGAAAGGTGGATGAAAAATGGCGAAAAAAGAAAAAAACGTATTACGTTAGATGATTTAGATAGTAGAAAAAAGAAAAAACGTCGTAGATACGAAGAAGAAGATGAATATGAAGATAATGAATGGGAAGATGAAGATGACGATTGGGATGATGATGAAGATGAGGAAGAGGGAAGTCGAAAAGTATCAGGGATGCTTGGAAAACTAAAAATTTTCTTTATAATTGGTTTTATAATTCTTGCTGCTGTTTTAATTTATGCTGCGCTTCCTAAAGGTGGAGGTAAGCAAGCAGAGCAACCTCAGGTGCAACAAGAGCAAAAACAAGAAGAAAATAAAGATGAGAAAAAAGAAGAAAAGAAAGTTGATAACTTAAAAGCTGCAAAAGACAATCTTCAAAAACCTGAACTAATTGCTAGTGAAAAAGTTACTAAGAAGATTACTGAAGCAGTAAATAAACAATATAACTTTGTGCATGAAAAAGCAGGTGATTTTAAACTTGGAAGTGAGAAAAATGTATTTGCATTAACGGGACTTACAAATATCAACTTACTTAACAGAATGGCTATTTTAGATTTTAAAGTTAAGGACGTTGAAGCATACGAAAGTAATACTAAAGGTGTTTACCAAGTACTGATTGTTATGAGCCATAAAAATAGTGATGATTTAGTTTGGTTAGCAAACTTTGATGATGCTTCAGGTGATATCGAACTTGTTGAACTTAAGGGTGAGATTAAACGTGCATCTGAATTAAAAGATAAGGGAACTGATAAAGGTTCTGATAAGAAAGAAGAAGCCAAAGATAAGAAATACTCTAAGGATGATGAAGAAGAAATCTTTATAAGAAAAAAAGTGAAGAAGGAAGATGAGAGTACTAGTAAGGAATCAGATAAGAAAAAAGATGACTCTAAAAATGTATAGTGATAAAGAAGCTAGGTTATAAGCTAGCTTCTTTTTTTATTGTTATAAAAGTCTATATATAGACTTTTTATTTTTTTATTTTGAATGCGATTAATTTTTGTGATATAATAAGATTAATTATTTTATATTATAAAAAGAAAGGTAATCAAATTAAGTTTTTGATTAGGTGAGTGTTTTGAGGGTTAAAAAAATCTAAAAATAATAGCAATATCACCTTTATTTTTAAGTTCTACTTTAGGAATTATTGAAATTGGAGCTGAGACAGCACCACAACCTAGTGGTAGAATTATAGAGCGTGGTGAAGATGGTGTATCTTGGGAATTATACGAAAATGGATATTTATTATTTAAACCAATTCCAGGTAAAGATACGTTAGCTACTGACTCTGTGTTTACAACTTGGAAATGGCGTCATGGCGATAAGATAAAGTATGTAGGTTTTAGCGGTAAAGTTTATGCGCCGAGAGATAGTTCTTTTTTATTTAGTAAAGCTACAACTAATGAGAGATCAAATTTCAATCCAGTTTATATAGATGCTAGTAAAATAGACACAAGTAGAGTTACAGACATGTCTTATATGTTTTATGAGGTAAGTAACTTATTGAGTCTTGATGTTAGTAATTGGGATACAGGTAAAGTTACCAATATGAATAATATGTTTACTAAGGCAAGTGGATTAGTTAATTTAGATGTAAGCAGATGGAATACAAGTAATGTTAGAACTGCACTTTCTATGTTTCTTGATGCGAGCAGTTTAACAAGTTTAGATGTGAGTAAATGGAATACGAGTCAATTTATAACTACAGCTAATATGTTTCAAAATATACCTTGTTTAAGAACATTAGATATTGGACGTTGGGATTTAAAAAATGTAAGAACTTCAAGTGGTATGTTTGCAGATACTTCATTAATTAAATTAACTTTACCATCATCTTTTACTGAACTTTTTGAAATGAATGAACCAAGTATGAAAAATTTACCTGAAGGTGAATATACAAATCGTTGGGTGAGAGAGGACAAAATTCATGGTCCAATGTCATGGAGTGAAATGGAGAATAATTGGCAACCAGCGATGGCAGGAACTTGGGTTCGTGAAAGAAAAGGTTTTACTCTTGATGTAACATATGATATGGGAACGCATCCTTCGATACCTAAAATGACAGCAACTATTTTTAAAAATACAGATCCTAAAATTAAAGATACATTTGTTTCAGATTTTTGTATTACCTATACCAAAAAATCCTGAGAATTTAAAATTTCTTGGTTGGAGAACAAGTAAAGATCCTTCTGCAGTTATTATAACTAAGGAGAATATGTTAGGGTTTTATCTTTTAGCTGAAATTGGTCATGTTACATTATATCCTAAATGGGAAGTGATACCTAAAGAGTCTAAAACAGTTACTGAAGATATTGAACCAAGAAAAGAGTATGTTATTGATGAAACTCGTGATAAAGGTGCTAAAAACTTAGAAACTCCTGGTAAAAAAGGAAGTAAGACTATAAAAATTACTTATACTATTCATCCAGAAACTGGTGTTGCGACTGAAAATAGAGGTGAACCTGTAATTGATCCAGCGGGTAAAACTTTTGTTAAAGTTGCGGCCAAACCTGAAACAAGACAAGTTGTTGGTAATGATGGTAATAAGTATGAAGAAACTACTAGATATACGATTAATGCTAGTAATGGTAATTTAACGGCTAATACAAGTCGTCGTTTAGTTGAAAATACTAAAGCTATTGAAGCAATTAATGCAGAAGCTAAGAAGAAAAATGATGAGATAGAAGCTGCTAATATAACACAAGAGGCTAAAACTAGACTTAAAGCTAAAGTAGAAGGTGAAAGAACTAAAGGTATCAATGCAGTTAAGAAAATGGATACTGTAGAAAAAGGAAATTCTGAACGTGATAAAGCTATTACAGCTATTCGTGCAATTAGTTTAGATGCTGATAAACAAGCAAAAGAATCCGAGGATTTACAAAAGGCTAAGGATACTGGAATAAATGCTATTAAAAAAGCTGCAGAGGATAAGAAAGTTGAAATTAATGCAGCAAATTTACTTCCTGAAGCTAAATCACGTCTACTTGCTCAAGTAGAAAGTGTGAAGAATAAAGGAATAGAAGCTGTTAATAAAGCTACTAATCCTAGAAGCGTTGAGAGTGAAACTATTAAAGCAGTTGGTATCATCAAAGGAATTAGTTTAGAAGCTGATAAGGAAGTTAAGAAAGTTCAAGATGCTAAAGTGTCAGCAATTAATGAAATTAAACAAGCGGCTAAAGAGAAAACTGATGAAATAGAAAAAGCTAACATTTTACCAGAAGCTAAGGTTAGACTTAAAAATCAGGTAGAAGCTGAGAAAAACAAAGGAATTGATGCTGTAGGTAAAGCTATAAATGTTGCTGGTGTTAATTCAGAACGTGATAAAGCAATAGGAATAATCAGAGGTATTGGTTTAGATGCTGATATTAGAAATAAAATAAAAGTTGATAATGAAAATGCTGTTAACACAGGTAAGAATGATGCTATTAATGCTATTAAAAAAGAAGCAACTGAGAAGTTAGCTGAGATCGAAAAAGCTGATATTTTACCAGCTGATAAAGATGTATTAAAAACTCGAGTTAATACTGAAAGAGATAATGGTATTAAGGATATTAATAAATTAACTGAAATTCCTGAAATTAACAAGAAGCGAGATTTAGTTGTGAAGACAATTAGAGAAATTGATCTTGGTTCATTTAAAAAAGCTAAAGCAGAAAAAAGACTTAGCTGATGCTAAGAAACTTGGAATAGAAGCTATCGAAAAAGCAGCTCGTGATAAGATTTCAGAAATTGAAAATGCTGATCTATTACCTTCTGATAAAGAGAAATTAAAAGGGCAAGTTAATGCTGAGAAAACTAAGGGTATAGATGCTGTAAATAAAGTTACGACTGTTTCAGGTGCAAAATCTGAGAGTGATAAAGCTGTTGGTATTATTAAAGCTATTAGTTTAGATGCAGGTAAACGAACAAAAGCAGAAAAAGACTTAGCTGATGCTAAGAAACTTGGAATTGAAGCTATCGAAAAAGCAGCTCGTGATAAGATTTCAGAAATTGAAAGTGCTGATCTATTACCTGTTGATAAAGAGAAATTAAAAGGGCAAGTTAATAATGAGAAAGCTAAAGGTATAGATGCTGTAAATAAAGCTACGACTGTTTCAGGTGCTAAATCTGAGAGTGATAAAGCTGTTGGTATTATTAAAGCTATTAGTTTAGATGCAGGTAAACGAACAAAAGCAGAAAAAGACTTAGCTGATGCTAAGAAACTTGGAGTAGAAGCTATCGAAAAAAAGCAGCTCGTGATAAGATTTCAGAAATTGAAAAATGCTGATCTATTACCTTCTGATAAAGAGAAATTAAAAAGGGCAAGTTAATGCTGAGAAAACTAAAGGTATAGATGCTGTAAATAAAGCTACGACTGTTTCAGGTGCTAAATCTGAGAGTGATAAAGCTGTTGGTATTATTAAAGCTATTAGTTTAGATGCAGGTAAACGAACAAAAGCAGAAAAAGACTTAGCTGATGCTAAGAAACTTGGAATTGAAGCTATCGAAAAAGCAGCTCGTGATAAGATTTCAGAAATTGAAAATGCTGATTTATTATCTGCTGATAAAGAGAAATTAAAAGGGCAAGTCAATGCTGAGAAAAACTAAGGGAATAGATGCTGTAAATAAAGCTACGACTGTTTCAGGTGCAAAATCTGAGAGTGATAAAGCTGTTGGTATTATTAAAGCTATTAGTTTAGATCAAGCTAAAAAAGCAAAACTAGATTTAGATACTGCTCGTCGTGATGCAATTAAAGCTGTTCGTGATAAAGGGGCAGAGGTCTTAAAAGATCTAGAAAGAATAAATTTAGATTCGAAAGAAAAAAATTGAAATTAAAAGATAAGATAAATCAAATAGTAGATGATGCTGTTAAAAAAATATTGGTGAGGCTAATCGTAATCAAATTGATCCGGTTAAAAAAATAAAGCTATTAAAGATTTAGAAGCTCTTATTCCAGAGATTAAAAAAACTTGAACAAGATAAAAATAAATCGTGATAATGAGGAATTATCTAAGAAAAACTTTAGATCAGCTTAAAGCAGATGCTAAGAAAAAAAGTAACGGATGAATACAATAGAATTAAAGATGAAATTAATAAGATGGATCTTGATGAAGCTGTTAAGAAATATTTATTAAAAAAGGATTAGATGATTTTCATAAAAAAAGGTCTTGGTTTAATTGATGGAGCTACTAAAGATGATGTTCTAAAAAAATTAGAGATGGCGTTATTTCTGATATGAATAAAGTTTTTAGATGATGCTAAAAGCTAAGTTAAAAGCGAAGAAAGAAAAAGAACAATTAGATTTTGATAAACAAAAAGCTAAAGAAAGAATCAAAGTAGAATATGAAAAAAACAACAAAAATAGAATCAAAAGTGCTAATATTCTTGCTAAGTTAAAAGCTGATTTAATTAGGGAATTACTAGATAGATATTCTAAGGGTATTAGAGATGTAGATGCTAGTGATCGTAATGGACTTGATAAGTTGACTCTTGATACTGTGCGTGATTTAATTAGAATTGGTGATAAAGCTGTGGATGCTGAAAAAGCAGAAGTTGATAGATTAGCAAGAGAAAAAGCAGAAGTTGATAGATTAGCGAGAGAAAAAGCTGAAAGAGATAGACTAGCTCGTGAGAAAGCAGAGGCTGATAGACTAGCTCGTGAGAAAGCAGAGGCTGATAGATTAGCAAGAGACAAAGCAGAAGCTGATAGACTAGCTCGTGAGAAAGCAGAGGCTGATAGATTAGCAAGAGACAAAGCAGAAGCTGATAGACTAGCTCGTGAGAAAGCAGAGGCTGATAGATTAGCAAGAGAAAAAGCAGAAGCTGATAGATTAGCAAAAGAGAAAGCTGAAAGAGATAGACTTGCTCGTGAAAAAGCAGAAGCTGATAGATTAGCAAAAGAAAAAGCAGAAGCTGATAGATTAGCAAAAGAAAGAGCAGAAGCTGAAAGGCTTGCAAAAGAAAAAGCTGAAAGAGATAGACTTGCTCGTGAAAAAGCAGAAGCTGATAGACTTGCTCGTGAAAATGCTGAAAGACTGGCAGCGTTAGAAGCTGACAGGCTTGCAAGTGAAAAATCTGAGATAGAAAGAATTGCTCGTGAAGTTCGTGAAAAACGTGAAAAAGAACTTGCTGAACGAAACAGACTTGATCATGAGAAATATTTAAAAGATAGACTAGATCGTGAAAAAGCTGAAAGACTTGAGAAAGAAAAAGCTGAGCAAGAAAGACTTGCTCGTGAAAAAGTTGAAGCTGAGAGATTAGCGAAAGAGAAATCTGAACAAGAAAAACTTGCTAGTGAGAAAGTAGAAGCAGATAGGGTAGCAAAAGAAAAAGCAGAAGGTGAAAGATTGGTAAGAGAAGAAGCTGAAAAAGAAAGCTTTGAAAGAGAAAAAGCTGAAGCGGACAGATTAGCTCGTGAAAAAGCTGAAAGACTTGTAAAGGAATCTATTAAACCAACAATTAAACAAGCTAAGTTACCAGAAACTGGTAATACAAGCATGGCAAACTACGGTTTAATCGGGTTAGTTTTAGGTTTACTTACAAGATTTAAACGTCGTAAAAATTAAAGATAATTGGGGAATTTTCCCCTTTTATCTTGAAATAAAAGTTTTTTAAAAATCTGATATGTTTTTGTTGACTTTGATATAAAAAGGGTGCTATACTTATATCATAAATAAAAAAATTAGAAAGAAACCGAAAAAGGTTTTAGAGGTATTATAATTATGAAAAAAATTATTAACAGGTATTTTTTTGCTGCAACAGTATTAACAGTTGGAACAGGTGTGGCATTAGAACATGGCTATGTTAAGGCTGAAGAACCTTCAAAAGCGTCTGAAGATGCTGCTGGTGATGCTTGGGAAAAAGCTGCTAAAGAAGCTGAAACTCCAAAAGTAGAAACTCCAAAAGCTGAGACTCCTAAACAACCAGTAATCGATGAAGAGTACGTTAAGAAAAAAACATTGACACTCCAACTGGGAAAGAAGAAAAAAGCTCGTGAAGATGCTTACAAAGATAAAGTTGAAGCAAAAATATAAAGAAGAATTAAAAAAACAAGAAGTTAAAAAAAGGATTCTGATAAAAAAAGCTCCTGTAAAAGGTCAATCAAAAAGCTTCTGCTAAGAAAGCTTTTACCAAAAAAACTTCTGCTGTGCGTTAATTATTAGATATTTTTAATAGGCAAATGAACATTTGAGGAACAAGGCGTAAGTCTTGTTCCTTTATTATTATGAATTTTTATTTAGATATGTTATAATAGTTATGTCAATAATAAAAAGAAATATAGAGGTGATTTTTTTGAGTATTAAAATTAAAAAAAGTAAGATTTTATTAGGGGGGCACTCATAACTCTTGGTAGTTTGGGTGTTATTGATGTTTATGCAGATGAAACTCCAAAAACCAACTGGAAATGTTATAGCTCGTGGTGAAGATGGTGTTCCTTGGGAACTTTATGAAAATGGATATTTATTATTTAAACCCGTTCTCGGTAAAGATACGTTAACAAATAATAAAGGTGATACTACTTGGAAACGTGAACATGGAAGTAAAATTAAATATGTAGGTTTTGCTGGTAAAGTATATGCCCCTGAAGATAGTAGTGCTTTGTTTAGTAATATTTATTTTGAAAAGGGTAATTTCATAAAGGAGATTGTTTTTTTAATCCTGTTACATTAGATGTTTCAAATGTGGATACTAGTAAAGTTACAGATATGGAATATATGTTTTATGGTTTATCGAATTTGATGAATTTGGATGTAACAAAATTTGATACTCGTAAAGTTACTAATATGGGTGGAATGTTTACGTATTTATCTAATGTGACAAATTTAGATGTGACACATTTTAATACTAGTAAAGTGACTGATATGTCATCTATGTTTAGTGGTATGTCTAAATTAACTAATTTGGATGTGACCAAATTTGATACGAGTTCAGTTAAATCAATGATAGGTATGTTTCGTGGATTATCAAACTTAACAAATTTAGATGTGACACATTTCAATACTAGTAATGTGACTGATATGAGTTCTATGTTTATGGATGTGTCAAAAAAATAACTAGTTTAGATGTAACAAAATTTGATACTAGTAAAGTTACTAGTATGAATTCTATGTTTTTCTAATATGTCTAATTTAATAAGTTTAGATGTGACAAAATTTGATACTAGTAAAGTTACTGATATGAGTTCTATGTTTTTCAAGTTTGTCAAAAAAATAACTAATTTGGATGTGACAAAAATTTGATACTAGTAATGTTACAGATATGGGTTCTATGTTTGCTCTTATGTCAAACTTGAAGAATTTAGATGTTACACATTTTAATACGGATAAGGTGAAGAATATGAGGTATATGTTTTTTTCTATACCTAATCTGACTAGTTTAGATGTGACGAATTTTAATACAAGCAATGTAACAAAAATGGAATATATGTTTAGTGAACTGTCCAAATTAAAGAATTTGAATGTGACAAATTTTGATACTAGTAAAGTGAAGAATATGAATTCTATGTTTAGTAGATTGTCCAATTTGGTTGATTTAGATGTTACACATTTTAATACAAGTAATGTTACTGATATGGGCGGGATGTTTTTCTTTTTATGGATAATTTAAAAATCTATTGATGTTACTAAGTTTAATACAAGTAAAGTAACTAATATGGAAAAAAATGTTTTCGGGTATGAGTCAATTAGTTACTTTGGATTTGACAAATTTTGATACGAGTAATGTAGAAATTATGCGTTACATGCTTACTGGTACTAATAAATTAAAAAGAACTTAAACTGGGTGATAAATTTAACAGTATAGGTATTCATGATATGAATAAACTTCTTAATGGTTCTGTTATTAATCATAGTTACGGTAATCAATATACAGATAAGTGGCATAAAATAAATGATAAAGCACATCCATATACAGTTGATGATTGGGCTAATCTATATAAATCTAATCCATCAACAACTGCTGGTACATGGGTTCGTGAAGAAACACCTAAAACGGAAGTAACTTTAACTTTTGATAGTGAAAACTTCCCTCCCGTTAAATTTAAACCTAATTCTGATAAGTTTCCCGAGTTACCAAAACCTAGCAAACCAAAATTAAATCATAAGTTTGTGGGATGGTCTAGAACTCCAGAAGGGGAACCTATTGATTCTAAAACTATAAAACCTGGTGAGGAGATTAATCTGCATCCTGTTTGGAAACCTGTTGATAATACTAAAAATAGAACTGAGAAGATTATTATTACAACAGTTTATGAAGCAGATCCAAACTTAGATTATGGTAAACGCACTGAAACAGCAGGTGTGGAAGGTGAAAAACGTGTTACAACAACATATACTGTTAAAGATTATACAGGTGAACTAATTAACCCTGTAGAATCTGAAACTATTACAACACCTATGAAACCTAAAGTTGTTAAGGTGGGAACTAAACCAACTAGTAAAGTTGAAAATATTCCTTCACCTAAGAGATATGAAAAAGATAATATGAGATCTCGTGGTGAAGGTGATATTGTGACAAATGGTAGACCAGGAACTAAGACAACTACAACAACGTATACTGTTGATCCAAAAACAGGTAATGTGACACCTAAGACAGGTCAACCTGTTACGGTGGAAGCGACTTCAACAATAGTTAAAGTTGCAGCTAAAGATAAAGAAGTTGTTGAGAAAATTCCGTCTCCTGTTGTTTATGAAAAAGACTCTAATCGTGATAGAGGTACAAAAGATGAACGTATAGAGGGTAAAGAGGGTACTATAACTAAGACTATTACGTATAATGTAAACCCAGATACTGGTGTTGTTACTGAAACTGCAAGTGCACCTGTTAGAAAAGAACCAACTAATACTATAATTAAAGTCGGAGCTCGTGATAAAGTTGTGACTACACCAATAGAACCGGAAAAAGAATATGTTATTGATAAATCTCGTGATAGAGGAACAGCTGATGTTATCGAAAAGGGAAAAACCGGATCTAGTAAAGTAACAACAACTTATACTGTTAATCCAAAAACTGGTGATATAACAGAAAATACATTACCTCCTGTTGTCGACCCTGTTGGTAAAACAATTGTTAAAGTTGGTGGCCGTGATAAAGTTGTAACTGAAGTTATTGAACCTGAAGTAGTTTACGAGAAAGATGACAAAGGTGCTGGTGAGACTATTCCTGGTAAAAAAGGAAGCAAGGTTAGGACGACTACATATACAGTTAATCCAAAAACAGGTGAGGTAACTGAAAAAGTAACTGGTCCTGTTATAACGCCAGCTGGTAAGACTATTATTAAAATTGGTGCTAAGGATACGGTAAATGAAGAAGTGATTAAACCTAAGGTTCGTTATGAGGGAGATAATACACGTGAAAAAGGAACTCCTGATGTGACTGTTCCTGGTAAAAATGGTAGTAAGATTACAACAATTGCACATAATGTTGATCCAAAAACAGGTAAAGTAACAGATGTTCCTCGTGAACCAATTATCACGAATCCTACAGATACTGTAATTAAAGTGGGAACTAAGTCAAAAGTGGTTGTTACAGAAATTTCACCTAAAGTTAAATATGTACCTGATTACACACGTAAAAAAGGTGAGTCTGATATTACAGTTCTTGGTAAAAAAGGAAGCACTACAACAAATACTACATATGAGGTCAATCCTGAAACTGGTAAAATTACAGAAACAGTAGGTAAACCTGTAACTGAAGCTCCTGGTGAAACAATTATTAAAGTTGCAGCTAAAGGTGATACTATTACAGAGACAATCCCACCTATTGTTGAATACGTGCCAGATGAAACTGGTGTTGGTGGTGAAACTAAAGGTACACCTGGTAAAAAAGTAACAGCTATTACTTATGAAGTTGATCCAAATACTGGTAAAGTTACAGAAAAACGTGGTGAACCTGTCGTGACACCTCCTGGAAAAACAATTGTAAAAGTAAGTACTAAACCCAAAGTAGAAACTGAAGTTATTAAATCTAAAGTTGTTTATGAAGCAGATAAATCACGTGATAAGGGTACATCAGATGTAACTATTCAAGGTAAAGATGGTAGCAAAGTTACAACAACTACATTTAATATAGATAAAGTAACTGGTAAAATTACATCAGTTGTTGGTAAACCTGTGATTACAAATCCGGTGGATACGATAGTAAAAGTAGGTGCGAAAGATAAAGTGGTTGTAGAAATTCTTGAGCCAGTGGTAGAATATGTTAGAGATGATTCAGGTGCAGGTGAGGTTATCAAAGGTAAACCTGGTAAGAAACAACAACAACTATCTATACTGTTGACAGAGAAACTGGTAAGGTGACTGAGCATGTTGTAGGTCCACAGATAGAACTTCCTGGTAAAACTATTATTAAGATTGGTACAAAAGATAAGGTCGTGACTGAGGATATCGAGCCTCGCGTTCGTTATGTTGCTGATAAAGAACGTGAAAAAGGTAGTGAGAATGTTGTGGTACCTGGTAAAAAAGGACGTAAAACGACTGTCACTAAGTTCGAACTTGATCCTAAGACAGGTAAGGTTACTGAAGTTGTAGGGAAACCAGTAATTGAAAATCCGACAGATACAATTGTTAAAGTTGGAGCTAAAGATAAAGTTGTAGTTGAAGAAATTAATCCTAAAGTTATATACTCAGGTGATGATTCTCGTGATTACGGTAGTGATAATATTGTTGAAGCAGGTAAAGTAGGTCGTAAAGTAACAACTATTGTTTATTCAGTTGATCCTGATACTGGTAAAGTGAGTGAAAAAGTAGGGGTTAAAGTTGAAGAACCTGGAATTACACGTATTAAAGTTGGTACTAAATCAATGGTTAAAACTGTGACTGGTGAAGATGGTAATATTTACGAAGAAACAACTACATTTACTGTTGATTCTGAAACAGGTAAAGTAACACTTCATGTCACTCGTAAGCTAATTAGAGATGTTAATAAAGAAGAAGCTGATAGAATTCGTCGTGGAAATATTCCACCAGTATTAGATGTTCCTGAATATACAGGACCGATTTCTGGAGCTGGACTTGACGGAGAAGGTGGACAAATCACCCCTCCTGTACTAGAAGTTCCTGAATATACTGGAGTATTAGCTGGAAACGGACTTGATGGAGAAGGTGGACAAATCACTCCTCCTGTATTAGATGTTCCTGAATATACTGGAGTATTAGCTGGAAACGGACTTGATGGAGAAGGTGGACAAATCACTCCTCCTGTATTAGATGTTCCTGAATATACTGGAGTATTAGCTGGAAACGGACTTGACGGAGAAGGTGGACAAATCACTCCTCCTGTATTAGAAGTGTTGGATTATAAAGGTGAAATTAAAAAAGAAGAATCTAAAGAAGAACCTAATAAAGAAGCTATTAAGCTAACTGATGTACCTTCAGCTAAAGTTACTAAGGCTCTTCCTGAAACAGGTAATGATAATTATGCTACTTATGGTTTAGTTGCTGTTCTTTTAGGTTTCTTAACAAAAATTAAGACGTAAAAAAATAAGAATCAATAAAATATATAAGATAAGGGATATTCCCTTATCTTTTTTTATACAGAAAAAGTTTATATATAGACTTTTTGTTTTTTTATTTGTGTTTTTTTAATGTTATTTTTAGTATAATATTGTTATAATATTATAAAAGTGAAAGGTAGATATTTTATGAGTAAAATGTTGAAAAAAGTTAACAGAAGCGCGTTAGTTTTTGCGGGGGGGGGGTACTAGCCTCTAATGATATTGTTAATGCAGAAACAAGACGTGAAATTATAAAACATGGTACAGATATTGTAAATGATCCAAATTTACCAAAAGGTGAACGTAAAAAGGTGAAAGATGGGGTAGATGGGGAAAAAGAGATAACAATTAAAGAAATACATGGTACAGTGACAGAGCATAAACCTATTGATTTACTTTTGATATGGGATGGTAGTGTATCTTTTGATAGACTTATTGATAAATCACTTGGAGATATTAAAAGCTTACTATCTAAACTATCAGATGATGATACTGTGCAGTTCTCTTTTTATGATGAGAACACTGAGAATTCTTATACTTCACTGTATTCTAGTACTATTAGTAGTAAAGAATATCCTCATTATAGTTTTACTACAATTAAAATGAAACCTTCTGTTGCCTTGAGAATTATAAATGATATTATAAGTGTCAGATCTTCTGATGAAATTGTATTTAATAATATTACACAGTATTTTGTTAATAGGAGTAGGGTTCTTGGTTTACTTAGTGAACCTGCATTACAATATAGTAATAACGATAGTTTAAGGGATAAAAATGGTAGAGTGTTTTCCTTTTTTGGGGGTGATTCTTCAATAGGAAAACCTTTTGAGGAAATATATGCTAGAGATACTAGATCTAATGCTACAAAAGCTATTATTCAATTTACAGATAACTGGGCTAGTGATGAAAAAATTGATACTTCAATTGTTGAGTGGGCTAAAAAGAATGTTAAAACGTTCATGTCTGTTGTTTACAGGATTAGTGAGGATGAGCCGTTATATTCTGCTAATTCTATGCGAGCGGCTGGACATCCTAATGTTTATGTTCCTGGGTATGGGGCTAGTGATGAAGATCGTCAGAGTAAACTTATTAAAACAATTGAAGAAACTGCACTAGAATCTAAAGATGTGGTTACTGGAAGTAGTAGAACTGAGAAAATAATAAGGGATGTTGTTAACGAGGTTATACATGTTGGTACAGGGGAGATTACAACTAAGAAAAATGATGCAATTGATGCTATTAAACGAGAAGCTGAAACTAAAAAAGGTCAAATAAATTCTGCCAATATTTCAGAAGCTGATAAGAAAACTTTAATAGCTAAAGTTGAGGGAGAAAAAGATAAAGGTATTTCTGCTGTTAATGGTGCTGACACTATTGATAAAGTTGAAACTGAGAAAAATAGAGCGATTGGATTAATTAGAGCTATTTCGTTAACTGAAGCTATTAATAACAAAGCTAATGCTGATTTAGGTGTTGCCCGTAATTCTGCTATTGATATGATTAAAAAAGCAGCAGAAGATAAGCTTGTTGAAATTAATAAAACTGATTTACTTTCAGAAGCTAAATCTCGACTTATTAAACAAGTAGAGGATGAGAAAAATAAAGGAATTGAAGCAGTAGGTAAAGCAACTAATCTAACAACAGTTAATTCTGAACGTGATAAAGCAGTTAATGCAATCAAAGCTATTAGTTTAGATGCTGATAAAAAAGCTAAAGAAACTAAAGACTTACAAGATGCTAAAAATTCTGCTATTAATATGATTAAAAAAGCAGCAGAAGATAAACTTGCTGAAATTAATAAAACTGATTTACTTCCAGAAGCTAAATCTCGACTTATTAAACAAGTAGAGGATGAGAAGAATAAAGGAATTGAAGCAGTAGGTAAAGCAACTAATCTAACAACAGTTAATTCTGAACGTGATAAAGCAGTTAATGCAATCAAAGCTATTAGTTTAGATGCTGATAAAAAAAGCTAAAGAAACTAAAGACTTACAAGATGCTAAAAAAATTCTGCTATTGATATGATTAAAAAAAGCAGCAGAAGATAAACTTGCTGAAATTAATAAAACTGATTTACTTCCAGAAGCTAAATCTCGACTTATTAAACAAGTAGAGGATGAGAAGAATAAAGGAATTGAAGCAGTAGGTAAAAGCAACTAATCTAACAACAGTTAATTCTGAACGTGATAAAGCAGTTAATGCAATCAAAGCTATTAGTTTAGATGCTGATAAAAAAAGCTAAAGAAACTAAAGACTTACAAGATGCTAAAAAAATTCTGCTATTGATATGATTAAAAAAAGCAGCAGAAGATAAACTTGCTGAAATTAATAAAACTGATTTACTTCCAGAAGCTAAATCTCGACTTATTAAACAAGTAGAGGATGAGAAGAATAAAGGAATTGAAGCAGTAGGTAAAGCAACTAATCTAACAACAGTTAATTCTGAACGTGATAAAGCAGTTAATGCAATCAAAGCTATTAGTTTAGATGCTGATAAAAAAGCTAAAGAAACTAAAGACTTACAAGATGCTAAAAATTCTGCTATTAATATGATTAAAAAAGCAGCAGAAGATAAACTTGCTGAAATTGAAAAAAAGCTAACATTTTACCAGAAGCAAAACTTAGACTTAAAACGCAAGTTGAAGTTGAACGTAATAAAGGTATCAGTGCTGTTAGTAATGCAGGTAATGTAGCAATAGTTAGCTCTGAGCGTGACAAAGCAATCACTGCAATTCGAGGAATTGGTTATGATGCTGATGTTCGTAATAAAATAGCAGTAGATAAAGAAAATGAAATTAATAATGCTAAACGTAATGCTATTAATGAAATTAATAAAGTAGCTCAGGATAAAAAATCTGAAATAGAGAAAGCTGACATATCACCTGAAGATAAAGCTCGTTTTAAATCTGAAGTGGATAGAGTGCGTGATAACGGAATAGCTGAAGTTAATAAATTAACAAAAGTTCCTGAAATTAATAATAAAAAAGATCAAGTTATCAAGGCGATTAAATCTATTGACTTAGGTTCTGCGTTAAAATCTAAAGCTGATAAAGACTTATCATCTGTTAAAAATAAAGCTATTGAAGATATTAAGAGAGCAGCTGAAGTAAAACTACGTGAAATTGATAATGCTAATATTTCACCTGAAGCTAAAGCTCGTTTACGTGCTGGGGTTGAGGGTGAAAAGAACAAGGGAATTGACGCTGTAGGTAAAGCTACTGATACTAATACAGTAAACGCTGAGCGTGATAAAGCAATTCATGCAATTAATGCTATAAGTTTAGATGCGGATAAAGCTTCAAAAGAACTTAAAGATGCTAAAGATAGATCAATTGTTGCAATCATTAATGCCGCGAATAAGAAATCTAATGATATTGGGCGTTCTGATGTACTTCCTGAAACTAAGATTAGACTTCGTGCTATGGTAGAAACTGAAAAGAATAAAGGTATCGATGCTGTGAATCGTGCCAATACTGTTGAGAGTGCTAAACTTGAGAGTGATAAGGCTGTTAAGATTATTGAAAGTATTGTAATCGAAGATGATCCTCGTATTAAACAAGAATTAGAGTTAAAAGATGCTAAGATTAAGGCAATTGAAGCTATTAAAAAGTCTGTTGATAGTAAGAATAAAGAGATTGACACGGCTAATTTAACACCAGAAGCACGTGAGAGATTACGTTTACAAGTTGAAGCTGAGAGAAGTAAAGGAATTGATGGGGTTAAAACTTCTCGTGATGTAGCAGAGGTTAATACTGAACGTGACAAAGCTATCAAAGTTATTGAAGGAATTAATCTTGATAAAGATAAACGTGAAAAAGCAGAGCTTGATTTAAAAGATGCTAAGAGACTTGGAATAGATGCTATAGAAAAAGCAGCTCGTGATAAAAATAAAGAAATTGACGATGCTGACTTATTACCAGAAGCTAAAGATAGATTACATAAGCAAATAGAAGCTGAGAAAATTAAAGGTATTGATGCTGTTAATAAAGCTATGACTGTTTCAGGTGCAAAATTTGAAAGTGACAAAGCTGTTAATGTAATTCGTGCTATTAGTTTAGATGCTGATAAGAAAGCAAAACAAGATTTAGATGAAGTTCGTAGAACTGCTATAAAAGCTGTTCGTGATAAAGGAGTGGAGATTTTAAAAGACCTAGAAAAACGAAATCTAGATCCGAAAGAAAAATCGAGATTAAAAGATAAGATAAACGAAATAGTAGACACTGCTGTTAAAAATATTGGTGTAGCTGATAGAAACGGGATTGACCCGATTAAAAAAATAAAAGCTATTAAAGATTTAGAAGCTCTTATTCTAGATATTAAAAAAATTAGAACAAGATAAAAATAAATAGTGATAATGAAGAATTAGCTAAGAAAAAAACTTAGACCAGCTTAAATCAGATGCTAAGAAAAAAAGTAACTGATGAATACAATAGAATTAAAGGTGAAATTGAGAAATCTGATCTTGATGATGCTACTAAGAAAGAACTATTAAAAACGCTTAGAAGATTTATATAGAAAAGGTCTTGGAGATATTGATAAAGCAACTAAAGATGATATTCTAAAAAAATTAGAGACGCTATTATTTCTGATATGAATAAAGTTTTTAGATGATGTAGACTCTAAGTTACGCGCCAAGAAAGAAAAAGAACAATTAGATCTTGATAAACAAAAAGCTAAAGAAAAAATCAAAGTAGAGTATGAAAAACAACAAAATAGAATCAAAGGAACTAATATCCCGGCTAAATTAAAAGCTGAATTATTACGTGAATTACTAGATAGATACTCTAAAGGTATTGGTGATATTGATGCTGGTGATCGTAATGGACTTGGTAAAGTGACTGATAATATTATTCGTGATCTAATTAGAATTGGTGATAAAGCAGGTATTTTTGAAAAAGAAGAAGCTGATAGACTTGCAAGAGAGAAAGCTGGAGCTGAGAGATTAGCTCGTGAAAAAGCTGAACGAGAAAGACTTGAAAGAGAACGTTTAGAAGGAGAAAGATTAGCTCGTGAAAAAGAAGAAGCTGATAGATTACCAAGAGAAAAAGCAGAACGAGAAAGATTAGAGCGAGAGCGACTTGAACGTGAGAAAGCTGAACGCGCGAGATTGGAACGAGAAAGACGTGAAAGAGAGTGCTTAGAACGTGAAAAAGCTGAACGCGAAAGAGCAGAAAGAGAACGTTTAGAAAGAGAAAGACTAGCTCGTGTGAATGCTGAAAGATTAGCTGCATTAGAAGCTGATAGACTTGCACGTGAGAAAGCTGAGATAGAAAGAATAGCTCGTGAAGTTCGTGAAAAACGCGAAAAAGAACTTGCTGAAAGAAACAGACTAGATCATGAGAAATATCTAAAAGATAGACTAGCTCGCGAAGAAGCTGAAAGACTTGCAAGAGAGAAAGCTGAGAGAGATAGATTAGCTAAAGAGAAAGCAGAAGTAGACAGATTAGCAAGAGAGAAAGCTGAAAAAGACAGACTTGCTAGAGAAGGAGCAGAAAGACTTGCTCGTGAAAAAGCTGAAAAAGACAGATTAGCTAGAGAAAAAGCTGAAGCTGAAAGATTGGTGAGGGAAAAAGCTGAACAAGAGCGCTTAGCAAGAGAAAAAGCTGAACGCGAGAGACTTGAACGTGAAAGACTAGAACGCGAAAGATTAGAACGTGAAGAAGCTGAAAGACTTGCAAGATTTAATAGTAAAGCTACTGCTTCGCAATCTGCTAAAAAACTTCCAGATACTGGTTCTGATAATGCAACATATACTGGCTTATTAGCAGTGATTTTAGGTCTACTTTTTAAGATTGAAACGTAAAAAAATAAGAATTAATAAAACATATAAGATAAGGAAACATTTCCTTATCTTTTTTTATACAAAAAAAGTCTATATATAGACTTTCAGACATAATAAAAAAAGAACAGCTTTTTGCTGTTCTTTATTGTTTTGCTACTTTTGTGATATAATCACTTGTTACTGTGTTTGTACTAATTAAGTCTTTATTTGTATCTACATATGCGAAGGGTTCATTTTCATATAATAATACCGTTTGATATTGATCGCTTTTTTTGTAAATTTCCATTGTTAATTTAGATTGATCTTTTACTTCAATAGTATCGTTAATCTTAGGTAATGTTTTTTTGAAACTATCTAAGATTTTTACAGCAGTTGCGTCAGTAGCTTGTTCTTTTTTTGTGTTCTGGTTTTTTTGGATTTTTAAAGTCAATATATAACTTCTTAGCATCATCAGGATAATATGTTGTTGAACCTAAAAATATACCCGCTTAATAATTCTTCAGTAGAAATTTTATAAGGAATGTTTGTTCCTCTTGATTCTTCTTCAAGTTCATTTTTAAGTTTATCACTTTGTGTTAATTTTTTTGACCTTTATTACTAATTTCAATAGGTGTTTCTATAATTTTTTTCACCTTTTGGTGTAATAGAACGAACATATAAAGTTATAGCTAATAATATTATTCCGAAAAATACTCATTGAAATTATTATTGTCCAAAAATTTTTTTATCACTTTTTTTGTATAATCTTTTATTACTTTTGTTCCTGCAAAGCTGATATAATCACCAGCTACTCCAATTTTATTCTTTTTTTATAGGGTTTTTTTGATCTCTTTATCTTTAATGCTTTCTAGTGTTATCAATTGTTGCACCAACTTTCTTTGTTTTCTATATATATAATTATATCACATTTTCATATAATTGTGAAGACTTATGACTATTTCATTTTGTTTGGTGAAAATTAATATGATATGTTATAATGATATTATGAAAAAAATTATGATTAAGTTTTCAGAAATTTAAGAAAGGTTGGTGAATTTTTTTGACTAAAAATTAAATTAGCTACAAGTGGTGTAATTGGTCTTAGCACATTATCTTTAGTTCAAGCTGACGTTATTGACGATGTGGCAAAAAGAGCTTAAAGAAAAAAAGGTATAGATGTTAAAAATAGAAGAAAAAGAAAGTTCAAGTTTATTCACATGATGAATTAGAACGAAAACAAAAAGAATGAAGAAGAGAATAGAAAAAGGTGAAGCTGATAGAGCTAAAAAAATGTTTTTTTGTGAAATATTTACAACAAAAATAGGCAAGTAGATCATGTCAAGGAAAAATAAGGCTAAAAAAATAATGTAGATATAAATAGAGCTAATGAATCTATAAAAAGCTGAAAATGAAAGATTATTTAAAAAAATTGGGAAGAAGAACTTGCTAGAGTACGAGAGGTTAATAATAAACTTTCTGAAAAAAATATGAAAAAGATAAATCTTATGTAGAGGGTATAAACATATCTCTTAAAGAAGAGTATGATAAATTAGTTGAACTATCAAATAAAGATAAAGGATCTTCTAGTTTGGATATTGCAGAGCAGATAAAAAAATTAGAGAGACGAATGCTGGAATTGAAAAAGAAAAACGCCGATAGACGAGTTCAAGTTGATAAGGAAAAACGCTAGACGTAAAGAAGTTAATGCTAATAACGCTAAACTTGTCAATAATTATAAAAAAATGATTTAGCTAAATATATTGCTGAAAAAAAGCTAAAATTGAAAAAAAGAAAAATCAAGAAACTAGAAATCGTAATGCTGCAAGGCAAGCAGAATATGAAAAAAATGTTACTAAAGTGAATTCTGATTATGAGAAAGCTGTTGCGAAATATAATCAAGATAAAGCTAATTATGATGCAGAAAAAGCTAAATATGATTCTGAAAAAAAGCTAAGTATGATGCTGATAGTAATAAACATACTACAGATTTAGCTAAATATAATGAGGATAAAGCTCAGTATGAAAAAGATAAAGATCGATATATTAAAGATAAAGAAAAGTATGATAAGGATTATGCTGAGTGGCTTAAAAATAAAGATAAACCTAAAACTACTGTAATCACATCAAGTAATGCTGAACAAGTTAGAAATGCTGTTGCTAATAATGGTGGATCTGATTATGCGGGAGAATTAGCATCTGGTAATTGGAACAATAGACGTCCTGTTGTAGTTGGTGGTGATATTTATGTATCAGGTAATGGTACTGTAAGAAGTAAATATGATTTAGAAGATCCTAATGGTTCTTATACTATTAATGCTTACTCTGCATCTGGAAAGTTACGTGACGATAATGTAATCGTTGGTATTGACTGGAATAGCGGTAAACGTCTTCGTCCGTATAATGGTTCAACTATTGTAGATGGTGATATGATTCAAGCAGAGTACGAGAGTTATGGTCGTAGAGAAAGACTTTATGATACTAGTAGTGGTGGTACTACAATTGTACAATCAGTTAAATCAGGGCAGTGGTTCTTAGTACCTGATGCTGTTAAGCTTAAAAATGGGGAACGTAAAGGTCTATGGGTTAAACTTACTAAACGTGGTGATCAGCTAATGTATGGTAGTGATTGGTTTACTGTGTGGAATGCAAATGGAGCAATTAACTATTATAATGGAGCAAACCCTATAGGAAAAGCTGATGCTGATGTTGTTGATGTTGAGTATCGTGTTGAAGATGAGAAAGATTATTTATGGGCTACTTCAATGATAGATCTTGATGGTGGACAATATTTACATGTTAATCATGGTGGTAGAATTATCAGTAGTGGTGGTGGTATCTCTGTTGATGGTCAAAATGCAGAATCTAATGAGGGTCTTGGTTATACTTTTGGTATTAACAGACGTAAAGTGCAGGCATTAGATGGTTTAGCTTCTGCACCAGATGGAATTTTCACATATGTTACTTACGGTAAGAGTATGGGTTATACAATGGCTAATACTAAAGGTGGAAATTCAACAGCAATTGCAAATGGTGATTTTGGTACAAATCTTAATATTAATATTGTAACCACTACAACTAAGGTTGTTGAAGGTACTAATATTTCTGAACCAACACCTCCAAAAGAGCCTGTTGAACCTGTTAAACCTAGTGAGCCAACACCTCCTAAATCTCCTGTAGCCCCGGTTAAACCTGATACTAAACCAGAGGTTAAAAAACCTGAAGTAGAACCTGAAAAACCTCTACCAAAAGAGCCTGTGGAACCTAAAGTTGTGAATCTTGATCCACTTACTCCGGTCGATAGACCTCCTATGACCCCACCTTTTGATGAACCTGGAAGTCCGTTTAAACCTATGTATAATCCACTTCCTATGCCTAAAAAACCGGAACTTAAACCTGAGCCTGTGAAACCTAATCCTCTTAAGGGTATTCCTAATATACCATCTACGGTGACTGATGGTGGAATGAAGCCAAGTATTGTACTTAAACGTACTATATTTGAATATCTAAATACATCAACAGGTATCGGTAGTAATGTTCGTAAGTTAGGTAAGCAAGTTATGGTAATAGTAAGCAAATTCGTATTTTAAGTGGTAATAAATTATCATTTGGTAATTCACTTAAAGTAGATAAATTATAAAAATGAAAAGGGGTTTTCCCTTTTTTTTTATTTTGAAATAACATTATTTTTTTTGTTATAATATAGTTGTTAAATATTTTTTTATATGAAAGGAGTTTTTTTTCGTGGTTAAAATTAAAAATTTTTATCATTGTCAGGATTATCATTGGGTAGTTTAGTAACTGTTTCGGCTGATAGTTTTGATAATATGGTATCTGAACTTAAAAAAAGAAGGTTTTGATGTAAGTGTTAAAGAGCGAAAAATTGTTGCAAAAACTCATAATGAGTTTTTAGAAAAAGAAACGTGAAACCGAAGTTAATGGTGATGAAGAAATTGACAGAATGAAAAAAATTTCTTAAATAATTATAAAGCAAGGTAATAATATAATAGATGAAACTAAAAAAACAAAAATACTTATGATAATGCTAGAATTAAGGATAGAAATGAATCTGTTAAAAGTGAAAATGAAAGACGTTTTCGTGAACGGGCAAGCGATGTAGAAAGAATTAATAAAGAAAATGCTAAGATTGAAGCAAAGTATTTAAAAGAAAAAGAATATGCTGATAATTTACGTGAAGAGATTAAAAAAGAAGCTGAAAAATATAAAAAAGGGACTGTGGCTGATTCTGATTTAAATAAAAGTGATTATGATAAGCAAGTTGCTGATATTATGAAGAAAAAAATGCTGAGATAGACAAAGAAAAATAAACAAAGACGTGCTGATGTAGAACGTGAAAACGCGAGTAGGAAACAACATAATGATAATAATAAAGTTATTATGGAAAAGTTTACTCGTGAACTAGAAGCGTACGATAAAGAAAAAGCTAAAGTTGAAGCTGAAAATGCTAGAATTAAAGCAGATAATGAGAGAGCTAAAAAAAGCATATGACGAAGAATATACTCGTGTGAATACAGAGATTATAAGACGTGAATATGAATATAAAAAAACTTAAAGCGCAGTATGATCTTGATAAAGCTGAGTTTGATAAATCTTTAGCGACTTATAATATTAATAAAGCAGCTTTTGAAAAAGATTTTGCAAAAATATACAAATGATAAGAAAGCTTATGATGAGGCTTTGGCGAAATATAATATTGAAAAAGATAAATATGACCGTGCGCGTGATAAATATGAACGAGATAAGGGGATGTATGATGCGGGGAAAATAGAATATGATAAAGCTAAGGCTAAGTATGATGCTGATAAAAGAGAGTATGACAGACTTATTGCTGAGTTTAATGCTAAACAAAGCGCTTATGAAAGTGATTTAGCTAAGTATGAACAAGATTATGCTAATTGGCTTGAAGAATCTAGGAAACCTAAGAGGAAGGTTGTTGTTTCAAGTAATGAGTCTGAAGTTAAAGAAGCTATAGCGAATAGTAATGGCCAAGATATTGATTATGAGCTTAGAAGTTATCAATGGAATAATAGAAGACCAGTTACAATTGATGGTGATATTCATGTAGCTGGTGTAGGTAACATTTCTAGTGGTAATGATTTGTCTAATGGTAGGTATACAATTAATGCTTATTCAGATTCTGATAAGCTTAGTGATGATAATGTTATTACTTCAGTAAGCTGGCAAGGTCAGGCTGCTAGACCATATAATGGTTCTACTGTTGTAGATGGTGACATGGTTAATGGTGACTATCAAAATAAAGTAGGGACTAGTCGTACTCTTTATGATATGTATTCTGGTGGTACTACTAGAATTCAATCTGTTAGGTCAGGTGAGTGGTTTATGATTCCAAAGGCTGTTACTCTTAAAAATGGTGATAAACGTGATCTTTATGTTAAATTGACTAAAGGTGGAGATTCTGTTTATTATGGTAGGGATTGGTTTACTATTTGGAATGCTGGTGGTGCTATAAACTATTATAATGGGGCTAATAAGACTCCGCTTGGTGATAATGTATCTGTAGCTTATAGTCTTGGTGATGGTAAGAAATATTTCTGGGCTGCAGCAATGATAGATTTAGATTTAGGTCAGTATGTTAATCTTAGTGATAATGCTAAAATATTAGGTAATGGTGGTGGTGTTGCTGCAAGGGAACATTTTGCTGAATCTAATGAAAATTTAGGTACAGCTTTTGGTAAGAATTCTTATCCTTCTAAGCAAGCTTTAGATGGTGTTAATTCGGCTCCTGATGGGGTATTTACATATGCAGCTTATGGTGAAATTTTTGGTTATAGAATTTCGAATACACGTGGTGGTAATTCTATTGGTATAGCTAATGGGGATTTTGGTACATCAGTTAATGTTAATATTGTTACTAGAACTGTTAAAGTAATAGAAGAACGACGTGATATTGAAGAACCTAGAAAGCCAACACCTCCTGAGAGACCTATTGCACCAATAGCTCCTAATGAACTTATTGAACCTGGTGCTCCTGTTAAACCTGAGCCACCAAAACCTGTTGTTGAGCCTAAACCGCCAATACGACCAAAAGCTCCATTTGAACCTAAGCCTCCTGTGAAACTTAGTATCCCTAAGAAGGTAGAAGAACAACCTTTAAAACCACTACCTAAAGAACCTGAAAAGCCAAAAGTGGAAGATAAACCTATTCTTAAAACGCCAGAAGATAGACCACCTTTAGATCCGCCGTCACGTTATCCTAAAACTCCTGAGTTTCCAAATCCAGGTGAGGTGAAGGATCCAGTTAAAGGTAGACTTAAGACACCTCCAGTTAAACCAATTGATGAAATGGAGAAGCCACCTGTGAGTGTTATAACTCCTGATCCTAGACCTCGTAAAAAAGTAGAGGTCGTTAAGTTAATTGTAGAATATTTAAATACTTCAAGTGGTGTTGGAGGTAATGTACGTAAATTTGGTAAAGCTACTTTTGGTAATAGTTCGCAGATTCGTAAATTAGCAGGTGATAGGTTAAGTTATAGCAATAGTAATCAAATTCGTATTTTAAATGGTAATAAACTTAGTTATGGTAATTCATTTAAATTAGGGGACTTTAAAAAATAATAATGATCAAGCAAGATAAGGAATGTCCTTATCTTGTTATTTTTTTCATGTAATTTTTACAGTATTTTTTTTCTTTATGATATAATATTGTTGTTATAAATTATAGATAGGAGGAGATTCTTTTTGTCATATACTAGTAATGTTAAGAATTCCATAAATGAGTATAGAGAAGCGAGAGCTAAAAAGACGTGAGCTCTTTGGTCCAAGTCTTTCGGATACATTAGTTGATATTGGTAAACATAGCGTGCGTAGCACTTTTAGTACTGTTAAAAAAATTTAGGTAATAGATTTAAAGAATTTACAAATAGAAGTAAGAATAAAGCTTTTAATAAAATGCAAAGTTATTTTTGAAAATGATAAGAATACTTATGATAAGTTAGATTCGAAAAAAATACATATATTATTCGTAATGATAATGGTGAAGTTGAATTTCTTAAGAAACTTAGCTTAGATCCTTCAAAATTAGCATTTTACGTGGATTCTATTGAAGAATTAAATGAAGTTGCTAAGGTTGGACCTAATGTTAAAGATCAAGTAGCTGAGAAAGTTAAAGAAAAACAAGAAGAGAAGGTTGAAGAGGTTAAACCTGAAGATTCTGAACGTTATGAAGAAGTGGACGAAGTTGTAAAAGAAGAGGTTAAGAAAGAGTCTAAGAAAAAAGAAAAAGTTGTATCTGAATATGATATTAAAGATGTTCAAAATTTTGCATACATGTATTATCATGGTGATACTGATAAGATTAAAGAAAGTGTTAAAGAAGGTAAAGATTTTAAAGAAATTTTAAATGAGGCGCAAGATAGTTTTGCTGGTGAGCATTTAGGTACTTTAGGTTTAGGTGCTTCTGTATTTTGGAAAACTCTCAAAGAAGGAAAATCTCTTGACTCAGCTAAAATGGAAGAAGTATCACAAGATATTGATACATTAAAATCGGTTGAAGAAGAGTTAGTCGCTCTTGAACTTAAAAAGCAAGAACTTTTAGGTGTACGTAATCAAATTGAAGATAAGTATGATTTAGTGACACCAGAACAAAAAACACAACGTGAATTTAAAGAAGTACTCCTTGCTAGTGATAAGCTTATTCAAAGACAAATGGAAGAAGCTGATTTTTATAAGATGGATAAGACTTCATTATTAGAAAATCAAATTATCACACAAGAAGAATTTGTTAGAGTTGAAGAAGCTGAACTTGAAGGTAAATATGGTAAGTTTTCAGATGAAAGAGAAAGTACACTTAAACTTCCTTTTATAAGAGAAGAAGAACATGTTCTTGAAGAGGAAGAAGAGATTGATTATGAAACTGAATATATAATTAGTCCAGATAAGATCAATATAAGTGAAATTGAACTACTTAACGAGGAAGACGATCTTGAATATATTAATGAAAAACTTAGCTGAGAAAAAAAGAAGATGTGGTTTATAAAGAAGAAGATAAAAAAGAGCCGATTAAAGAAGAAGAAGTTGAATTGAGTAGTGAAGATGAAGAGAAACTTCAAAAAATGCACGCAACTCTTAAATCTGCTCAGAAAAAACGTGATAATGATTTACAATTATAAGGAGGGAATGTATGTTTATAGAATATGATACTACTAATATGAAAGATTCTGATAGAATGTATCTTGAACGTAGTGGACTTGATAACAATAGAATATACGCTATTATGGATTTTGATAATAATCTTTTGCATACATTTAATAATGAATATAATTTAAGTGAATTTAATCCTGATTATGTGAATTTATTTAAAGAGCATGCTTATTTTAATGGACGTGAACTTAAGAAGTTACCTCTAACAAAAGACGTACTTGATGTGGCCGATGAACTTTTTGAAAGTAATGTTGAGTTTGAAAGACCTGAAAAAGAAGAGTATATATCAACTCGTGAACAATTAGAGCTTGCATTTCACTATGAAATGACTCTTCTTGCTCGTTTAGAGGACCGTGTTAGTATGTCTTTTGAAGAACTTCATGAAAAGGTTAAAGATGAAGGACTATCAAATGGGATAGAAGAAGCTGAAGATAATATTGTCGTAGACAGAGAAAATGAGATTAAAGAACATGTTAAAGAAACAGTTGAACATAATTTAGAATTAGGAGGTGCTAGGTAATGACTGAATATACAGCAGAAGAAAGAAAAGCTATATACTCTGAGATTGGTAGTGCGCTGCAGATAGAACAAGAATTTTGTCATGCAAATAAAGCGTATTGTGAAGGATTTATTGATGATATTGAACGTGTTATTCCAGATGATCCGAATGATGAAAATTCAATAATTTCGCGTGAAGATGGAATTAAAGTATTCAATAGACTTTGTGAGTTTGAACAAATTAAACCTTTGCAAAGTCCGATTGGGTACATGACACTTGATGGGAATGTGTATGATAAAGTAAAAGAAGCATATGATTCTAAATATCAAAATGCAATTAAATTATCTGACTCTGGCCAACTTCGTGGTTCTATCTATGCGATAGAATCTGTTGCTGGTAAAATTGATAAAGTTACAAGAAATGATATGTCAGAAGCACTACCTAAAGGAATTAACTGGTCTGAGCTTAGATTTGTTAGAGCAACACCTGAGATGGAACAGAACATTAACAAAATGGCACATCACAGACTTCAAATGACATTAACAAATTCAATTCGTAGACAAGATAATAATAGAAATTTATTCGCGGAGAGAACAAATTCATTTAATAAGTATAGAGATGGTCTTATTGATAATATTAAAGAGTCTATGGGGTATGTGGAAAAAGAAGAGGTTAAGGTACAACCTAAAAAAATAATGATTTCGGATTAAGTTTATAAAGTTATGGATAATCAAACAAAAAAATGTTGCTGGAATATTATGATGAGCTGATAAATAGACCAATTTTAAAACATTTGGATACTAATAATAGTATATTTAGGATTTTTTTCATAATATGTGGCTTGTTTATTATTAAAGTTAAATGGTGTTTTGAGAATATGAAACTCATGCTTTATCTTACATTTTTAACGAGTATATTTACCTGTCTTTGCATGTATAAGGTATCAGAAATGCGTTATGAGGATAGTAAAAAAAGACTCTTTTAGTAGAGAAGTTTAATGAGCTTGATAAAGGGATAATTTTAAAAAGATCTTGAGAATGATAATTTAATGAAGGGGACAAATTATCTTGAGATAAGAAAAAATAGTGAAGAAGACTAATTAGAATACGGAATTAGTCTTCTTTTTTTATTACAATTGGGTTTATATATAAACTTTTTTTAAAAAAAGTTATTGACAATGGGTGCCACTTTATGTTATTGTATTATTTGTAGCTGTGGTTGGTGGTTATTCCACAGTTACAAGGTAAAATGATAATGATTTCCATATTGGTGGTATGGGGTGATTGTTTTGTTGGCATTAGCCTTTAAGAGCTCAGTTGTGGTGACTGAGCTTCCTCCATTTATTATATTTTTTTCGAGGGATCTGTTATTTATATAACAGGTTTTTTTCTTGTTTTATTTTAATATTTTTGGTAAAATAATTAATATAAATTATGAAAGGACAACGTCTTAGGGCGTTTAGTTGAGATTATTATGAAAAAGATTGTTGTTAATGGTGGACTTTTAAGTTTTGGTGCAGTTCTTAGTGGTACTATTAGTACTAATGCTGATGTATTAAAAACAGAAAATGCGAAAGTTCTATCTAAAGAAGTTGCTGAAGTAACACATGATGAAGATTATTACTATTTTACTTTCAATAAATCAGGTAATGTAGATATTCGTAATGATGAACTTGCAAAAGTAGATTACGGTAAAGATGGGATTGCTCAGTTTACTGATGAATATGTCAGAGTACCAAAAGCTTTAGTTGCAAATAACTTATATGTTGAATTTGACGGGGTGGTATATTATACTAGTAAAGTGGCATTAGATGATTCTAAGATTCAGATGGAAGATACTCGTCGTAAGTTTGAGAAGTTTTATAATGCTTTTGTTGAAGAACATAAAACTGAAATCCAGAATTATTCAGCTAATAAGAACTATGCAGGTTTAGATCAGTTGCAACAAAAATTTAAAAAAGAAGCTCAAGCAAAATTTGGTAATAAAATAAATGGATTTTCTTCAGCAAGTCCTGTTATTGGAAGTAAGTTTAAAGTTAATAAGATGACTAAAGATATGGGTATGAAACCTGCAGAAGTAGTGAAACCTAAGGTGGAGGTTACAAAATCTACAGAAATGGCTAAACCTGTGGAAACTAAGAAAATGAGCATACTTGAGCCTAAAAAAGCTGGTGAAATGTTAGATACTAATAAAACTATGACACCTACTAATAAAGTAGAGCCTAAAAAAACTGGTGATACTGTTAATATGTCTAATGATGGAATTAAGAGAGTAACATCTAAGCCAGTAAATCCTTTTAATAATAAAGAAATGCAAGAATTAAATTCATTTGTTGCTAAAAATAGCTCATGACGATCGTTATTATTATATCGATTATGTTGCTGAAGGACTTACTCAAATTAAATCTGATAATTATCAAGGTAAAGATAGTCCAGCTGAATTTTCTGATACTTTAGCTAGAATTAAGAAAAGTGACGTAAAAGACTATGTCTATATTAAACATGCTGGTAAATATTACTATATTGGTCGTGATAAACTAGATGCTTCGGTTGTTCGACCTAAAGATTTAAGAACTGAGATTGAAGAATTTGAAGAAGAATATAAGGCTAAACATGGTAAAGAAATAGAAGCTTTAAGAAATTCAGGTAATATGGATAAGATTTTAGAGTTTACTGGAAAATACGAAGCATTACTTCAAGAGAAATTCGGTGATAGAGTTAAAAACGCTAAACTTACAACTTACTTCAGACCAGCAGAAGATATTATGGTTGGAGTAGGTGGAAAATATATAGGACAAAACTATACAACTAATATTGATGATGAAAAAGGAATTGATAAGGTGAACGCTCTTGAAAAAGATGATAAAAATCTTTTAACAAATAATAAGTCTAAGAAAGATAATGGAGTGATTAAACTAGGGAATAAACAGTTACCACAAACTGGTTCAACTGATGTTTTCGGAACAATAGGTAGTAGCATGGTAGTTTTAGGAAGTTTCATTGGACTTATGTCTATCCTTCGTAAAAAAGAAAATGAATCTTCTGCGAGCTGTTATTTATAGGATGTCAGCCTTGATCATTTTTTGATCAAGTTTCACCGATAATCATATAAAAACAACATTTTTATATGATTATTTAGAACTATATTATTTCGTACATGTTATTGCCGTAACATTGTTTTCTCTTTTCTGGCAAATCATCTGAATTAGAACCTATTTCCATGGGTTCTTTTTTTCTTTTGCCTTTACTTCTTAAGCTTACTATGTTAAAATATACTTTAAGAAGGTTTAGATTTTAAAAAATATGAAAGGATTGAAGGATGCTAATCCTGAGGGTGGTTAAAATAATGGGTATTAAAAAATTAGCTACAGCTCCAGTTGCGTTATCAGCTATTACATTTGTTTCTGCTGATACTAAGGGTGTTGATTTAGAAAATACAACAGTTGTTAAAGAATATGCTACTGATACTAAAGATGTAGATTTATCGGATACTGATGTTGTTGAAAAATACGAAACACGTGAAGAAACTAACAAAGAAATTGATGCTTTACTAAAACCTATCGCTGAGAAACATGAAAATGAAATGTCAATTAATGGTAAAGATGGTAAAGATTATAAATTATCTGAAGTAGTTAAAGATAAAAAAATTTTGATGTTATTTCTGGTGGAGCTAAACTTAATGAAACTGAGCGTAACAAGCTAAGTGAAGTTTATAAAAAATTAGAAGAGAAGTATGATGGTGAAAAAATTAAAGCTGAGATTGAAAAACAAGGTCTTAAAGGTGATGAAGCTAAAGAATATTTATTAGATTCAATTACAGCAGCAGAAGACGAAGCTAAAACAGAAATGGCTAAGCTTGGAATTGATGATTATAAAGTAGTTCAAAGTGAAGTTGGTAAAAAAGCTGAAGAGAAAAAGTTAGAAGATAAGAAAAAAGTAGATTCTAAACCTGATAAACGTACGAACTCAGAAGTAGAAGCTGATAAAAAACGTGAAAAAGAACTTGCTGCATTAGACGCTAAGAAAACTACAAGTTATACAGGGCAGTCTTTAAATGGTGCACCTGCAACAACTAGTAGACCAAAAGCTGCTGATAAATCTGTAAAAAATGCTGGTATTTCAAACTTACCAACAACTGGTTCTGTGGACTATACAATTGCAGGATTTATCTTAATATCATTTGCTTTAGCATTTGGTGTTAGACGCAAGAAAAAATTATAAATTAATAATTTTAAAAATATAGTAGACTAGCAATTTTGTTAGTCTATTTTTGTTGTGGACAAATTGGACAAATCCGTGGACAAATTAGAAAAAAAGTGTCCAGAGGTGTCCAGTTTATGATATAACTGGGTTTCTATAATTTTATACTTCACGTGTGTGGACAAATTGGATAAACAAGAAATTTTTTGTCCACTGATGTCTAAACCTTGATACAACTGGGTTTCTTATACCTTTCTGGACAAACTGGACAGATTGGACAATTCTAAAAACCATTATATAAAATTTTAATTTTATTGACTTTTTTTCATTTCGAGTTAAAAAAATGTCCAATTTGTCCAAAGTGTCCACTGAAGAGTTAAAAAAACATGATTATATCAACCCTCACAACCTCTGGACAAATTCTGGACAAAAAATTAATTTGTCCGCTGCATGACAATTTAAATGAATTGTCAGAAAATTTAATTTTACAATTAAACTTTATAAACGTCTATGTCTTTTATTTTAATTATATTTATGTTATAATATGATAATATGATATAGGAAGGACACATTTTTATATATGAAACTTAGAAAATTAGTAATTTTAACAATACCTACAACATTGTTAGCGTCATCAATGTCACTTTTTGCACATACAGGAACGGGATCTGATAAACTTAATCCAATGAGTTGGAATCAAGTTGATCAAAATCAAATTGCGACATTTGGACATCAACATATGGACTGGCGTGCTGCAAGTTGCATGATTCAATCTTGTGCATTTATCCAAGTTAAAATTGGACAAAAACCAATTGGTTATGCACCTTGGGATTTGAAAGCAGATCTAGATAAAAATAATTCATACGCATCAACAGGGTTTTTATCTTATAATAAGGTAGATTTTGGTTCAGATTGGGTGGTTGAAAAAAACAACGAAGAACATGGAATGATTGAAGCTAGTTATCAGGATTTATTTAAATATTATGAACAAGGTTATTTAGTTGGTGTCCGTGTTATGTCACCAGCTGGACCACACTTTATAGTAATTGATTACATCGATGAAAATGGGGAAATTCACATTTTTGATTCTGGATTTAGAGGTCTTAAATTCTCAGATACTTATTCTCCAGGTAACGTACTTGATGTAGTTTTACTTAAATCTAAATCAGGTAAAAAAGCAAAAGATTTACCGAAAGTTCAAGCTAATAAATATGGTGAACAGTTATATGCTAAAATTGAAGATCCAACTGGACCGGCATTAACTGATAAAGAGTTAGTAGAGAAGAAAAAACAAGATGAACTTGCTCGTAAACAAAAAGTAGTTGATGAAGCAAAACGTACATCAAAACTTAAAGAAGTAGAGTTTGCTGTATCTAATGCTGAAAATAGCGGAGATAAAAAGCAAATAGCTTATGCGATTCGTAAAATAAGTGAATTAGACAAGAAAGATCAAGAAAATTATTTAGATAGAATTAAACAAATTGTTTAGAATGCACATTATTGTGCATTCTTGTTTTTTTATATTGTTTTCATGTTATAATATCTTTGATTAAAAAAATTTTTTTAAATAGGATGTGATTTAATGGGTATAAATAAGAAAAAAACTTAGTATAGGTATGTTGTTTGCTGGATCTATTTTTAGTATTTCGTCTGTTGAAGCTGCTACGAATAGTAATGAGACTATGTTTAATGTTATAGATACTAAAGGTAATAGGATTTCAGAAGATTTATCTGTGAATTATAATTTTACAGCTTTCCGTCCGGATGGTGGTGTTGATGATGATACAGCTATTGAATTTTATGATGATGTTACATTTAAAGGTGAAGATATTATTAAAGATGGTGTAACTTATAAATTTTTAGGCTTTAGACTTAAAGATGGTACAATTAAGAAAATGACATTTGAAGAATTTAAGAAATCTACATATGGAGAATTTGTAAAATATGAAAGTATAGTTTATGAAGGACCGTCTAGTCCTAAAGTTGATATCACTCATCATTTTGTAGATGAAGAAGGTAATAAACTTTTGGATAATGTTATTTCAAATGAAGAAAAATGTTATTAAAAAAATGAAATTGAAAAAAAGATGGTAAAAAGATATTTTTTTGTTAGAACTGAAAAGATTAGTGATACAGAAAGTAAGCATATTTATAAACTTAAAAAAAGGGAGAATAATTGTCAATCATTACAAGGAGGGTACAACTGATAAGGTTTTTGATCAAGAGATTATTGATAATTTAGCTGTTGGAGATAATTATTATACAAGAGCAGCTTATATTGCTCCTAAAAATTAATGATGTTGATGGTGAAGATGAGATAACTAGAACTTCTGTTGTTTTAGAGAATATTGATGAGCCCAATAATGCTAATGGTATTGTTACAACTGATGATATTGTTGTTAATTATTATTATAAAGAAATTACCATAACTGATAAAAATTAAGAAATTTTTCTAAGATTGTTGTAAATTATCTTAAAAGATGGTACTGAGGAGAAATTGATAGATTCAAAAAGTGATTGAAAAAAAGCTAAAGTTGGTGAAAAATTATTCAGAAACTGCACCTGTGATAGAACCTAAAAAAAGAAGTTGATGATAATGATGAGAGAACTATCATTCGTACAAAAAAACTTATGAGTTAATAAATAATCCTTTAAATGCGTCAGGTGTTGTTACTGAGCAAGATCAAATTATTAATTTTTTTATTATAAAGAGACTGTTAAAGAAGATATTGTTAAAAAGAAATCTTCTGTTACTGTAAATTATTATAAAGAAGGCACGGAAGAGAAAGTTGCTGATAGTAAGGTACTTTCTGATCTTGATGTTGGAAGTGATTATAGTACTAATTCAAAAAAATATTAGTAGTAAGTTTGAAAATGAAGAGTTAGAAGACAAATCAATTTATAAAACGTATACTTACGAACTTGTTAAAAAAATCCAGAAAAATGCTAGTGGTAAAGTTACAAAAAGATGGTATTGTTGTAAATTATTACTATAAAGAAACTGTAAAAGAAGATGTTATTCCAAGAAAAAGCAAGTGAGCCTATTATTAATTATAAACGAACAGCTTATCATGTTGATCATATTTTTGATAAAGAAGAGAAGTTGGTTAAAGGTTCTGTTTTTTTGATACTTTGAGTAATACTTTGAATGGTGTTAGTGTACCACTTGTTAGAGTTAATGATGTAGATAAAATTTATCATCTTGATGGTAAACTTGGTGTAGGTGGAAATAGAGAGAAATCTATAATAGAAGCTGAAAATAAAATAGCGCGTTTATTTGGTTTTAAAGATGGCGAAAAATGCTCGTAATGATGGAAAAATTATTTAATTTAGATTTTAATAAAAAAATGATAATTTTGTATATGACTTAAAAATATGATAAAAATTTCTGGACCTATTTATGAATCTGATGGTTATTCTAGTAAAGGATTTTTATATGAAACTTGCAAGTAAGATTAAATATGATGAAAAACGGGAATAGTTATCTTATTGCAAATAATCCTGTTTATTACAAATCTAATATCCCAGAAGGTGCTGAAATTGAAGTTTCTAAATTGACATATAAACTTGAACCTGAAGGCGAAGAAAAGGAAATTGCTTTTAAATGAAGAAAAATAAATGGTCTCGTGAGTTAGGGTACTATGCAACCTGATAAGACCACTTATTTTTACTTATTATTATAAACTTAAGAAATTTGAAAGAGTTGCTGAGACTTATGATATTCGTGGTTCAGTTGTTGTTAAATATGTTGATGATAATGGCAATAAGATTAAAGATGATGTAGTTTTTTTAATGATAATTTATCTGTTGCTAAAAAAAGATAACAAAAGAGATTGTTTCTGGTACACGTGTTTTAGATACTAAATCTGAAATCGAAAGTAGTAATATAAGTTATGACACAACTTTATACAGAGATAATACTATTGTAAAAAGATGGTATTACTTACAAATTAGTAGAAGTTTTACCTACTGGAGATGTATATAATAATACAGTTCAAGAAAAAAAGGTATTATGAAAGAAGGCAAAAACAACTATTGTTTATAAATATGTGCCTGTAAAAAAAGAAAAACGTTGTTGTGAACTATTATAAAGATGGGACTAAAGAGAAATTAGCTGATTCTGATATTATAGAAAAAAACAAGATGTTGGTAGTGATTATACTACAAGTGCCAAAGTTATAGAGCCTAAGACAAAAATTTTAGAAAATTCTTCTGTAACGTTAAGTTATAGATTACTTAATACTCCAGAAAATGCTCATGGTAAAGTTTCGGATAATGGTGTTAATGTTGATTATTATTATGAAGAAACATCAGAAGAAGTTGAAAAATATTGTAAAAAAATGGTGTTAAGATTAAGAAAGTAACAACTAAGATTGGAAATAATCCAAGTAAAGTTATCTATGAGTTAGTTGATGATAAACCCTAAAGTTTCTGAGATTGATGTTAAAGGTTTAAGGATTAAAAAAACTACTGTTTATACATTAAATAATGATACTGGGGAGATTACTTCTAAAGATTCTTATGAAAGTGTTAATGGCGGTTTGACTGTAATAAAAAGTAGAAACTGTTGTTGAAAAATGGTAAAGTTATTAGACGTACACATAATTTTTAAAATTGATCCAAATACAGGAGATGTTTCTGATGATATTTTTAGATGAAGTAACTGGTGATGCAGGACGAGAGGAAATATTGGATAAAGACGGAATTAAAGTACGTAAAAATTATAATTAAAGAAATCGGGTCTAATGGTAATATTGTTGAAAAAAAGTTAAATATGAAATTATTGATAGTGAAGATCCTTTAAAGAAAAATTGTATTTGAAAAATTTAGTAAAAAAATGATGTTAAGTACAATAAAGTTACTAGTTATGTTTTTAAATCCTGATACTGGTGATGTTTCTATTAAAAATTAAATATAAACTTGTAGATGAGATTGATAATATTTCAAAAAAATTAATGTTATTAAGGAAAATGGTAATATTATTAAACGTACGGTGAACTTTAAAAATTGATGAAGTATCTGGTGAGATTACTAGTGATACTAAAGATGAGATTTTTAAATAAAGTTGATGAAGGTGAAATCATCGTTAAAGATGGCGTTTATATTAGTAAAAATTACTTTACGTGAAGTGGATAAAGATGGTGAAATTTTATCTAAATTTAGATATGAGATTATTGATGGTAATGATAAAACAACAAAAGAGGTTGTTCGTGAATTAAATAAAGATGGATTTAGAGTTAAAGAAATTATTACTTATAAATTGAATTCTGAAACAGGGGAGCTTACTAAGACTATTAATTATAAATTTGTAGAAAAATAATGATAATAAAATTATTAAAAATGGAAAATATTGATATTTTAGGTAAAAAAATTAAACGTACAATTACTTATACTTTAAACATTTTAAATGGTGATATTAGTAAGAAAGTTGATGATGAAGTTATTGGTGGTAATAATTTTTGGTATTAATACTGGTGGTAAATCGTCATTTGCTAGTGGATTTAGTGTTGTTAAGAAAAGACTTGCAGCTTATGCTACATCGTTTACAATTAGAACTTTAAAACGATAAATTAATTTTGCTAATTCATTTATATTAAGAAAATTATAACAATTTAGACTAAGGATGCAACTTCCTTAGTCTTTTTTTCATTGTATTTTAACATTCCATACTTTTGTGTTATAATGATATACAGGTGGTGAAAAACAAATGACAAAAGAAGAACTTGAAATAGTTAAGAATATTAGTGAAGAACTTTTCGGTACAAAAGACTATGAGAGTGTACTTAAAGTTATTTCACCGTCATCAGAGATGATGAGAATTTTTAAAAAAAGAATTGAAGACGCATTAGATGAGCGTTAATGAAAGGTAGGTCATGTTAAAAAATGGCAAGATTAGATACTAATTTGTATAGAAAATTAATTGATAGATTTGAAGCTCCTTTTTCTGAATCTATTAGTAGACTTTCTACAGAAGAAGCTGAGAAACTTATAGCAATTATTAGTGATCCAACACTTACAATTGGTGTTGATAAATCTCAAATTCCAACAGGCGCTTCTATAACAACGTCTTATGGTAAAATTAATTTAGGTCACGATTTGAAATCAATTAATAAAGTTTGGATTAATGGTACTCCGTTTAGAACTATTAAGAATGATCTTGATGCTATTAAAACTTTAGCGTCAAATGATGCTACTGTAGAAGAAATTAGAGAAGTTATTGAAAAAGATCCGTTTGGACGTAATGCTTCAACTAATAGGACATCAGATATTAATAAGACAGGGGCTAGAAGAACTAGTTACGCGATGACTGAAGAAGAGTTTCAAGAACTTCAAGACCAAGCTTATGATGATTTATTAGAATCAGAAATTACTTATAAAAACTTCTTTAATTCGATCGGTCATTATATCGCTGGCAAAGATTATACTGCTGCTGATATTATGACAGAGCTTGCTAGTCGTGATGTTGCTGAAGAAGATATTTCTGAATTTTTAGCTTATAAATCTGATTTTCATCGTGAGATTGTTGGCAATTTATATGGCAGAGATCTTGGTAGAAACGAAAGACATTATGATTTTAAAAAGGTTCAGGCTAATGATGAAACTTTTGTAGGTCGACTTTTAACTAAAATTGGTGTGGAAGAAGCTGAATATGATGAAAAACGTGGAACTATTCAATTGGCTAAAGGTAGAAAAATAACAAACTTACCAAAAGTTGATGAGAATGGTGTATTTTCAAATAGATTTGGTAAAAAATACATTCCATATCATATTGGATATTTTGATCCAAGTGTTGAAGGGTCTAGAGTAGATAAATTCAGACATGTTGACCCAGTGGACAGAGCTTTTGAAGCTGTTGCTCTTCAAAAAGAACTTACAACTGGAGATATTAGATTTAAAGCAATTTTGGATGTTTCTCGTAATCTTCCAGATTTTGAAAATCATCCTTATGGTAAAGAGATTTTAGAAGCTTATAAAAATAAAATTGTTATTAATAAAGGTTATGCTGATACTAACTCACTTAGTCGTGAGTTTGAAGGTCAGGCAGATGAGCTTGGTGCTGTTAATACAATGATGCTTGATGAAGACGCTAAAGGATTACTTGACCCTTATGGTACATCAAATGGCGCTAACTTAGGTTATATTATGTATCTTGCTAAAGACGCTAAGTTTAATAAAGATGGTACTTTTACTAAAGGTGAATCTATCCATTCAGCTTTAGGAGACGTTATGAATGAGTTTATGGTTGATAAAGATAACTTTAACCGTAATCAGATGTCTTATAACGCACTTTTAACATCTGTTGATGTTAAGAAAATTAATGTAGCTTATTCTGAGTTTGCATTATTTAACTCTGAAGACGCTGTTGTTATTACTAAATCTGGAGCTGAGAAAATGAGCTCTGTTCATGATGTTGAAGTGTTAGATGAAAACGGGGAAGTTGAGCTTGATAGATTTAAACGTCCTGTTACTCATGAAGTTGTTGAACCAATGAAGGTTGGGGATAAGGTTATGGATATGCATGGTAACAAATCTATTTCTTCATTAGTACTTGATCCTGATATGGATCCTGAAACTGCAAAAGAAGAACAACTTACTCATGCAGTTGAGTTTGCGAAACTTAATCCTGATGTTGATATGATCGTATCTCCTGTATCTCTTGCATCTCGTCTTAATTTAGGGGTTGCTCATGAGGCGCTTCAAGGTAAGAAGCAAGATTTATATTTACCTGATGGTTCGGTTGTTAAAAACGGTATTGTTGAGATGAGTTACTTAGTGTTACCTCAAACAGCTGAGCATAAGAGTAAAGATTATGGTGTTGATAAAGGTGGACGTAAGTATTCTTCACTATTTAGATATTCTTTATCTTCAAAAGTAGGTGAAGAGTTATATGAAAAAGCTTTCCTTACAGAAGATCAGCTTAAAAATAATCGTGATAAAGTAGTTTCAACATTTGAAAGACTTGGAGTATCATTTAAAGATGAGGAAAAACTAGCTGTTAAAGGTAATGTTAATGGTTATGTGGATGCAGATACTACAATTGACTATGAAGAGTTTAATATGCAACCTGCAATGGCAGTTCGTAGCAGAATTCAGTATGAGGTGCGTGGTGAGCTTTGTGGTGGTAAGCTTGATAAGAATGTTACTAAGTCAGTTAATATTGATTTAGGTGATCATGAGCTTATCAGTCCAATTACTGGTAAACCAATTGTTGATAGTCAAGGTAGAAATGTACTTCCAATTCGTTGTATTAACGGGGCGCAAGCATTTAGATATAATGAAATGTATCAAAAACTTACTTCACTTGGTGAAGAAAGTGGTATGGAGCAACTTCAAGAAGAGTATAATCATTGTGTGTCTGCTGATTATGAAGCACTTACTCGTAAAGATAACTTACTTAAAAACTTAAAAACAGTTACTTTTTATGAAGGTGCTAAGACAGAAATGATCACACCAGACCCACGTATTAGACTTAATGAGATTAGGACTAGTATTGATTGTGATAAAGTTGTTGCTCACCGTGACCCAGCGTTCCACTCAGGGAACTCAATCAGTTTTGTAAATATTGGTGGTAATGAGTCTAATTTAACACATATTAATCCACTTATGGTTAATCAAATCGATGGGGACTTTGACTCGGATACTATGGGTATTAACAGTTTTGATAATTTAAACTTAACTGATAAAGAAAAAGAAATTTTCTATAATAGATCTTCAGTTACAGAACAACTTAACAAACACGGGAAAGTATTCTTAGCTACTGATTCATCTCACTTTAAAGCTAATGCTTTAGTTAATAATCTTGATACAAGTGATATTACTTTTGATGACGGTAAATCAAACGAGGAACTTCAAGAAGTAGTTGAAGGAATTACGAAAAAAATTATTGATTCACCTAAATCTTACGGGGCATATGCTCTTGATTTTACTGATGAAAATACAGTAAAAGAGTCACTTGGTAGATTAGCTGATGATGGTATTAAAGGTAACAGAAAAGATATTGAAAACCACTTTGATAATGGTTATTTATATGAAGAAAACTTAAACGTTATGAAAGCCCTTATTGCTAAGACGGAATGGACTGGTAAAGCTGGTGCAGTAATGAATATGTTCGTAGCATCTGTAGCTGATACAAAGTTTGATGATGAACTTATTCGTGTTGGGTCATTTGTATTCAGTTCGACAACTCAATCTGTACTTCAAATGAAGAAAAATGCTGATAAACTTCCTGAGATTGATGATAAAATTAAGACAATTAAAGAAGTTATGAGTGGGGAAGATACGAATGGTAACGCAATTGATAAAGTTACTGCTCGTGGAATGTTACTTCGTGCAACTGAAGGGGTATTAGATCCTAAGATTACAAATCGTTTTTGTGATATAGTTGACGAAAAAACTGGAAACTTTCCTCGTTTTGGTCAAGGTGTTATCAATAACATTGAAACTGGAACTTCTCAACTTGCTTATATGAACTCTAAAGAGAAATTTAACAATGCTATGCTAGGGCTTATTGAAGAGTCTAAACAAGAAAATAAAGTTGATATGAGTGCTAAGGTTGCTCGTGAGAATGATATTGTAGCTGCTGCTCGTGCGAGACGCGCCGCTAGACTTGAACAAGGAATTGTAAATCCTACAAGTTTTGATGAAAAAGTAGCTGCTGTTGAAGGGGAGAATAGTAAAACTGCTAAAGCACTTGCTGCTCGTGCTGCTAGAATTGCTGCTATGAGAGCTGAGAAAGCTGCAGTTACGGAAGAAAGTAAACCACTAACAGAAGAAGAATCAATGGAAAAATTCAAAGAAGCTGTAGAGGCTAAGAATAAAGAAATAGAAGTTCAAGCAAAACTTGATGAAGCAAAAGATGCTTCTCGTGAAGAGACTACAGAAGAAGAAATTCAAGCTATGATTGATAAATTTAAAGAAAAAACTGCAGTTTCTCACGATCAAGGAATGCAGCTATAAGAAGGTGGAGGGAAATTTCCCTCTACTTTTTTTCTTTGTTAATTTAACTTAAATTATGTTATAATAGTTATAATAATATATTTTTAGGAGTTTATTTGAATGATTAAAAAAGTTTTAATGGTTGCACCGTTTGCTACTTCTTTTATGGCAGTAGTGCATGCTAATAATAATATTTCAATAATTAAAATTCCCGAAAGAACTGTCTATGGTAAAGCAACGCGTGCTGATTTAGATAAACCTAAAATGTCTAATAATTTAAGTGTTAGACGCGGTGTTGGGTTTAGGGGAGTTTTTAAGGGTGGTAGTGACGTTATAAATGTTCCGTATGAAGGTCCTTATGCTTCTGCTGTAGGATATGTTAGGTCTCATCTTGGTGGTGGACGTAGTTATGTTGGGTCAGGTATGTTTGTATCTCCTCGTGTTTTTTTAACAGTTGGTCATAATTATTTAGATGATAAAACACGTGATTTTAGAGATGGTATTATAAGTCGTGATATTATTCTTGGTTCTAATTCAGATGCTAATGCTAAACTTACAGGAACTAAGTATAATATTGATAAATCTCAGGTTAAGTTTTGGAATCAAAAAGAATACTCTTATGATCAAAAATGAAAAATAATAAAGATTTGAAACATTTAATTAGATTTGAGAATGATTTAGCTGCTGTAATTTTTCCAGAAGCAATGCAGTTTTTTTATCACCTTATAATAAAGCTGATTTTAATTCTTTAGCAAGTGATGAGGAATTTGATAAAGTTGTTGATGGATCGAACTTTACAATGTATGGTTATCCTGGTACAAAAGATGAGAAAAAAGATCCTAATGTTACTGAAGGTCGTGTGTTTAAGAACGGTAAGCTTTATTCTGTAACTTCAAAAATAACAGGGTATACTGATTCTAAGACAGGTAAACCGTTTTATTATAAACGTGATAAAGAAGGGAATTATACTAATGAGAAAAATCCTAAAGCACCGTTATTTGATTTTTACAATTCATCTTGGGGTGGGTTTTCAGGTTCTGGTCTTTTAAATGATAAAGGGCATTTGATTGGTGTTCTTCAATATGGTCGTGAAAGTGTTTATCCTGAAGGGCATCCTAAAGCTGGTCAAGCCGTGCCTGATAGTGATCCTGTGAAAAAATCTAATGGTGGTATTATTTTATCAAAAGAACAAAGAGCTTGGTTACGTGGACTTATTGAACAATATAAAGTTGTTGGATGGAAACAAAATGAGGCAGGACAAAGATTTTACTTTAAAGAAGACCAACATCTTGCAAGAAGTGAGACTTTAGAAATTGACGGACACGACTGGAAGTTTGATGCTGAAGGTCACGGGACTGATCTTGGTCCAAGTGCTGCTAATTTATCGACTGTTCGACCAGCTCTTGATAAACTTAAAGGCTTAAATCAAAATATTACAAGTAAAAATAAAACTTTACAAGCTGAGATGACTGATAAAATTAATGAGATTAATAGACTTAAAGGTCTGTTTGAAACTTGGCTTGACGGTAAGAAACGCAATCTAAAAGAGCTTCCACAAGAGATTGTAAACTCTGAAGTAGCTAAAGTAGATAATTTACTTGAAGATTATAGGAATTTAATTTTGAAAATTCAAGAAGATATAACGGATACATCTTCAGTTGAAAGTGCTATTTCTAAGTTTAATGGACTTAGAACTGTTGATACTAATAGTGTGGAACTTAAGCGTGAGCTTAGTGATAAGTTAACGGAGATTAATAATCATAAAAAATTATTAGAAACTTACAAGGGTGAGCATTCTAAGAGTGAGCTTCCACAAGCTAAAGTTAATGAGGCGCTAGCTAAAGTAGATGTGCTTCTTAAAGCTTATAACGACACGTTAGCTAAAATTGAAAGTTATAATAAGTTAGAAGCTGAATATAATGCTAAACTAAGTGAGATTAACACTGCACTTTCTTCAGTTAAGTCTTATACATTAAAAGTAGATCATGTTCGTGATGGGATTGAGTATGATAATTTTATGCGCGCAAATAAAGCTTTTAGTGATACTAAGAATATGATAGCTGGTCTATCTGGAAGTTTAGCTGATAAACTTAACAAAATTAAAGGTATTGATGTTTCGGTACTAGCTAAATCTTTAGAAGATACTTATAATAAACTTTTACTTCAAAAAGAAGTAAGTATTCCGTATGATACTAAGTATGTTGATGATGATAGTATGAATGAAGGGGTTAAAATTACCAAAGTTCATGGTCAAGAAGGGCTTAAGATTGTAATTCCTGGTCGAGCTGATAAAATTTTTCGTGAAAGATAGATGAAGTTATTCATGTTGGTACTATGAGCGAGCGTACTGATAAAGAATATAATGCTACTGAACCTAGTGTTTCTGTAAGATATTCTGATACTCATGATTATGGTGAAGTTAATAGACATAGTATTGCACACGTAGGACTTGAAGAAGTAACTAAACTTCAAAAATTACGTAAAGGGGTTCCTATTGATGAACCTAAGATTACTAAATTAACATTATCAAAAGCTGAAAATGGTGATGTTGAGCTTGGTACAATTGGTGAGGACGTTTATACAGAAAGTTTCGTTGTTGACTATAAAACTGAGTATGTAGATAGTAAAGATATCAAACGTGGTGAGATGGTAACTTCTAGACCTGGTAAAAATGGATATGTTGAAAAAGTTTATACATGGAAGACTATTAAAGGTAGACGAGTAGGTCAACCAAAAGTTGTTGAAAATATTATTGTAAAAGTAGAAAATGAAATAGTTAAACGTGGAGTTTAGAGTGGGGGGAATTTTTCCTCACTTTTTTCTTTTATACGTTGAATGTAATATAACTCATTCTCCTTTACTTTTTAGACTTTCATGTGATATAATTATTATATTAAATTATGTGAAAGTTGGTGTGATTATTGAAAAAAAGTAAAATGTATACATTAAACATTAGACTTACAGATAGAACTAAAAAGAAGACTTATGTTACTTGCTGAAGATAAGGATGTTTCTATGAATGAAATAGTTAATATAGCTCTTAGTAATTATTTAGATGATCAGGATATGAATCATTCAGCTCCAGACCTTGTACTTGATAGAATGAAACAACTTCTTGTAAGTCAAATGAATATTAAACAAGTTCTTGAAAAAAAGTTGCAAATAATCAAAGAAATCTTGAGGAAGTTATTAATGAGAAACTTTAAAAAGCCTGATTATAATAGAATAAGACATAAGAAAATAGCCGAATCTTTAGGTATCGAGCCCGATTACAACAAGTCAAATTTACATATTCATAAGATTGATAGTTTATTTAAATCCCTTATGGGGTTTCTTATAGTATTAATTATAGCTATTATATTTAAACTTAATTTTACAATAGCTTTGGTTGATGGACCTAGTATGTTACCAACTCTTAAAGATGGTCAGATTATTGTTCTTAAAAAAGAAGAACTTAAACGATTTGATATTGTTGGTGTTGTTGAAAGACTTGAAGATGGTGGTGAAGCTAAGAATATTGTAAAACGTGTTATCGGGTTACCGGGGGATCATGTTACTGTTATTGACGGGGTACTTTATATTAACAATAGTAAGTTTGAAGAATCTTATTTAGATGCAAATAATATTGTTAGATTTAAACAGGTGAATTTTGATATAATAGTACCAGAGGGTCATATTTTTGTACTTGGAGATAATAGAGATGTTAGTGCTGATTCACGTGCTGTTGGTTCATTTGACGAGACGGCAGTAATAGGTACTAAGATATTTGGATTTAAGTTTTGGTAAGAAAGGTGGAAGGTATGTTTAAGTTTTTTAAAAGAGAAAGAGATAGTATTCTTAAGAAAGAAGAAGATTATACGTTTGAAGAAAATAGAAAAAGAAAGCAGAAAAAATCAAGATATAAGTATGCAATGATGGTTGTTGCTGGTGTTATGGTAATAGGTGCTTTGGGTAGTCTTGGTATTGGTTTAGTACGTAATATTCAACTTGCAAAAGAGCAAAAACAAAGAAGAACTTGTTTTAGGTGAAGAACGTGATAAACGTAACAGTTTAGTTGCTGAACAAATTGAAGATAGACGTAAAAAACAAAAAGAATTAGAAGAAAGACAGAAAAAAGCTCAAGAGGAAGCTGGTAAGAAATTAGAAGAAGAAGCTAATAAAAAAATAGAAGAAGAAAACAAGAAAGCTAAAGAAGAGTATGATAAAAAGTTAGAAGCTATTAAGAAAGATTTAGATAATGCTACAAATGAAACTGCTCGTTTGAAAGCAGAAAATGCTAAACTTAAAGAAGATTTAGAACAAGCTCGTAGCAATCGTCAGACTCCTGAAGCAGGTCGAGCTGGTAGTACTTTAGAGAATAAAGAAAATTCTAGTAATGAATAATTATTTAATTAGTAATGTGAAGTATTTTACGGTGATTCGCTCTTGGTGACTTAGATTAGGTTCGATTCCTAATGCGAATATAAGGATTTTAGTTCTAAAAATAAATATGAAAGGTTGGTGTAGTTCTTTTGAAAGATGAAAGTAAGAACGTAGAGCGTAAGATTAACAGGCTTGATCCGCGGAAAAAGATTGCTGATAAATTAAATGATGTTAAGGATAAAGAGATCAACTCAGTAGAAGCAAGGGATCGTGATACTGGGGAGAAAGTTCAAGAGAAAGAGGATAAGAATAAAGGTAAAGGTGAAGACTCTCCTGAAGTCACTAAAAGTGAAGGTAAGAAAAAGCGACTTTCCTTTGATAATTTAAAAAATGGAGGTGTTAATACTGCTAAATTTGCTGGTAAAACAGTAAAAGACATCGGTGTTAATGCTGCTGATAAAACTTTAGAAGACTTATCAGATGAGTATAAAGCTGGTAAAAAGGTTTATAAGAAAGTTAAAAATGTTAAAAATAAATTTAAGAATATAAAAAAAGCTGGTAAACTTGTCACAAAAGGTGCTGGTAGGGTTGTTGGATTTATTAAGTGGTGTGTTGCAGCTGGACCTTTAGGTTGGCTATTATTACTATTTTTATTCTTTCTATTCTTAGATATGGGAGAAGCTATTGGTAAGTCTGATTTAGAGAAATTTACCAATACAACAGAAACACAGCAACATGAAAATTACGGGGTTGTTAGTGGTACGTCAAGTGAACTTGAAGAAAGAAGTCAAGATCCTGGTACTACAGATCCTATAACTGATGAAGAGAAGTTACTACTTTTATATCACGATTGTAAAGGTACTGATAATGGACGTGATAATATTCAAGGTGGGCATATATTTAATGAAGATTACATAGTATTACAACCTTTTGGATTTACTCCTTGGGCTACTGGTGGTGGTGCTGGACTTTATGCGGGTACTGGTGTAGGGCATACAGGAATTGATGTTGTACCTATTAGAAAAGCTGACTTTACGACTGAAGATGTTAAAGTTTATACTGTAGTTGAAGGGACTGTTATGTCTGTTGGTCATGACGCTATTGGTGGTAATGCTGTCAGGGTTAAGATGAGTAACGGTAAAGCCGCTTATTATGGACATTTAAAACGTGCAACTGTAAGTGTTGGTGACAAACTTAAAAAAGGTGACTCAGTTGGTATTTTAGGATCTACTGGTGCTACAGGTGGTATTATTCACGTACACTTTGAGGTTCAAGATAATCCTCCAAGTTTAGCAACAAAAGATTCATCTCCTTATTTAGGTTTTGATAAAGTTAAACAAAATCAAATTGTCAGGGTTAAAGATAAACCGGGTGATGTTAGTGTTCCTGATAAGGGAGATTCATCTGATAGCGAAAAAGAAACTTCTCGTAATGCTACAGGTAAATTACCAGAACCTGATCCTCATTTAAAACCTCACGTTGTTGAATTTAGGAAATTTATATATGAACAGTTTGGTATTACTGATATTGGTGGATATCGTTCAGGTCCTGGATCGGAAGATCATGGTGAAGGTTTAGCACTTGATGTTATGGTACCTAAAAGCTCTAAACTGGGTGATGAAGTAGCTCAGCTTGCAATTGACAATATGAAAGAAGCTGGTATAACTTATATTATATGGAAGCAAAGATTTTACATGGGTGTTAATAATATTTATGGACCAGCTAATACTTGGAATCTGATGGCTGATAGGGGTAGTATTACACAAAACCATTATGATCATGTTCATATAAGTTTTAGTCGTGATGGTGGTACTGGTAGGTTTAAAGCTAAACGTGAGAGTGAAGCTCATGGTAAATGCGCTAATGTTGAGGATTCAAATGGACGTAGACTTGCAGGTAAAAATAATGAAGAGAAGATTTGGAACTTCTTAATGGATGAAGGATTCTCTCCTGCTGCGGCTGCTGGTTTAATGGGTAATATGCAACAAGAAAGTAACTTTAAGACTGATGCTGATAACGGTACTCACCATGGAATTGTTCAATGGGGTGGATCTAGACGTTCAGCACTTGAAGCTTATGCTAAGAGTAAAGGTAAGGATATTGATGATCTTCAGTCACAACTTGAGTTTATGATAAAAGAGATGAGGGGTATGACTTTTGGTGGTAAACCTTATCGTGAATTTATTAAACTTAAAGATCCTGGCTTAGTTGCTAAGTTGTTTGAAGAAGCGTTTGAACGTTCTGGTGGTCAGAATATGGACTTACGTCTGAAATACGCTGATCAGATTTATAATAAATATAAATAAGAAAGGTTAAGAGTGGTACTTTGTGAGGTATGTTGATGTACCTGTTGATACCACTCTTTAAATTAATAATATGAAATTTAACTTAAAGAATTTAAAGAATATTGATTTTAGTAAGAAAAACTACTATAGTTGTTATTAGTATTGTTACTGTTTTTACTCTTATTTTTCTTAAATTTTTTTCCTTAGAAAACCTGATGTTAAGCCTGTAGAAGAAAAAGCAAGAAGAAACTTATAAGAAGCCTAATTATGAGGAAGAAAAATAAAGATAAAGAAGGGTTTAAGGAAATGGTTGAGCAAAAATGGTGGGAAGAAAGATTTATACTTAATTCCGTTTAAACAAATTATTGATAAGAAAAAAATGATAAGTTTATGGCAATATTTGTTTATAGTGATAGTGATTTATCAGAGAATGCTGATTTTACATATAAAATGATATATAAAGGTAAGGAAATTGAACTTAAACGTGAAATTTCAGAAGAGTTATTCTTCACGCTGGAAGGTAAAATTCCTGATGAAAATGAATTTATCATTGAAGCTGTTAATGTAAAAGATAAGAATGATGTTCGTAAGTTTAAGTTTGATAAGAGTAAAGCAGTAGAGCTCGATTTATCAAATTCAACAGAAGAGAGTTTTGAAAAATACGAAGAATTGCGTCGTAGTGTAATGCTTTCAGAAGCACGAGTTAGTGCTGCAAAAGATGAAATTTCTGAGCAGAAATCACGTATTAAATATATTGATAAGAAAATAGAAGAGTATAAGAAAAAAGACGGTGATGATTATAAAGATCTAGTTAAGACTTTAGAAAAATCACGTAGTGAAGCGAGTTCTAAACTTGAGACTGCTCAGAAACAAAAAGCAGAAGGTGAAGCTGAAGCCGCTAAAAGTAAAAGTGAAATAAGTAAATATGAGAGTGACTATACTAAGATTTTTGATACTTTACATACTGCACATACACATTAAGAAAGAGAGGCGAAATGCCTCTTTTTTTTGTTGTAGTGAGGATGATTGTGGGGATTTATTGTAAGGAGGGTTTGTGGTAAGGTTGGTTGTGGTTGGATTATAGTAAGTTGTTATAGGTTATTATTGGTGTGATATAGTTATCAATGTTACTAAGGTTATTTTGGTTACTGGTGGTTACTATGGTTATTATGGTTACTATTGTTAGTACGGTTACTATAGTTACTGATGGTTACTAATGGTTACTGATTGTGATATAGTTACTACGGTTACTATGTTACTTGTGGTTTCCAAGGTTACTATTGTTACTGCTTGTGGTAGGATAATATTTTATTTTTTTATTATTTGTGATAATTAACTATTTTTATATTTTAGAATATTCTGAAAAATTTAGATGAATTGTCATGCAGTGGATAAATTATTTTTTTGTCCAGAATTTGTCCAATCGCTGTAAACTTTGGTATGAGTGCATTCGTAGAGGGTGAGTGGACACGTTGGACAAATTGGACATTTTTTTTAACTTGAAATGAAATTTAAAAGTGGATAAAATTAAAAATTTATATATAGTTGTTTAGAATTTGTTCAATTTGTCCAGTTTGCCCAGTTTGGTGTATAAAACTCAGTTGTATCAAGGGCTGGACACGTCTGGACACTTTTTTTGTAGTTTGTTCATTTTGTCCAGAAAAATATGGATAAATTTGTTTGAAATCTAGTTATATCAAGGGCGGGACACCTCTGGACATTTTTTATGAATTTGTCCAGTAGGTGACTTTTATGTGTTAGAATATTCTGAAAATTTACTTAAATTGTCATGCAGCGGACAAATTAATTTTTTTGTCCAGAATTTGTCCAGAATAGGTGAAAGAATTCAGTAGTACCAAGGGTTGGACATGTCTGGACACTTTTTTAGAATTTGTCCAATTTGTCCAGTTTGTTCAGGAGAAGTATAATAGAATTTCACGAATAACGTTTACAAAGCTTATATATCAAGAGATTTGTCGGGGGCTATGATATAATAATAGAAAGTATTATATAAAGGAGCTTTTTGTATATGAAAATTAAAAATACTTTCGGGATTAAGTTTTTTTAAGTTTAGGAACAATTACTTATGCAGATGTATTAGATACAAAAGTTGAAGAACTTAAAAAACAAGGTTTTAATGTTAAAGTTGAAGAAATTAAACAAAAAGTTTATCAGCAAAAGTTGCGAGAAGACTCCATCCGTGGAACACGGATGGAGATGAATCGCTACTTTTCTTGATTTCGAATATATTCTTGTACTACCTGTGTAGTATGTTCAGAAACTGTACAAATAAAATATGATCGAGACCAAAATACTGGTTTCCAGAAAAATTGTTTTAAATATTCAGCAAAGGCTCTCCTAATCATTCTTGAACTTGTAGATTTCAAACCATTAATGAAATTTGGTAAATTAAGTGTCACAGGTGCTTCGAATAATATATGTACATGATCATTATCATAATTAATTTCCATTAAATTACAATCATTCTTTTTCATCATAGAATTTATAAAACTTGATAGATATTGTTCCATATCTTTGTTAAATACTTTTTTTACGATATTTAGTAACTAATACCAAATGATATTGTAACAAGAAGCAACTGTGACGATTTGTGTAATATTGATTGTTTTTTTCTTCATTTTTTTATTAAACCCCTTTACAGTTGTTATTATTTTTTTGATATAATAAATATGTAAGATATTTTTATCTTATATTATAATAACATAGAAAGGAGGAAATTTCAATGGTTAAAGAGAAAAAAACTTTACAGTTGTAAAAATATAATGTTAAAAAAATAAAGAAATGATTGATTATTTCACACAAACCGCTCTTTTTGAGTAACAATTTAACTAATGTGAATATATATCATCAAAGACAATGGTTCTTTTATACACAAAATCTTTATTATGAGCAAAAAGCCAAAAGAAGATTTTTAAGCCATATAAATATGATAGTAAATTAATTGATGAATTAAAAAGAATATATGATTAAATATAATGCGAAACAAATTCTTAAAGGTAAAAAAAGAAGTAGAATTTATTAAATATGGATTAGACCCATATTTCTTACATTATTATTTCAAAGAAACAAATCAAGTAGATTATAATCATTGTGGATTATCAGCTCATACAACACAGCAAATAACAAGTAAAGTGTCTCAAACCTTCAAAGGTTTTAAAAAAGCTCGTATAGACTTCTTCAAAAATCCTGAAAAATACGAAGCTTGCCCCGAATTACCACGATATAAAAAGAAAAATAGTATGTCGAATTTCTATTTTACAAATCAAGTAACATCAATTAAAGATGGGGCTTTAAACTTTCCTAAGACTAAATTAACATTATCATTTACTTATGAAGTAGAAGGTAAATATACTAGAATGGAAGTAATTCGTAAATATAATGAGTTTGAACTTAGACTTATATTCGAGCAAGGTGAAAAATCAAAATTCAAAGAGACAGATGTTGTTGCAGCTATTGATCCAGGTGTTACAAATCTTATAGCTATTACGACTAATAAAGGTCAGTCCCTATTAGTCAAGGATAAGAAAGTTAAGAGTATTAATCAATTTGCTAACAAAGAAATTAAAAAGAATAACATCAGCTCAAACTAAAAACAGGTGGATTAGAACATGTGATTATGTCTGAACAACTACGAACAGTTTATAAAAAAAGACATAGACGAATAGAACATTTATTTTATATTCTGAGTAATCATGTATTAGAATTTTTGTTTAGAAAAACAATGTTTCTAAACTTGCTTTTAGGTAAAAAAACAAAGGTTGGAAACAGAATTATAATCACGGTAAGAAGAATAATCAGAATTTTATTCACATCCCATACACAAGTCTATATCAGAAGATTACTGACAAGTTAACAAAACATGGTATTGAAGTTATTGAACAAGAAGAATCTTATACTTCACAAGCTTCTGCCTTGGATTTAGATCATATTCCTGTATATGGGGATAATGTTCCTGAAAAATAGTTTTTTTCAGGTAAAAGATATGGAAAAAAATAATCGTCTATATAAAACAAGTAATGGTGTAACAATTAATGCTGATATGAATGGATCTTTAAATATTTTAAGAAAAAGCATTCCTAGACATAGAGATTGAACTTAATAACTTAGAATATATGAAAAATCCTAAAATCTTAAAAAATATGCAAGTCTAATTAATATTCGTCAGAATGTTATATAGGTGACGGTCGCATCAATGGATATGCGAGAAACATCCGTAAGGAGGTTTCGAAACTCTACCTGTGGAACACAGATGGAGTAGTTCATGAAAGATTGGATGGAAAAAGTAAGAGATATTAAGGAAAATAATAAATTAAAAGAAGAAGAGAATCTAGAAATTAATGCTGAGATTAATAAACGTAATGAAGAGCTTAAGAAAGATTATGAAAAAGAATTAGCACGTATCAAAAAGACCCAATCTGAATTAGGTGCAGATTATGAAAACCAAAAACGTGATATAACTAATGTGAACGAAAAAATTAAGAGCGAGACTGAAGAAAGAATTCGACAAGTAGATTCGGAAAACACACGTAGAACGGATGTTTACAATAAAGAAAAAGCTAGAATTGCGAAAGAGTATGAAGGTGCAATGAATAAATATAAAGCTGACAAAAAGTAGAAAATGCTGAAATTCTTAAAAATAATAATCTGGACGAAGAGAAGTTCAAAGCTGATACTGAAGCTTATAATCGTGATTTAAAGGAAAATAAACGTAAGAAAGAAGAGTACGAGAAAGCTTTGGAGGCTGCTGAGGTAGAAGATGTTTGAAAGAAAGAAGAATACAATAAGTTAAAAGAAGAACGTGATAAACAAGAAGTTAAGAATAGTGGTGATATAGCTAAAAATAAATGTTGAAAATTAGAAGATACGTGCTTGAAATGCTGAGAAAGAGGTTAAGTATCAAGCTGAATTAAAAAAAGCTGAAACTACAATTGGTTTAGTGAAATATCCTAAGAAAGTCATTACAAGGAATAGGATCTGGTGTCAGAAATCTTAAATCTAAGAAGTCAGCTTATGGTAATTCTTTAATTCTAAGAAACCCTAAAAATAAGGTTTCTTTTTTTATTGATTTTTAAATCTCTGAAATCCTTATGAAATTCTTGAAGTAATGGTATTTGACGGGGGCGTGTGATATAATTATATTAACATATTGGTAAAGGAGATATTTTTATGAGAGTTAAAAATACTTTTCAGGACTAAGTTTTTTTTAAGTTTAGGGACATTTACGTCTGCTGATGTACTGGATACAAAAGTAGAAGAACTTAAAAAAACAAGGTTTTGATGTTAAAGTTGAAGAAATTAAACAAAAAAAGTTTATTCATTTGAAGAACTTGAGAAGAAAAAAAGATGAAGAAAAATAAAAGAATTATAGATGAAGTTTTACGACTTGATAACAAATTAAAACAAGTTAATCAAGTTGGAAATATTAATAATGAGATTAAACAATCTGCTGATAAGAAAAAGCAGTGATATTGATCGTGAAAACGAGAGAAGAACAACTGAAAACGCTCGTCTCATTAAAGATTGGATAGGACGTGTTCGTGATGTTAAGGAAAATAATAAACTAAAAGAGCAAGAAACCAAGGAAATTAATGATGAAATTAATAAACGCAATGAAGAAATTAAGAAAGATTATGAAAAAGAATTGGCACGGATTAAAAAAAGACTCAATCTGAATTAGGGGGAGATTATGAAAAGCAAAAAAACGTGATATAGCTAAAATTAATGAAAAGATTAAGAGCGAGAATGATGATAGGATTTACCAAGTTAATAATGAAAATTCACGTAGAACAGATGTTTACAATAAAGAAAAAGCTAGAATTGCAAAAGAATATGAGGACGCTTTGAATAAATATAAATCTGATAAGAGTCGAATTGAGAAGGAAAATGCTGAAATTCTTAAAAATAATAAGGCTGCTGAAGAGAAATTTAAAGCAGATACTGATAAGTATAACGGTGAATTAGAAGAAAATAAACGCAAAAAAGAAGAATACTTGAAGAAAGTTGAAGCAGCAAAAGTAGAAGATGCTCGTAAAAAAGCAGAGTATGATAAAGCAAAAGAAGAACGTGAAAAGGTAGAAGCTAAAAATAGTGGTGATATAGCTAAAATTAATGCTGAAAATGAAAAGATAAAGGCTCGAAATGCTGAGAAAGAAGTTAAGTATAAGAAAGAATTGGAAGCTTTTAATAATAAAAAACAAAAATTGAGCTCTGAACCTGTTGTTTACGAAAGTAATGGTTTAAAACTTGTAGGATATCCTGATGAAAGTGCTAGAAAATCTAAAGAATGGTATAGAAATTTTAAAATGGTTGTTGAGCGTGATGATGTTGAGATTTTAGATGGAGTTCTTGGATATAACCCTGAATCTGAAATTGTAAATTTGACAGGTGGAGTATATATCAAAGAGAATGATATTAATAGATTTTATACGTGGCCTTATGATCCTAATCATCCCGATTGGTCAGGAGTAACCTACAAAGGTTATGCTGTTGGTGGTTTAAGTAAAGGTAGTTCATTTACATTAACGAATGTTGGTAGAACTAAATCAGGTAAAACTGTTAATTTGAAATATACAATGTTAAATGATTATGTTAATGATCCAACGAATAAAATTTGGTCCGATTTACCTTCTTATTTATTATTCGGTGGAGGAGAAAAAAGTGAAAGAGATGTTTCTATTGGTGTAAGTGTTATCAATATGGATGGTGTTAAATTTAAATTAGAATTTATAGATGATAATGGAGTGCCGATGAATATTGCGATGCTTGGTCTTAATAGTGATATTGATTATACGCAAGGACTTGGCTATGTTTGGTCGGGTGGGAAAGCTTCAAATATTAATTATGTACCATCAGATTCTAAGTTAAAGGAGGTTAATTTAGGTGGAAAAACATTTGTAATGGATTATGCAAGAACTTATGATGATTCTCATGGTTTTAATGGATTAGCATCAACACCTGAAGGTACATTTTTAAACATGGGTGCAGGGAATAGTTTAGAGACTGAATTTTTAGCAAGTTCACATTTATTTACACCAGAGAGTGGTTTATATTGGGCTAATCATTTGAATCCTGTTACTGATTCAAATAGACTGGATAACAAATTTAGAATAGGTGTTGAATCTTTTGAGCGTAATGGTTATATTAAAACTCATTTGTCTGGTGTGACAGCAGGTGCATATTTTGATATGTTTGGTTCTGCATCTAATATTGTGGAGACTGTTTATACTCCTAAAAAACCAGTATTAGAAGAACTTATACCTTTGCCTAAGACACCAAATCTTCCTAATTTACCAGAAGAACCTACTAAACCTACTGAAGTAGAGGAACCTAAATATAAAGATCCTAAGTTACCAGAGAAACCTACACCTAAATCTACTAATCCTCTTCCTGTTGAACCTGTTCGTAAGAAAGATCCTATTCTTAAATTAATTACACCAAGTCCAGGAAGACCAGAAGTGCCAGGTACACCTCCGCCTGTTGTTCCTAATAGTAATCCGAGACCTATTTTTGAGCCTAATGTTCCTGGTGAGGTACTACCAGAACCTAAGAAACCTGAATTGAGACCACTTCTTCCAAAAGTGACAACTCCAATAGATTCGGTGAATGTTACTCGTGGTTCGGTTATTGTTAAGAAATATATATTTGAATACTTGAATTCTTCACAAGGTACTGGAATAGGTGTTAAAAACCTTAATTCTAAGAAATCAGCTTATGGAAATTCTCTTACTTTAAGAAACCTTGATTAAGGTTTCTTTTTTTTTTTGTTGAAGATCATATATGTTCTGAAAAATTTATGTAAATTGTTATTTAAAAAACTAGTAATCTTTATAAAAAGCTTAATATAATAATATTTGACGGGGGTACTGTGTTATAATATTATAGAATATATTTATGAAAGGATTGTGGTATTTAATGAAAAAAATAAAAATTTTAATAACTTCTAGTATTGGTGCGTTATCACTTTCTAAAATTTTAAATGCTGATGTTGATATTGATGGTAAAGTATTAGAGCTTAAACAAAAAGGTTTTTGATGTTAAAGTAGAAGAAATTAAACAAAAAGTTTATTCACATGATGAATTAGAAATAAAAAAAGAGCAGAGGAAAAATTCTAGATTTATTAGTGAAGTTTCAAGACTTGATAATATTGAAAAAGAATATAAACAAGATGAGTCATTAAATTCTTATATTAAAGCTGAAATTAATAGAAAAAAATGAAGCTATAGATCGTGCTAATGAAGCTCGTAAATTAGAAAAATGCAAGACGTGAAAAAAAGAGTATAATGATGTAGTAGCTGAAATTAATAGAAGAAATAAGGAAATTAATACAAAAAAATTCTTGAGGAAAAATAAAATTATAACAAATGGTAATAATAATGTTAATAAGGATTATTCTAAAGAATTAAAACGTATCACTGATGATAAAGCTGAGAGAATTCAAGATGCTAAAGAACAAGCTGATTTGATTAATAAAAATTAATGCTGAAATTAAAGAAGAAACAGCGAATCGAGATAAATTAGTAAAAAGAAGAAAAATTTACGTCGTAGGGCGGAATATGATAAAGAAGTTTCTAGGATTAATTCTGAAAATGAAAAAAATAAAAATTACGTAATAAAGAAAAAAAGAAGATAATTATAATAAACAATTAGCTGAGTATAATGCTAAATTAAAAAGATGTATCTTTATTACCTGTAGTTAATGAAAGTAATGGACTTAAATTAGTGGGTAGTTCTCGTGAAGATTTAAGAGGCTCTTCAAAATATTATTCTGGTTATAAACTTTTTACTGATAGAGATGATATTGATGTTCCAGATGGTTCAATTGGAATTTCAAGTAGGAGTGAAGTTAAAGATTTGACTGGTGGAATTAAGTTTAGAGACGGGGACCCTAAAGGAAATGTAGGTGGTGTATGGAAACATACTTTTTCAAACATAACAAAAGGGAGTTCATTTGTTGTAACGAATATGGGTAAAACAAAGTCGGGGAAAAATATTAATATTAAATATACAATGTTAGAAGATTATGTTACTAATAATGATAGAAAATATGTTGATAATGAAGAAAGTGCTTTTACAATAGAAGCTGGTGGTATATATGGAAACCCTAATGATCGTGCTGAAATTTCGGTTTCAACTCTTAATATAGCTGATTTTAGAGTAAGAATGGAATTTTTTGATGATAAAGGTCAGCCAATTAATATGGCATTTGCTAGTGTAAATTCGGATATTGACTGGAGTCAATCGTTTGGACTTAAATATGTTGGTCCAAATAGTTTAACATTTACACTTAATCCTGAAGATAGTAAACTTGTAAAATTATCTTTAGGCGGGAATGAAGCTTATGGGGATGCTAATAATGAAGGAGTTGACGGTTATGCTTCAATACCTGCTAAATCATTCTTATCTGCAGGTTCAGGTACAGGTTTAGAAATTGGGTTTTATAATAATAGTTTATATTATGAGGGAACTCAATTATCTAAACATTCTAAAAATGTTTTAGATAAGGATTTTGCAAATAATGTAATAGAAGCTACTAAGAAACCTAGGTCTGAATGGGGATATGTTGCGGCATATTTTGGTATGTTTGGACCAAGTTCAGATATTATGGATTCTGTAATTAAACCTGTTAAACCAGAACTTGAAAAACTTGATGAAACTAAGCCTGTATTGAATTTGATTACTGGAGTTCCAGGAAGGTCGAATATTTATCCGAATGATTCGTCTGATATTCCAGAGAAAGTCTCAAAACCTAAAGAAGAACCTTTAAAAAATGGTAAAGAACTTCCATTACCAGCTAAACCAGATATGTTACCTCTTCTTGATAAAGTGTCTGGAACAGTAAATGGGCGAGTTCAAGCTAAGAAGTCAATTGTTGTTAAGAAATATATTTATGAATATCTTAATACATCAGCTGGGAATACAATAACAATACGTGATATTAAGAAAGAAAAATTAGTTTATGCTTTTGCTACATCATTAAAAACTTAGAAACCTTAATTAAGGTTTCTTTTTTAATCTTGACAATGATATATATCAGTGATATAATTATATATATAAGTGAGGTGTTAATTTTTAAAATGACAAATAAGAAAAACATATCAAAAAAAGACTACTTTACATCACTTCCACTTGAACTTTATAATCAATTGGAAGAAGTAGCAAAAAGAAACAAAAATTATCGAAATCTACAATTGTTAGATTGTCATTACAAAAAGAGTTAAAAAAAGTATTAAAAAAAGTTATACAGTAAAGGATTAAATATATGAAATTTGCATTAGATATTGGAAACTCAACTGTTAAAGGTAGCGTGCTTGATGATAATAATCATTTACTAAATACAATTACTGAGCCAAGTGCTGTTAATTATATCAGTGATGAGAAGTATTTAACTTTCAATAATGATGAGTTTTACTTTAAAGTAGAATCGTCAAATCTTAATCATAGTGATAAGATTGCTGCTGTATTTACAAAAGCAATTGATCTTCCTGATTATTTAGAGTATGACGTTGAAAGTACTAGTTATAAAGCTAATCATGAGATTACAACAGCCCTTCTTTTTGGTTCTATACTTGGGCATGTAAATGAATCTACAGATGTTAAACTTGCTGTATCAGTTCCTATTGTTGAAGCGAAGTCTATTGAGCTACTTAAAACTTATAGAAATTTACTTCTTGGTGAACATACTATTACTAAGTATACTAAAGATTCTACAATCTCGATTATGATTACTGTAGAAGATGTTGTTGTTCTTAATGAGGGGCAAGCTGGATTTTTAGGGATGCTTGATAGTAACGATGAAGAGTTTGCGGGTGCTATGACGGAACTTTACGAGGTACTTGGTGAAAAAGAATCACCTATAGCTGACTTTGAAGATTTTCTTATTGTAGATATTGGTGAAGGTACTACGGATCTTGCTGTGTTTAGAAATAAGAAGTTTAACGCAGAGTATTCTTATTCAGTTACTCGTGGTTATGGTAATTTATTAGAAGATGCTATTAGTAATGCTAACCGTGAGAACATAACAATTGAGTCTAGAAAAGATTTACAAAAATTACTTACTACAACTAATAAACGTAGAGCTACTCGTCGAGAAAAGTGGTTACCATATGTAGAGCCCACAAAAGACAGATTTGTAGATACAGTTGTAGATACTATTATTAAAACTTATGCTAATCGTGATTATTTTGATGCTATTATCTTTTTAGGTGGCGGGTTTAGTGCTCTTACTGGATATTCAGTACAAGATAATAAAATCATAACAACTGATAATACATTGTTTGAGAGATTAGAAGAAAAACTTAAAAATTAATAAGAAAGATGCGGACCTTATTTTTTTGGTATTCCAGAACCATATGCTCAGTCTATTAATGATCGTGGTTTGGTTCAGGTACTTCTTGGTCTGTAGTTAGGTGAATAGATGGAAATTAAAAAAATTGTGAAATTACAAGTAAAAGATGGAAAACTTAATGTTGCTGAGTATGCTGATTTAAACATTACTGAAAAAAATGGTTATTATTAATGATGAAAATGCTGAGAAAAAAACGTTTCGTAATTGATCGTGATTTTTATAAAGAAGTTAAAAATACAGTGTACGTATTTAACGATGATTTAGAAAAAGGTAAAGACGTATTACATAAAGCTTTTGAGGGTTATGTTGAAGAATACGAAAACTTAGCGAAGGCTTACAGAAGTAATATTGAAACTTTAATATAGTAGAAAGATGGTAAAAAAACAATGACTGAAAAATTATGGTTTTGGAATTTTAGAACTTCATTATAATACTCTTAAGAAACTTAGTGAGAAATCACAAGAAGATTTAATGAATAATTATACGAGTGATATTACTGATGATGAAAAATATTCTTTATGATTTTGAGAAAAATAAGATGCTTGATGTGAATCTGAAATCTTTATTTCTAAAGTATCACAAGGAACAAAAGGGTGTTAATTTATTTAGAAAACTATCATCAGTTGCTATGAGAATTTATTGCGCTAGAAATGGACTTAAGAATTTTGATGAGAAAGTTAACGAACTTAACGATGTTTATAGACGTAAAAATTCTGATTATGGTAATTCTTTTGATGAATCATTAGAATTATTCGGACTTGGTGCTGCAATTGTTAGGATTTTTGATAAGGTTAACAGATATGAAAACCTTAGAAGTAAAGAAGAGACTCTTGTTAATGATGAGTCTATTGAAGATACTTTACTTGATCTTATAAACTACTGTGCAATGTCAATCATGTGGATATCTGGTCGTGATGGAAGTATTTTTGAATAATCTTTAGTTTCAAAGGAGGATTCCAATGAAGCAGAGAATTATACGTCGAGGAAAAATAGTATTAGAATTTGAAGATGTTATGTTTTTTCATGACATCTTTCAAAAAAGCAAAGTAATTGGTGAAGTTGATTTGGTTTTGGTTCGTGGTAAACTTCGTATAATGGAGAGAAATATGTTTTTTGAAGAAGTAAATGAAGACTATCCGTTTTTAAAAGAAATTTACTTAAAACTAAGACCCTCGGACTTCTACCAGGTAATCTGAAGAAAGAAATGGGAATAAAAAATGTTATTTAAATTGTTTAAGTATAAAGAAACAAGAGACAAAATACTTTTTACATTATTCTGTATTATTATATTTAGAGTTGGATCGCATTTACCTGTTCCAGGAGTAAACCCCGAAGTGTTAAAGTTTGGTGAAGAAGGTGGACTTCTTAATATCTTTAATACTTTTGCAGGTGGTGCACTCCAGCAATATTCTATTTTTGCAATGGGTATTATGCCTTACATTTCAGCATCCATTATTATGCAACTTCTGCAAATGGATATTGTACCTACATTCACTGAATGGGGCAAACAAGGGGATTTTGGACAAAAGAAAATTCAGCAATTTACAAGAATGCTAGCTATGTCACTTGCGTTTGTACAATCTATAATGCTATCTATTGGTTTTAATAGGGTCTATACTGGTCTTATTATTAATCCAAGTACTTTTAGTATTATAGGTATTGCTTTAGTACTTACAGCAGGAACTGCATTTTTAATGTGGTTATCTGATCAGATAACTCAGTATGGTATTGGAAATGGTATATCAATTATCATTTTAACGGGTATAGTGTCAAGACTTCCTGTTGAATTTATGCAAGTATACGAAAGTCAAATAGCTGGTGCTGAAAATAAAACAATAGCCATGCTCTACGTAGTAGTTGTACTAATTGTAGCATTTCTTCTTATCGCTCTTGTAGTATTTGTACAAGAAGGTATTAGAAAAATTCCTGTACAATATTCACAAGTTGTTAAAGGTAAGAAACTTATTGACTCTCGTGCTACATTTTTACCAATTAAAGCGAATGCTGCTGGGATTATTCCTGTAATTTTTGCAGTAACATTCTTACAACTACCAAATATTATTGGTATGGCGTTTCAGGATAATTTAACAGCTCAGAGAATCATGAATTATCTATCAATGACGCATCCGTTTGGTATGATAATTTATTCGCTTTTAATTATTGGATTCTGTTATTTTTATGTGTTAATTCAAGTTAACCCCGAAAAGATTGCAGATAAACTTAAAAAGCAGGGAAGTTTTATTCCGGGGATTCGTCCTGGTAATAATACAGAAAAATATATTAAAAAAGTATTATATAGATTGACGTTTGTGAGTTCTATTTTTATGGTTGTTATTTCAATATTTCCAACAGTTGCTGGTATGATTTTTAAACTTCCACAGAGTATTCAAATTGGTGGTACGAGTTTAATAATCACAGTGAGCGTTGTTCTTGAGACCGTGAAACAACTTATTACAATGGTTAATGAAAGACGTTATCGTGGATTTTATTAGAAGGAGTGCCGTAATTGGTACTTCTTTTTTTTTTTTGGATGGTGATAATTGTACAATGACAAGTAACAAAATTAAATATATTATGGCTTTTCTTATGGTCCTTGATCATATGCTTACATATAATTTATATTTGGAAAGTTCGTTTTTTCATATAATATCAAGGGTTGTTGGTTTTTGGTTTGCTTTTGGTGTAGTAGAGGGTTTTTAAATATACGAGTAATCTTAATAAATATATTTTAAGACTCGGAATGGCTAGTATTCTTATGTTTATTAATAACTTACTTTTTAGAAGTTTTTATACATAAACACGGTTTAAGTTACACAATTACTAATAATATATTCTTAACATTTACTGTTGGACTTTTTAATTTTAGTTATTTATATAAATTTAAAAGGAATGTGCCATTTGTGATATTTCTTTTTAATTTTCGGTGTAATGTTCACTGAAGGCGGGGAAATTACAATTCCGTTTATGATAATAACGTATAAATATAAAGGTAAGGTGAGGTATTTACTGTACTTAGTACTTATTATTTATATTTTAGTTGTAAACTTGATCTACGGTAATTCACTATACTATGTGTTTACAAAAAGTGATATTTGTTTTCCGTTAGTTTTATTTTTTTACCGAATATTTATACAACGGAAAAACCTGGAAAAACGTGACAATTTTAACAAATATTTTTTTCTATATATTTTATCCTTTGCATTTATGGGTGATTTTCATTTTTAAAAATATTTGTGGTATAATTATTTATGATGAAAAAAATTTTTAGAAAGTTGGTGCTTAATTGAATTTAAAAAGAACAAATTAAAGTGATCGGACCTTCTGTACCTGATGCTTTATATCGTCTTATAAACAGTAATGTTAGATATGCATATTTAAAAACTGGGCGAGGTATTATTGGGTTTGAGGTTAATCTTACAAAAAATGAACCACTTAATGGCTTTTGTTTAATTGCTCTTAAAAAACATAATATACATGCATTTAAAAGTGATTTAAGGGATAAACCTAAGTTGGTATTATTTCCGACAATTGAAAATATGAGTGATCCTGAGTATGGGATTCGTGAATTGTATGTTAGAAAATGTGAGTTTTTTGATGATACGTTTTCTGATTTTAAAGTACTTGCTACAGGTGAGTTAGGAGAGGTTATTCGTGACTTATTACCACCTATCAGACGTGTTAATTTACCTGATTTTAGTGGTGTTGATAAAGATGCGATTTTAGAAGAAGTTGAAAGAGATAGAAAAACGATAAAAAAAGAAAATCTGAAATCAAACGAAATCCCGAAAACTTCGGAAAATTTGGGAGATTATTCGCTAGTACCGGATGAGTTTTCTGAAGATTTACCTAATGATCTACCTTTTGAAGAACCTGACTTTGAAGGTTTTGATGAACCTTCATTTGATGATGATTTTATGGCTGAGATGGAAGAAGAGCAAGCTTCTATGGTTACTAAAACACCAGCTGAGAGGCTTCAGGAAGGCGAATTTAAAACTTTAACTGAGGTACAAGATTTTTGTATTATGGAATTTGGTACGCCAAGACCTAAGATAACAGCTCTTCTTAATGCGATTTTATTTAAAACTTCAGGTAAACCTGAAAGTGTACAACTTAAACTATTTATTGAATTATTGTGTAAAGCATATAAGGGTGGGCAATTATAATGGCTAAACGTGGTAGAAATATTGTTATAAAATCACAATTTAATATAAATGGTTCTCGTGGTAAAAGTGTTAAATCTTTTATAACAAATTATGTATCACGTGAATCTGCAACAAAACCTTTGCTTGGCCATTTATCAGATGACGGTGTTGTTGAAGTTGGGGATGGTAATTGTTTTACTTTTACTAAATCGAGTATTAAACGTGATGAAGTTTTAAAGATTGCTGATAAAGTTGAAGACAAGTTTTTAAACAATAAACAAGCTATACAACAAATGGTTGTTAGTTTTGATCATGATTTTTTAGTTGAAAACAATGTTGTTGACAAGGATCTTCAAGTTTTAAGACGTGGAGATTATGAAAATGGTTATGATGAACTTAAACTTAGACATGCTATAAGACGTGGTGTACGTGAGATTGCTGACAGAGATGGTTATTATAGTCCTGAGATGATTGCGACAATTCAGCATGATACAAATCATCTTCATTCGCATGTTGTACTTTATGAAAATGAAGATAAACTAGGTCGTAAGCATAAAAATGAAGAGCGTGGTGTTATAAAATCTAAGTCTTTTGCATATGGGGCTTTGGAGATGGAAAGGTCTCTTGATAAGCAAAAGAATGTAAATGTTACTCGTGATAAACTTCTTATTGAAGAGGATAGGTACACACGTGTTAACACACACGAGGATGTTGATATTTCAACAGAACTTGATATTATGACAGAGTATTTAAATTTATTATATTTAGAAGAACTGAGAAAAGAAAAAGAACAGGAAGGAGACAGTTTTGGCTTTGGATTATAAAGAAAGAATTAATAGTAATATAGAATGTTTTGAAAAAAATAAAGATAATTATAAAGTACTTAGTAATGTATGTGAAGTACTTAAAAGACCTACTGCTGAAATTATTGGTCGAAAAATGACAAATCTTAGGGAAGGACTACAGAACCCTGAAAAACCAAACGTGATTCTTCTTGGTGAGCCAGGGGCAGGTAAAACTGCTTTTATTCAAGGTTTTGCTTATAGTGAGGACGGACAGCATTATTTAACACTTACTGTGAATATTGAAAAATTTATGACTGATGCAAATGGTAATAAGGATGCTCAAATTGCAAATGGACTTGTTGATTTAATTACAGACGTTAAAAAGTATAGTTATGACCATGATATTTTAGTTGTACTTTTTATAGATGAGTTTCATAGTATTGTGGAATTTTCTAATGCAGCAACACAAAAACTAAAACCAATATTAGAAGAATCAGCTAGTTACGGTTTTAGAATTGTTGCAGCTACGACTTTTGAAGAGTTTGATCAATTTATTGCACCTGACCGTGCATTAGATCAGCGTTTAACTAGGATTAATATCCCGGAACTTATTAAAGAAATTGTTATTGAAGTTCTTAAAGGTCGTGCTAAAAGACACGGGGTTATAGCGTATTGTGATCCAAATATTTATGGTGAGGTATATGATATTTCTAAACAAGTTGAGCCTTCAAAATCACAACCTCGTGCGTCTGTTGATATTTTTAATAATATTATAGGTAATATAACAAAATCAGCTAGAATGCATAAAGGTAAAGTTGTTAGAGAATTTTATACACCAGAAGAACTTGATATTAATTCAGATTATAGTATTTCTAGACCTGTTTTAAATAAAGTTATTAGAAGAACTTATAATATTGATATTGATAATGAGATTTCAATTCGTGATCTTAAAGATGCAATTCATGATCGTTTACTTGGACAATATGCTGCAACTGTTAAAGTTATAGGTGGACTTGAGCTTATGATGGTGGGACTTTCTGCTCCTGATAAACCTAAGTTTTCGTTCTTAAGTACTGGTAGTACAGGGGTCGGGAAAACGGAGTTAGCTAAGATTATTTCAGACACTCTTCAAATTCCTCTTAAACGTTTTGATATGTCAAGGTATTCTAGACCTGAGCAGGCTAAAGACTTTGCTGATGATTTAGCTCTTGCAGCATGGTCGAATCCGAATGCTTATATACTTATTGACGAGATTGAAAAATCTAGTAGAGAAGCTGTGTACATACTTCTTCAAGTACTTGATGACGCTAGACTTAGTATGGGGAATAATGCTCGTCGTATTGCGTCTTTTGTCGGTAATATAATTAATATTACTACTAACGTTGGTAGTGAGATGTATCGTGACCATAAAGCGTTCTCTGGTCAGAAAGAAATAAATACAAATGGTATCTATGGTTCTCTTAAAAATTCCCCTAAGTTTGCACCTGAGGTGTTAGGTCGTATTGATGAGATTGTTCCGTTTGTGCCGTTATCAGATGAAGTTATGATGGATATTGCTAGAAAAGAACTTATGAAAAATGTAAGCATTGTAGAGACTAAGAAACGTGTGATTCACATTTCTCCTGATATTATCCCTTATGTTGTAATAGATAAAACTTCTAGGGATACAGATAACGGGGGTGCTAGGGATGCTAAGCGTCAAGTTAGGAATCTTGTTATGCAAAAAATAGCAACATATTTAGGTGATAATCCATATCACGAAGTTCCTTTAGTTGTTTATGTTGCAGGTCGTCCTCGTTTTAAATTTACAGATGAACCTGATCCAAATAGTGGTTGGATTGAACTTTCAGAGTGTTATGATCAAGCTACTGTTACAAAAGTTTTAAAATCTGTTTCTGCTAAAATCGGTAGAACAGTTATTGATAAAGGGATTTATGTACCTAAGCACGTTAGTCTTAATGATTTTGCTACAGAAGTTGTTAAGCAGGTAAGAGTGGGTAATATTAGGCTTAAATCTACTATGGATTGTGATAAGTTAGTTTTACAACCAGTTTAATTAAAAAAATAATTATTGACAGTGTGTCACTATTATGCTATAATATTTAGTATGTAAAGTGGTTTAGGCTATTTTGCATAATTAGTGAGTTTTCGGACTTTCTGATTTTAATTGGGTATTTCCAATTTTTTTGAAATAATCTTTTGTGATTATTTACTTCATTTTTTTGGTGACGTAAGTCACATTTCTTTCTTTTGGTTAGACGAACTGTACTTAGGTATTGTTCGTCTTTTGTTTAATTATTTTAAGTTTTTATATAGGTTTTTAATTTTTTTGATTTAAAAAAATTTAGATATGTTATACTATAACGAGGTCATATTATGATTGTTTAAAAATTTTAAGAAAGGTTTTTTTATCTTAGTTTAATCTTAAGGTAATTTTTTTTAAGTATGAAAAAGAATAATAAATTATTTAATTTTGTTATAATTATTTTAGTTGTGAGTGGTAGTGGTTATAGTTATATTAAAAATTAAAAAGTGATAAAGATTTTAACAATAAAGGATTGTCTGAACATAAAAAAATAATAATTATGATGTTGATAAGAACATTTCTGATAATGTGGGAGGTATGAATGATAATTATTTAAGAATTTCTCCTATTATAAGTGATGATTTATCCTTATCTAAAAATTTAAAAGAGTCTTCTAGTACTTCTATTGTGTTATCTGATAAATTGTTTAATTCATTAGTAGAAGTAAGTGAGAAAGGCGAAAGTCTTGTACAACCTGAGAATCCAGTAGGTGTAATTTCAGAGAAAGGTGAAAGTCTTGTACAACCTGAGAATCCAGTAGGTGTAGTTTCAGAAAAAAAGGCGAAAGTCTTGTACAACCTGAGAATCCAGTAGGTGTAGTTTCAGAAAAAGGCGAAAGTCTTGTACAACCTGAGAATCCAGTAGGTGTAGTTTCAGAAAAAGGCGAAAGTCTTGTACAACCTGAGAATCCAGTAGGTGTAGTTTCAGAAAAAGGTGAAAGTCTTGTACAGCCTGAGAATCCAGTAGGTGTTGTTTCAGAGAAAGGTGAAAGTCTTGTACAGCCTGAGAATCCAGTAGGTGTAATTTCAGAGAAAGGTGAAAGTCTTGTACAGCCTGAGAATCCAGTAGCTGTTGTTTCAGAGAAAGGTGAAAGTCTTGTACAACCTGAGAATCCAGTAGGTGTAGTTTCAGAAAAAAAGGTGAAAGTCTTGTACAACCTGAGAATCCAGTAGGTGTAGTTTCAGAAAAAGGTGAAAGTCTTGTACAACCTGAGAATCCAGTAGGTGTAGTTTCAGAAAAAGGTGAAAGTCTTGTACAACCTGAGAATCCAGTAGGTGTAGTTTCAGAGAAAGGTGAAAGTCTTGTCCAGGGTGAGAATCCAGTAGGTGTAGTTTCAGAAAAAGGTGAAAGTCTTGTACAACCTGAGAATCCAGTAGGTGTAGTTTCAGAAAAAGGCGAAAGTCTTGTACAACCTGAGAATCCAGTAGGTGTAGTTTCAGAAAAAGGCGAAAGTCTTGTACAACCTGAGAATCCAATAGGTGTAGTTTCAGAAAAAGGCGAAAGTCTTGTACAACCTGAGAATCCAGTAGGTGTAGTTTCAGAAAAAGGCGAAAGTTTTGTACAACCTGAGAATCCAGTAGGTGTAGTTTCAGAGAAAGGTGAAAGTCTTGTCCGGGTGAGAATCCAGTAGGTGTAGTTTCAGAAAAAGGTGAAAGTCTTGTACAGCCTGAGAATCCAGTAGGTGTAGTTTCAGAAAAAGGCGAAAGTCTTGTACAACCTGAGAATCCAGTAGGTGTAGTTTCAGAAAAAGGCGAAAGTCTTGTACAACCTGAGAATCCAGTAGGTGTAGTTTCAGAAAAAAAGGCGAAAGTCTTGTACAACCTGAGAATCCAATAGGTGTAGTTTCAGAAAAAGGCGAAAGTCTTGTACAACCTGAGAATCCAGTAGGTGTAGTTTCAGAAAAAGGCGAAAGTTTTGTACAACCTGAGAATCCAGTAGGTGTAGTTTCAGAGAAAGGTGAAAGTCTTGTACAACCTGAGAATCCAGTAGGTGTAGTTTCAGAGAAAGGTGAAAGTCTTGTACAACCTGAGAATCCAGTAGGTGTAGTTTCAGAGAAAGGTGAAAGTCTTGTACAACCTGAGAATCCAGTAGGTGTAGTTTCAGAGAAAGGTGAAAGTCTTGTACAACCTGAGAATCCAGTAGGTGTAGTAAGTATTAAAGGTGACAGTCTCGTACAGCCTGAAAAATTGGATTTTATTTTAATTAAAAAAACTAGAATTGAAAAAATAGATATTGAACCACCTTATGTAAGAATGCCAGATATGAAGTTAGCAGAAGGTGAAACAAGAGATTCTTTTCCTGGTGTTAAGGGTGTCCTTGAAAGAGAGTTGGAAGAGTATGTAGCTAATGATGGTACTGTTTATTTAACTAAAGTTTTGAGTGAGAAAAAAACGGATCCTGTTGTACGAGTCCACAGATATGGCACTTTAAAGAAAGGTGAAATCTCTGGTAAAATCGGGGTATACAATGTTTATGAGCATTTTCCAAATACAGATTTTTCAGCATTAGAGTTGGATGTGAAATCATCAGCTGAAGAAATTAGAAAACTTTCTAGTGAGGAATTATATTCAAAAGCAAAAGGTGATTATTCAAATACTTTACATGAAGTGACAACGCCTGGTATATATGCTCCGTATGTTGCACCTGTTTCTGATTCGGTTATTGATGGTATTAATAGTGGTGTATATTTTAATCATAAATTATTAGGTGAAGAGATGTTGAAATTGGTTAATGAAGAGAGAGTTAGGGTTGGTCAAAAACCTTTGTTATGGTCTAATTCATTGGCGAATTATGCAAAACTGAGAAGTGAAGAATTGGCTTCGAATGGAAATATTAGATTTTTTAATGAAAAGAATGAATCTATGCCTCATACAAGAGATAATTCTGGTAAAAAATGGTGGACTGTTTTTGATGGGACAAAATATGCAAATGCTCTTGCTGGGGAAAATACAGCAGCTTATAATATGAAGAAGAATATATATTCATTATTTAGTGAAAAAGTATATAGCGGAAACTTTGTTTACTCAATGGAAAAAAATTCACCACATCATTATGAAAAATATTATCTATGATAAGTATAGCCATTTTGGTTTTTTTATATTCAAATTTCTAAATTTTGGAGAGATGATAAGGATACAATAAATTATCATTTTAAAGGAATTGAAGGTGTTCAGTTGTTTGGGAACTCTAGTTTTGGGGATTAGGATTTAATAAATTTGTAGAAAGCATATAAATAAGTAATTATTGAAAAAAATTATTTATATGCTTTTTTTATATTAATTTTAATTGTTAATTTTTTTATTACAATTTATGTTGTTTTTTTATTTGGTTATATGATATGATATTATATATAAAGCATATCTGAAAGAAAGGATTATATTTTTGAAAAAAATTTGTATAATTTTTAATTAGGAGTGGCTCTAGACGTTTACCTGATAAAAAAATATTAAAGAATTAGGTGGTCAGCCTCTTTGTTTTTTTGGACAATTGATGTTGCTATTGAATCGGGTATTTTTGATGAGATTTGGATTGCTTCAGATTCTTATTATTATCTTAAAATATGTGAGATAAAAATATTTAGATAAATGTAAGTATATTAAAAGGGATATTTTGAATTCAAAAAGATAATTCATCTACATATGATAGTTTATCTGAGTTATTTCTTAGATCTGATTACGATGACTTTGTATTTATGAATTTGCAAGTTACATCTCCTTTTTAGGTTGGTTTCTCATATACAGGAATCTATGGATTTATTTGAAAGTAGTGGGTTAGAGAATCTAGTATCTTTTGTTGACCATCCATTTAAAAAAAGATTTATATATGAAGGTTAAAGGTAATCAATTGTGTTACAGCGAGGTATGTGATAATAATTTAGATCATACTTATTATCCGAATGGTTCAATTTGGATTTCTAGGAAAAAAACACTTATTTAAAAAAATAAAAACATTTTATACGGACAAAAACATTTGTATATTTGATGTCAAGGTTTTATAGCATTGATATTGATGATGAGTATGATTTTAAGGTAGCAGAATTATTTAGTTCTGATATGATAAATGATAGAAAGTAGAGGTTTTTTTCTTTGAAAAAAATTAATAACAATTCACAGAGGTTATAATAGTGAAAAATATGGATATGAATCTTCACAAGTTTCAAGATCAATTGTTGCTAAAAAAATTAGGTTTTAAGTTTGTGTATTTATTGACAGTACCACAATTACGACCAAATTGGAAAAAAAGATATCATAATTTCGGTTTTGAACAAAGTATGGTGTATTCACTTCCTAATTTTTTTGTTGATTGTGGTAACGATGAAATGAGTGTTGAATTTTGTTCATTAGAGAATGAATTAAAAGATGGTGAAGTTTTTTATGATAATGGAGTTATAAGTCATGTTAAAACAGAGGATGGTGTATGGTATTTTAGTTCAGCTCCGTACTTATTTGAAAAAAATAATGGAGTTTTAGAATGGTATAATAGGGATGGATCTTTGGGTTTAAAGGCTAAATTTTTTGATCCTAATTTAGAACCAACACCGCTTTCTATGGAGGTAGCTGATTATTTATATTTTAAAGATGACAAATGGTTAACATCAGAAGATTTACTTATTCAATTTTTGGATAGAGTTTCAACAAGAGACGATATAATAATTAGGGATATGCATGAAATTCCGATGCTTAAATTGTGGCGATATGTTGAATTTGCTGGTTTGAATTATTATGAATTTATACATCATAATGTATTTATGAGTAGTGCTCCAAATCTAAGATATAAGACTAAGTATTTGGTTGCTTCTGAAAAATTTAACAGAAGAATTAGTAGGTTTAGGATATAATGTTAGGTTTGTACCACCTATATTTGTAGATAAGTCAGTAACTAAATTAAATAGGGCTAATCATAAAAAAATATTGTTTTGTAGGTAATATGCAGAAGATTAAAAAGGGTTGATTTAGTTATTGAAGCGTTTTCTAAATTAAAAAGATAAGGATATTACTTTAGATATGTATGGTAAATGTGATGAGTTATTGACTTTCAATTTACCCGACAATATTAGGTTATGTGGTTATGTAGATAATGTTCCTTATGAAGATTATGATGGGTATATTTCAGCTTCAATTAGTGAACTTTTTGCTAATTCTTGTGTAGAAGCTTTAGCGAGTGGTTTGACTTGTTTATTATCTAATGTTGATTTTGCGCATAGGTACTATTACAAATCTGTTAATAGTGATAGTGTTCGACTATTTGATATATGTGATGATCTTGTTGAATTGATAAAAAAATTTATGAAACAAAAGATGTTGATTTAGATGATCAATTATCGTTTATTGATAAATATTCGTTGGAGAATGTTTCGAATTATTATCTTAAATTATAAAGGTAGGTGTTTGATATTAATTTATTTTTATGTACAACACCTTTGCAGGTTAAGTTAGCTGAGTTTGTAGCTAATAATTATGTAAATGGTGATTTTAAAATTATTTATTTGTTAGAAGAAGGTTTTGAATTTGATGATATTTCTTGGAGTAAACAAAAAAACATTATGTCGATAAATGTGATGAACTTATTAAATGGAATCATTCAAAGATTAATGAGATAATTTTAGATTTGAATTTGAGATATAAATGTGATTCAGTTTATTATGCTTCTTTTGATAATTTTTTTATTAGGTTATTTGTTGAAAAATAATCCAGATGTTGAGTGTTATGGTTTTGATGATGGATTAGCATCAATTTATCCTAAAGGTATTTATTCAAAAACCATTCTGTGATTATTTGAAAGATAAAAATAGTTTTACATTATAGTTTGTATAATTGTGGTTATCATGTTATAATAGAAAGTAAGTTGGTTTTTGGACCCATCTAATGTATTTGATATTAAAAACTTTAAATCCAGAAGGGGATGAACTAGTTGTTTTTCTTGGTGAAGAAATATTAGCTAATCCTGAAATTGCTTTTTAATTTTAATCAACAATATGTTGATAAGATTAAACCTGATTGGTATATTCCGCATCCTAGAGCGAGATTTCAGATTGAATATGATCGGATTTTTAAATTCAAATTTATTGTTTGAAGATTTGGTTAATGAATGGCAATTATTATATTCAAAAAAATTATTGTTTATCATTTTTTTCTTCATCTGTGAGTGTTCATTTAAATAATATTGAGGGTATTGAATTTAGAGGTATCTCATGTTATCCTCTTAGGAAAAGACAGGCTGAGATGGAAAAGTATGGTTTAAGTTTTAATAAATTAGATTTAAATTTTAAAATATAAAGAAAGAAAGGGACTAAGTTTTAACTTAGTGGTAATATAAATGTTTAAGATAAAAGGTGATAAGAAACAAAAGTTTTCTTTGAGATCATATAAAGGTATTGGAGCAGCTTCGGTTTTAGTAGGAGTATTAGCTTTAAGTGGGGGAGTTGCTTCGGCTCATGAAGGAGTTGTTGATAACGGTGATGGTACTACAACAATTAGTAATGATAAGGGTTCTGTTAACCTTAAATCAAGTCATGTGACGGTGAGTACTAAAGTTGGAGATGGACCTAATAATATCGACGTTAACGCTGTATTAGAAAAAGAAAAAGGAATTTTGAAAACAGAAGAGGCTAAAATTTCAGATAAATCAACAGAAACTTTTAGAAAAGAGGGCAATGTCGACGTTAAGTATGTTACAGGTGATGGTGTCGAGATAAAAGAAAAATCGGAAGTACCGGTTGATAAAGTACTTGATGGATCTTTAGATAAAACTGTTAATTCTGAGATTCATGGTGATTTTGGTAAGATCATAAAAGATGATATTGATCAAGGTGCTTCTAGAATTTCTGTTGAAAAAGTTGAAGCTGAAAATCTTTCACCAAAAACTATAATAAAAGATGATAAGACGTATCATTTTGTTGATAGAACTGTCAAGGAGAATGATTATAATTATTCAAAAGATGTTACATTTGGTGATATAACTAAGAAAGTTACGGTTGATGGTTTACATCGAAATGATGGTAGTGTTAAATTTGAGAATATTAAGGATGGTTCAAGACTTTGGTTAGTTGAAGAGCTTGCTAATAATAAATATGGCAGATATTTAACAGTTACGAAAAACATCTGATATGGATGAAGATAAAGTAATTAAACTTTTTAAAAATCAGGTTTAAATTCGGCTAAGATTTTTTTAATAAAGCTAATGTCGATGCGGATGGCGGAATAATCAATAATGATTATTTGATGTTTTTTTGAAAGAAATACATTTGCTAGGGTGGATAAAAAGAGTTATTGGTGAACTTAAATCTGGAGCTGTTGGTGATTTGAATAATGAGAACGTGTTTAATGATGATACGTCATATACTTTACTTTATAATATTACTGATGTAAATGCTACAGGTAAAATTAATGGTGATATAGATAGAAATGTTGTTTTCGAAAAAAATCAATAGTTCTTCTCCAATTAGTTCTTCTTCTGTTGATAGTTTGGGTCGACCAATTTCTAATTATAAATATACTATAAAAGGTGCTATTGGTAATAAGGTTTATGAAAGTTTTGAAGAATTTAAAAAAGGATCTTTCAAAAAAACACCAGTATTTTTTTAAAAAGATTTTTTTCTAATATTAATAAGGTGAGCGACGCTTATATGATTAACGATTTTGGTGAAAGAGTTAAAAAAAGGCATTATTATTAGAGCCAACTTTTTTTCTGATCATGTATTAACTAATGACGAGTTAATTGAATTGAATAAAAAAATACGTTAAGTAATTATGCAGATTATAAGGCGGGGACTGTTGATGGAGAAAATTCAGGACTTACTTATATTGTCAAGAACCATAATGATTCAATTAATTTCAGGAAAAATATTGTTTATGATAAATCTCTTATTTTGGATAAAGTTAATTTTGACAGATATGTAATTGAATATAATGCTAAATTAGTTGATGAAAAAAATTATGATTTAGTTAGATATGGTTTTTTTATACGGATCTTAGAGAGGGTGAAGGTACTACTTATAAGATTTATGGTCAGTATACGGAAAATGGAGTAGTTCATCGTGCACCTATTAATGTGAGAAATCCTTTTTATGTCGCTGAAGGAATTGAAGGACTAAAAGATGTTCAGTATAATGATATGTATTCTGTTAATAGAGCATATAAAGTGATAAATGAAGGACCTGGTTTTAGGTCGGTTATTTCTAATATTTATAATGAAGAGTTGAAAGAAGAGACTGCTGAGAAAGGACATATTAAAGTTAAATATGTTGATGAAGCAGGTGTTGAACTTCTTGGAAGTAAGGTTACTGATGAAAAAGATGCATCGGTTGTGATAAAGAAATATTATTTAGATAAAGATGGTGCTAGACGAGATGTGTCTAGTGATAAATTAACTAAAAATACACCTTATGATGTTAGTGGTTTTGAGTATAAACCTTTAGGTATTAATAAGTCTGATGTTTCTTATGTATTTAGTCGTTTAGATGGTAAAGATCAAGGTGTACTTGAACCTGGTGAAAAAACAGTCACTTTTATTTATAAGAAAGTAGAACCTAAAGTTGTTACAGAAGTTATTGAACCAACAGTAACTTATACTGGAGATAAAACAAAAGTTGTAGGTTCTGAGAATGTAACAGAAGCTGGAACAAAAGGTTCTAAAGTTACAACAACTACTTATACTGTTAATGAAAAAACTGGAGAAGTAATCCCACACGTTGGTGAACCAGTAATTACAAAAGCAGGTACAACAGTAGTCAAAGTTGGAGCGCAAGACAAAGTTACTTACAAAAAACAAGGTAACGATGTTATTAAGGTTACAACAAGTTATGAAGTAGATTCTAAGACTGGTAAACTTACTGAAAAAAACAACTGAGTCAGTACATGCTAAAGATGGTGCTAAAGACAAAGTTGTTACAGAAGTTATTGAACCAACAGTAACTTATACTGGAGATAAAAACAAAAAGCAGTAGGTTCTGAGAATGTAACTGAAGCTGGAACAAAAGGTTCTAAAGTTACAATAACTACTTATACTGTTAATGAAAAAACTGGAGAAGTAATCCCACACGTTGGTGAACCAGTAATTACAAAAAGCAGGTACAACAGTAGTCAAAGTTGGAGCGCAAGACAAAGTTACTTACAAAAAAACAAGGTAACGATGTTATTAAGGTTACAACAAGTTATGAAGTAGATTCTAAGACTGGTAAACTTACTGAAAAAACAACTGAGTCAGTACATGCTAAAGATGGTGCTAAAGACAAAGTTGTTACAGAAGTTATTGAACCAACAGTAACTTATACTGGAGATAAAACAAAAGCAGTAGGTTCTGAGAATGTAACTGAAGCTGGAACAAAAGGTTCTAAAGTTACAACAACTACTTATACTGTTAATGAAAAAACTGGAGAAGTAATCCCACACGTTGGTGAACCAGTAATTACAAAAGCAGGTACAACAGTAGTCAAAGTTGGAGCGCAAGACAAAGTTACTTACAAAAAACAAGGTAACGATGTTATTAAGGTTACAACAAGTTATGAAGTAGATTCTAAGACTGGTAAACTTACTGAAAAAACAACTGAGTCAGTACATGCTAAAGATGGTGCTAAAGACAAAGTTGTTACAGAAGTTATTGAACCAACAGTAACTTATACTGGAGATAAAACAAAAGCAGTAGGTTCTGAGAATGTAACTGAAGCTGGAACAAAAGGTTCTAAAGTTACAACAACTACTTATACTGTTAATGAAAAAACTGGAGAAGTAATCCCACACGTTGGTGAACCAGTAATTACAAAAGCAGGTACAACAGTAGTCAAAGTTGGAGCGCAAGACAAAGTTACTTACAAAAAACAAGGTAACGATGTTATTAAGGTTACAACAAGTTATGAAGTAGATTCTAAGACTGGTAAACTTACTGAAAAAACAACTGAGTCAGTACATGCTAAAGATGGTGCTAAAGACAAAGTTGTTACAGAAGTTATTGAACCAACAGTAACTTATACTGGAGATAAAACAAAAGCAGTAGGTTCTGAGAATGTAACTGAAGCTGGAACAAAAGGTTCTAAAGTTACAACAACTACTTATACTGTTAATGAAAAAACTGGAGAAGTAATCCCACACGTTGGTGAACCAGTAATTACAAAAGCAGGTACAACAGTAGTCAAAGTTGGAGCGCAAGACAAAGTTACTTACAAAAAACAAGGTAACGATGTTATTAAGGTTACAACAAGTTATGAAGTAGATTCTAAGACTGGTAAACTTACTGAAAAAACAACTGAGTCAGTACATGCTAAAGATGGTGCTAAAGACAAAGTTGTTACAGAAGTTATTGAACCAACAGTAGAATATGTAAGTGATGATTCTCGTGAAAAAGGAACACCTAATGAAGAAATTAAAGGAAATAAGGGATCTAAAGTTAGAAGAATTACATATAGTGTAAATCCGAATACTGGTGAAGTTAGTGAAATTGCCGGTAAGGTTGAAATGATTCCTGCTGGAAAAACTATTGTAAAAGTTGGAACTAAATCTAAGTATGTTACTAAAGAGTTAGAGCCTACTGTAGAATATGTAAACGATGAATCTCGTGAGAAAGGGACACCTAATGAAGAGATTAAAGGGAATAAGGGTGTTGTGGTAGTTATAAGCACTTATAAAGTAAATTCTAAGACAGGTGAAGTTACTGAAACTTTAGGTGAGCTAGTTGTGTCTGCTCCTGGTAAAACAATTATTAAAGTTGGTGCAAAAGAGCCGGTTGTTAAATTCGTTCCAAATGATGCTCCAAAAGTAGATGTTCCTGAATTTAAAGGTGGAGTTACACCAAGTGAAGCTCCAAAAGTAGATGTTCCTGAATTTAAAGGTGGAGTTACACCAAATGAACCTCCAAAAGTAGATGTTCCTGAATTTAAAGGTGGAGTTACACCAAGTGAAGCTCCAAAAGTAGATGTTCCTGAATTTAAAGGTGGAGTTACACCAAGTGAAGCTCCAAAAGTAGATGTTCCTGAATTTAAAGGTGGAGTTACACCAAATGAAGCTCCAAAAGTAGATGTTCCTGAATTTAAAGGCGGAGTTATACCGAATAAGGCTCAGGTAATAGAAAGTAAGGTTAATGCTAAACTTCCTGAAACTGGTGGTATTAACACAGGAGTTCATGGATTATTAGCGTTAGCTGCGGGTAGTTTGCTTTATGCTAAGAATAGGAAAAAAGAAATGTAGTTTGAATGATTAGAATGTGATATTGTTTAATCAGTAATATTAAAAAGACTAGGTTTTCCTAGTCTTTTTTTGTTATAATAATATTAATATAATAATGGTGGTGATTTTTTTTTGATTGTTTTTTTATAATTTTTTTATATTTTATTTTTTTGCATTATTTGTAACATCTCCTATTTGGGGAACACTTATTGTGCTATTAATATTTAAACCTAAGAATAAAAAAAGGAGTTGTGAAAAAAATAAGAAGTTCTTTCTTTATGATGATAGATATGATAAATTTGATAAGAAAAAAAGAGGGAAACTTATTCGTTATGAGGATGTTATTGAAAAAAACGTGAGATTATTAATGATAATAATTTAGTTTTTTTCTGATAATATTGGTTATGTTCTTGATATTTATGGGATTTGTGCAGGTATAATGTTTTTTTGCGTACAGAATGTCGATTGAGAGAACAGGGAACTCTTATACAAATGGTTCATTTACAGATCTACTTCTTTTTCCTTGGAGTTGTTCCTATTTTCATTATATATGCGGCGATTAGAGTGAGTCAATATTCTGAGATTAAAGAGTTATCTCAAAGATTGTATTTAATTTTATTAATATTTGTGTTTTGTATTTTTTTGTTCCAGGATATCCTAAACTTCTTTGGGTTTTACCGTTAATTTTGGCTGCGGATTTTATAACAAAAAAATAGAAATGGAATTGTTTTTTTATATTTAGTGTTGTTTTTGTTTGTTGTTTATTTATTTTTTTTGGGAAAAATTAACCCAACATGGCATCTTTTTGACAAAGAAGAGTTCGTAATTAGTAAAGCAAAATATGAAGAAATGGTAGAAAAGGAAAAAGAAAGAAAAGCTCATTTTTCGGAAGAAGAGGATAGACGTTATGAACGTGAACAAGATGAAAAGAAAAAAAGAGAAGTAGATGTTGAGAAGAAAAAAAGTAGAAACAGATAAGCTTGTTAGAGAAAAAAATTAAGATATTTATTAGATAATCCTGATAAATTTGGTTATAAGTTCGATGTAGATGATACAAATTTTTGAGTTTGGTGTTGCATCATTTACTATTTCTTATGATGGACTTAAAACTGATACGTTGTTTATTAATGATGTTTTGGAAAAGAAACAGTTCATTAAAAGTTATAGTTATGTCAATGGGATAGAGTCTTTTTTTCTTTTTTTAGATAAATATGAAAAATTCAAATGATGATAAATTTGTTCGTGAAATTTTTTTAATAAATTTATAGGTGCTTTGCTTTGAACATAAATTTAATCATATAGATGAAATTGAAGACTTAGGTGTTAGGTTCATGGATGTGAAATTTAAACATGCTAAAGATGATGTTAGTGAATTAATTATTGAATATAATAACGATAATAGTTCTGATCCGTGGAATAAAAAAATGAATTACTTAGAAAAAAATGATTAAACGCAATTATTTTAAATATTTTCAAGAAGTACCAGGTAATATGAAACTTAAGGTTACATTTGTAGATGAAAAATAAAAAGAAAGATTCATTTTTAACTACAATGGAATCTAAAGGAGTTTATATTGATAAATTAGACTAGGAATTATTCCTAGTCTAATTTACTTTTTTTTAATTTGTAAAGTTTTGTTTTTCTTATTATGATTATTTTAAAAGTATTCTTTATGATCTTTTATTCTCTTGTCAATTTCTAATTTAGCTATATGATTCATTAAACAGTATATTCTAAAAGGCAGAACAAATATTAGAAAAAAACAAGTATTATAAATAAGTAGTAATTATAATTATGTATGTTGATTAAAAAAATAATCTGTTATTATTAATATTGAATATAAAATAGATGTAGAATTATATTTTTTTATAATCTTTTTGAGTTTTTTTGGATGTAAATTTCCTATTATGGATTCTCTTTTGGCATTTGATATTGTGATCATGTTTCTTAAATAAAAAAATTAATAGGATACTAATTATTGTTATTATATTATTAGCATAGTTTATATTTATTTGTTTATTTTTCTTTAAAAAAATCCACATATTAATAATATAAGAAATATAATAAAAAGGTACTATTTCAGAGAAGTATTTTTTTCAACAAAAATTAAATTTTTGAAGGAAAAACGATTAGCAATTTTTTTGATATCATTTTAATTTACATAGTTGAATTGGTTTAATATTATTTTAATAATTTCAACTTTTCCTTTCTTATTATTTTAAATAAATGTAGTATTATTATATATTAAGTTTTTTTAATTATAATTATTTAAAAAAATTATAATATTTAGATTGTAAGATATTCTTTATATATAATATTATATCATATAATTAATGATAATATAATTTTTTTCATAAAATTAGATAATTTTTCATAATTTTTATTTCTAAGTGATCTTGGTGCTGTTGAGTTATATGCACCTTTAATCTGATTTATAATGATCTTTCCTTTTGTGGTTACTTTAAGTTCACATGTGTAAGGTTTATTATTATATTCAATATGGAATATGTAAGATGTACCTCGACGTACATCTTCAATATATGAGCCAACACAGTGATGCATTTCTATACCTTCTTTTTTCAAAAGTCCTGGGCTATTTAATACCTGGATATTTAAATCAGATTCTTTTAATTTTTTTATCAATATCTATCCAGATTTTATTGGTATCGTACTGTATTTTTTTATTTCCCGAGCAAGTTGACGTTCGTTTTTTTCTATTGAGTTTTTTTCAATTAAAGTATTGTGATAATGTTTAACGCCGTTTAAACTTTTTGCATTTATTTCAATAGTTGTACGAGTTTCTTTTTGCTAATCTAAAAAAATATCAGAAGTATAGTCTTCTGTATTTGAATTGGTTATATTGTTTAAGTACATTTCATATAAATGCTTAGGTTTTTGAATTTTTAGAACGTAATTCTAATTTATTTCGCATATACCATTGAACTACTTTTTATGAATTCACGTTCTGTTAGTTTTGGTTGTAATCGTCTGAATAATAATAGTTCAATGAAAGTTAGTTTTTTTCTTATTGATATAAGAATAAATTTTAGAGATTCGCTTCCATTTTATATCAATAAAATCTCGTCCATTTTCAGTATTACTATTTAATACATCATTATAAGAAAAAAACTTTTTTTCATAAATACATGGAGATTGTTCAGATTCGCGTTTTAGATCGCGAAGTGGTCTGAATTTTAGTGTGTTTAATATTAATGAGCAACTAGAATCCATAAAATCAATATTTGAATGAAACATAATAGGTAGGTATCGTTTCCTTCCTCGAGTTAGACAACTTAAGCTGTCGAAATATATTAAATGAGAATCTGATGTGTTTTTTTCCAGATAAATCTATCATAATAGTTATTTGCTTTTATTTAAATAGTAAATTGATTTTCGTTTAATTGCAATAAAAATTTTCTTCTACTGTATATTCAATTATATGGTATGGTAGGTTATCAATATGTATGTATCTGAAATTGTAATTGTCGATTCCTTTAAATTGAGTTTCTATTTGTTCATATAATTCATCTACTGATAAAAAGTTCTTTTTATCACTATCATAACCAATACGATACGTGTTAAAAATTTTTTTGTGAATTTTTTTGTCTTTTTCTAATATGTTTAGTAATTCTTTTTAAACATTTTGCCTCCAAATTTAAAAATATATTTATAATAAAAAGTATGTTTTTACAAAAAAATTATACCAGGAATGAAGAAAAATTATCAAATGTAAAGTATATTAATAATAAAAAGTATGTTTTACAAAAAAATCTTAATTAGTGGTCTTTTTGTTGTTATTAGAATAGGTTTTTTTATGTTTAAAAATCTTCATATTTATTATTGTAATAATTCAGAGTGTGTGGTATAATAATACTATGTTAATGGAAAAAAAGCTTTACTTAGCGCAAAGTAAGGTTTGTTTCCCGAATTGTTGCAACAATTAAGGCGTACCGTGAGGTGCGTCTTCGTTCTTTTATAAAAATAAAGAAAAAAACATCAGATTAATTCTGATGTTTTTTTACATTTGCGTAGCAAGTATTAAGATTTTCGTATGAAAAATCGTAAAAAAATAAGTAGCTAAGCTACTTATTTAATGTTCTGTATGATAAAAATCAAGAAATATGAAAATATAAATGTGATAATTGTATGAGAAAAACATCACATATCCTGCATTTAAGTTTATATGATATGAGAATATCATAACAATTCCTAATCCTAAGGTTGTAAAGTTTATTATTTGTTCTTTAGTATCTTTTGTTCTAGCAATTAATAGTAAGAATACAATAGCGAAAAATTAAATATATGAAAAAAAGCTAATCCAGCTTGAAGAATACGTATCTATACGTATTTTTTTGTTTTTTTGTAATTTCATTTGTTAAAAATATATATTTGATATTTTGTTATTATAGCTGTTGCCATTAATACAAAACCAGTCTTAATTAATTTATCAATTCTTCCCATAGAACGCCTTTCTTTTGACTATCTATATGTTAGTGTTACAGTGTATTTTGGGTTGTAACTATAATCGTCATAGATGTCAACGTTTAATATAGCATTAATTTTATCAGAATTTGAAGAATTTAGCAATTTATAAATTTCTGAATTACGTCCAATATGTCCAATTTTAGCAGGTTTTCCTGTTGAATGTTGCTTGACATAAACCGAAATCGCCTGTGGATCATAAGGGTTTTCTGGTTCTTTTACAAGTATTGCTATTGTTGTAAGTGTGTTTTTACCTGTGTCTTCTTCATGTTTACCATAAATATCGTATGGGTCAACGTCGTAAAACGTAGTTCCTACAACTTTTTCTGTTATTGTTTTCATGGGTTGTGTCATAGGGGTAGCTCCTTTCTTTTTGTGGTGATGATGTGGGGTGGTTGTTCTTGTAATTTAGTATGATGGTGGATTAGGGTAGTTTCCCAGGTAGTTTATTGGGTAGTATTAGTGTAGTGCGTTAATATAAAATAGAACCAGATTTTGTCTGGTTCTTTTTTTTTTTGTAATATTAGGTCTGTGTAATTGAAAATTTAATCGGAATCGTTCTGTTTGGAGACAGAACTCGATTACGACAAATCTACGACTGGATCAACCGTTATTTCGAGATATAAATTAGCGTCGGATTGAATATTTAAGTTGTATAAATCAGTTTCAGCGTAAAATTTTTCTTCATAATCGTCATCTATTTCAAAATCTCGCCCTGTACCAAAATCATAAGTGGTCCATGGTAAGTTTAATCTGATGCGATTATCTTGTAGATTTGATTCGACATCATACATACCAAGACGATTTTTCTCTTTTATCAGAATGATGCTATCGTAAACAACTCCATATTCCAGTGGAATTGATGTCAATAAAACAGTTTTATCAAAACGGGTTCCAACGGGTTCTTCTGGTATTTCGCATTCTATTTTATCTTTATATAATCCATTGATGTGTAATATGGGGTTGGTTAGTTTATAGGTATCAACGCTGTCCGAGATTACATCCCCTTTCAGACGTTCATCAAAAAATAATGCTAGTTGTTCGTTTGTTAAATTAATTTCCATAGTTTTTGTCACCTGCCTTCAATAAGTTGTTTATTGTTAATGTTTAATAGTGTGTTCATGGGAGTTCCCGAGAGAGTTCTCATTGTAAATGGCTATAAATTGTAGTTATTTCAATTTTATTTATTATTTGTACCAATTTTTAAAACTTCTTGATATTTTCTAAGTTCTTTAACGCATTCTTCAATATCCACTAATGCATCATGATTTGATAATTTTTCTGACTTTGTTTTTTCACCAAAATCTGATCCAATAGTTGAAAATGCACGTCTAATTGAATTTACGTCTAAAACAGAGTGGTATAATTTACTTGAAGTTTTCGGTAAATGGCGTCTTACAACCTCATAGTCAAATTGAACGTTGTTTCCAGCTAATAGAATCTTGTGATCAGGATGTTGGTTTAGTAATTCAAATAAATGTTTGTCAATTTCTTCTATTGATGTTGTGTTTTTAGTCAAATTGTCTAAAAGTCCAGTTGATGTGTGCATATTTAGAACATAATGGTTCATTGAATCTTTTATTTCTTTTAATTCTTCTTTAGAGTATTCTACAAAGAAATTACCATGAGATAGTTCTTCTTTAATGTGCTCATTATATAATTTATATGCTAATTGTAGCATATGATTAACTCGTGGTTTTTGAGTTGCAGTTTTTCGTAATTCAAACCTGTTGTTTCTGTGTCGATAAATAAGTATAGTGTCATTTTTTTGTATCCTTTCTGTTTTAAAGATTGTCTATGTAATTTAAAAATTTAATTAGAAGGCTTGAGAAATTTCTTCTTTCATGTTTTTTTATATCCTTTTTATTTTTATATTTATCATGTTTTTATATCCTTTTTATTTTATATTTATTTACATTTTAAAAATAGTAGGGGTATTGGGGCTTGTCCCCAAAAAAATTAGGCGTGAGAGTATACGAACGCCTGTCTTTTAAGACTTCTCGTAGGTTAGGGTAGTTCTGTCACCGTATGAATTGTCAGAAAATTCTGACAGCGGACAAATTGGCTTTTTCTGGACATTTTGTCCAATTTTTGTCCAGTGGCTATGAGCCCCGGTATAATCACGTTTCTAACTTTTCAGTGGACACTTTGGACAAATTGGACACTTTTTTTACTCGAGTTAGAAAAAAATATTTTAATTTATATATTGGGTTAAAATTTTGTCCAATTTGTCCAGTTTGTCCAGAAGCACTTGATAAATCCAGTCGTACCAAGGGCTGGACAGCAGTGGACAAATTTTCGTGATTTTGTCCATTTTGTCCAGTTTTGTCCACTAATTTGTATATACATATCCACATTTTTCATGAAAATTTATGAAAATGGTAGAATTTTACAAAAAGTGGGCAAAATAAATAGTCAGAAAAATTCTGATAACTATAATACAAACTTAATACATTTTTTTCCTATCAGTTTATGGCTCTATTTATGAACATATTATAATTTTATTTTTTTACATATTTGTGATATAATATTCCTATATTTTATGTTAAGGAGATTGGGACTTTTTTTATGAAAATAAAGATGATAAGCGCGCTTACTTTATTATCTTCTGGTGGACTATCTATTGTTAGTGCTGATGTTACAACTGAAAAAGTAGGTCCAGGTGATAGTAAAGTTACTAAAAAAACTGAAAAGCTTCCTTATAAAACAAAGATTGTAGAGGATGAAACTTTGCAAGAAGGCGTTAAAAAGGTCGTTACAAAAAGGGGTAGAAGGTGAAAAAGAAATCACTACTACTATTAATACTACAATTTATAAAGATAAAGATGTTTCGACAAAAAATGTTCGTAAACGTCAAAATATAATTATCTTTACTGAGTATTCTTCAGCTATGGGGATGCACTTTTTAGATAATTATGGTAAATTCCACCATGAAGATTTCAAAGCTTTATGGGATAATATGATTCCTGGGGATAGACTTATTTGGATTACTGATGATAACTTACCAGAAACTTTTAAAGGTAAAGTTCATATGATTGAAAAAGGTAAGAATAATTTAGAAGATATGAACAATTCATTACATGCTGCAGCTTCTGCAACTACTGGTATTGATATTTTTAGAAAATTAGGTCTTACTGATGAAGAAGTTAAAAACAGTGATATTCGTTTTAATATGGATGATCTTACAACAAGTCCAGATATTATGAATAAAAACACGGCTCTTAAAGAGTTCATTTTAGCTGGTAAACTTCTTAGTGTTAACTTAGAAACATATCCTGAGAATGGTAGTGCTTCATTTAAAGAGGTTCGTTATACAGCACAAGCATTAACTAATGCAGGGATTAAGTTTGTTAGTAATAAAGTTGGTGTAATTAACGATCCTGAGATTAAAGTTAATGAAACTCACAAAATTGTTAATGAGACTACAAGAACTGTTGAGGAGCCACCATTGGTTACTGAAAAAGTTATTAAAGAGCCAGTAGATGAAGTTATTCACATTGGTGTTTTAGGTTCTAAAGAAGAAAAAGAAACTGTTGATACGCCTTATGATACTCGTTATGAAGATGATAGTACAATGCTTGAAGGAATACGTGCAACAAAACAAGCTGGGGTAACTGGTTCTAAGGAGCTTACTAAAGTTTGGAAAACTATTAAAGGTGAAAAACGTGGAAATCCTACTGTAACTGAAAAAGTGTTACGTGACCCTGTAGATGAAGTTATTAAAGTTGGTACGTTAGGTTATAGATTTATAGGTGAGTCTAACATAGTAGATTCTAATTATAAATTTGATTATCATGACGGAACTAATTATGGTAAAGTTAGCGGAACAACTTTAGGTCATCATGGGCTTACAGAAACTACTAAAAAGTATAAAACAATTAAAGGTATAGTAACAGGTGAACCTGAAGTGAATACTAAGACTACGGTTGAGAAACAAGATACTGATAAGAAATTAGGAACACATGGTAAAAATGTTTATACTGAAAATATTATTGAACCTAAAGGTGTCAAATACGTGGTAGATGCAACTTTAGAAGAAGGTACAGAAGTTGTGGCTCGTCCTGGTCAAGATGGACTTAAAGAACGTATAAGCGTTTGGGAAACTTATAAAGGTTACAGACGTGGTGAAGCTCAAGTAACTGAAAAAGTTATCAAGGATAAGGTTGATATGGTTATCAGACGGGGTACTAAGAAAAAAGAAGTGCCTGTAGTTGTAAAATCAGTAGAAGCTTCAAAACTTGTAGAAGTTGTAAAGCCAGTAATGGAGACTTCGAAGGTTACTGAACTTCCTAAAGTAGTAGAAACTTTAAAACCTGTAGAAGAGGTTAAACCTGTAGTTTCGAAACCAATATTTGCTTTTGATACTTTCTTTAAAGAAATTAACGATACGAGTAATTTAATTTCTAGACTTGTTACTAGAAATGTTAATGAAGAAACGAGTAAGTGACATAGCAGATGTGGGTGCAAAAACTACATCTTCAAATGAATTACTTGATTTAATTAAAGCATTCGTTAAGCAGTAATTTGTTAGGGAAATAGCATGATATACATATATTATGCTATTTCTTTTTATTATGTTATAATAAATATGTATATTTGTGAAAAGGATTGAAATTTTTTTATGAAATTAAAAATTTATGGAAGTGTTGCAACTTTAGGTGCATTAACTATGGTTATTAATGTCAGTGCGAATACTGTAGCAACAAAAGTTAATGGTGATAATGTTTTAGATTTTAATGTAGAATCTAAGAAGACTACGGAGACGTCAACTACAACACAAACATCTAGACGTAAGCTTATATTATATTTGGATAGATCTGCGTCATTTGCTAATCCAACGGGTCAGAATTATGTGAATACATTAGCTGAAAAACTTATTGATTCAATGGGTCCTAATGATGAAATGGCTATTGTTGGTTCGGAAAATACTGATGATATGTTAATACCAAATACTGTTAAGAATTTTATTAGAATGACTAGCGATAAGTCGGCATTAAAAGCTGCATTAAAAGGTTCCGGTGATCCTATTTCTACATTATCAAGTATTGTAGGGAGAAATGTTACAGATGCAGAACTTTCAAATAAGAGTCTTGTTGATATTTTTGCACCAGGTAGTTTAGCTAAAGATATTACTGTTGTGTCATTATTAGATGATACTGCAATTTCAGGAGATTCATCATCAACATTAGCTGGATTTAGGAATTTTAAAAACGCTGGTGGTCAAGTGTTAGTATATGTACCTAATGTGATAAATTCTGTTAAAACTATGAATTATTTATCAAGTATGGGTGTTACTGGTGAATATATTGATTATAATAATTCTGATGCTAATTCAGTTGCTGAGAAATTAGTAGATTCTGTTACTAAGAAAACTGTAAAAGAAACTAAGGTTGAAAAAGAAGTTGAGGATTCTACTGTTAAGATAAATATTGGTGGTAAAAATCTTAAAGTTAAATCTGCGAAACTTACAAAACCTGATGGTAGTGTTGAGAATTTAACAGGTGAAACTATCGATAAAAACAATAACTAATGCTAAAAAAAGGACATTATAAAGTTGAGTATTCATTTGAAGGTACTATCAATGAAATGGAAGATATAACAGGTGTTGTTACTGTTGATGGTAAAGAAGCGTCTAAAAAAATTGATACTAGAAAACCAGATGAAGAAATTGTAACAAAAACGAACTGAAAAAAATACCTTATAAAATTAAAAAAAGTAGAAGATGAAACGTTATTAGAAGGTGTTGAAAAAAAGTTGTTGTTAAAAGGTGTTGAAGGTGAAAAGGAAATTACAAGTAGATCTTCAAATGGTTCAGAACCTAAAATTTCAGAAAAAATAATTAAAGAACCAATTGATGAAGTTATACATGTTGGTATTTTAGGTTCTAAAGAAGAAAAAGAAACTATTGAAACACCTTATGATACTCGTTATGAAGATGATAATAATTCATTAGAGGGAACACGCAAAACAAAACAAGAAGGTGTTAGAGGATCTAAGGAGTTTACTAGAGTTTGGAAAACTATCAAAGGTGTTAAAAAAGGTGAACCAAAAGTAACTGAAAGAGAATTACGTGCACCTGTTGATGAGATTATTCAGATTGGTACTTTAGGTTATAGATTTGAAAGACTTGCAAGCATTGTCGATTCTAATTATATGTTTGATTATCATGATGGAACAAGATATGGTAAAGTTACAGGAACAACATTAGGGTATCATGGTTTAACAGAAACTACTAAAAAATATAAAACAATTAAAGGTATTGTGACTGGTGAACCTGAGGTTAGTACTAAGACTTTACTCGAAAAATTAGATACTGATAAAAAACTTGGAACTCATGGTAAAAATGTTTATACTGAAACTATGATTGAACCAAAATTAGTTACATATGTTAATGATTCAACACTTGAAGAAGGTAAAGAGATTACAGTTACATCTGGTCAAGATGGACTTAAAGAGCGAGTTAGTGTTTGGGAAACTTATAAAGGTTACAGACGAGGAGATGCTAAAGTAACTGAGAATGTAATCAAAGAAAAGGTTGACATGGTTATTAGACGTGGTACTAAGAAAAAAGAAGTGGTGCAACCTAAGAAAGAAGTAGTTGGACCTAAAGTTAATGAAATCAACAAAGGTGTTGGAAATGGATTAGTTTCTGAGACTAAACCTATAGTAGCTCCTAAGGTTGAAGCGTCTAAATCTGTGATTAAGGAAGAGGTTAAATCTGTGGTTACAAAACCAATGTTTGCTTTTGATTCATTCTTTAAAGAAATTAGCGAAACAAGTGATTTAATTTCTAGACTTGTTACTAGAAACGTTAATGAGGAAAAACGAGTTAGTGATATGGTAGAAATGGATAAAAAGGTTACAACATCAAATGAATTACTTGATTTGATTAAATTGTTTGTTGGAAAAATAAAAAAATAAAAGTAAGGTGATGATTCGCCTTACTTTTTTTGATATAAAAAAAGAGCCTCACGGCTCTTAAATGCTTAATACAAAAAAATTATGAAAAATATCGTATAGGATTTTATTATAACATGCGTGCATTAAAAAAAGCAACCATAAGGTGCTAATTTTATGATTTAAAAATAAAAAGAAAACAATCTTTTTAAGATTGTTTGGGAAATTTTATGTTTAATATGGTTATTATAACATATTATTTTAATTTTTACAATTAAAAAAAGAAAAACAATCTTAATGAATTGTTTATCTTAGAAATTAGATTATTTAAAAATTTAAATAAAAAAATTAAAAATAACGTTTATATATTATAACATTAATTCATTTTCATTGTAAATTAAAAAAAGCAACCTTAAAAAGGTTGCGGAGAAAAACAATTGTCAATGGTTTTTTTATCCTTTTTTTATGTTATAATATTGTTAATATTTTTTTATTGAAAGGAAATTTTATTAATGATATTAAGTAAAAAAATAATAAAATACTTGTCTTATTTTTCTATTATGGGTGGGACTCTTTACTTAGATGGTACAAGTACTCATGCTGCTGTTATTAAGGGTGGTTCTGATATTACACCTGTTAATGTTCACGATAAAGAAGCTAGTGGTGTTGCTATGACGTATACTACTTATGGTAATAATCAAGTTGCTTCAGGTAGTGGTGTATTTGTTGCACCGAACATTATGCTAACAGTTGTTCATAATTATTTAGATAAAGATAAAGCTAACGGGATAAGTTTTGTTCGTGGTGGTAATGGTGCAATTAGCTATGTTGTTATGAATTCAGATTCTGTAAAGCGTGGAAATAATACATCAAGTGGGTATGATGATATTATTCCAAAGGGTAATATTCATTATTATAATGATAAAGAATTTGTAACTTCTTATTCTGGTGATTTGGCGGCTGTTGTTACTGAAAAGCCAGTTGAAGCTATGACAAATGGTGAAGATCATGCAAGAGATTTAGGTGTTGCGAAACAAGGTGATAAGATAACCTTTATGGGTTATCCAAATGACTTTTCTTCTAAGAGATTATCTGATGATGTTAAAGCTAAACTAGTTAATGGTAAAATGTATAAAGTATCAGGTACACTTAATTCTTTAGATGAAAGCACAGGAAGTGGTTCATATAATACAAGTGCTCTTGGTGGATTTTCAGGTGGACCTATATTTAATGAAAAAGGTGAATTAGTAGGAATTCATCAACATGGTACAAATACTGATTTTGGTGATGATGTCGCGCAGTACGGCGGTGGTTTATTCTTTACAGATAAACATCGTAAATGGATCAATACAATGATTGCTGAACACGGAATCAAGGGTTGGTTTGTAAATGGTAATGATAAATATTATTATGATGATAATCATAAAGCTTTAGTTAATACAGAGCGTGACATTAATGGTGCTAAATATAGATTTGATAGTAATGGACGAGCTATGTTAATTTCTGGTAAAGAAACTGGTGAAGTTGTAATAAAAGCAGTTAATAAGACTGGGGAAGTTTTATTTGAAAGATCTGTTGGAAAAGGTTCTGTTGGTGAAGGATTTACATATAACTTTAAAACTGATAATCTAACAAGAGAATATTTTAAAGATAATCCTAATGCAACAATTGTTTCTATCGACGGAGAAAACATTAATAAAAAGTTTAATGATTCTTGGAGTAAGGATTATGCTAGTAAATTTAGTTTAGGTAAAACTGTTATCAAAATGATTGTTGATGGTGGAAATAAATTTAATCGTACTGTTAATGGTAAAGTTGATACAGGTAAACCTGGAGTGCCTACACTTGCACCAGATGATAAAATTAAAGGAGTTCCAAATGGTGAGAAGAATTTTGGAGCTACTGTGGCACTAACATCAGAAGCAGGTCTTGGTTCTGGTACACTTATTAATGATGATACGATTGTTACTGTTGCACATAATTTTGTTCATTTAAATACTAAAAACAATCCAATTACTGTTGATAACAATGTTAACAAAAATGGGGATGTTCATTTAGCAACACTTCCGAACGGTAAACAAGTTAGGTTTAGTAATGCTGATGTTCATTTTTGGAATCGTGAAGGATTCATTAATGGATTTAAAAATGACTTAGCTGTTATTAAACTTCGTAATAAATTTACAGGGGAAACTGGTGCTAAACTTCATGAGGATGTTACTACCTTAAAACAAGGTGATACAATTCATGTGTTTGGTTATCCTGCTGGTAAACTTAATCCAATTCTTAATGGTAAAGTAGAAAGTGTTGAGAATTACGGGGCTAACATTATGGGTGTTGGTTATCAAGGTTCTGCGCCAGGTATGTCTGGTGGTGGGATGTACAATACTCAAGGTGAACTTATTGGTGTTCATCAAAATGGTGTAGTGGGTCATAGAGCTGGTGGTATTAAGTTTTCTAAAGAGCAACTTGATTGGATCAAGAGTGTGATTGATGGTAATGAAATTAAACCTGTATATTTAAAAGATGAAGTTCGTAATGATGATAAGAAGGATGATAAGAAAGATCAGCGTCTACCTAAACCTGAAGATAAGATAGAGAGAAGAGTTCTAGATCCTGTTTATGATTATATGCCTAATGAGAAAATGGATGTAGGTTATAGAAAAGTTATACGTGAGGCAAAAACTGTAACTCGTGTGACACAAACAACTTATGTTTGGAATGATAAAGATTCAAAATATGATGAGATTACTAAGTGGTGGTTAGAACCTAAATATGATAGTGGTTTAATCGAGGTTGGTACAAAACCGAAAGAAGTTGTTATTGAGGTTTTAAAAGCTGAAGTTGAGTATGTAAAAGACGATTCTCGTAAAAAAGGAGAACCAAATATTGATGTTAGTGGTCATGATGGTGCTAAAACTAGGTTAATGACTTTTGATGTTGAACCTGCTACAGGTCTTTTACATGTTAAGCGGGAACCGGAGATTATTAAAGAACCTGTTAAGCGTATTGTTAAAGTTGCAGCTCGAGATGATGTTAAGTTTGTTGATATAGAACCTACTGTAGAACGTGTTATGGATAATACAAGAGTTGTTGGTGATGATTTAACTATTCCTGGTAGTAAAGGAAGTAAGAAAATTGTTACTGAATATTCAGTAGATCCAAAAACTGGTAATATTAGTGAGAAAACTAGTGAAGTTATTGTAAAAGAAGCTGGTAAAACTATTATTAAGGTAGGTGCTCGAGATCTTACGAAAGAGAAGTTAGAAAAAGAAAAATTAGAGCGTGAGAGATTAGAAAAAGAACGTCTAGAAAAAGAGCGTGTTGAAAAAGAAAAAGCTGAGAAAGTTAGATTTGAGAAAGAACGTTTGGAAAAACTAGCTAAAGAGAAAGAAGAAGCTGGGAGACAAGAACATGAGAAATTAGAAAAAGAACGTTTAGAAAAATTAGCACGTGAAAAAGATAAGTTAGAAAAAGAACGACTTGAGAAAGAAAGTTTGGAAAAATTAGCAAAAGAAAAACAAGAAGCTGAAAAGTTAGCTCGTGAAAAAGCTGAAAATGAGAGACTTGCAAAAGAGAAGTTTGATAAAGAAAGGGTTGAGAAAGAGCGTTTAGAACAATTAGCTAAAGATAAACAAGAAGCTGAAAGACAAGCACGTGAGAAATTAGAAAAAGAGCGACTTGAAAAAGAACAATCTGAGAAACTTGCTCGTGAGAAAGCTGAAAGTGAAAGATTGTCACGTGAAAAAAATTAGAAAAAGAACGATTTGAAAAAAAGAGCGTTTAGAAAAATTAGCTAAAGAAAAACAAGAAGCTGAAAAGTTAGCTCGTGAAAAAGAAGAGCAAGCTAAAAAAGAAAAAGAAGAAGCTGAAAAATTAGCAAAATTAAAAGCTGATGCTGAGAAAAAAGCTAAGGATATAGAAGAAGCTGATAGATTGAGACGCGAAAGATTAGAGCTTGAAAAATTTGCTAGTGAGAAAGCTGAAAAAGAACGTTTGGCTCGTGAAAATGCTGAGAAATTAGCACGTGAAAAAGAACGTTTGGAAAAAAACTAGCTAAAGAGAAAGAAGAAGCTGAGAGACAAGAACGTGAAAAAAATTAGAAAAAGAACGTTTAGCTAAAGAACAAGCTGAGAAACTTGTACGTGAGAAAGTTGAGATTGAAAGACAAGCTCGTGAGAAATTAGAAAAAGGAAGACTTGAGAAAGAGCGTTTAGAAAAATTAGCGAGAGAAAAACAAGAAGCAGAGAAAATTGCTCGTGAAAAATTGGAAAAAGAGCGAATTGAAAAAGAACGTTTAGAAAAATTAGCGAGAGAGAAACAAGAAGCTGAGAAACTTGCACATGAAAAAAATTAGAAAAAGAGAGACTTGAAAAAGAGCGTTTAACAAAAGTACAAGCTGAAAAGGAAAAAAACTTGAAAAAAACTAGCTCATGATAAAGAAGAACTTAGAAAACTTAAACGTGAAGAAGAAAAACTTTTAAAAGAAAAAGCTGAACTTGAATTAGTTAATAGAGAACAAAAAAAGAGCGTGAAGAAGTTGAAAGACTTAAAGCTGAAAAATTAAGACTTGACAAAGAAAAACTACGTTTAGAACTTGAAGAGTTAAATAAACTTGAAAAAGACAGACTAGAAAAAGAAAGAGTTAGACTTGAAGAGGAAAAACGTAAACTTGATAATATTATCAAACATGAAAATGGTGATACACTTATAAATGAGAAGCCTGAGTATTCTGGAATATTATCTGGAAATGGACTTGACGGTGAAGGGAATATTATTGATCCACTTGTACATGAACTTCCTGAGTATAAATTAGAAGATATACCTAAAAACGAGCGAAGAATCAAAAAAATGGTTTAAAATGATAAGAATTCTGAAATTAAAGATACAAATGTTAAAGATGAAACTAAGAAATCTACCAATGAATCAAATAAAAACTCCTGTTAAAAAAATTCAAGTGAAGTTAAAAAAAGAATTAGAGAATTTAAATAATGATAAATCTGTAGATAAAAAAAGTGGTGTCTGATAATATTAAAAATATAGGTGAGTCTAAATATAAACCAAGTGGTAAGAAATTACCTGAAACTGGTAGTCAGTCATATGCTGCATTTGCAACATTAGCTGTTGGAGTTGGTTCAATTCTAGGACTTAGAAGACAAAAAAAGATAAAGAATAGATTGGTAATAGAAAGTAAGGTTAGTGTGATACTAGCCTTACTTTTTTTGTTTAGTGTGAATTTTCTGACAATTTAGGTGAATTGTCATGCAGCGGACAAATTAATTTTTTGTCCAGATTTTGTCCAATCGCTTTAGACCTTGGTATAAGTGGACTCGTAGAGGGTGAGTGGACACTTTGGACAAATTGGACATTTTTTTAACTCGAAATGAAAAAAAAGTGAATAAAAATTAAAATTTATATAAAGTGTTTTTGAAATTTGTCCAATCTGTCCAGTTTGTCCAGCAAGATAGTGAGATTTTAGTTATATCAAGGTCTGGACACGTCTGGACATTTTTTTTTGGAGTTTGTCCAATTTGTCCATGAATTTGTTCAGCTGACTCTCTTAATCTTAGTCATACCAAGGAGTGGACACATCTGGACACTTTTTTTTTTAAGTTTGTCCAATTTGTCCAATATTTGTTTTGCGATAGCAAGGTTTAAGATTTTCGTATGAAAATCGTAAAAAAAAATAAGTAATTTCCAACTAATTGTGATATAATTAATATATAAATATTATTTAAAAAGGAGATACGATATATGACACTTATTATTGTTATTGTTGCCATTGTTGTGGTATTAATTTTAGCAGCTATGTACAATGGTTTAGTTCAAAGTAAAGTACAAACGGAGGAAGCTGCGGCGCAAATTGATGTCCAATTACAACGTCGTAATGATTTGATTCCAAATCTTGTAAATACTGTTAAAGGTTATGCTAAGCATGAAAATGAAACACTTCAAGCAGTTGTTGAGCTTAGAAATGCGATTAAAGAATCTACTAATCTTGCTGAGCAAATGGAACTATCTAATCAGATGTCAAAACAACTTCCACAAATTTTTGCATTAGCTGAAAACTATCCTGATCTTAAAGCAAACACTAACTTTTTACATTTACAAGAAGAGTTAACAAACACTGAAAATAAAGTTTCTTATGCTAGACAACTTTACAATAGTGCAGTTGGATCTTACAATACGAAAGTTCAGTCTTTTCCAACTAACTTTTTTGCAAAAGCTTTTAATTTTGGATTAAAAGAAATGTTAGCTGTTCCTGAATCACTTAAAGAAGTTCCGAAAGTTGAGTTTTAGTTATGCTATATGATCAGATAAAAAAGAATAAAAGAAGAACGATTCTTGTTGTTTTCTTATACATAATTCTTTTTCTTCTGATAGGTGCTGCTGCTGGATATTATTTAGGAGTAGACCCTAGAATGAGTATCATTGGTGCTAGTGTTTTCGCAGTTATTTATACGTTTACTATGATGAGTAATAGTACATCAGTTGTTATGTACATGAATAATGCCTATGAAGTTACAAGTTTTGATGAGAAGACTTATATCCTAAATAACATACTAGAGGATATGGCACTTATTGCGAATGTACCTAAACCAAAGCTTTATATTATAGATAGTGATGGGTTAAACGCATTTGCTACAGGACCAAATCATGAAATTCAGCTGTTGCTGTGACGCGTGGTCTACTAAATACGTTGAATAGAGCTGAACTTGAAGGTGTAGTCGCTCACGAGATGGCTCATATTAGAAATTATGATATAAGGCTTCAGACAATTACTGTTGCTTTAGGTGCTGTTATATCAATAATTGTACAGTTCACACTTAATTCGTTTAGAAGTAAAGATAACGAGAATAACAATCCTATATTATTAGCGTTATCTGTTGTTGGACTTATCTTAGGTGTTATAATTGCACCTATGATAAATTTAGCGATATCTAGACAGCGTGAATATCAAGCTGATGCTACGGCAGTTAAATTCACGAGAAATCCTAAAGCGTTAATATCAGCACTTAATAAAATTAGTGGTAATGCCGAGGTAGAAGATGTAGGACGTGATTCTAGCGGTATGTACATCGCTAATCCAATGGACAGTGAATGGTTTTCAACGCATCCGAAGATGGAAAAAAGAATTAAAAGATTAGAAAACATGTAAAATAAAAAAAGACAGGCTATTTTAGCTTGTCTTTTTGTTTAAGTATTCTTCTATTAAAGTGGGATCGACATAAATTGTATCATTTACAATTTTACCAGGGATGTCGATACCGTTACTTGTTAATAAATAGTCTTTTAATTTTGGACCAATAATATTGTCGTTTACTTCATTTTTAATTCCAGGATAAACTCTATCTTGCCATATGAATGTATATTCATATCTATTTTTAAGCGCGCCTGTTACTTTGGATACTTTATCTATAATCTCGACATCATAAAGCGTTATGTATGTCTGTATACCTTCATTCTCATGTGCATTTACTTTTTCTTTTAATTCTTTAAAAATATATGTAATTATTTAGTATATTGTATCCTAAAAAAATGATAGTGTTGCAATCATAATAATCCCTTTTAGTGTGAATAAGTCACTTATTGTATCAAGACCAAAAAGATATTAATGCTGAAATTACGATACCGTATAATATTAGAAGTAGAGGTATTTTTTTACATATAAAAAAATGATTTATATTTAATTTTTTTGTTATTGTGTTATTTTTCTTTAAATTGTATTTTTCATATTCTGTCCTTAGTTTTAAAAATTATTGATATAATGTAAATTAGTGCAACTAGTGGTATTAACCAAAAAAAGTCTTTTTAAGTTTGGAAATATTAAATTCATTTTTTTCTACTGGTTTTTTTCCTTTAACTCATCATCAATTCTTGTTACCATGTTAAATAGGGTAGTATCATAATCACCTCTACGGATATCTGATAATAGACTATCATTAATTTTCTTTAAAAACATCTTTATTTAATGTTTCTTGTAATTTAGTTGACGGGATAATTAAATGTTTTCTGTCTTTTTATAGACATTATAATGACGATATTATCTGTGTCTTTTACTTTCCATTTTTTTCAAGTAATTTATTTGCAAAAATTATTAGGATCTTCATTGTCTAGTGTGTCTGTGGTATAGACGAATAATTCTAAATTTTTCATCTTTTTGTTTTATGTTTTTTTATTAAAAGCGATCACTTTATTGACAGAATCATATCTTAAGTAGTTTTTATCATCAAATATATTGTATACTGGTTTTATCAGGTATTTCTAGTGATGCGTGTGCATAGCTAGTAAACAAAAAAATGGAAATATTAACATTATAGTTAATAATTTTTTTCATTTTTTTCTCCTTTCTTTGACATACTAATGAGATATTTGTTATTTTATATCATCATACAGTGACGTTTCGTATTCTATAGCGTCTTTGTGGTCATCCCTTGATAGTTTGTGAAGTAATAGTCCAATAATAAGTGCACAGTCATAATAAATTATTGCAGGGGCAAGTAAAATACCAATTATAATTAAAAATAAAATTAACATAAAAACCTCCTAATTTTTGAAAGCAGACCGACAAAAATGTCGGTCTGTTAATCTTCTAAACTGTTAATAGTTCAATAAAACTGTTTGTTGAAATTTTTTCGTTCGTAAAATCGATTGTGTCTTCGTCGATTTCTTCAGTAATTTCAATACCAGTAATATCTGAAAACTCATGTATCGTCATAGCAGCTTGTTCTTTTCTGACCATTGCTTCTATTAATAACTGAGCTGTTTCTTCATCCGGTAGTCTACCACCAGCTTGTAAGTTTGTTAAGATTAGTTTTTCATCCACACTAACAGCAAAAGTATAAGGTTTATCTGCTGGAATTTTAGCAGAGAAAACTACTTCTTCAGGTTTTACAATATCATCTCTCTTATAATTTACATCTGTACTTGTAGCCACAAATAGGGTAGCTTCAGGTTTAGTGTTGTAATAAATAGAGTAAGGTTGAAGTGAGAATGTGTAAGACGAATCTTTAGATTCTTTAATTAACATTGATTCTGCAGCAAAACCATGTTTGTTTAAATCAATCATATCACCTGAATAAACTACATTTGAATCTCCTTCACCGTAGAATCCTACATGATTACCTGTGATACTTTTAGTGTGTAAATCTAAATCACAATGAACGTTCCAATAAAAACCTACTTGATAAGGCTTGTTTTTATCAGTAGTAACAGATGTGAACATAGGGTAGTTACCTATGAAGGATTTACCTGAAGTTGGCATTTTAATAGAAACACTGTCGTCTGATTTTAAATAAATTTTCTTATTAGAATCTTTAAAGATTTCACGTAATCTATTTGTGATTTTAACTTCAGTAGCGAAAAGTTTTAAGATTAAATCATCTTCAACTTTACAATCTTTTTTCTTAACATAAACACGTCCATTACGTACTTTATAAGCTTGCACATATTCTAATTTAGGGTATCCATTGTGGAAGAATGCACTTTTTGTGATACGTCTATTTTCACGAACGTAGTTAAATGCTTTAATTAGCTGATAAACATTCATTTTGTTGATTTCTTCGTCTGTATACTCTGTTACAAGTTTTGGTGTGTGGTCAACGTGAACTTTTTCAGATAATCGTTTAATTTTATTGATTATTGGACGCACTGCAGGTACGTTATGTCTTATAATTAACCATAATTTTTTATTTGGTCTAAAGTGTTTAGCAAGTTCTATTAATCCGTATTTGTCTTTATATTCTAAAATTAATTGTTCAATTTTTTTCAAGAGAATAATTATTACGAATAAGGAATGAACGAATTCCGTAAATATTAGCTAAATTGTTTTTTTACTTTTTAATTAGTGTTGTTTCACCTGACAGTAGATAGTACAATTCACGTAAAAAAATAGGTTATGGTCTTTTAAAAACTCTTTTTATTTTCAGCAGCGAATTTAATTTGTAATTCTTTATTACCTGTTATTTCTTCAATTTTATAGTAATTTAATACTACAAAGAAACTATTAATTTCGTTTGAAGGTAATGCAAAAGGTGAGCTAACTAAGTTTGTTAAATCTTCTTTAATTTCTTGTTCTTCAACAATTTGTATTTTGACAAAGTTTTTCTTAACGTAATCATAAACAAGATCATCAACTTCATTTGGGATAATTTCACCAGAAGAAGCATAGTGGATTAATCTTTCAAGGACAACTTCTAGCCATGGTTTGTTGAAACGTTCTTCATAAGTTTTGTAAAATGTTGAATTTGCGTTTTTAAAATCGAAACCATAACGTTCTATAATTGCGTTTTTAATGCTAGTATTAATAGGTATTAATGGTTCAATAAAAATACCACGTCGAACTAATTCAGTAACATTTTCTAGTGTAGCATGTTCAGTGTCGATGTGATTAACATTGATTTTTTTAAGGTGTTTTAATTCTATTTCTAATATTTTATTCATATTTTTTGTATCCTTTCGTATGAAATTAAAAAATTCCCGTAGCACGAATCGAACGCACTTTAAAGCCGCCAAGGCACGGGGAAAGCTTAAGCTTATTAAAAGGCGAAACGTAATCTTGTATTCCAAACTTACTTTAAAATAGGAACGTTTTTATGCCTGTTTAGTTTTTTTTAACGCGAATTGTAAGTCCATTTTCGATAATAAATTAGTAAAAAGGAACAATTTTATGCGTTAGTTTTTTTTTTGTTGTGCGAACTGTAAGTCCTATTAGCCAAATAATTCAAATAAAAGGAACAGTTTTATGCACGAATTCTCATAGCATGAATCGAACATGCTCGCAACCACCAGGTCACGTACGAATCGAGCGTACTCTGTCCACCAGGAATGAGAGGTGACTATTAATATTATACCGTATTTTTACTTTAAAATCAATAGTTTTATTCATCTTTTTTGGGTGAATCTTGAATTTTATCTATTGGTTCAGGTTCTTCATAGTCACTACCAAAAAGAACGTGAACCCAGCTTCTAAAGGTTAATGAAAAAGCGAAAGGGTTATGATGGCTTGTTGGGTGTTCAGAAACGTTTATAAATAATAAGAATGCACCAAAGATCACAATTTTAATATTACCGGTATGTGCAGGTAAGATTAAATTTAGTATTGAAGCAAATAATATATATCCAAAGATCATTTGCATTGTTGCTATTAGTGACTTAATCATTTTTAATCCTTCCCGTAACTTTATCATACATTCTAGCACGATCTAAGAGTTCTTCTTTAATATACTCAGTAGCTTTTTCAGAGTCGTTGTGTAAATCTAGTTTTATGAGTTCTTTTTTAGTGATGGAATAGATTGTTATAACGTTTGTTCTAAGTGTTTGGTGGTCAACTTTAAGTCTGTCATTTTTCTCAATAACGCAAGCTGTACCGTACCTTTGAAGAGTGTCATAAACTTTAGCAGCCACGTGATCAGGTGATCTACCTAACATGTGTTGAAATTGTCTCATATTTGAATTTTCCTTTCTTGTTATATATATATTAATTATAATATGAAATTGGTTATTTTACAATGGTTTTTTTAAAGAAATTTTTAAATTTTTAGTGTTAAAAATAACATTTATTTTGGTGTTGTATTTAACATTAAGTTGTGTTATAATTTAATTATAAATAAATTAAAGAGGTGGTTTTATGACACAATTATTAAAAACTTGAGAAACTTAAAAGCTGTTTTAAAAAAATATAATCTAAAAAGAATTAGCTGAATCTACACTTATTCCTTATGATACTCTTAAGAATTATTCATCAGGAAGAACTTCGTTAGATAGTATTCCGTATAGATATTTAGAAAGAATTAGTGATTATGATCATGCTAAAACTTTTGAGTATGTTTCGGTTAGTAATTTAATAGTTAGTTCTAACGTCTTTGATAAATTAGTAGAAGAGTATAGAGTTAACTTTGATCCTTATTATGAATATTTACATTGTGTAGAATCTACTAAGGCTAGATTTGATGGGTTAGCGTCAAGAACTAAATTTGATGTAGTTTACTACTTTATCGATTCCAACATATTTGCTGATAAAAATCGTAATACTATCCTTGGTTATGATTTGATAGATAAATTGGGAACAATACTTTCAATTGGGTTAGGTGCAAATGTAAGAATTATTCTTCGTGAGCATAAAGATCTCTATAAGAATCCAGTTGTAATGGCTAATACTGTAGATGTGATTGAATGTAATTATAATGACATTTTTAAATAAACTTGGATTAACTGGTAAACAAGTTTTACCTAGATTAGGTGGGTTATCAGATTTAGATTTATTTAAAGATTTACTTAAATTAGGGGGATATATTGAGTCTTTAGAGTCATTGGATGATAGGGTGGAAGAACGTTTAAATTCTGTTAATAATATAACACCTGACGTTTTCAAGTAAAAAAATAAGAACACAGGAGAGCTTACCTGTGTTCTTTATTTGTATTTTAATAAAAAAACGCAATTTTTTTAGCTGTTGGGGCGTTGAAATATTTTGTTTTAATATAATTCTTACTTATTTTATAAACTTTATTTTTTTACTTTTTTTGCTTTGTAAATGGGTAGCCAGCTTATTTTTTTAAAACGTTTAGTAGTTGTCTAATTAATGTTACTATAATTAATTTTTTTCATAATTTTTTTACCTCAGTTGTATATCGTGAAAATATCTATCTAATAATTCTTCTAAGCTTAAAACCTGATTATCATAAAGTAGTGTACCTTCAAGTTCTTTTTAACTTTTCAGTGTATTCTTTTAATGTTTTTATCATCCATGTTTGATATAATTAAAGTTTCGTCTTTAAAGTTTATTGATAGTGTGTTTTCGTCTAATTTTTTTCGTATAATAATGTTTGCATTTATTTCTCCTTAAAAAAATATCCTAACCTTAGTGGCTAGGATTGTAGTATAAACGTTCAAGTTCTGAATTAACGTTTTTGAACACTTCGTTTATTTGATAAATTGTATCTTTATCTTCAGGGTGTTCTTTTGACCAATAATTTTTTTAAGTTTAATCAGAAGAGGTAAGTCGATCTGATAAATTCTGCTTTGATCCGTTTTATAATATTCTTTAATGTTATTTTTTTAAAACCAAGCGTCTAATTCATAATGTTTGTTCCAGCGCGCTAATTCTGTAAAAATAACATTGAATTGTGGCACCTCGAGTTCCAGTTTCGTAATATCCGTCGTATGAATCAACGTATTCTTCGTATGATACACTTTCTATTTTTTTGGACATTTTTTTCTATTATTAATTTTAGTCCCATTTTACAAATGCACATCCTTTCATTTAAAAATTTTATTTTTTTCCATAATGAAAAACGCCAAAAGCTGCATAACTTCTTTAGCGTTTTTTTCACATTTATTTATTATAATTTATTATTTAATTTTTTTGTCAATATTTTTTTAGTAGAAAAAAATATTCACCTCTAATTTGTGATAGAGGTGATTTAAATTTAACTGTGTAATTAAAAATTTTTAATTGGAATCGCCTAGGAAAAAAATCCTAAACTCGGCTATCAGCCTCCCAATCTCAATATTTTTTTTGTATTAAAAAAAGAATTTACGCTAACGGTAACTTTGATATAAGACTTCTGTTGTTATAATGTATTTATATGTTTTTTTACTTTTTTTAATTAAAAAAATTTAATTGAAATCGCCTAAGATTGCTCAAAGACTTGGTTGTTTATAAGACAACCTCTCAATCTATGAATCTTTAAAAATTGTTGTTAGAAATCCAATATCGCAGTAAAGTTAGCGTAAACTAAGGATACAAAAAAATGTGAAGGTAAATTATTACCTTCAGGAAACTTAAAAAAATTAAAATACGTTTTTTTAAGCTTCATGAAAATAATAAAAAAAGGTGCCTTGTTTTTTTGGGTTATAGATTTCACTAAAGAATGGATCTAGGGTGTTAAATGAATTAGTGTAAAGTATAGTTCTTAAGATTCTTTCTCTGTGTGAAATTCTACATGAAAAATATCTTTTTAATTAAAAAAATTTTTAATTGGAATCGCCTATGATTTAATTCAAAGACTCGGCTGTTTTTTTCTTACAACCTCCCAATTGTAGTATAGTTCTTAGACGTTAAGCTTTCTAAAAAAACAAGGCAGGATACAAAAAAATGCAGTGAAGATAATTTTGGAGTTCAATTTCCAAGTTTTATTATCTTCACAGAAATTAAAACAATCTTTTTAAACTCTGTGAAAACAATAAAAGTAAGTTACCTCCAAAAATTAAAGGAGGTAACTTAAACTTTATCTTTGTAATTAAAAATGTAATTGGAATCGCCTAAGGTTTAACCAAAGACTCGGTTATTCGCCTCCCAATCTTAAATTATAACTAGTTAATTAAAAATTTAATTGGAATCGCCTAAGGTGGACCAAAGACTCGGCTGTTTTTTTTACAACCTCCCAATTAATCTTTACGAAAATAATAAATAATCCCAAAAACCAGAATCAGGATCGTTGCTTACCATGCAGATTTTTCATATCTTTAATCTTAAAGGAGATTGGTGATATTGGAATATTTAAAGTTTTGCAGTTACCTTAATTCTGCAAAACAGGTAATAAATTTTAAATCCAGTGTCACGCTTGACTGGATTTACGCTTTGCCAAGGCGTACTTGTTTGGCGTGATCCCCTCGCTAGTGGGACCGGTCGCTCGCATTATTTTGAAGACTCGGTTGGGCTAGCGACCGCGATTGAGTCAGGCAAAATTGTTATAAATTAATTATAAAATATTAAATCAGATAAGTCAAGATTATGCAATAGCAAGATTGTCTCGTCCACAAGCCATACTACCACCACAGACGTATCCAGGACTATAATCATAAGGGTTACCTGACTGAGTTATGCTATATTCATAATCTTTATTTTGTACGACAATATCTTTTTCTAGTTCGATCTCAAATCCGGCACTTGAACCGTGTACGCTGTTGAATAATCCAAAGGCAGAACCTTTCTTAATAATAAAAGGTTTACGTTCATGGATTCTAAGGATTGCGTTCCAGTTATCAGATTCAAGTGGAGCGGTAAGTTGCATTCCCGCAAGTGATGTGACATATTCGAATAATTCTGAATATACTTGGTCTAGGAATTTATTACGAAGTTCTTTGTTATGATTTTTAAACACATCATAAGGTTTATAGCCTTGTGTTTCAAGTAACCAACCAAGTTCTGTTTTTGATAACACTTCATTTAGTTCATCTTGAGTTGTCTCGTGGTCTTCTAGGTACGATTTATATTCGTTCCATTTCTCCATTTCAATATAAGTATCATCCCAATTTTCTCCGAAAATAATATGAAGATCGTCAGGTGATGAGTTACGTAGCAATGTATCAACATTTGAATCGTAGTCTACATTATCATAAAGTAATTGCTCCAAGTCGTCTCGAACTTCGTCAAAATCTAGTTCGTTTTTCTCGGTGTAATCATAGATGATTTGGCTAAATACATCGTGATATGTAAGACAATTGTTTTCTTCTAAATACCATTGTACTTCAGTTTCAAGTGTTGTATCTGATTCTTTATTTTTAAGAATTTCTGCTATAGTATCAGCGCTTAGTTCATCACGATAGTCATAATATTCTGAGTAGACAAGTTGACCGCTATGACGAGACCAAAGTTCATCACGTGTTGTTAAGTAGTCTAGGAAATCTTGTTCGTTAATTTGTTGTGTCATAATTTTTGTATCCTTTCTGTTTTTTTTTTTTGAGAAAAATATCTTCCAGATTAGGCGACTGCAATATTGTCACGTCCATTAGCCATACTACCACCATAGGTATTAGATGGGCTATAACCATATGGACTGTTTGATTCATAAAGTCCGTATTCATATTGTTTGTCTTTTATAACAATATCTTTCTCAAGTCTAATTTCAAAACCACCACCAGAACCATGAACACTATCATATAAACCAAAAGCTGAGCCGGCGTTAATTACAAATGGTTTGTGTTCATGAATCGCTACAATAGCATCCCAATTATTTGACTCTAGTGCAGCAGTTAACTGAGTTCCTTCTAGCGTGTTTTCATAGTCAAATAGTTCTGAATAGACTTGGTTTAGGAATTCGTTTCCTAATGATTTTTTATGGTTTTCAAATACATCAGATGGTTTATAACCTTGCGTAGTTAGTAACCAACCAAGTTCAGTTTCTAATAGAGCTTCGTTTAATTCATCTATTGTTGTCCCCGCGTTTTCGAAGTATGCTTTATATGCATTCCATTTAAACATCTTATCGTAATCGTCATCCCAGTTATCTCCGAAAATAATATGAAGATCATCTGGGCTAGAGTTTGCGATTAATGTATCAACGTTTGAGTTATAGTCAACATGTTCCATGATTAACTCAGCTAGTTCATCTTGAACTTCATCAAAGTCTAATTTTCTAGACTCAGCATATTCTTTGTTGATTTTATGAAATACATAACTGTATGTAATCCAGTCGTTTTCTTCCAAGTACCACTGAACCTCTGTTTCAAGTGAGATATCCGGTTCTTTATTTTTTAGAATTTTAGCCATAGTTTTGGAACTTAATTCATCATGATAATCATAATATTCTGAATAAGTGATATAACCTTTGTTATTTGTGTAAAGCTCATCACGTGTTTTTAAGTATTCAATAAAGTCTTGTTCGTTAATTGTATGTGTCATTTTTTTGTATCCTTTCTTGTTTGAAAAAAAATCCTACAGTAGGAATTGAACGCGCTCATTGTCCATCAGGAGTAGGATGTTGTCTATATAATTAAAACTTTAATTGGAATCGCCTAAGGGTAACCTTAAACTTGGCTGTTCGCCTCCCAATCGAGAGGGGATAGGTTGTCTCTGTAATTAAATTTAATTGGAATTGCCTATGGATGAACCAAAGACTCGGCTTTTTGCTTCAGAATTATTCATTTTTAGATTTATGTTGCTCGAGTGGCCATGCTGATGCCATTAATTTAGAATTATCAGAAACGGTACTTATTATTTTTTTAAATGTTTCATACACTTCTTCTATACTAATATCATTAACGTAGCAAGTAAATTTTTCTCGTCTCATAGGGTTATTGCAGCAGATATCAGGTACAATAGTGAATTCAAGTCCATTTAATGTTTCTATACGCTCTGATTCACGAGGATGAGAGACTATAAAGGAAACATCCATATTAACTGTATTATTATTTGTGAAAGTAATATTTGAGTGTAAATCAAATGTGAATTGCGCTTGGTTCCACACTATGAATTTATCGATATAATCTATTTCTAAATGATTCTTTGCATTTAATATGTTAAGATAATTGAAAGTGAATGGGTTTTTTGTTCGTGGTAATTGTTTAATTACCGTTAATTTATTTTTTTAATCAGTTTGTAATTAATAATTTGTTCATCCAATTCAGATAAAACGTATGTTAATTTCTCAGGTGTAATTTGTTTGTTTATGGATTGTCGTATGTAATCGTTGTTACTTGAAAGGAGGTAATCTTTTTCAAAAATAGTTTATCCATATACGATCGTGAAGAATATTACATTCTATTGTGATTGGTAAAGGGTCACTTAGAAGTTGTTCTAATTCTTTTGTTTTTGTCTTAATCTCTTTGATTAATGCTTTATTAGTTTTGTGTTTTTTTATATTATCAATAGTGTCGATAATTATTTGTTTAATTTCGTTTTTCATTTTTTTCCTCCGTTGTTTTTGTTTTGGAAAATTCCTATAGCACGAATCGAACGTGCTCAAGCTCACCAGAGATAGGATGCTGTGTAATTAAAAATTTAATTGGAATCGCCTAAGGATGAACCAAAGACTCGGCGACATTCGCCTCCCAATCTAACCTCCCAATTAATCATATTGCCCAATTGAAAATTCATCGTGGTGCGGTAAGATTCGCTCGTATTTGATGTTTTTCTCTTTAAAGTCTGTTTCACCGTTATTCCACGCAACTTCATATAGGTCGTGAGAGTAAGAAATATCAATTTCTTCTTCTTCAATTTCAAATTCAGCTCTGAAACTTAATTTTTTAAGATCATCTTGAAGTTTGTTTTGTCTAGGCGTCTCGTATTCAAATTCTTCAAACGGATAAGAGAAAAACCAACGCGTATTTTGTCCAAATGTCCAACGTCCGACACCGCATAATGCTAAATTGACAGAACATGAACCGTCTTTTTCCATGTATACATCGTGTTTACCGTATAAAACTTGAATCATTTTTTCATATGAAATTTCATCTTCAGTAGGGGTTGTGTAGGGAGGGAAGTCAGAAAATTCAGTTGTGTATGTTGCGTTTTTTTCTGATAAAATTTTAAGATAAATAAAGTCTTCTAATGCGTCTTTTGTTGGGGCGTAGATTGTAACTGATCCCCATGCTTCTGTTTCGTTTGCCATTGTGTTTGTATCCTTTCTAAATTTAAATATTCCTATAGCACGAATTGAACGTGCTCAAAGCTCACCAGAGATAGGTTATCGTATAATAATATTTTAAATTAATACTCAAGTTTTAATTTTTTTGAAACTTAATATTTCAGACTCTTGTGCTATTTCACTTTCAAGTGTTTTTTTATGAATTGAATCAATTCTTCTAATTTTTATATTCTTAAATTCACCGGAAAAATACTCTTCGCTTGTTTGAGATCCAAGTGATCGATGCTCTACATTGTGTTGGATGTTTTTACAAAGTATATTTTTTTGTTGGTGTTTTTTAAGGGGATCATTTGTTTCATAGTTATGTGCAAATGCAATGTTAATAGTGTTGTTTTTCATTTATTGTTAATGTATATTGTGAAATAAATGAAACATTTACTTTGTTTGAAATAAGTGCAGTCTTTTTTTATATGTATTTAATTTGTTTAAATTGGAACCAACCTCTATGCGTATTCCCAGATTCTCTTCTGATAATTGTCTTATTATATTGCTTTTTAATGCTAATAGTTCGAAATTTTCGAGTAGCGTTGTTAGGATATAGTCAGCGTCTTGAATGGTATCTAGTTCTTCTATTTGATATATCGGGGCTGAGAGTTTATTTTTCACCGTCTTTGATTTCAGTGTATATTTCAATGCAGTAATCTAGGGCTCTTTGGTCAACTGCGATAGGTATATTAATTTTATTTAATTTATCAGTTAATTGTTCAATTTTATTTTCGATTGATGATTTGATAGTATTGTAATTTTCAGCAATAGCGATTTCTTGATCAATTTTGTTTAATTCGTCGTGTAGCTTTGCTCTTTTTTTCATACAAATGTTTCATAATTTTTTTGTATCCTTTCTTTAATTTTTTTAAAACGTACTTAGTTTAACTAAGTGTGAATTACTAAAAAGCAAGTGTTCTAACTTTTTAGTAATGTATTATAGATTTCATCTATTTTAACATCTTTAATCTCACATACAAATTCTTCAAAAACGATTAGTGTAATCTGAATAATCATTATAGTTTATTTGAAATTCGATACCATCAATATTTTTTTGAATATTCTTTGTTTATATCGTAATTGTATGAGATGATAGTATGAACTTTTAAGTCTACAGTATCACTATCAGACACTTTGATTTTTTTGTATTTAGTGAAAGCCTGAATGATTCCGGGAATGAAGTGATGACATAATCCGAGTACTGAATAATTAATGTATCATCATCAATTATATTACCTAAACTATATTCGTAATCATAAAAAGTGGTTTTAAACTTCTGATTTTGAATTTATTTGTGATCATTTTGTGATTTTTTTAATAGCTGCATCCAATACCTCTAGGGTTTCGTGTAAATTATCGAATTCTTTTTTTGTATAACGTTGTTTCATAAGTTGGGTCGTATTCTTGAAAATCGATATAATCATCATCAGAATATTCTGTTATTAATAGTTTATTATTGTTTTTCAAAAATAATGAACTTTAATTAGTTCGTAACTTAATAACAATGATTCTAATTCTTTAGATTTATTTTTTTATTTCAGATATTAATTTTTTTCAGCTTTTTTTGTGCTTCTTCGATTTTTTTATTTAGTAGGGTTAGTTGCTGTTCTAGTTGTTCTTTTTCTTTTTAGTAAATCCTTCATAATTGTTGTATCCTTTCTAGTTATTTTTTTATATTCCTATAGCACGAATCGAACGTACTCTAAACTCACCAGAGATAGGAGTTAACTATTTAATTAAAAAAATTTAATTGGAATCGCCTAAAGGTTTTACTAAAGACTCGGCATTTGCCTCCCAATCCTTTCTTATTTAAAAAAATGTAATATAATTTCTAAAAAAATAATAGGGGGTTCGGGGTGGGACCCCGAGAAACGGAAACGTAGTTTCCGAAAAAAAAAAGAACTCGTCAATTAGACGAGTTCTAGATTAATCTTCCATTTTTTTAAGTTTGTAAATGTAATGTTAGCATTATGCGCTCCGTAATCGCACACTAATGTGTCTTCATAATTATGATATCTTTGGTAATATGATTCTATAGTTGAATATTTTTCAATCCAAGTATTCATGATTTCTAAAGCTTCTTCAGGTGTATTAGCTTCACCTAAAATATCTCTTTCTGTTCTATTGTAACCTCTAACTTTTAATATTACTTTAATTGGTTCTTTTTCATTAATTTTTTTAAACATTTTTTCTAATCCTTTCTGTTTTTAAAATGGGGGAGGTTTACCAACCACTTGACGCACCACCGCCGTCGAATCCACCACCAGACCAAGTGCTAGATGACCAGCTACTTGAATCACTAGAATTTGATGAAGTGCTTGATGATGAATATGATGATCTACTATTTGATGAAGAACTATTACCTGAACTAATCATTGCATAATACATAAGTATTTGATTTTGTGTCCACATTGTGTCATCAAAATTCTTATCACCAGGTCTTAATTTATCATTACCTTTATAGTCATATGCACTTCTTCTTGAGTATTCTTTTTGTTTTTCTTTTTTTCATACTCATTTATTTGTTTTTTTCTGTCCAACTTGATCTGTCAAATTCTGTGTCATCTGGATACAATTTATCGTCATCGTTATAACCGAATTGACTTCTTTTTGTGCATTCTTTTTTTATATGCGTCTAATTGTTCATTCACTATTATGTTATTGATTTTAATTTTTTTAATACTAAGGTAGCAAGAGCTAAAAAGGGAGCTACAATAAGTGATTTAATAAACAGGTCGTATATTCCTTCAGATTTATTTGGTTCAGTCGCTTCTTTTGCAATTTCATTATCAATTTTATCGATAATATTTTGTACTGCAGCATCATAATTATGATTTTTCATTTCATTTTTTGTGCTATTTAAAAATTTCTAAAAGCTTCATTATCTGTCAAGATTTTACGCATTTCATTTGATGTTTCTATTCTAAATTTATGATCATTGATAGAAATTAAAAGTAGGGCACCACGGTTACTATTTTGGTATCCAATTTGCCACGAGGTGGCTATTTTTCTTGAAATATCCTCAATATCATTACCTTCAAGATTATTAACAATAGCAATACCGAGCTGTGTATGATCGGTTGCTTTATGTTTTTCATTGAATTCGACCAGTTTATTTTTGGTTTCAATTGAGATATAGTTATCTGGATCGTAAAATCCATTTTCTGGTCTATCTGGGATTGTGAAAGCTAATGCTGTACTTAAAGGTATGAGTAATGAGAACATTACAATTAATATTATTTTAAGTTTTTTCATTTTTCAGTTTTCCTTTGTTTGTTATTTTAGAACCTAGTGGGAGTTGAACGTGAGCTAACTGAACTAGTGAAGGTTTAGAATTCTTCTTTTGCTACCATTATTGCTGCATTTTTTAGTAAAAGCACAGCTGCTAATGGAGTATACTCAGTAATTCCAATTGTTTTTAAAGAAGAACGCATAGGGGAAGGGGTTTCTCTAAATTCATTTTTATAAAGTTCAAAGCCTGCTACTTTGTCCCAGTGGCTTACATTATGTGTGTTATTTAAATATTTACTTCCATTTTTAATTTCTTCTTTTTAATTTTTTTCCATGTTAAAGTTATCAAGAATAATCCACTTTAGTCTATTATATCCGATAACGTTAATTTGGGCAAGGATTTTTTTGCATCTTTATTTAGTTTATCATAATGTGGATAATGTTTGTTACAATATTGGTCTATATTCATATCTATTGTTCCTCGTAAGCTTTTTTTGATTAATTTGTTTCGTTCTTTTTTTGTCTAGAGGAATAGGTTAACTTTTTTTAATGAAATATAACCATATGTGTCTATGAATGCGTGGATGTGTCTTGTTGTGGTTGCACTACGATTGTAATCTTTATAAATTTCTACGATTATATCGTCTACTATTTTTAAAAAAATAGGGGAATCGTAGCTGTAAAAAAATAAGCTTCATCTTCTAATTCTAGGTAAGTTAGGTTGTTTTGTATAATCTTAATTTTTTTGGTATCATGGTGATTTTCCTTTCTTATTGTGGTTCTTGGTCAGATTTAGTATTTTTTTGTGAGATTTGCATATGTGAACATTTGTTCTATGTCTTCGTCTGTTATAGTTAGCAAATTGATTGA